>Ga0307471_100000734_pt1 | contig 17131 bp, 16 predicted proteins | sample atmos_gasesAM3C__2_FD_204566 | JGI IMG/M metagenome (GOLD analysis project Ga0307471, IMG submission 204566) | Hardwood forest soil microbial communities from Morgan-Monroe State Forest, Indiana, United States - atmos_gasesAM3C_515 | ecosystem: Environmental > Terrestrial > Soil > Temperate...
CTGGCGCAATGGTCGCCCCCAGGGCCGGCCGACCTGCTTTTCAGCAACGCTGCCCTCCAATGGCTGGACGATCATCCGGCGCTGTTCCGCCGGCTCATCGGTCAGGTGGCACCAGGCGGGCAGTTTGCCGTGCAGATGCCCCACAACCACGACCAGCCGTCCCATCGTGCGATTGCAGCTGCCGTCGAGGCAGGGCCCTGGCGACAGCGCCTGCGTCCCTTGCTGCGCCCATCCCCCGTATCTCAGGCCGCGCAATACCACGCCATGCTGGCACCCCGTGCCCGCCGCCTCGATATCTGGGAAACCACTTATCTTCAGATCCTCGAGGGGGCCAATCCGGTGGCCGAATGGACCAAGGGAACGGCGCTCAGCCCTTTTCTCGAAGCGCTCGAGGCATCCGAGCGCGCCGAATTCGAGGCGACCTATCGCGCCCTCGTCGTCGAGGCCTATCCGGCCAATGCCCGGGGCAAGACCTTGTTCCCGTTCCGCCGTCTCTTCTTCGTCGCCGAGCGAGACAGCGTTGGATAGGGCCGCCCGCCTCGCCCGGTTGCGCGTCGTCGGGGCATTTCTGGTCGGCTTGACGATTCCCATTTCGACGACGATTTCTGAAATCGTCACCGGAGCTGCATTTCTCGTCCTGCTGATTGAATGGCAACCGCGCGAGAATTGGCAACGGGTTCGAGCCAATCCTGTCGTCTGGGCGAGCCTGGGGTTGTTCATTCTTCTAGGGCTCTGCATGCTCTACAGCGTGGCGCCACTGCCAGAAGCGGCGCGGGTCTGGCTGAAATACCGCGAGCTCGTCTATCTGCCGCTATTTCTCCTGCTGTGCCGAGATCAGCCCGCGGCGCGGGCGGGGCTTTTCGGCTTCCTCTCGGCCATGGCGGCGATATTCCTGCTGGGCGTTTATCACTGGCTATCCTACATGCATAGGCCGCTATCGCCCTTCGCTTACGGCGGCGTCTTCGGCAGCTACATCACCGAGGGCATCATGATGGCGCTCGCCGCATATTACCTGGCGGTCGCGGCGATCCTGGAGCCCCGCTGGCGGAAATTTGCGGCGCTCGCCGCGGGCCTCGCTCTGTTCTATGTCCTCTTCGTCAGCATAGGACGCACCGGCTATGTCGTTGCGCTTGGCCTCGCCCTTCTTTTGGTATTTCGAGCGGCATCGCGGAAATGGCGGCTGCCGGGTGTCCTGCTGATCGTCATGGCGTTCGGCAGTGTGCTTCTCATCTCCCCGGATCTGGCGCAGCGAATGTCGGGCGTCGTCCTCGGCATTCAGGGATCGCAGAACGGCGCGGCTGCAAACAGTGCCGGTGCAAACAGTGCAGGTGCCCGGATGCGGTTCTATCGCGGCGCCCTCGTGGTCATCGCGCGCCACCCCATCTTCGGCACCGGTACGGGCAGCTTCAATCGGGTCTACAACGATCAAGCGGCGGTCCAGAACCAGGCGCTTACCACCAATCCGCACAACGAATATCTGATGATCGGCGTGCAGACCGGCATCCTGGGCGTGGCCGCTCTGCTGGCCCTGCTTGGCACCCTCTGGTTCCATGCCGCGCGCTTGCCGGTCGGCGACGCCTGGCGCGGACGGGGCGTCGCCCTGGCACTTGCCATAAATTGCCTTTTCAACTCGTCGCTGCTCGACCATGTGGATGGCCAATCCTTCGCCTTCCAGATCGGCCTTTTCTATTTCGGAGTCCGCGGACGTGAAGATCAGCGTCGTCATCACGACCTATAATCGGCCCGATGCTTTGAGCCTGGTGCTGCGCGCGCTCGCCGCGCAGAATGCCGGGAATTTCGAGGTCTTGGTCGCCGACGACGGCTCGACGCCGCAAACCGCAGCCACCCTCGACGCCTTGCGGCCACATCTTCCCTATGAACTGCATCATGTCTGGCAGGCCGACGAGGGGTTTCGCGCGCCCATGGCACGAAATCGCGCGGCGGCAGCGGCACGGGGCACCTATCTGATTTTTCTCGACGGCGATTGCCTGCCGCTGGTGGATTTCATCGCCATGCATCGCCGCCTGGCCCGCGAAGGCTGGTTTGTCAGCGGCAATCGTGTGCTCTTGAGTCAGGCTTTCAGCGAGCGGGCCACGCGCGAACAGATTCCGCTGTGGCGTTGGAGTGCGCGCCGGTGGATGGCCGCGCGGCTGACCGGCAAGGTCAACCGGTTGACGCCGCTGCTTCGCCTGATCAACTGGAGCCACCCGCGCGGCGGTTGGGTCGGTGCCAAGACCTGCAATCTCGCTGCCTGGCGCAGCGACTTCCTGGTCGTCAACGGCTTCGACGAGGACTTCGTCGGCTGGGGCTATGAGGATAGCGACTTCGTCCAACGGCTGCTGAACGCCGGCCGCCGGCGGCGAACGACACGCTGGGCCGTGCCGGTGCTCCACCTTTGGCATCGTGCCCAGGACCGCAGCCGCGAGCGGGCCAACTATGCCCGCCTCGAACAGACGATCTCCTCCGGCGCCATCCGGGCCAGCCGCGGGGTCGAACGCTACCTGAAGGCGGCTTAGCCAGTGTCGCGCCGACGCCCCGTGGAGCCACTAATTATTTGATCTGGTGGCCTGATTCACCTAACGCTTCGGTATGAAGCATAAGCACCCGACCTCACCGAAATGACGGCTCCCGCGTCCTCGTCGCGCGCGCCATCGCGCGTCCTCGTCGTGGGCCCGGCCTGGGTCGGCGACATGGTCATGGCGCAAAGCCTGTTCGCCGCGCTCAAGGAAATGCACCCCGGGGCGGAGATCGACGTGTTGGCACCGCGCTGGACCCTACCCTTGCTGCGCTTCATGCCGGAGGTTCGCCAAGCCATCGAACAGCCCCTGGGCCATGGCGAACTCGGACTCGCCGCGCGATATCGGCTGGGTAAGACGTTGCGCGGCCAAGGCTACGATCTGGCGTTCGTCTTGCCAGGGTCGGTGAAGGCGGCCCTGATTCCGCTGTGGGCCGCCATTCGCGAGCGCCGCGGATATGGCGGGGCGTTTCGCCGGTTGTTGCTGACGGAGGCGCGCTCAAAGCCAGACCTTCCGCAGGTCGATAGCTATGTCGCCCTGGCCGATTGGCTGGGCCAGCCGCCGCGACCACGCTTGACCCTGCCTCAGGCGGTGAGCGCGCAGGCGCTGGAAGCACTCGGCCTCGCCCGGCCCACTGCACCGCTCCTGGCGATTGCCCCCGGCGCCGAATACGGCCCCGCCAAGCGCTGGCCCGCCCGGCATTTCGCCGCTGTCGCCGCGGACCGGCGCGCTGAGGGCTGGCAGGTCTGGCTGCTCGGCTCCGCCGCCGATCGCGAGACGGCTGCCGAGATTCCTTGCGACCAGAATCTGACGGGCCTTACCAGCCTGGATCAGGCGGTCGCGCTGCTTGGTCTCGCCGACGCCGTGGTCAGCAATGATTCGGGCCTGATGCATGTCGCCGCAGCCCTTGATCGACCGCAGGTGGCGCTGTTCGGCCCATCCGATCCGGGGCGCACCGGCCCCCGCAATCCGGCGGCCCAGGTGCTGCGCCGCGGCCTCGACTGCAGCCCTTGCAACAGGCGAGTTTGTCCGCTGGGCCATCATCGCTGCCTGGAAGATCTGTTCCCGGAAAGCGTCCTGGCTGCCTTGCCCCGGGACGAGGACCGGCGTCGATGAGAATCCTGGTGATCAAGACATCATCGCTGGGCGATGTATTGCAGACCCTGCCAGCAGTGAGCGACGCAAGGCGGGCGAAGCCCGATCTCACCATCGATTGGCTGGTGGAGGAGGCCTTTGCACCGGCGCCCGCCTGGCATCCTGGCGTGGCCGACGTCATCCCCATCGCGCTGCGCCGATGGCGCAAACAGATCCACGCGAGGCAGATTCTCGCCCTGATCCGGCGGTTGCGCGAGCAACGCTACGATCTGGTGATCGACGCCCAAGGCCTGCTCAGGAGCGCGGCTTTGACCTCGATCGCGCGCGGGCCCTCCGCCGGCCTCGATTCCCGATCGGCGCGGGAAGGCTTGGCCTCGCTGATTTATGGCCGTCGAATTTCCGTGCCCCGCGATATGCATGCGGTGGAGCGGCTTCGCCGCTTGTTCGCCGGGGCCCTGGGCTATGCCCTGCCGATATCGGCGCCCGACTACGGCCTGAAGCCGGCCGACCGCCCCGCCAAGCCGCGCCTTCTCCTGCTGCATGGGGCCACATGGGCGACGAAGCGCTGGCCGGAAATCTATTGGAGCGATGTGGTCCGCCGGGCGATCCGGGCCGGCATCGAGCCGGTGCTGCGCTGGCATGACGCGGCCGAACGCGCTTCAGCCGAACGGATCGCCGTGGGTACCTATGGCACGGTCATCCTGCCGGCACCGGATTTGGAGGCGCTGCGTCGGGTGATCACCGGCACCAGCATGGTGGTCGCCAATGACAGCGGCCCGGCGCATCTGGCCGCGGCCCTTGGCGTGCCCAGCATCACCTTCTATGGCGCGACCCGGCCGGCGCATAACGGCACGCTGGGGCCAAATCAGATTCATCTCGCGGCCGAATTTCCCTGCTCGCCCTGCCGCAGCCGCATCTGCACCTACCGAGGCCCAGCGCGGGTGGAGCCGGCTTGTTATGGAACAATCCCGCCGGAACGGGTCTGGCGCGAGATCGAGCGTATGATTGAGAAATAGCGGCGAGTTCTAAAGATAGGGATCGGCCGCTTCGAGGAAATTGGCGACGTAATCCTTGATCCCATCCTCTATAGAAGCGAAGGGGCGATCGTAGCCGGCTGCCTTCAGGCGCTGGATGGGCGCCTCGGTCATATATTGATAGCCGGGTTTCAGCGCCTCAGGCATATCGAAATACTCGACCGCCAGATTCAACTTCGGCAGTGTGGCCATCAACGCCTTGGCGACATCGAGAAAGCTGCGCGCGGTGCCGCTGCCTAGATTGTAGAGACCGCTCACCTTCGGATGGTCGAGCAGCCAGAGAATGACTTGAGCGCAGTCGCGCACATAGACGAAGTCGCGCAACTGCCCTCCATCGGCATATTCGGACCGATACGACTTGAATAGCCGCAATTTTCCCGTCGACTTGGCCTGGGCGTGCAGCTGGGCCAGCACGCTGCGCATCGGCCCCTTGTGATACTCGTTGGGGCCATAGACGTTGAAGAACTTGAGTCCCACCCATTGCGAGGGCACAGGCTCGCCCAAGGACACCCGTCGCGCGATGCTGCGGTCGACCAGATGCTTGCTCCAGGCATAGCCGTTCATGGGGCGAAGCTTGGCCAGCGCCTCGGGCCGGCCATCGTCGTCGAAGCCGTTGGACCCATCGCCATAAGTGGCCGCCGAGGAGGCGTAGATGAACGGCTTGTCGAGGGCGGTACAAAAATCCCACAGCGCCAGCGAAAGCCGGATATTGTTTTCAGCGAGACTGTCGCCATCGGACTCCGTCGTGGCCGAAATGGCACCCAGATGGACTACCCCCCGCACACGGTCGTGACGGCGCGACAACCATTCGAGGCATTGCGCGGGCGCCACCAGCTCGGTGACCTCATGCTTGGCGATGTTGCGCCACTTGTCTCCGGTGCCGAATGAATCGCAGACTACGACGCGCTCGCCGCGGGCCGCCAAGGCCGCCACCACATTGGATCCGATGAATCCGGCGCCGCCGGTAACGAGAATCATGATCGACCCTTCCCCCCCACCCGGGCAATCGTCCCGGTCGTGCTGTGGCCCGGCAGCAGTTCAGCCAGCATGACGCGGCCGCCATGACTCTGAACCACATCGGCGCCGACTACCTGATCGAGGCGATAATCGGCACCCTTCACCAGCACTTCCGGCAGGATCGCGCGAATGAGTGCGATGGGCGTGTCCTCGTCGAACACCAGGACCAGATCGACCGCGCTCATGGAAGCCAGCACGATGCCTCGCGCGGTCTCGTTCTGCACTGGCCGATCCGGGCCCTTGAGTCGGTGGATCGAGGCATCGCTGTTGAGACCCACGATCAGACGGTCGGCGGCACCGCGCGCCTGGCTCAATAGCGAGACATGGCCAGGGTGGATCAGATCGAAACAGCCGTTGGTAAAGGCGATGCGATCGCCCGCCGCCCGCCAACGCTGAATGCGTTCCAGCGCGGTTTCCAGCGCGACGACCTTGGCTTCGCTTGCCAGCACGTCGCGGGCCTGAATCGCCCCCAAGAGGTCGGCAGGGTGGACCACCGCGGTGCCGAGTTTGCCGGTGGCAATCCCCGCCGCCGTATTGGCCAGCCGCGCCGCCTGGGCCAGATCCGCGCCGGCGGCTAGTGCGCTGGCCAGCGTGGCGATGACCGTGTCGCCGGCGCCCGAGACGTCGAAGACTTCGCGGGCTTCGGCGGATAGATGCAACGGCGGCGAACTGCCCGCGACCAGGGTCATCCCCCGCTCGCCCCGGGTCGCCAGCACGGCGCCGAGCCGGGCGGATTTGATGGCTTCGCGCGCCGCGGATGCGACCGATGCATCGTCCTCGCCTGAAATTCCGGTGGCGGCGGCCAGTTCGCTGCGGTTGGGTGTCAACAGATCGGCGCCGGCATAGCGGCGGAAATCGCGGCTCTTCGGATCGACGATCAGGCGCTTGCCGGCGCCATGGATCTTGGCGATGGCGCGCTGCAGCACCTCGTCCCCCAGCACGCCCTTGGCGTAGTCGGAAAGCAAGACGATGTCGACGCCGGGAAGGGCCGCCTCGAGACCCGCCAGCAACGCTGCGGCCGTAGAGCCGGCGGCCGGCTGCGCGGTTTCGTCGTCGAGACGCAGCAACTGCTGGCGGCCAGCCACGAAGCGCGTCTTCACCGTGGTCGCCCGTTCGGGATCGACCACCAACCGGCTGGCGATCCCAGGTTCATCGCCCAGCATCGCCGCCAACTCCCGGCCCGCCGCATCGTCGCCCACGAGGCCGATCAAGACGACCTTGCCGCCCAGTGCGGCGACATTGCGTGCGACATTGCCGGCCCCGCCGGCCATGGCGCGCAGGCTCGCCTGACGTAGCACGGGCACCGGGGCTTCCGGGGACATGCGTTCGACGCTTCCGTAGACGTAACGGTCGAGCATCACATCGCCCAAGACGAGGACGCGCGCCCGCCCGAGGCGCTCGACCAAAGCGTGATCGGCGCTCATACCAGGCCCAGTTCCTGCTCGAGGCCGGCGCAGAGCATCTGGCCCAGGGTGATATGCATTTCCTGGATGCGATCGGCTTTCTTCGCCGGAACGATGATCAAGGGATCGGCCAACCCAGGCAGGCGCCCACCATCGCCGCCGCCCAGTGCTGCGGCGATCAGGCCCAGGCGCTTGGCCGTCTCCAGGGCCAGGATCACGTTCGGACTGCGCCCGGAGGTCGAGATACCCATGGCGACGTCACCGGGCCGACCCAGGGCTTCGATCTGGCGGGCGAAGATGCGCTCGAACCCCAGATCGTTGCCGCCGGCGGTCAGCGCCGAGCCGTCGGTGGTAAGTGCCAATCCTGCGATGGGCACGCGATCCTGGCGATATCGCACGACCAGCTCCGTCGCCAGATGCTGGGCATCGCCGGCGCTCCCGCCATTGCCGAAGAACATGATCTTGCCCCCGGCGCGGATGCAGCGCACCCAGGCATCCAGCATACTGCGAAAGGCCGGGCCCAGCGCCGCCTTGCTGGCGGCGGCGACCGCGAGATGTTCGTCGAATTCGCGCTCGAACAGATCCATGGCCGCACTCTTACCCTATTCCACGGCCGGCGCGAAGGCCATGCGGCGACCGCCGCCGGATCTAGCCGGCGGCGGCGAAGGCGGCCTCGAAGAAACCGGCCAGCCGGCGATAGAGCAACCGATTATTGACGCGTTTGCGGATGCCATGGCCTTCGTCCGCGAAGGTCAGCAATTCATAGCCGATCTTCGCGCCCTCCAGCGCCCGGCGCACGGCTGCCAGATTTTCCGGCGTCACATTGGGGTCTCGCATGCCCTGGACGATCAGGAGACGGCCCTTGATATTGGCGACATGGTGGATCGGCGAGCGTTCGCGATAGCGCTCGGGCATCTGGGTCGGCGAGCCGCCCAACATTTGTTCGCTGTAGAGGCGAAGATCGGGTCGCGTGGTCTCGTAGTCGACGACCAGATCGGTCATGCCGCAGATGGGCGCCGCGGCGGCGACCAGGTCCGGCGGGAAATGCGTGATGGCCCACCAGCTGGAGTAGCCGCCGTAGGAGACGCCGGTGACGCCGATTCGCCCCTTGGCCGCAATTCCCTTCTCGATCAAGAAAGCTATCCCGCTGCGGATATCCTCCTGCTCCGCTCCGCCCCAGCCCTCCTTCAGAATGGCATTCTGGAACGGCAGGCCGAAGCCGGTGCTGCCGCGATAGTTGGGCATGAAGACGTTGAAACCGCGGCGCAGAAGATATTGCGTCTGGGGATCGAAACGGTTTTCGACATGATAGGTGGGCCCGCCATGAATCTCGACGATCGTGCCCTTGGCGGATTCCTTGGCGCGATAGAGCCAGCCCTGCATGCGCAACCCGTCGCCCGAGGTCCAGCGGATGTCCTCCGGGGCGATCAGCTCCGCGGGCAAGGCGCCGATGACCTTCGGCAGGCCGGTCAAACTGGTCAGCACCGATCCCTTGCCGGTGTCGGGCGCAACCCGCATCAGATCGCCCGGCTGGCGGGCATGATAGAACCGTGCGGCCCAGCTGCCGTCGCTGAGCGGAGCAAGGGGCAGCAGGGTGGCGCCGGCGATCTGGGGCCAGAGCTGCCTCTTGTGCGAGGCGACATCGTAGAGCCAGGCGCGCCTGGCCCCCTCCTGGTTCTCGATGGCCACCATGCTGCCGGTGCCGCTGGGCACGAAGGCGCTTTCGATCTGGATATGGGGATCGTCGAACAACCAATGAATCACCGAATTGGCGAGAAGCCAAAGACCGACACGGCGATGAGACCCGCTGTCGGCGATCACGACAATCTGCTGCCCGCTGGGCGCCCAACTGGCGCGCAGCTCGACATCGTCGCCGAGATTGAGAATCTCCCGGTCGTTCTTGCCGTCGATATCGACCAGCCAATATTGCCGGCCGGCCGGGTGGCGGTCCTTGCGGCTATAAAGAACGTGGGTCCCCTGGGCATTCACCGTGGGACGGGGCTGATTGGCGCGCTGGGGTTTCGCCAGCACAAGGCGCTCGCCGCTCGCAAGATCCTGGCGAAACACCCAACTGACTTCAATTTCACCACCAGTGACCGGATCGAGATTGGCGGCGAAGACGAGCCAACGGCCGTTGGGATGCAACTCGCCGCCGGAGATATAGAAATTCGGCTCGGCCTGCGTAACCGGCACCGGTGCGACTTTGGCGATGGCGGCGCGCATCAGCCGGACCCGCTCCGTGCCGTCGCGCGTCAAGGCCAGCAGGAACTCAGCGCTATCGGGGCGCCAGGATTGAACGACGATGTCCTCTCCGGCGCCATGCAGGCGCAACGGCTCGTCATCGCCGGTCGAGGATCGTAAATAGGCTTCGGCCGCCGCACCCCGCCCGCCCCAGCTCCAAGCCACGACCAGGCCACTGGGAGAAACCGAAGGCGCGATCAGGCTGGGAACGTCAAGCAGCCGGTCGAGAAAACCGTCATCGGGATGGGTGTCGTTGGAATCGGTCATGTTCCTCACCTGCCCGATCAATGTTTTTGCCGGCTGATCGCCGGAACGCGCTCATCGAGAGGGCAAAATCGATCGGGAGAATGCCTCGTAAGGCGGCGGAATTTAGGCCGAAAGAGGGCGCCCTGGCAAACCTGACAGCGAGGTCTAACTCGTCCCCAGATAGGTGGCCAGCGGACCGGTCGGGACTGCGAATAAATCAGGCGTCGGCCCGTCGGCCAGAATGCGTCCGGCCTCGATGAAGATCGTCCGGCCGGCAGCATGTCGCGCGTCGTCGGGCTGATGGCTGACAAACAGCACCGTGAAACCGCGATCGCGGGCGAGCGCATTGACCAGGTCCAGCATCTCCCGGCGTTGGGCCGGCCCCAGGGCGGCGAAGGGCTCGTCCAGCAGCAACAGCGGCTTGTTGCGCACCAAGCTGCGAGCAAGCGCGGCGCGCTGACGCTCGCCGCCGGACAATTGACCCGGCCGCCGCGCTTCGAGGCCCGCCAGACCGACATGGGCCAGCGCCTTTGCCACCTTCTCGCGCGCCGCGGCATCGAGAGCCAGGCCGGGATCGAGGCCGAGGCCGACATTGTCGGCCAGCGAGAGATGGGGAAACAGGTTGTGCTCCTGGAACAGCGAGGTCACCGGCCGGCGCGACGGCGTCTGCCCCGCCATATCGCGCCCATCGATCCGGATATTTCCGGACTCGGGCAATTCGAAACCGGCAATCAGCGCCAGCAAGGTGCTCTTGCCCGCCCCGCTCGGGCCGATGATAGCGATGCATTCGCCGGGCGCGACGCTGAGGTCGAAGCGCATCGTCATGTCCTGATAGAGGAAGCGGACGTCGGTTACTTCCAGCATGACGGGTGCTTCAATCATGGGCCGGCCCGCCGACCAGGCGTTCGATCAGGATGAAGCAGCCGAACGTGAGCACCACCAGCAACAGGGAGGTGGCCGCCGCCGCGTCGAGACGATAGGCGGCCAATTGCTGATAGATGAGCAGCGGCAGCGTCGCCGTCTCCGGCGTGCCGAACAGCGCAATGGCGCCGAGATCGCCGAGCGAAAGCGCCGCCACCAGCGCCATGGCCAGGCCGACGGGCCGGCGCAGGAGAGGTCCATCGATCAGGCGCCACCGGTTCCACCCGCGGATATCCAGGCTGGCGCAAAGCCGGTCGTGACGCTCGGCCGCCTCGCGCGCCGCCGGCGCCACCACGCGCATGACATAGGGCATCCCCATCAAGCCGTTGATGAGAGCGACCAGGCCGAGTCCCATCTCGAGGCTGCCGCCCAGCCGCGTCAGCAGCACGAAGAGGCCGGCCCCCAGCGCCAGCGGCGATGCCGCTAGCGGCAGGGAGCCGATGAATTGAAATGCCCCCGGGCACGCCAGCCGCTGGCCGCCGGCGATGAGCAACAGGGCGCCGCCGATCGCCAGCATCGTGGCGGCGGCGGCCACGCCCAGGCCGATGCCAACCGCCTTCCATGTCGCCGCCGCGCCCAGGACGGGGACCATCGCCGCCGACGACCCGGCAATCGCCACCGAGAGCATGGGCAGGCCGACGTAAAGGCCGGCGAGAGCGATCAGCACGCCATCGACGATGGCGCCGCCTCGCCCGGCGACATCGGGACGCGCCATCGCCCGGCCGAGGCCAAGCGAAACTGGGGCGGGCAACAGCAAGCGGTGAAGCGCCAGCAACAGCGCGCCGCTGACCGCCAATTGCACCAGGGCCAAGACGGCGGCGCGGCCGAGATCGAAATCATAGCGCAGCGCTTGGTAGATCGCGGCTTCCAGGGAGGCCCATGCGGGGCCACCGCCGAGCGTGAGGGTGATCGCGAAGCTGGCGAAACACAGCATGAAGACCAATCCTGCAACGCTCGCCACCGTCCCGCGTAGCGCCGGCCATTCGATCAGGCGAAAGACCGGGCCGCTTGCCATGCCCAACTGGCTGGCAAGCCGCCAGCTCTCGCCCGGCACTGCCTCCAACGCGGCGAGAAACGCGCGCGCCGCAAAGGGCATGTTGAAGAAAACATGGGCGATCAGTATGCCCGAGAGGCCGTAGAGAAATCCGCCGGTGGAAAGCCCCATCTTCGCCAACAGCCAATGCAGCCAGCCGCTCTCGCCATAAAGCGCGACGATGGCGAAGACGGCGACGATCGCCGGCATCACCATGGGCAGGCCGAAAAGCCTGAGCAGCAGCGTTCTACCCGGAAACCGCCCGCGCCGCGCCAGAGCGCGCGCCACCGGAAGAGCAAGTGCCACCGATATCAGGGCCGACAGCGCCGCCTGCAATGTGGTGAACAGCAGCACATGGCGCAGATAGAGGTCGGCGAAGATATTGGCGATATCGGGCGGCGCGGCGGCGATGAGAGCCGCCAAGGCCCCACCCAACAGCAACAGCAGAAATGACGCAACGGCAACGCCGGGCATATCGTTCAGCCAAACGCGAAGAACGAAGCTGGGCGCTATTCGCTCATCGCCGCGAGCCATTCGTCGACCCAGGCCTTGCGATGGGCGGCCACATCCTCCGGCGCGATCATCAGGCTTTTCTTGGGCAGCGAGGGAAAGGCCGAGGGCAAGCCGCCCGTGACCGGCGCCACCGGGAACATCCAGTTCGTCGTCGGTATGACGTTCTGGAACTTGGATGTCACCATGAAGGCGAGAAACTTATGGGCCAATTCCGGATGGGGCGCGTGAGCCGTCACGCCGGCGACTTCGACCTGCAGATACTGCCCCTCGGGAAAATCTGCGGCGGCGTATTGAGTCTTCTTCTCCTCGATGATGTGATAGGCCGGCGAGGTGGTATAGCTCAACACCAGCGACGCCTCGCCCTTGAGGAACAGGCCGTAGGCCTCGTCCCAGCTTTTCGACACCGTCAGGATTCGCGGCTTCAATTTGCGCCAGACAGTCGGCGCCTGATCGCCGTAGACCTGCTTGATCCAAAGCAGAAGCCCCAATCCCGGGGTGCTGCTGCGCGGATCCTCGATCAGGATTTTGTCGCCGGTACTGCCCCCGACGAGATCGGCCAGGCTGCGCGGCGGGTTTTTCACCTTCGTGCTGTCATAGACGAAGGCGAAATAACCGAAGTCGTAGGGGACGAAATCGGCGTCACGCCAGGCGAAAGGCAGTTGCAAGGCGCCGAGGTCCATTCCATGGGGCGCGAACAGCCCCGTGGCGGCGGCTTCGGCGGTCAGGTTTGTATCGAGGCCCAGCACCACATCGGCCGGGCTCGAGGCCCCTTCGAGGCGTAGTCGGCTGAGCAGCACGACGCCATCTTCCGTCGCGACGAAGTTCAGCTTGCAGGCGCATTCGGCCTCGAAGGCCTTCTTGATCGCCGGCCCCGGACCCCAGTCGGAGACGAAGGAACTGTAAGTGTAGACGGTCAAAACCGGCGGGTCGCCCGCCTGGGCGTCAGCCGATGCCAAACCGATGATCGAAAATAGAATAGTTGCGAAAAATCGCTGCATGCTCATTTCCCTCCGCCGGCATTATCCGGATCAGGTTCCTCGGGTTGACGCGGTAAACCGCGCCTCTCAGCCTGCCATGGGCACCCCGTTGAGAGAGCGTCAGTATAGGACGGCTGGCCGGCGATTCAAGCGGCCTCGATATGACCTGCTAAATCGGCGGCGCCGAGATCGGCTTGCACCCGCAGGGTGAGGCGTTCCACGAGATCGGCGATCTCGGCGGGACCGTTGCCGTCGGCGAGTTGAACCACGCCCCAGGCGGCGGCCAGAAGCCGCAGCATGATCTTGTAGAGATGCAAACGGCTGGCCCAGACGCGTTCCGTCTTGCCGAAATAGGCGGCCAGCATTTCCACATCTTGGCCCGCATCGAATTCTCCCTCGATAGAAAGCCCGGCCAGATCCCACAGGGGCTCGCACATGGCCGAATATTCCCAGTCGACCAGATAGCGCTGGCGGCCCGCGACGATGAAATTATGGGGTGCTGGATCGATATGGCAGGGTCGCGCTGGCCCCCAACCGCTTTCCAGGATCGGCCGGAGCTTTTCACCCTCGCGGCGAAGAAGCGCCAACGCGGGTGCCGCCGCCAATCCCAGATATTCGTCGAGCTTGGGATAGAGCCGCATTTGCCCTCGAAAAGCCAAGCCGCTGTGGTGAAGCCGCCGCAGCAAGGCGACGGTTACCGATAGTTCTCCATTCCGGCGCAACCGCGCCGGCGATAGCGGTTCGGCGCCGCCGACGAAGCGGCTCAGCATCACGCCGCGGCGCGGATCGGCAAAGACGATCTCCGGCGACAGGCCGATGGCCGCGGCTGCCCGGGCGTTGGCCGCCTCGGCCCTGCGATCGATATAGCGCTCCGTCCCCCGCCCCGGCAGGCGCAAGACGAAGGCCTCGTCCTCGCGCGCGATGCGAAAGGTGCGGTTGGTGAAGCTGGGGAGCGATGAAACGGCCCATTCGCCCCTGCCATCTGCTAGGATCGGAATGCGTCCAATGGCCGCTTGGGCGCCCTCCTCATGAGGAACGATCTCTTGTTCGACCGGCGTCACGGTTCAGGCCACCTGTTTCTTGGAACTCGGCCGAATAGGATCCATCCCATGGCCCATTATCACGCCGTCGTCTGGCTCGACCACCACGAAGCCAAGGTCTTTCACTTCAGCTACGACCACGTGGAAGGCCTGCGCGTGATGCCGGCGAAGCCCAATGTGCACCTGCATCACCACCATGGCGCGATCACCGACGGCCGTGCCAAGGAGGACCAGCACTACTACCACACAACGTGGCGGCGGCTATCGCGGATGCGGGCGAAGTGCTGATTTGCGGGCCCGGTCTGGCAAAGAAAGAACTGGTGAAACATATCGAACATCACGACCCGGCTTTGCGCCAGAAGCTGGCCGGGGTCGAGACCGTCGATCACCCCAGCGACAAGCAACTCGTTGCCCATACCCGAAGGTATTTCCTGGCCACGGACAGGAAGAAACCGCAACGCGGCTGAGCCTGCGTTATTCGCCGCCAGCGACGAATTTGATGGCCTGCCGCATGGTGCGCCGGACGTGCCGGCGGCGAAGCGGCGAATTCAAGAAACGGTTGACGCCGGCGGCAAGAACCGTCGCGGCCTCGTCGGCCGGGCCTTCGGCGATTTCGGCGCGCGCGGCCAGCGTCGTCTTCAACAGATGGACTGCCACGATGTTTTCCTCGCGGCCGTGATCGAACAGACCATCGACCGCCTTGGCAAAAAAGCCGGACGGTTCGGTAATGAGCCAGCGATCGAGCGACACCGCCGGGTCGACGAAGCCGCTGTTGCGGCCGCTGAAGCAAGCCATTTGCAATAACCCGCGCGGCCAGAGCTCGGGAAACTTCGTGCATTGCCGGCGCACCGCATTGGCGAAGGTGACGCCGTGGGTCACGTCGAGCCAGCCGGCATTGTCGACGATGGGCTGATCGATCCGGGTTTGCAGCTTGAGGTCCAGCATCAACAGGTTTCGCGCATTGGCGCCCAGCAGCGGCCGATAGAGCTGAAGCGGCGGCCCAGCCCCGCACTCCGCCGTCAGGGCCAAGGCGCGGCGCACGTTCATTCCATCGTAATCGGAGATCGCCGGCGCTGATTTTCCACCGCCCCAGTCTGCGAGTGCTCCCGCGTAGTCGCGAAACTCGGGAATCAAATCCTCGCGCGTCGCATAGACGAAGGAGCGAGCAAGAGAAAACAACAGCGGCAGTTCGACGGCCGCTCCCAAGCGCCGGATCAGATCGCCTGCCTTCGCGGTATAGATGAGCGAATGGCCGAAATCGGCATAGTGCTCCAGCGCTGCGCGGCTGAACGCCCGTTCGAGATTTGAAAAATGGAGTCCACTCGCCAATGCGCCGCGTAGGCGGGCGATGGCAGAGGATTCGTCTTCCGCTTCGATGGCGGCCAGGAATTCGTTTTCGTCCCAGGGATGCTCGCCGGCGGCGAATGGGTGCTCGGGCTGGCGCAGGCAATTCTCGGCGAGATGGGCCAGGCTCTCCAGCAGACAGATAAGCTGAGCCTCGCTATCGCCCTCGCGCTCCTCGTACAGCGCCAGCCAATCCGCCATGCCGGCATAGGCATGAGTCCAACCGTATTCGAGGCACTGCCATGACCCGCCGATTGCCGCACGCAAGGCCTCACGGGGATCGCCGAGTTGGGCCAGCCGCGCCAGATCGCGCGCCAAGCGCTCGTAATCCTCATCTTCGAACGCGCCCTTGAGGCTGGCCACCACGCTCGCCCGGCGGATCTCGATGGGCGGTTCCGTCATGTCCAGCCACACACCGCCCTCGCGTACCTTCACCGGATATGTCCGCAGACCCTCGCCGCGGTCGAGATTGGCTCCGGTCTTGAGATCGAACTTCCAGTTGTGCCAGTTGCAGGTCAGCACGCAGCCTGCGCCCAGCGTCCCCTCGCGCAAGGGATAGCCTTCATGGGGGCAGCGATTGTTGCAGGCGAAGACGCCATCGGGCGTCGAGAAAAGGGCGATCTGGCGGCCTTCATGACGGAACAGCGCACGGCCATCGCGCTGCAAGCCTGCGAGGTCTATAGCCCTGATCCAATTGTTGTTTTTTGCAATTCCGTCGTCCATGACCGAAGTCTGGACCGGTCGGAATGTCAGGTCAACAGGCAGCGCCCGCCGATAGTGCCTCAGTTTGAATATTCGGCTCCGACCCCTTGATCAATTAACGACAGGCGTTTCACGATAGTGGCCGGCGCGAGGATTGCGCCTGGAGCAATGACGGCATTAGCTCCGATCTTGGTGCGATCACCAACTAGAGCCCCGAACTTTTCCGCACTCGTGTCAATCCATTTGCCCCTATGCAAGAATGAGATGGACGGATCGGCCCGCTCATTTCGGTAGTTCGCGATGATCGATCCGGCTTCGAGGTTGACCTCGCGACCGAGGATGCTGTCACCGACAAAATTGAAATGAGCAAGTTTTGATCCACCAAAGACGAACGAAGACTTTAGCTCGGCGCCAGGCCCAAGAATACAGTTCGCTTCCAGCCAGCAGCCGCCGCGAACGTATGCACCTGCTGAGATGAAGGAGCCTGGCCCGATGATTGCGGAACCCTTGATGATTGCCCCCTCCTCTATGGTCGAGGTCAAGTGGACCGCTACGTTGCCGCTCACGGTGTAGCCTTCGCCCAGTCGGTTCAGAAGCCGCTCGACAATTTCGGCTGCGCGAAGCGTCAACTCCCATGGCGCGCTATCGGAAAACTCGCCAAGCGCCGATGCGCGGAACCCGGCGATCTGTTCATCGATGACCCGCATTGCTAACTCCTACCGCTGCAACCGTGATCGTGGCGGAGGCTGGTAGGGTCTGCAATCCTCCCCCATCGCAGACATTCAAACTGAGACACTACCCGCCCGCCGCCATCAGCGCTTCCGCTTCGGCCAGATCCTCGGGCCGGTTGGCATTGAAGAAAGGGTCGACGCGGTCGACGCCAAAATCGACAACGGCCAGGCGGTAACGTGCGGTCCAGCGGTCGACCTTGCGAGTGCCCTCCTCCGCCAGGGCGCGGCGCAGATCCTCGCGCAAAGCGACCGGCCAGAGACCGACCACGGGATGCTGCCGGCCGTTGCTGGCGGCGAGCGCGATATCGGCATCCTCAG
>Ga0307471_100000735_pt1 | contig 17117 bp, 17 predicted proteins | sample atmos_gasesAM3C__2_FD_204566 | JGI IMG/M metagenome (GOLD analysis project Ga0307471, IMG submission 204566) | Hardwood forest soil microbial communities from Morgan-Monroe State Forest, Indiana, United States - atmos_gasesAM3C_515 | ecosystem: Environmental > Terrestrial > Soil > Temperate...
CTTTACGTCCGTGAGATTCAGGAACATGTACTTGTCGTCGTTGAAGAAATCGGACACCCGGTTACGCATGGCCGGCAACAGGATATCGCCGATATAGGTCGCATGGATTGTCCGGACTTTGATGCGAACCTTCTTGCCTTCAGTTGGCATGACCGTGCCTCCTTGCGACGGACGCGCCGCTTAGGACCTGCGGCGAGCGAATTTCATGCGCCGGCGGAGCTTCCGGTGCTTGTGCTTCCGCATCTTCTTTCGGCGCTTCTTGACGACACTCGACATGACGCGCTCCTTTCAGCTTCCAGCAATCTACCTAATCTGGTCGGCGATAGCAAGTAGGGAATTCCGGATGCTGCCGCGAGAGCGGGCTGAGCGTATGCGATTAGTGCCGGCTTGTCAAGAATGTACCGAGTCGCAAGAGTGTATAATGCCGGCATGATTGTGTGCATTGGAAACCGTGCGCATTCGGTTGCCTGCTGGACCGTCCTTGCTCTAACGGGACTGGTGGCGGTGGCCTGCTCCAAAGCCAACAACATCAACCCCGACGATGCGGCCCGTGTCCGGAAGATCGATACCACGGTGGAGCGGATCCGGCAGGCGTACACGGGCAAGGACGCGAGCGTCTTGCACAGCCTGTTCATGCCGCTCGACAGCCTCCGCACGTTGGAGGAGGAGATCCAACGCGACTTCGCCGTCTATGATCGGATCACCCTCGACTTCACCATCGACCGGGTCATGGTGGACGGGGCCGATGTGGCCGTCTATTTCCATTGGCTCGGGCAGTGGCAGCGCGCGAGTGATGAGCAGCCACTCAGGGAGCGGGGCCATGCCATCCTCCGGTTGGTCGGCCATCAGACTCTCACCGTGAGTGGCGTGGACGGGGATCCGCCTTTTGGCATGGCTGGCCGCCGGATTCAGAGCGAACGACCGGGGGGACGCTAGGATGCCAAGACGCCGCTCCGCCACGCCGACTCTGCCGGCCGCCGATTTTCTCGTCATCGGGAGCGGCGTCGCGGGATTGCGGGCGGCCATCGGTTTGAGCCGGGCCGGCCGCGTCCTCGTGCTGACGAAGGGGAGTCCGGAGGAAGGCAGTTCCATCTATGCGCAGGGGGGTGTGGCGGTTGCCTCCGAGGAGGACGATATCGCGCTGCACCGCGAGGACACCTTGCGCGCGGGGAAGGGGCTGTGCCGGCTGGAAGCTGTGCAGGTGCTCGTCGAGGAAGGCCCGGTCCGGGTTCAGGAACTGATCGGCTGGGGCGCCCGCTTCGATCGCGCGGGGGATGGCTACGCCCTGGCCCGCGAGGCTGCGCACAGCCGGCATCGGATTCTGCGGGCCGGCGGCGATGCGACCGGCACCGAAATGGTGCGCGTACTCCTGGACAAGGCGCGCTCCTTGCCGCAGATCGCTTGGCGGGATCACCACTTCAGCATCGACCTGCTGCTGGATGCGCAACGGCGCTGTATGGGCGCGCTCGTGCTTGACGAATCCTCCGGGGCAGTGCGCCAGGTCAAGGCGGAGGCCGTGGTCCTTGCCACGGGCGGGGCTGGCCAGATTTATGCCCGGACCACCAATCCACCCGTCGCCACCGGCGATGGGATCGCGATGGCCTATCGAGCCGGGGCGATCGTGGAAGACATGGAGTTTGTCCAGTTCCATCCGACAACCCTCTACCTACCGGCGACGCCCCAGTTTTTGCTCACGGAGGCCATGCGCGGGGAGGGGGGCATTCTCCGCAACATCAAGGGTGAGGTCTTCATGAAGCAGTACCATGAGATGGCCGAGATGGCTCCGCGCGACGTCGTGTCCCGCGCAGTCTGGAATGAAATGGTGGCGATGGCCTCTCGCCATGTCTACCTGGACGTGACCCACCTGGCTCCCGGCTTCATCCGGGAACGGTTCCCCACGATCTACGCGACCTGCCTGCGTTACGACGTGGACATCACGGAGGAGATGATCCCGGTCTGCCCCAGCGCGCATTTCATGATGGGCGGGGTGTGGACGGACACGCGAGGGGCCACGAGCGTGCCAGGACTGTTCGCCGCCGGCGAAGTGGCCTGCACGGGGGTTCACGGCGCGAACCGCCTCGCCAGCAATTCGTTGCTGGAAGGGTTGGTCTTCGGTGCCCGCGCGGCCGAGGCTGCCGCCCAGTACGCCAGTCACCTGCGCCCCGAGCGAGGGGCGTCGGTCGCGCAGGACGTCGCGGCCGCCGAGGTGGAGGACGATCATGGGGATCGTCTGGACATGGAGAAACTGCTCAACGCGTTGCGGCGCTTGATGTGGGAGAAGGTGGGCATCATCCGGAGCAAGCAGGGGCTGCTCTCCGCCCTCACGCAACTGGAGAAATGGGGAGAGCGGCTCAAAGACCGCTGCCGGACGCGTCGCGGGTTGGAGGTCCGCAACATGATTACCGTGGGCCATCTGGTTACGACGGCGGCGTTGCAACGCGAGCACAGCCTGGGGGCGCATTTCCGCTCCGACCATCCGGAGGAGTTTGCCAGCGGGTGGGATCGCCACATCCAACTGCAGGCGGAAACGCCCAGTCGCGCACTGGTCAGAAGAGCTGGCGTGAAAGCTTAGGGCGCGGAAGCCTAGTTCGGGCTGAGATAGTTGACGAAGCGCTGATCGATCCTTCTTCGATCACGTGAGGAGCTCCGGTAAAAGCGGATGACCTTGCGAACGTATTGCTGGGTTTCGCTGATCCGCGGGATCCGGCTCTCGCGCGACACGCGAGTTTCCCCCGCGTGGTAGGCCGCCAGGGCCAGCTCCAGGTTTCCTCCGAAGCGGTCCAGCAGGTAGCGAAGGTGCCGGACACCACCGGCGATGTTCTGCTTCGGGTCATAGGGGTTCGCAACCTTCAAAGACCACGCCGTCTCTGGCATCAACTGCATCAACCCCATGGCGCCCTTGGCCGAGCGGGCGTAGGGATCGTATGCCGATTCGGCCTGAATCACGGCTCGCACGAGTGCCGGGTGCAGGCGATATGCCAGTGAGGTCTGCGTGATCGTCCGGTGCAGGGTTGGCGAGAGCCGCGTCGGCGTGAAGTGGGCGAACGTCCGCGGGCCCCGCATCTGTTTGTAGCGGGGACTGGTCGGGACGTTGGTGAAGTGGATCACGCCATTGCGGTCCACGTACTGGTAGATCGCGTCGCCGGAACGCGACGCGCTGATCTCGCTGAGTTGCGAAGAACGCGCCGTGACTGGTTGGCTGGGAACGGCAGAGGAACCACTGGTCTGCACGCGGGCGTCCGCGAGCACTGTCCTATACCGAGGATCGTTCGGGACGTTGGAAAAGTGCAATCCTCCCTTCTTATCTTTATACTGATAGATGGGCTCCCCCATGACGTCTTGCGAAGAGATGGCCAGGACCAGCAGGCCAGCAAGGCTGACGGCCGGCCCATATGTGCAAAGGTTCGGCAACATGGGGCTCACGATAGTCAACCACTTCCCGGTCTGTCAACGGCCCGTCGAACTTGTCATGAACGTTCTCATCCGTGAAACCTGGCGATTTTCGCCCGTTATGATCGTCTTATGGCTTTTTGAGCTGAACCGTATGCATCGGAGGAACGCTTCGGCTACAATAACCCTCTCCAAACCGGGGGCTGTTCACGGCATCCTGAATAGCATATGTGGCTAGAGCTTATCGCCATCGGCGTCCTCATTCTCCTGAACGGCTTCTTTGCCTGCGCTGAGTTGGCCATCGTCAACACGCGGCGCAGTCGAATGAAGCAACTGGTCGAGGAGAAGAACGCCCAGGCCCGTCTCGTCCAGGGCTTTCAGGAGGACTCGGAGCGGTTCCTGGCGACCACCCAGATCGGCATCACGGTTGCCGGCGCCTCGGCGGCCGCCATGAGCGGCGTGGTCGCGATCGACCACCTGAAGCCCGTCTTCGAAGCGATCCCTGTGGCTTTCGTGCAAGCCTGGGCCGAGCCGATTGCGGTTGGCATCGTGGTGCTCATCATCTCGTACTTCTCGCTCGTGCTCGGCGAGCTCGTCCCCAAGATACTGGCGCTCAAGAACCCCGAACGCCTGGCGCTGTTGGCGGCGCGTCCCCTGGCGTGGTTTGCGCGGGTGGCAGCCTGGGGCATTCGCCCCCTGGCCTTGACCAGCCGGGGCATTCTCCGACTGTTGGGCAAAGCGGCTCAGGGTGAAAAGGTCTTCATCTCAGCGGAAGAGATCCTCTTGCTCATGCAAGAAGGACAGGAGAAGGGCGTCTTCGACAAGACCGAGCAAGAACTGATCCACAGCGTGTTTGAGTTCACCGACATGTCGGTGAAAGAGGTGATGATCCCGCGCCCGAAGATGTGTGCCATCGAGATCGACATGCCGACGCCGGATCTGTTGAAATACATCGACGAAAACAAATTCTCCCGCTATCCGGTGTACCGGAAAGGTCTCAACGAACTGCTGGGTATCCTCTACCTGAAAGACCTCCTGAGTCAGGTCGCGGCGGGCAAGCCGTTGAACCTCAAAGATTTGCTGCATCCCGTCTATTACGTTCCCGAAGCCATGAAGGTCAGCGTGCTGCTGAAGGAGATGCAGCGCCGCCGCATTCACATGGCGATCGTGGTCAACGAGTACGGGAGCGTCGAGGGGCTGGTCACGCTGGAGGATCTGATCGAGGAGATCGTCGGCGAGATCCAGGACGAGTACGACACCGAAGAGAAGCCGGTGGAACGCCTCAAGGACGGCGCGATCCTGGTTGACGCCGCGATGCCGGTCAAGGACCTCGTGTCGGAGTACGGGCTGCAGATCCCCCCGTCGCCGGAGTACGAGACGCTCGGCGGGTTCGTCACCTACCAGATCCAGGCGCTCCCGCGCGGCGGCGAGGTCTTCTACCACGGAGACTACAAGTTCACCGTGGTGGACCTCGGAGATCGGCGCGTGTCCAAGGTCAAGGTCGAGCGCATCGCCGAGCAGTCAAAGGTCGTCAAGGAACCGGTCAAGACCGGCCCGAAATGAGGCATGCAGCCGGCGGGTGATCTCGCCCGGGCGGCCGTCGCCGATTCTTCGTCCATCCACCTGTGTCACCGGCAGCACTTCTTGCGTCGTGTTCGTCAGAAAACATTCCTCGGCGCCGGTGAGATCGCTCACGGTCAGCCGTGTTTCAGCCGCCGGAATTCCCGCCTCGCGTGCCAGTTGCAGAGCGATGCCGCGCGTGATGCCGGTGAGGAGACCGCACTCCACAGCCGGCGTGCAAAGGCGCTTTCCTTGGACCACGAACACATTGCTGGTCGTCCCTTCAGTCACCTCGCCCTGGTGATTCAGCAGCAGGGCCTCGTGTGAGCCGGCCGCATTGGCCTCCATCTTTGCGAGGACGTTATTCAGGAAGTTGAGAGACTTGATGTGCGGGGGCAAAGCCTCAGGTGCGGTGCGACGGGTCTGGGCGATGATCACCGACACCCCGTCTGTGTAGAACGATTCAGGAAACGGTTCAAAGGGCTTGGCGATGACGACCAGCGTGGGACTCTTACAGAGGGCCGGATCGAGCCCGATCTCGCCGGGCCCACGCGAGACCGTGATCCGAAGATAGGCTTCCTGTAATTGATTCCGCGTGAGCGATTCCCGTGCCAGGTCGGCCAGCCGCTCGTGCGTGACCGGCAGGGCCATGTCGAGCTCGGACGCCGACCGTTCCAGGCGCGCAAGGTGCTCGGTGAGCTGGAAGATTCGGCCTCGATAGGCGCGCAGGGTCTCGAACACGCCGTCGCCGTACAGGAAGCCGTGATCGAAGACGGAGACAACCGCCTCCTCTTTCGGCACGAACCGGTCATTGAGATAAATCCACATCGCTCAGGATTCTCGCACCGCTTTCAACAGTGCTTCGGCCTTGTACAGGGTCTCCTGGTATTCACGCGCGGGGTCGGAGTCCGCGACGATGCCGGCACCCACCTGAAGGTACGCGCGCTCGCCCGCAATGACCAAGGTCCGGATGATGATATTCAGGTCCAGGTCGCCGCTCGGGCTGAGATACCCGATGGAGCCGGTGTAAGGCCCTCGGCGGACCGGCTCCAGCTCGTCGATGATCTCCATGCAGCGGACCTTCGGCACACCTGTCACGGTTCCCCCCGGGAAGACGGCGCGGAGTACATCCAGCGCGTCCTTGCCGGGCGCGAGCCGGCCGCGGATATTGGTCACGATGTGGCTCACGTGCGAATAGCGCTCGACGACCATGAACTCGTCGACGCGGACGCTGCCGTACGTACACACGCGTCCCAGATCGTTGCGCTCCAAGTCCACGAGCATGATGTGCTCCGCGCGCTCTTTCGGGCTCATCAGGAGATCCTCGACCAGGAGACGGTCCTCGTCCGTGGAGGCGCCGCGCGGGCGGGTGCCGGCGATCGGCCGGGTCTCCACCTCGGTCCCGGCGATCCGCACGAGCCGTTCCGGCGAGCAACTGACCAGCGTGACGTCCGGCAGTTCGAGCAAGGCGGCGAAGGGCGCGGGATTGATCTCGCGCAGGCGGCGGTAGATCGAGCGCGGCGAGCCCCCGGCCAAATCGACGGCGAATCGATGGGACAGATTGGCCTGATAGATGTCCCCGGCTGCGATGTAGTCGAGGCACCGGCGCACCCGATCCGTATAGTCAGCCTCTGACATGCCGGGTGTCACGTGCGGCGGAATCTGAGGTCTCGTGTCGGGCAGGACGGGCCGCGCCCAGGTCAGCCGGGCCTCGAGCGCCAGCAGCCGAGCCTGCCCTTCTTTATAGAGTTCCTCACGCGACTCCTTGATGAAGCGCTCCCCGAAGGGGCAGAAGATCAGCCACAACGCTTTCTGGTCATGGTCCGCGACCGCCACGAGGTCGAGGAAGGCAAGCTCCAGATCGGGGAGACCCAGGGTGTCATGTGGAGGATGGGGGAGACGCTCAAACCAGCGGGCCACGTCATAGCTGAAATAGCCGACGGCGCCCCCATAGAATGGAGGGAACCCAGAAGGGCGGGGGACGGCCATGCGCGTGAGCAGGTCCCGGAACGCCGCCACGGGATCCCCGGCACGGATGATCCATGCCTCGCCTCGTGCGCACCAGTCCACGCGCGACCCGGTGCAGCGAAACAGGAACGCGGGATCGGCGCCGATGATCGAATACCGCTGTCCTGGGGCACCATCACCGGGTCTCTGGCCGCTCTCCAGCAGTACGGGGCAGCGTAGGTCCCCCGCCAGGCGCTCGTAGAGCTCGAACGTTGAGCAGGCCGGGAGCGGCAGGACAGTCGCCAGCGGGATAGGCAGGGAAGCCTTCAGAAAGGATTCGCGTGAGGTTCGAAACACCGTGGGGAGCCCTCGTTTACGGCATCTTAACTCGCCCGTGACGGTTCCAGCAAGGGACCGGCAGCCTTGACTTACCTCAGCGATTCTGTTTAGATGGCGCGCGGTTTTGCGCCGAATGTGCACGATGGCCGACGAGCCCGATGCGTTCCGGAAAGGCCTCTCGATCGCCGGTCGGATCGGCGTCGAGCTGGTGGCCGCCCTGATTGTGGGCGGCGGCTTGGGGTACCTGGCCGACTCGTATTTCAACTCCAGCCCGGTGGGCATCCTCATCGGCGTGTTCCTGGGCATGTCGGCGGGGCTATTAAACGTGTATCGGACTGCGTCGCGACTCTGAACGATGGAAAGCAATCCGCTTCACCCGTTTGAGCTGCACCCCTACGTCACGCTCTCCTTGTTCGGCCTCGATATCTCGCTGAACAAGGCGGTGATCATGATGTGGGTCGTGATTGCCCTGGCATCTGGGTTCCTGTACATGGCGGGCCGCCAACGACGGCTGGTCCCGACCCGGCTACAGAGCGTGGCCGAGATTCTGGTGGAGTTCATCAGGAGCATGATTCTGGACACGATGGGCGAAAAGGGCTTGCGGTTCTTTCCCTTCGTGGCGACGCTCTTTGTGTTCATCTTGTTCTGCAATCTGCTAGGGCTCATCCCTGGCACCTACACGGTGACCAGCCAGATCGTCGTGACGGGCGCCTTCGCGCTGTTCGTCTACGGCATGAGCATTGTGGTCGGGTTCGCCCTCCATGGCCTGAAGTTCCTACAGATTCTGATTCCCCCGGGCACGCCGTTCTGGCTCCTCCCCTTGATGGTCCCGATCGAACTCGTCAGTCAGTTGGCACGGCCGCTCTCGCTGGCAGTCCGGCTGTTTGCCAACATGACGGCGGGGCATACCATCCTGGCCGTGCTATTTGGGATGGTGGTCTCAATCCCGTTGATTCCTATTGCACCTGCCTTCAAGATCGCCCTGCTTGTCCTCGTGGCCCTGATGATGGCGAGCAGGCAGAGAGTGTTTGCCAAGGCGGGGCTGCTGGGCCTCGTGGGCGTATATTTTCTCATCGCCGTTCTGGTGAGCGTGATCTGGCTTCGTTGGCTCCCGTTTGTGTTCACGATTGCCATCAACGGCCTTGAAGTCGCCATTGCCGGAATCCAGGCTTACATCTTTACGATCTTGACGTGTGTGTATCTCGGGGATGCCATGACGCTGCACGGGCATGCCGAAGGCGCGCACAATGGGCGTTGATTGCGAAGAGAAAGGAGCACGCTGTCATGGATGCTGCATCGGCTGCGCTGTTGGGGATGGGGTTAGCTGCCGCAGGTTTTGCCGGCGCCGGGGTGGGAATCGGTTACATTTTCGGCAAGATGATCGAGGCGGTCGCACGCCAACCGGAGGCCGAGGGACGTGTCGGCAAGTACATGTGGATCGGGTTCGCGCTTGTGGAAGCGATCGCGCTCTACGGCATCGTGATCGCCTTCATCATCATGGGCCTTCGTGGCAAATAAGCCGTCGGATGGGGGTTGGTCGAACCAGCGGAGTAGGACATCGCCATGCCACAGTTTGACACACAGTTTTTCTCCTCGTTGCTCTTCTGGGAGTGGGTCTCCTTCGGCGTTCTGCTGTTCTTTCTCTACAAATACGCGTTCCCCGGAATTCTTAAGGCCATCGATGAACGGGGACAGAGGATCCGCGAGAACATTGAAGCGGCGGAGCGACAGCGTGCGGAAGCCGAGCGGCGGCTGGCTGAGTATGAGGCCAAAATGAAGGGCGCGCAAAAGGAGGCGGAGGAGTTGGTCGCCCAAGCCAAGGTCCGGGCGCAGCACATGATGGAAGAGAACGAGCGCCAGATGTCGGCCGAGGCCAAACGGATCAAGGCGGGCGCCGCCCGCGAGATCGAGCAGGAGCGCCGCCAGGCGATCGAGGATGTGCGCCGTTACGCCAGCGAGTTGGGCCTGCGCATAGCCGAGAAGGTGCTCGAACGGAGCCTGACGGACGCCGACCACCAGCGGCTGGCGGACGAGGCCCTCACCGCGGTCGCCAAAGACTTCGAGAAGAGCTAGTCTCTCCTACCGTTTTTACTTTCTGGTCTTCCACACATCGCGTAGGAGTGTGGCCCATTCATCCCGCGAGATCGCCGGCATGGTGGTGATCTCGATGTGGCCGATCGAGGCGTTCCTGACAGCGGCCTTCATGGCTGTCTTGTTATCCGGAAACTCCAGGATGGCTACCACGTCGTACTGGCCGAGGCAATAATAGGCGGCGATCAGCCGTCCCCCCAATCCCTCGATATTCTTCTTGACGGCGTCGGACCGCGCGATGCCCTGGTCCTTCATCGTCATGATCCCTTCCCGTGTGAACTTCACCAGGCTCACATACACCGGCATAGCGCTCCTCCTTTCACTGCTTATGGTGGAACCGGCTGGTTTGCGCTGCCTTGGCAGTAGCCGGTGGGATCGAGTGTTACGGTGGCGAAACCTAGCGCGGCGAGCCTGCTGGTAATCTGATCTTGCATCGCCGGTTCGCAAAGCCGCGCGAGCTCGTCTTGACCGACTTCAACTCGCGCGTTTCCCCCGTGGTCCCGCACCCTCACCTGACGAAACCCCTGCCCTAACAGAAATTCTTCGGCTACTTCGACCCGCTTCAGCCGCTCGACCGTGATTGGCTCGCCGCGCGCAATGCGCGAGGACAGGCACGCGGCAGCCGGTTTGTCCCAGTTAGAAAGGCCCAACGCGCGTGCCGCTTGGCGGATCTCCGCCTTCCCGATGCCGGCCTCTACGAGCGGGCTCCGCACGCCATACTCGCGAGCGGCGTAGATGCCGGGACGATCATCGCCCAGGTCATCGCGCTGCACGCCATTCACCACATAGGCAAGGCCCAGCCGCGCGGCTATGGGCACCAGCGCCGAGTAGAGGTCTGTCTTGCACCGGTAGCACCGGGATGCGGTGTTCATGACGAACTCCGAATCGCGGAGCTGGTCAGTCTCGTGGATGATCTGGCGGGCGCCGATTTTTTCGCATATTTTTCGGGAAAGTGCCAGTTCAATCGTAGGGAACGTGGGTGATACCGCCGTGACCGCTATCGCTCGCACGCCCAGCACGTGGTGCGCGACTTTCAGGACGAGCGTGCTGTCGATGCCGCCGGAAAAGGCAACGAGCACGGAGCCCATGTCGCCCATGATCGTCCTGAGACGGTCAAGCGCGAGGGCCTCCGTACCGGCGTCATTTCGCGTTGGAGACGACATTGGCATCAATCTTAGCTTCGGCCAATTTGGCGACGACGACCAGGGCATAGAGGTCAGGGTTGAGGTACTTCTGGGCTACACGCAGGATGTCCGCTTTCGTCACCGCCGCGATCGCCTTGGGGTAATCGTCGAAATAGCTCAGGCCGAGGCCATGCAGCTCAACGAGGTTCAGCAGCGAGGCCAGTTTCGCGGTGGTGTCTAGGCGCAGCGGGAAGCTGCCGATGAGGTACGCTTTGGCATCCGTCAGTTCCTGGTCGCTGACCGGTTCGCTCCGGATGCGCTTGAGTTCCTGGAACACGCCGGCGAGAGCCTGGTTCGCCGCTGCGTTCCGAGTCTGCAGGTGCACGGCGAAAGAACCCGGCATGACACTCGCTTCGAACACGCTGTCCACATCGTAGGCCAGTCCCTGCTCGTCGCGAATCCGGTTCACGAGTCGCGAGGAGAACCCGCCGCCACCGAGGATGTAGTTCATCACCGCGACGGCGTAAAAGTCCGGGTTCCGCCGGTCAATGCCCACATGCCCCAGGACGATGGTCGCCTGTGTGAGGTCCTTGTCGATCAGCTTGAGCGTGGGCTTCGGCAGGGGCTCCGGGGCATGGAAGGCTGGGACCAGGAGCGCTTTGGGCGCCCATTTTCCGAAGTGTTTCCTTACCAGATCGAGTGCCTCGGACTCCCGGAGATCACCGACAATGGCCATGATGGCGCGGTTCGGGCGGTAGAACTTGTCGTGGAACTCGACCAACTCCTGCCGAGTGAGCTTGGTCACGGTCTTTTCGTCCCCGTTGGCCGGTCGATGGTAGGGATTGCCCTTGAACACGATCTCATTGAACGCTTTGCCGGCGACGATGCCCGGCTCGTCTTTCTCCCCCTGGAGGAAGCCCACTAGCTCGTCGCGGACGCGCGCGACCTCCTTCGCGTCGAACCTTGGATTCATCAGGATGTCGGCCAAGAGGGTGAAGCCGAGATCCCTGTCTTTCGTCAGCACCCGGAGGGTAGCGGTCGTGAAATCCTCTCCCCCTTGAGCGGACAGCTCCCCTCCGATGAACTCGATCTGCTCCGCGATCTCGGTCGCGCTACGCGTTTTGGTCCCTTCGTCGAGCATGCCGGCCACCATGTATGCCAGGCCGGCCTTGGCATCGGAGTCGTAGACGGCGCCTGCCTGCATCAACACGTTCACCGTGACGATAGGTAGAGAGGGCTGGTCAACGATGAGCACGGTCATGCCGTTCTCCGTAACCACGCGGATCGGTTTGATCTCGGCGGCCTGGGACGTAGCAGACCGGAAGCTCCCGACTACGATCACAGTAATAAGAAGCGCGGCGCGGATCATCGGGCACCTCCCGCTCCGTGGGCTCCTTCGGGTTTGGCTGGCAGGGGAACGAGAATCCCGACCGTGCGGGAATCCTCGGTTAGGTATTGGCGGGCGACCCGATGGACATCCTCTTTGGTGACGCCTCGGATCTTGTCCACATAATCGGCGACATACTTCCACCCAGCTCCCGTAGTCTCAGCCGTGCCCAACAGCATGGCTTGCCGGAAGACGGAGTCGTGCTCGAAGAGGTAGCGGGCTTCTACCTGATTCTTGGCCTTTTGGAGTTCCCGATCTGTCGGCGGCTCCTTCTTGAGCCGTTCGATCTCCGCCAGGACGGCCTTTTCCACGTCGGTGACTTTCACGCCGGGCCTGACGGTCGCGTAGAAGGTGAAAAGCTCGGGGTCCGCCGCCAATTCATTGTAGCCGGCGCCCACCTGCAAGGCCAATTTTTTCCGGTACACGAGAGCGTCGTAGAGGCGCGCGCTCTTGCCGGTCGAGAGGATGTTCTCGAGCACGGCCAGGGCGTGCACGTCGGAGCTCTTAAAGTTGGGCACCTTGTAGCCAAAATAGATGAAGGGGAGCTGCGCTTCGCGCTTCACCACGATCCGCCGCTCGCCCTTCTGTGGAAGCTCGGCGATGGACGGCGGCGGGGGCGGGGAGCCTTGGGGAATACCTTCGAAATATTTCTTGATCAGGGGCAAGGCGATCTCGGGCTTGATGTCGCCTACGATCACCAGAGTCGCGTTGTTCGGGGCGTAGTACTTGTCGTAATAAGCCTTGAGGTCCTCCCGTGTCATTGCGTTCAGGTCGTTGAACCACCCGATGATGGGCCAGTGATAGGGGTGCTCCATAAAGGCCTGGGCGTACATCTCTTCGACCAGGTAGGCCATCGGAACATCCTCGACCCGCAGGCGGCGCTCTTCCTTGACGACTTCGCGCTCCAACTTGAATTCCTTCTCGTCCAGCAGCAACCCCTTCATCCGGTCCGCCTCCATTTCGAGAGCGAGTCCCAGCTTGTCCGCGGCCAGGTTCTCGAAATAGGCTGTGTAGTCTTGGCTGGTGAACGCGTTGTCGTTACCCCCGTTCTTTTCGATGATCTTGGAGAATGCGCCCTTCCCGTACTCGGGGGTGCCTTTGAACATCATGTGCTCCAGCATGTGGGAGAGCCCGGCCCGCCCCATGACTTCGTTGCGGGAGCCGACCTTGTACCAAATCTGGACCGTGATCACGGGGGCCTTGGGCTCTTCCACGAGCAACACCTTGAGTCCGTTGGCCAGGATGAATTCGTGGACCGTGAGACGGCCGGCCATCGCCTGCTGACCGGCAGGGATGAGGGTCAGAAGAGAGGCCATGCTCACACGGCACAGGATTCGCTGGATAGCGGTCACGGTCTGGTCCCCTTCTCTACGAGTGCGAATGGATCGGGAAGGAGTGCGGACTGGGCGGACTGGGAGGACCGGGCGGGCGCACGAGGACTGACGCCTCAGGCAGCGTTCCAAGCTGGCCACAGGCGCCCAGGATGTCCCGCCCTTTGCTTTTGCGGATGTAGGCTTCCAGCCCATGCCGGGTCAGGATGGCCTGGAAGCGCAGGACGCGTTCATCGGAGGGCCGTCGGTGCGGATTGCCAGGAAATTCGTTGAACGGGAGCAGGTTGACCTTGCAGCGGATGCCCCGCATCAGCTTGACGAGCCGGGCGGCGTCCTGCTCCGTGTCGTTCTCGCCGGCCAGCAGCACGTACTCGAACGTCAAGCGGCGGTGCGGTTTCACGGGAAAGGCCCGGCACGCCGCCAGCAGGATCTCCAACGGGTACGCCTTGTTGACCGCCGGCATGAGCCGGTTTCGCTGCTCGTTGGTCGTCGCGTTGAGCGACACCGCCAGATTGACGCCCATGCGGGCCACCTGCTTGAGCCGTGAGCTCAGCCCGGCTGTTGAGAGCGTGATCCGGCGTGGCGAGAAGCCGACGCCCCAGCTCTGATTGGTGAGGCGGCAGATGGCTTCCTCTACCGCCGTGGCGTTGGCCAGCGGCTCGCCCATCCCCATCAGGACCAGATTGGTGAGGGGACGATCTTCTGGAAGACGTCTTTGCACAGCCAAGACCTGCCCCACGATCTCATGGGCCAGGAGATTGCGCTGCAGCCCCATCTGCCCGGTCAAACAAAACGTACAGTCCAGCGTACAGCCGACCTGAGTGGAGAGACACAGGGTCAGGCGATCAGTCGACCGGGAGGAGGTGTCTGGGATGAGCACGCTTTCGATGCGCTTTCCGTCCTCCAAAGGAAAGATGAATTTCCGCGTGGCGTCCTCCGACATCAGGATTGTTGATGGTGCGAGCAACCCTATGCACGCCTCCGCAGCCAGCCGCGTCCGGTCAGCGTGGGAGAGGTCCGTCATGGCGGCGATGTCAGTGAGGCGGGCCTGGTAGAGCCAGCGGAGGATCTGCCGGGCGCGGTAACGGGGCCAGCCCCAGTTGCGGACGAGCGCGGCCAACTCGTCCGCGCTCAAGGCGATGAGGTTTATCAGGGACATTGCGAAGCGAGCCTAACACAGCATCCGGATAACCAGCAAGCCACCCACACCTTCCTCGGAAGTCTTCATGCCCTATGGTATACTCCCCGCCATGATTGCATGTTCCGTGACAACCCTCATGTCTTCCTTTACATTTCTGTCGCGTGTCTTTCGGCTCGGCGCCCTGCTCGCTGCCGCTGGAGTAGTGCTCGTCCTCGGCTCAGCCGTTTCCGCCGACCTACTGGGTGGGGCCTCGTGTGCGGAGCCAGCCTTCTGCCTAGCCCAGGCCGTCCAAGCGTTGACTCAGCAGGACCAGGAGACGGCGACTGGCCTCTTGCAGGGGCTGATTGATCAATTTTCGGGGACGCCGTGGGCCGGTCGCGCCGAGCTGTTGCTGGGGAAGTGGTACCAGGAGCAAGGCGATCGGCAAGCGATTCGCTACCTTGTGGCTGCGCCATTGCATCTGCCCGCGGTCGGCGATTACGCGCACTTCTACCTCGGAGAGGCGGGGATGAAGAGCGGCGACTACAACGGAGCCGCGACGGCTTTTGACTTACTCGTCGAGCGCTACACGGACAGTCTCCTCAGGCCCCAGGCCCTGGCGCGGGCGGCCGAGGCTTGGTTCCTGGCCGACGATTGCCGGCGGGAGCGGGAGCGGCAAGCTCAGTTTCTGTCGGAGTACAGCAGCCACGCCTTGGCGCCTGCCGTGCTCTTGCGCCACGGCGAGTGCCTGCAGAAAGCGGGAGACACTCCCAGCGTGATCGCGACCTATTGGCGAATCTGGACCCAGTATGCGGCTTCCCCGCAAGCCGATGAGGCTGCGGCGCGACTGGAGCGCTTGCGGAGCGAAGGCGTCGCGATTCCGGAATTGACGGCAGAAGAGCGCTGGGTGCGCGCCAAGACGCTGTTCGACGCCGGCCAGTACCCCAAGGCGGTGAAGGCCTGCGAAGAGGTCCTCAAGGGGGCGTCCGGCGGGCTGCACCGGGAACAGGCCAGGCTGAACCTCGGGATCGCGCACATGCGGCTCAAACGCTATGATGACGCCCGCGCGAGCTTCGAGCAATTGGTGAAAAGCGGGACGAACGGGTCCGCTCAGGAGGCCATCGTCTTGCTGGCCCGGATCTTCCTGCGGCTGGGGCTGGACGAGCCTTTTCTAGCCCTGGCGCGCGAGGCCGAAGCCGGGCGTTTCTCAGGCGAGGCGAAAGCGAAGTTCTTGCTGATGCTGGCGGCCCAGCATGCGGATCGTGGTCGTGCGGATCAGGCGATCCAGACCTATCAGCAAGTCGGGCGAAAGGAGAAGCCGGAGGGCCTGGCCGCTGAAGGCTATTGGCGAGCCGGGTGGCTGCTCTACAAGAGCGGTCGCTATGAAGAAGCTATGCGCTCTTTTGATCATGCCGTTCGGCTCCAGTCGGACGGTCCTGTCCGCTTGGCGGCGCTCTATTGGAAGGGGCGGAGCCTGGAGAAGGCGGGCGAGCCGCAGAAGGCGGCCGCACTCTTCGAGGCGCTGTGCGCAGAAGCCCCGTTGACCTATTACTGTCACACGGCGCGAACGCGTAAGGGCCTGAGCGAGATGAGCCGCGCCGTCGGCGGTGAGGGAAGCGGCGTGTCGTTCCCTGGGTTGGATCCGCAGGACAGGGCGGTCACGGCCGACGTGCACGAACAGCGCGCCGTGGAACTTCGCTTGGTGGGCCTGCTGCGCGAGGCGGGGGAAGAGCTGGGCATGCTGCCCGGGCGGATCGGCGGAGACCGGGGGGCCGTTCTGTGGCTGGCTGGCCGCTTCAAAGAGGTCGGGGAGTACCATCGCGCCCTAAAATTGGTGCAACTGTTCTTCCCTGATGTGATTGACCGCGGCGTGACCGGTGTGCCTCCCACGTTCTGGGAGTTGGCCTACCCGCAGGGACTCTTGCCGGTGATCCAGACGGTGGCGGATCACGGCGTGGACCCGCATCTCGTGGCCGCGATCATCCGGGAAGAGAGCACGTATAATCCGGCAGCGGTGTCGCAGGCCGGCGCGCTGGGCCTGATGCAGGTGACGGTCCAGACCGGGGAGAAGATCGCAAGCCGGCTGGGGGGCGAGGCGTTCAACCCAGAACGTTTGTTCGACCCCAGTTACAACATCAAGCTCGGAAGCCGGTACCTGGGACAGCTGGCGGAGAAATTCAACCACAATCCGATCTATACGATCGCGGCGTACAATGCCGGCCCCGATGTCGTGGCCAAATGGGCCCAGCAGCTCGGCGGTGGCGATCCCGATGAATTCATCGAGTCGATCCCCTATACCGAGACCCGGCTCTACGTGAAGCGGGTCCTGCGAAGCTACCGGGAATACAAGCGGGTCAGCGGGCTCGAGTGCGGGGCGTCGTTTTTTGAGAAGGGGTGCTGACGGACGTGGATAAGATGGCCGCCCTTGAGGCGAAAGTCAAAGAGCTCATCAAGCACTCCACTGGGCTGACGCGGCGGGCGGTGCAGCTGGAATCCCGCCTCCGCGAGGCGGACGCCAAGCTGGCACGCCACGCGGCCGACTCCCGCCAGTGGGAGAAGGAGCGGGAGTGGCTCCGGGGCCGATTGCGGAAGGTGCTGGGCGAGCTCGAGCTCATCGAACATCGCGAGGACGACCGGCAAGGAGGCAAGAGCTGACGCTCATGAACGGAGGACGACGGTGAGCCAGAGATTTGAGGTCGAGATCTACGGCCAGCGGTACGCGATCCGGGGAGAAGCCGACCAGGCGTATGTCAACGAGCTGGCCAGGGAAGTCGACGAGCAGATGCGGACCCTGGCCGGTGGGATCAAAGTGGCCACGCCCGCCAAGG
>Ga0307471_100000736_pt1 | contig 17116 bp, 19 predicted proteins | sample atmos_gasesAM3C__2_FD_204566 | JGI IMG/M metagenome (GOLD analysis project Ga0307471, IMG submission 204566) | Hardwood forest soil microbial communities from Morgan-Monroe State Forest, Indiana, United States - atmos_gasesAM3C_515 | ecosystem: Environmental > Terrestrial > Soil > Temperate...
ATAATCGGTTCACTGTCCCTCAATGTGGCTCGTTCGCAAATCTGGACTCTGGATGCCTTTGGCCTTTCGCATCTTCAAGCTGCGAGATGACGGAAGCCAGCATTTCGTAGAGGAGGCAGAAAACATCGAAGACGCTAGAGAGCGCGTCGGAGACCTCGCAGGGTTATAGCCCGGTGAATACATCATTCAAAATGAGGAAACGGGAGAGCGCGTGGTTATTACTTCAAACGGGGGTGGAGGGCATGTTCACTAATCAGGACGAATAGCGAAACCTGTTTATCAATGCTCCCAGTCGCGGACGATCTTGCTCAGTTACAGTTGTGAATTTCATTGCCAATCCACTACCCGGCTCTGTACGCTTCACAACTGCGTCGGCCCTGATCTGTCCCTCCTGGACAAGAAATTCAAGCTTGACCGTCGAACCCATACTCCTTGACTTGGCTGTCTCGACAAACAGACCATCCAGGCTCAGATTCCGAACTCGTGAAATGTCTTCAAGTCCAAAACAGCACCAATCGACGAAGACGCCGTCGTGCGTCTCGACTCGGGGGGTGAACCTCCTAGATGTATGCACGACTCGAGGACATTCCGGGAGAAACAGAAGCTGATCAGGTTGATCTGTATCCGCGACCGTCTTGAGGTACCTGTGGGCGTGAACATCCATTGCGACGATTACGTCATATCGCTCGTCTTGAGGTCCCTCTGTGTAAAACGCACAAATCCCATTCTCGACCTGGGAAACTGCGTCCTCGTGTGTTAGCGTCCAATGACTTCCATCTCGCGTCAGCCCACAAATCCATTTGATGCGCTCGTGTTCGCCCGTTCGCTCAGTCCTCACGATGGATCGTATACGGAGGTATCGAGCCATGGTTCCTAGCCTCCCGACGATTCCAACCCGTGGATATCGGGTCGTTTTCCACAGAGGCTCTATCACCCGGGAAGGAAGGCCAATCCAGCAAATACTGTGTGTTCGGCTGGGGTTTTTACCCTAACCAGAAACCTGAGGGGCCTATACGTGTTCCTGCTGGACAAGTTTTTGCAGGCTCCTGATCCGGCGATACTGACTGTTCAAATCGAGTCCATTTCTCCGCCCCGATCTGAACCCGGACCCCGATGCCCGAAGGAAAATGGCAGTAGCAGATTTTCATTCGGAGGGCGGCGACGTACAAAGCAATGTATGGGAATTGTTTTGGGCAACGACTGGCGGGTGTCGCCTAACGATTCTGCTGTTCGCGGTGGGGCCGCCTTAAAAGGTTCTTACACCCAATCTTTTATAGTCTATCAAGTGGCCACCTTCGGAAAACGTCTTCACATGGTCTGCGCCACAGAACAAGCGCTTGTGATATTTCGATATTTCACGCCTGGCATTTTGAAGCGGAGTCCCCTGAAAAAGCAGATTGAACCCGTTAAACCCTCGTGCGCGTCACCGCGACGGGCCGGGAAATCGAGGAATTCGCAGCCAAGATTGTTGCCGATTGTTGCCAAATCCAAGGTACATAACAGGACATTTCGGGACATTGCAGGCTGTTCATCCCATCGGGCAACTCGTTGAAAACCCCAAAAATACCTCGATTTTGGCTGATTTTCGCAAATCTGCCTGGTAGAACGGAGCCTTACGGCGCATCTGGTAAGACCTCACGCGCTGTGGGCGACTTACCAGGGTAAGGGCGATTTGCCGCAATCCCTACCTCCGCAGTCGGCTCTAAAACACGAAGAAACCTGCTGCTATTTTTGACAGTATGCATAAACCCTGCGATTGCACATTGTTTGGTGAGTTCGACGCAGTTCGGACTCCACGCGGGTAGATCCATGCGGTTCGACAGCGCTCGTCTGCGAAATATGTTTTGTTATGGTGCGATCCTCGCTGCGATCGGTTTCGCAGGCTGCAGCAATTCCTGCTTTGTCGGCGTCTTCAACAATGGCATCGGTGTTGTAACCGTGCAAGCCGGGAATCCGCCACCACCTTGTTCGCTTCCACAACCGAGGGCGGCGATCAACGTGGTTGCACTCAAGTCAGCTGTCTGCGAAACCTGTACGGCCGACGCTCGCGTGGAACATGTGTTTGTCACAATGCAAAGCGTTCAGCTCCTTCCGAGCGTGACAGATAACACAAGCAAGGATTGGCTCGAGATTGCGCCTGAGCTGGCTAACGAACCCCGGCACATGGATTTGGTGGGCAATTCTCTATCGGAGATATTGGTAGAGAATGCGAATATCCCGGCGGAAACCTACCGCGAAATCCGCTTACGATTTTGTTTTGATTCCGGTTCAAACCAGGAATGTCACGCCGACACCGCTTGCGGTGGGACGCTACGGAATTGCGTCATGACGGCCGATGGACGCATTGAGCCACTCCACTGGCCTGCTGGTACTCCAGAGTTGGTGATGGCCATCCGGACGCTTGACGGCGATTCGTTGGCCGTTTTGCCAGACAGCATCACAGATCTTCGGCTTAGCTTACAAGTACAGCAGGCCTTTAGCTTTTCCAGCATCCAAGGATTGCGACTGCAAAACGTCCTCGTCGGACGCGTCATCGCTTTGCCGCGATGGTCAACCGAAAAGACTGATTGAACTCGTCGCGGATGCCCGATAACGAGCAAGCCGTCCCTATAGTTATAATGGTAGGAAAAACCTTTCCAGTTTGTGGGCCTCTCCACGAGTCAGTGGTTGGTAATTCGCGCCGAGATGACCGGCACCCGCTCGCCGTAGCGGCCCCCTTTATCTTGGGAACCGACGGGAGAGCGTAGGAAGCAGAGGGGGACCATGCCAAACTAGCGGCGCGAGCGAGGACAAGGATTCCTGATGCGCTTTTTTCGGCCGAGAAAGGACGCCACGGAACGGGGACATTCCCATTATATCCGGCTGAAGCTCCACGACGTGAGCCAACTGTTCAATTCGATGGATCCTTCACCGTTCATCGAGAAAGACTTGGACGCGGACGCGGAAGAGTTCATCGTGAGCTGGGCCCAGGAATTTCCCCGGGACGATCCGGTCCGACTGCATATCTACCTGGAGCAGTGGCCCGCCGAAGACCCAAAGGAACCCATCAAAACAGCGGTGCACAACTACTTTGCGCACCGCGCGGAGATTGCGGACTTGGAGTTCAAGCGCCTGCTCGAGCAAGGAAGGATCAGCCTGGTCATCGGGTTGGTGTTCCTCTCCACGTGCCTGGTGCTCAGCAAGGTGTTGTTTGGCCATGCGGGAGGCACTTGGGCAGTTGTTGCGAGGGAGAGCCTAACAATTGCCGGTTGGGTGGCCATGTGGCGGCCGATGCAAATCTATCTTTACGATTGGTGGCCTGTGCGCCGGCGCAGGCGAATCTACGAGAAGCTCAGTCATATGCCGGTGGAAGTGGAAGCGAAAGGAAAGAGTTGAAAGGGAGGAAGCAGAGGCTGGAGGGTAAGTTGGGAAAAGGCGACTCATCGGCTCCGACGGATGTCCTCTCTAGATGCGCCCGAGGCGCACATCTCACATCCCGGCGGCGTTGCCCTGGGGCAGGTGGCTGCGAGCGAAGATGCTCAGTTCTGAACGGGTTTTTCGCCGGTGGGTGCCGAGCGGTTCAGTCTCTGCAATTCTGCCAACCGCTCTCGTACCTGACCCGCGTCTTTGGCATGCGGAGCTAAGTCCAGGTAGGCTTTTAACTCCGATATGGCACCGGCAAAGCTCCTCTTGCGAGCAAAGATTTCAGCCAGTAACAGATGCAGCTGCGGAAAATTAGTGAGCAAATCCACGTGTTCCGCCTTGAGCGCGCTCTTCTCGGCCTCTTGGATGTGGTTGAGCTTGTAATTGGCCATGGCGTTAAAGAAATAGGCCTCTGCGGGATACAATTCATCGAGATCCAAGACATAACCAGCGCCGAGGTCACCATGATTCAGAAGATCGTGATCGATGATGTGATTTGTAAATTGAAGGACATCGGTCCAATTTCCTGCTTCGTACGCCATTGCCGCAAGCGACAGATATGGCGGCAGAAACCTCGTATCGATGTCGGCCGCTCGTGTATACGCCGCGCGAGCCGAATCCTTCTGGTTCTCCTTCTCCAAAACCGTGCCCAACTGAAACCAGGCGCTCACGTACCTTGGGTAGATCGCTAATGCCTGTTCAAAAAACTTGTGTGCCTCGGTAACTTTCCCATTCCTCTCGGCCTCGAGGCCTTTTTCATAGGCCTTTCTGGCATTTGCCGGTGCCTTGTAGGGGGTAGCGCTGAGAGTCATACCTTTAATCTTTGCCGCTCTCTCGACCACGATCGCGCCCACATCTATGACGCTGGCGGAAGGGGTCAGGTCCAAAAGGGTGATGCCACCCGAACGAAAACCTGCAGCCGAAGCCCGCAGCTCACAATTCATGAGATCGCGCCGTGGAATTCCTCCGGTCGAAGCCCTCCTAGCCACGCCCTCTCGCGAAGCCGGGCCAGCACTTGCGTCAAGGAAGGAATCAAATCTCGATTCCATTTGCATGCTGAAGTCGCCTTGGGGTGTCGCATACACCTGTTGACGCACAGTCGCGTTGCAAACCCGCTCCACCAAGGTGTCGTTTGGAAGCGATGTGCCGTCGTTCGTCGCAATCCGGCCACGGAGAAACAACACCAGATCGTCCTCCACGCCGGGTTGCGTCGGTTGCGAACTCAAAGGGGTGGTAGTAACAGGCTGGGTTGGTTTTGCGGGCGGAGGTGCAGGAGCCGGGGGCTTTTGCGACAATGCGACCGGCACAAGAAAGCCCATCGCCAAGGCTACCGCGACGAGACTGCACCCGCAGTGGCTCACGAACTGGTCTCCAACGTGAAAGCCAATGTACTACAATTCCGGATGGGTGAAAAGAGAAACTACCGATGAACGAGCTAGTCGCCGTAGCGCCTAGTGGGACGAACTTCTCGTAGGAGGCGACTTTTCTGGCACGGACCAGGTTTTTCGTAGATTCGCAGCAATTACTGCCATTTTGGGGACTCGGCCTGGGCTAGCATCAAGAGGGCGTGAGGGGGCCCGGCGTTTCCGAGCGCGCGAGCCTACGCAACGGCTGCTGCTGACGGCTCTCCTGACGGCTTTGCCGGAGCCAGCGCGATCAGGGTTGCGCCGATGATAACCAGCACGGCCGACCCAATGAGAAAGCCCATGCGTTCGGTGGCAATCGGGATGGCTAAGAGCGACATAACAACGGCGTGCGCAAGGCTGGACCATGCGGCAAAGGCGATGAGACTGCGCTGCGCGGACGGGTTGCGCACCGCCAGTAGCAGGAAGACTCCGAGGGTGGCATAGATGCTCGCCATCATCGTGTCGCCCGTATCCGACTGATCGGGATGCAAGACGCCGCCTACCATGGGATAGACGGCGGCCACAAAGAGGAGTCCCAGCAAAACCAGCACAACCTTTAGCGCCCGATCTCGACGCATGGTGACCTCCTGTTATCACGCCGTGTGGAAAGGACCAATCAGAGCCCGCTAAACAACGCCCATGCCCCCGCACCGAGCGGCGAGACAATTCCGTAAGCTCCGAGTATCTGGTCTGAAGTGAGCGGCATTGGTCGAGTAATTATAGCCCGGAGTCGCGAATTGGACCTTCTTAGACCGGTCAGCGCCTGGTTAGATCGCCGATAGAAGCTCCAAGAAATTTTTGTCGTAAACTTTGCAGATGGTTCGCGCCCTTATCGCCCCGGCATCTCGTTCTCCCAGGGGCGCAGACTTAGACCTAAGGATGGAATCTTCGGTGATCTCTATCGAGCCCATTACGGCGTTGAATACCTTCCTCTTCAAAGCTGTTCGCTTTCGCGCTTTGCAGGATGCCCCCCACGCATTCGGCTCGACGTATGCAAAGGAAGCTCAGCTCACCGACTCTGACTGGATCAAGCGCGTCGAACGATGGAATGGCGAGAGCGGGGCTGGGTTCCTCGCGATGGATAGGGATATTGCGTGCGGCATCGCTGGCTCATTTCTCGATAAGAATGATCCGAGGCGTGCCCATCTCATCTCCATGTGGACGGCTCCAACGCATCGTCAGCGGGGTATCGGTCGTTTATTGGTGAAGGAGGTCCTTAACTGGGCCCGAAGTCGCAATGCCCGCATCTTGCAATTGATGGTTACGAGCAATAACGAACCCGCGATTTGTTTCTACCAACGACTTGGGTTCGCTCGAACCGGGCGAACTGAGCCTTATCCGAATGATCCGGCTGTGATCGAATACGAGATGTCGCGGGCGATTCCATGACCGATGGACCTGCCACGATGCAACTCCTTAACGCCATGACTCCCTCGAAGGGGCAAAATCGCCGAAGTTGCCACGAAGAGCCACTTTTGAGGTTTGGCGACGCAATATAAAAGTGCGCAATGCGGGATTCTGCTCCTGCTCGAGTGCGTTCTGCTTTTGGTGTTGGAGGTCGGGGAGCTATTATGTATGAACCCCCGGCAATCCACATATCGGCGGATGGGGAGGTGACGGTGCCCTTAGAAATTACACAGCGTGAAATGAACGGCATTTACCTTCTGGCACTTAGGGGGCGTCTTGTGCTCGGAGAAGAGAGCAGCGGGTTTCGTACAACCGTTGACAATCTTCTGTCATCAGGCGCGACAAGAATTGTCGTGAATCTCGAGCACGTCAATTATGTTGACAGCGCGGGCCTTGGCGCATTGATCGAAGCGCATCGAAAGACAAAAGCCCAAGGCGGACGGCTTAAGCTTTCGAATCTCGGCCCGAACTTCAAGCAAGCCTTGGAACTCGCCAGGCTCCTGACAATATTTGACACGTGTCCGACCGAAGCTGCCGCTGTCGCGGGTTTTTGACGACGACAAAAAAATCTCCGCCACTCCCCTTCCCGCTACGAACCTGTCCGGCAATCAGAACGAACCAGGCATTGGCCGGCGCGTGCTCACGAAATGGCGCGCGGGTTCGACTGCCACCACGAGTCGCCGCCCAACCGAGGGCTAAAGGAAATACGTCCTGGTTCTCTCTCATGCGGAGTTATACTCGCATCAATCGACATCTCGTCGATATCGGCGCTCTTGCCGAGAAGGAGGTGATCCAGTGAGGTACGATTTACGTTGACGCAGTAGAGGAGGCGCTTGTGATCTTACCGAGCGCCTCTCTCCTTTTGCCCAGCCTGTCTGAGTTTCCCTAGAATTTGACAAATCGCCTTGCGTCTTATCGCTGGCAAGGGCCTCCTAAGCGAGCTTCGCGGACGGGTGGGCTTTTGGTACGAGCTTGGGCGATGCGAAACACGGAGGCAAAGTTGATGACGAGGTTTTTTCCGACGCAATACGGAATTGATATTCCGAAGGTTTCGAATTGTCGATGCGAGCCGCACTGCGCAGGCGTTATTCCGGGATCGTCGGCGCAGATCCCGGTAAGCGTCCATCGGTCCTGCTCGAGCACGCTGGCGCTTGGGCTTATTCTTTGCGCAGTCCATCCGCGGTTGAAGGATTGCTCGTGCTCTTCCCTGCCCGAGCGAATTCTCCTCACCGTAATTTCGTTCGAGCTTACTTCTTCTTTATTTTGATCGAATCCAATACGATAATCCCCGTTCGAAAGGATGGCTCTATGGCACGTTCATGTCCTGGTGTTGGTTATCTGCTTTTTTTGTGCGCTTGCCCCACAGCCACCATCGCGCAAGAGGCGGCTCCACAGCCAAAATTCGAGATCCCTGCGGACAAGCTGGCCGCTTTCGTCGGGCAGTATGTTTTCGACGATGATCCCGACCTCATTCGCTCCCTCTCTCTGGAGGGCTCCCGCGTCTTTATAGAATCCCTCCGCACGCGGAAAGTCGAACTTCTCGCGGAATCCGAAGACACTTTCGCCGCTCTAAATGTTTCCGTGAAGTTCAAGTTCCTTCGCTCCACAGACGGAAAAGTAATCGGCTTCAACCGCATCGTTGTGGAACGTAACGACCGCCCCAGCCCCGCGGAGAGTAGCGAGCACGCGAGCAAGATCAGCGATCAGCCTCTCCCATTTAACAAGGTCGAATACACGCGCCAGGAAGTCATGATCCCCGTGCGCGACGGCATCAAGCTTCACGCCATCATCTTGCGCCCCAAGGATTACAGCACTCCGCTTCCCTTCCTCATGGAGCGCACTCCCTATGGCGTGGACGGGAACACGCCCGAGTCCATCAATCCCCGACAGCCGGAGCTCGCGGCCAGCCGTTACATTTTTGTTTTCGAGGATATTCGCGGCCGCTTCAAATCGGAGGGCACTTTCGTCATGAGCCGTCCTATGGCTGATCACCGCGATCCAAAGCTCGTTGACGAAAGCACCGATACTTATGACACCGTGGACTGGCTCCTCAAGAACATTCCTAACAACAACGGCCGCGTGGGAGTCTTCGGTGTCTCCTACCCGGGTTTTCTCGCCATGGCCGCCGGCATTGATCCACACCCCGCCGTAAAAGCCATCTCTCCCCAGGCTCCTATGATTGACGTCTGGATGGGCGACGATTTCTTTCACAATGGCGCTTTCCGCGAAACTTACGGCTACGACTACACGCTCGGAATGGAAAGCTCCAAAGAAAACGCGTTTGCGACGCTCGACGAGGATGCCTACGATTTCTTTCTCCGCTCCGCCTCGTTCGCAGCCGCCGCCAAGCGCGATGGCGTCGACAAACTCCCCACCGGTGTCGCTTTTCTCCAGCACCCTGCCTACGATGAGTTCTGGCGCGCCCGTGGCGTGGAGTGGCATCTCAACCAGTCCGCAGTCCCCACCCTTTTCGTCGGCGGCTTCTGGGATCAAGAAGACCTGTTTGGCCCGCAAGAAGCCTACGCGAGGCTCGAGCTTCATGATACGTCTCATGAAAACTTTCTGGTTATCGGTCCATGGAACCACGGACAGTGGGGCGACACCACGCGTCATCTGGGAGAAATTTATTTCGGCGAACCCACTACCGACGAGTTTCGCAGGAGCTATGAGGCGCCGTTCTTCGCCCACTACCTTAAAGATGAAAACGGATTCAGCCTGAAAGACGCCGCTGCGTTTGAAAGTGGCAGCAATCGCTGGCGCGAATATACGCACTGGCCGCCGGTGGAGAGCAAAGCACAGAATCTCTACCTCTCCGCGGATGGTTTGCTGCTTTTTTCTTCATCGGAACCGAAAAACTCCGCGCGGAATAAAAAAGGCCTCCTAAACTATCGCGAGTATGTCTCCGATCCCGCCGATCCCGTGCCGTATCGCCATCGGCCGATTCAAGCCACTTACGCGGAAGGGTCCAAGTGGTACACCTGGATGGTCGAGGACCAGCGTTTCGTTTCTGGCCGTCCCGATGTCGCCACTTGGACGACCCCGCCTCTCGATCGCGATCTTACCGTAGCAGGGGATGTGATCGTCGATCTGTTCGCCTCCACGTCGGGCACGGACGCGGACTGGGTGGTGAAGCTGATCGATGAATATCCTGAGGCGGCGCCAGCGACTTCCTCAGCCCACTCGGCAACCTCCACTTCAGATGCGTCTCGGCCCGACATGGCCGGGTACCAGCTCATGGTCAATGGGGAAATTTTTCGTGGCCGTTATCGCAAGAGCTTTGAACACCCCGAAGCCATCCTTGCCAACGAAGTGCTCGAATACCGCTTCAGCCTGCACGCTGCCGATCACGCCTTTCTCAAGGGTCATCGCATCAAAGTCCAGGTGCAAAACACGTGGTTCCCACTCTACGATCGCAACCCACAAAAGTTTCTCCCCAACATCATGACCGCCTCTCCCGACGATTTTGTCAAGGCTACCGTGCGCATCTATCCCGCTTCTCGCCTCGTCTTGCCTCTGGCCCCGTGACCATCGTCGAGACATCTGGTGATCTGCGCTCCCAAGCGTCGCACAAGCTCCCCCCGGTGAATCCTGGTAACGTGCTTGCCGTCGAAGCTGGTACCGCCGCGTAGTTGTCCTGGAACGGGCCAATCGATAGTTGCTTGCTCGCGACCGAGCACCTCGAATGTAGCTGCCCTGGCGCAACGACGAATCCAGACAAAACGGCTAGCTTATTATCCGTACGCGGGGCATGGGCCCGGAACCGTGAGGTTTGCAACGGATACGAGCTCGGCCGGAACCATGCCTCGCGTTATGTCCGCCGCCATACCTCGAGCCGCTTGTTTCGGTCGCGGCATAGCGCAACGCAAAGAGATTCTCACGTTGCAGCCAAGGCCTTGAGACATAAGCCTCGAACTCGAGACCCGCAGAACAGACAGGAAGTTTTGATTGTAAGCGCCGGCGTTGATCCGGGCGCCAGGACCTTTAGCCGTTTGCTGCTTAATCAGGCGTATGGAGTTGCATCATCGGGCACGGCGTGGTTTAGAGGAACAATCCGAGCGAGCAGCGTCCTCGGCTGAAGCATCAAACCGGACCAATCAATGTGGAATGTCCAAGTTCCGCACAGCGCGTGGACACCGGCATTATTTGGTTCTCTTGGACTCAAGCGTAGCGACCCAAGCTTTCGGTGTCATTCCGAGGGTCTTGCGGAAAAGTTCGACGAATGCGCTCGGCTGCCGATAGCCGACCTCGGCAGCAACCGTCTTCACAGCACATCCCTCAACCAGCAACTCTATTCCTTTCACCAGACGCACTTGTCTTCGCCAAAACTCGAAGCTCGTCCCAACCTCTCTGCGGAAGATTCTTTGGATTGTCCTGACGCTTGCACCAACTTTTCTGCACAGCGCCCCGAGCGATGGAGCGTCCTGCTGATTTGCCATAAAGGCTCGAGCAACACCGAGAGCTCTCGAATCGTCAGGCAGTGTCACAAATGTCGGAACTGGCGAAGCACTCTGCAGTTGGAACAGGATGAGATCCCGGAGCGCACAGTGGAGATGGTTGTTCGTGCGTAAATCTCCCAGTCGGACGGCTTCTACCACTAGTTCCCGGAAGAGGGGGGAAATGTGCAGCACTGTGCAAACCTCCGGAGCACGTCGCTGCAGGCCTGGTTTTAGGTAAAGCGTCCGCATCGAAACCGCGTGTGGCATGCGGATTCGGTGTCGTGTTCCGGCGGGAATCCAAACCGCAAGATGAGGAGGTGTCAGCCAGAGGTTCTTACCCGCAGAGATTTCCATGACTCCCCGTGTTGCGTAGATCAGTTGATTAGAGCCATGGGCGTGTTCAGGGATTTCGTATCCCGCTGGGTATTCGTAGGCCAGCGTGGCAATCGAGACGCCTACGCCAGGATCGTAATCCCTTAGGGTGCCGTGTCGCATGAAAGATATATTACGGCGCAAGAGCGCCGCAGCGACAGGGGCGATCGCGTGGGATACTAGCCGCATGGCGAACGACTCGGCAGAATTTGCACCCCATATAAGGCGAACCACGCCGAGCGAAAGGAGTCTATGTTGGGATCTCAAAAACTTGTGGCTTTCGTCGCCACTCGCGACCCGGTTCAAGCCAAGAAATTCTATCGGGATAGCCTTGGTCTGCAACTGGTAAGTGAGGACGAATTTGCGCTGGTGTTTGACGCGGCCGGAACAATGCTTCGAGTTACTTGCGTTCCTGAAGTAGCGGCAGCGAAATACACGGTCCTAGGCTGGCATGTGCCGGACATCGTTTGGACAGCAAAGCAACTCCAGACGAAGGGTATTGCTACAGAACATTACCCGGGAATGCAGCAAGACAATCTAGGCATTTGGCACTCACCAAGCGGCGCCAGGGTGGCGTGGTTCAAAGACCCTGATGGAAACACATTGAGCATCACCCAGTTTCCGGCTATTCCAGCGTTTGGCGTTGCGCGTTGAGTTTCTGTAACACGTCGTCGAGGGAGCCTTGGAAGACCAGTATCTTCGTTTCCATTGCGCGGGTGGCAGCGGGCGCCAACGGAATTTGCTGATCTACGTGCTGGCAGGTCAACTCCGGATTACTCCACACGTTGTTCGCGCAAAGCTTGCTGCCGGGAAGGTCAGTGTCGGCTGCAATGACGATGAATATCATGGGTGGACGAGGTTTGTCCTCTGGTGCGGTTCCGTTTTTCGATTTTGCGTCAGAATCGGTTACTCCTTGAAGATTGGCGGAGGCCCGCTGACTCGTCTTCCTTTTAGATTGATGGTAACCTCGACCCGGTCTGCGATCTTTATGAAGGGGATGCCGCTGTTCATTCCATACTCCTTGCGGTCGAACGCCATTGTTCCTTTCAGTTCCCCCGTCCCTTTACCCTTATCAGCAGTGGTGAAGGTTACCGTTTCCGGCTTTGAGACGCCGCGTATCGCAAAACTTCCTGGCAAATCAAAGCTGTCAGGCCCGGTCTGAATGACCTTCGTCGAGTTAAAGGTAATGTACGGATCATTTTTCACATTAAAAAAACCTTTGCTCTTCAGTTTATTATCCTTCATGCCGCTCCCGGTATTCACGGTGTTGGCTTGAATTTTGATGTCCAAAACACCGGTCGAGACGTCTCTGGAAACAAAGCTAAGGGCGGCATCCCAGTTGTCGAACTTACCCTCAATCTGCACAGAAGCCTTGACATTAAACCTTACTTCGCTGTCCGTCGTCATAATCTCGAAAACAGGGATTTGGTCAGGCGCCTGCGCCGGAGTTGCGAATAAATACAGATTGAGCGCCAAAAGGGAGAGCAGCGGTCGCATGGGTCATGGCCTCACTGCACCTCATTTTCAATATTGATCGCCCAGAGGACGACTGACAGAAATGACAGAGGCCCGAAACATCGCCTGCGGAGGAAATTCAAGCGTCGCGTACTAATTATGCCGAACGGGATACAGTGGTGTCGCCAGGTGATCTCTGGAGGCAAGAGATGAAAGCCTCTTTGCTTTATCGAATTGCTTCTGTGGTTCTGCTGCTTTTTGCCATCGGACACACACTTGGGTTTCGCCAAACCGATCCCGAATGGGGAGTAGGTTCGCTGATTGACTCAATGCGGTCGATTCATTTCGATGCACAAGGTTTTAGCCGGACTTATTGGGACTTCTTTAGCGCGTTCGGGCTTTTTTTCTCTGTGTTTCTTTTGTTCGCGGCGCTATTAGCGTGGCAATTGGGCGGCCTTCCGGCAGAGACCTTTGCACGCATGCGCCCCACTGCGTGGGCGCTCGCCATTTGCTTTGCCGCCGTCACAGCTTTGAGCTGGAGATACGCTTTCACCACCCCTATCGTTTTCTCAACCATTATCACGATGTGTTTGATTGCCGCGGCATGGCTTGCAGCGAAGAAGCCAAGCTGAGGCCTGCTGGACTGTCTTAAGTCTGATTAACGTTAGTGTCCGTTAGGGCCTGCGGCCCGCGAAACCTTATCAAAGTCTTCCCAGTACCCCTTTTGTTTTCAATACCGGAACCGCGACTTTCGAGGCTGTTTTATCGGTGGCGCGCATTCGAGCAGGACGCGACCGGTGACACCGTGACTGTGGCGCGCGTTTTGCATCTACGGCTGTGGGATTGAATCTTTTCGTGCTTGCAACTTATTGATTTTGCGTAGCTTAGAAAATTGGGGCAAAGCGAGAATCGCAGTTAAAAGTGCGAACTTTCGGCATGACGTCGAGCATCGCGCGAAGGTCGCAGCGCAACCGAGAGTTAGAATGGCATTCGCCACCCTTGGCGATGCAATGTTCGGAACCGATCCTACGCAGCGAGATTTGGCCGACCAACCAGGTTGATCCACACGTTCGGTATACTCGATCTTGGGCTTTCGTAATACGATTGTCTTGCCACGGCTTTGCGCTATCCGGCCGAAGCCCCGGCGAAGCGACATGTCAGCACAACTTCCATGGTGGTACCATTTCGTTCGATTCGAGGTGATCTGTGTCTCACCACACCAGACGTGAGTTTCTCAGAGCCGGACTTGCCAGTGGTGCCATTGCTGCCAGCGGAAGGCTTCCGCTGAGTGCGGCGCGGCAGACTGCGACAGATTGGGTAACGCTAGGAAAATCAGGAGTGAAAGTGACCCGCCTCGCCTTTGGCACAGGCAGCTTCAGCGGCCAAGTACAACGCAATTTGGGACAGGACGGATTTACCAGGCTGGTGCGTTACGCCTACGACCAGGGCATTCGCTTCTTTGAGACGGCTGAGTCTTACGGCGAGATGCACCGGATGCTCGGAGTCGCCCTGAAGGGCATTCCACGCGACAGCTATCGGCTTATGTCGAAGGTGACCACCCGGCAAGGCGTGGATCCGCAGGAGAAATTCGACGAGCTGCGTAAACTGGCGAATACGGAGTACTTCGACATAATGCTGCTGCACTGGCAACATACCGCGACTTGGCCAGCAGACACGCGCGGGTGGCAGGATGGAATTCTGAAAGCTGAGTCTAAGAGGGTTATCGTAAGCCACGGCGCGTCGGTTCACGGTCTTCCGGCATTGCGCCAAGTACCGGGAAACAAGTGGCTCGACCTCGCCATGATCCGGATGAACCATAAGGGCACTAAGATGGACGGCGAGGATTACAACACGGACGGTTTGGGTGACGTACGCGAGGTTGTCACGCACGTCAAACAGGTCCGCACAGAGGGGATGGGCGTAATCAGCATGAAGTTGGTGGGAGAGGGTACGTTCAACCGCGAGGACCGCCGAGCGGCCATGAAATTTGCATTCAAGAATGCGGGAGTTGACTGCGTAACCGTCGGCTACAAAAACACGGCGGAAATCGACGAGGCTATCGAGAATTTAAATCTGGCACTCGCCTAGCGAGCTCCGGTGCTTCCACAAGCTCCTTGCGACTTTCGCTATCGCCTTGATTCGCCATCCGCGAACAACCACTACAGACTAGGAGACGAATCCGTCAGACCCGTTGAACGTTAGCAAGGAGACTTCCCTCGTAAGGGCTTTTTTTCTGCAATCCCGTTTGATGACTTTCGGTAAGGAGTACGCAACGCGTTTCGGGCGCCGCAAGTTAACGAAGTATCCCGTTAGTTGGCCCCGTCGTCCGGGCTTTTCGCTGGAGCAAACCCGCTAACGGGCAATCCTTTGCTGACAAATCGCTTACCCTGAAGGGCCGCCGTCACCGCCGCTAACAAATCGCGTCCCGATTGCTGCTTGGCAACATAGCCCCGTGCACCCAGGCTGAGCGCTTCTTGCACAATCTCAGCAGAAGTCTCTTGAGTCAGGAAGACGATCTTCGACGATGGCGCGAGTTCGCGGATGCGTCGAGCCGCCTCCAGGCCATCGAGGTCGGGGAGACCAATATCCATCAGGATCAAGTCCGGGTTAAGTTGCTGCGCTTTCGTGACCGCTTCTAGCCCGTTTGACGCCCAGAATACTTGCATGTCTAAATTTCCACCGAGCAGCGAAGTGACGAATGCGCGGAAGGGCGCAAAATCTTCTACCAAAAGAATGCTGGTGCCAGTTCTCTCGAAGGGCCCCGAGATTGAGCACCATGGCAAAGATGTCCCCATCATGAGCAGGTCCGTTTTCCTAAGGATCTTGCGGTTTTAGGGCAGGAGATAATCAGCCTGACCTTTCTCTTACACAACTGGGAGAAGCGAATCGGAGGTTCAAGTCCGGCCACTCCCCCAAATCTTTCTTCGGCGGTTCGGTCTCGAAAAGTCGCGTTCCCCGTCCATGCCGGTAGTCCGCAAGCAACAGAAGAGCATCTCTCGTGCCACGTTTTGGGCTGACCATCGGAACTCTCGGATAGAGCTAAGTCCAGTGTGCAGAGTGTATTTCCGCTGGAATGCAGAAGGCAGCGCGCCATCGTACAAGAAACCTAGGACCGGGTTGGAAGAAACGTTTTCCAGAATTGTGGAAGGAAATTTCGCGCAACTACGAAGGCTAGCAAGGTCCCGGCGCTCTCAGTGCCGCAAGGACCTCCCGATCCCCGAGGAAGTGGTGATTGCCGCAATACGCGATGTCGTGACGGAAGCGCGAGGCGAAAGCTCGAGCCATTAGGCGGCGCTTGCGTTGTGCAAGAGTCCCGACGCGCCATGCCCAAGGGACAAGAGCTCACCGCGTTTTCGCAGACAATTGCCTTTGCCGTCGCCCTTTGCAGTTCGCGACCGCGTATCGGTATGACTCAAGGCAAAACGAATATGGTGCGCGTTTTCGGGTTCGGATCTTTTAGGCCGGCGTCATCAGTTACCGTGAAGGTGACAACGAATATTCCGGGCGTAGAGTAAGTTACACTGCCGGGCGTAGCCACATTGCTGCCCTCGGGCTCGCCACCAGGAAACGACCAAGAATAGGCAGTAATTTTGCCATCAGGATCGCTGCCCGATCCCGAGAAAAATACCGACTGTCCGGCCAGGACAATCACACTGCCCGAGGGACGGTCAATCGATCCCGTGGGAGGCAGATCTGAAGCTGGAGCTGCTCCAAGCGCCTGGACTAAATCCAATCTGCCATGGCCCATTTGGGCGCCTACGGGAACTGCATGAGCCACCGCGCGGGCCGCTTGAGGCTCGTTGGTATTCGCTTGCATGTTTAACAGCAGCGAAGAGCCGCCTGAAACAAACGGGGCACTGAATGAAGTTCCCCATCCGGCCGCGTAGGTGCCGAAGGGATAGGTTGTGACGATGGCTTCTCCGGGAGCGGCGACCCACACGATGGCATTGCCATAGTTGGAGAACGAAGACCGCGTGTCTTGGTCGCTCGTGGACGCGACTCCCATCACATCGTTTTGCCACTCCGCGGGATAAACGGTGAGTGGCGGAGCGGATTGAGCTTGGTTCCCTGCCGAGGCAACGCAAATGACGTTCCTTTTATTGGCGTAGTTTAGTGCTGTTTTCAGTTCCCGCGAGGAGGTCTGGGTGTCAAAGCTCATGTTGATGACCTGGGCGTGGTTCCGCACAGCGTAATAAATGGCCCGCAGAATGTCGGAGAGAAGGCCTGTGCCGTCCGATTGGAAGGTTTTCAAGGGCATAAGTTGCGCCGTCGGGGCGACCAGGTGAATCACGCCCATCACCATGGTACCGTGGCCGAAAGCGGCGTAGTTGTCGTTGCCCTCCAGTACGGCGGCGGTGGATTGATCCAGCACGGCGGCTGTCGATTGGTTGACTTGCGCCGAAGAGCAATCCGGGCAGCGTGGAGGTGGACACGAACTGAAGGGGCACGGGGAAGAAGAAATATCTGCTAATTCCGAACCACCCGGCTGATTGCGCGTAAAGTCGTACCCTGGCAATAGGACACCCTGTAGCGCGGGATGAGTAGGATCCACCCCCGTGTCAATGTCCGCGACAATTCCGGCACCGGTGACGCCAAACTGGCTTTGCGCATCCGAGACACGGACAATTCGCGCCGCGG
>Ga0307471_100000737_pt1 | contig 17095 bp, 18 predicted proteins | sample atmos_gasesAM3C__2_FD_204566 | JGI IMG/M metagenome (GOLD analysis project Ga0307471, IMG submission 204566) | Hardwood forest soil microbial communities from Morgan-Monroe State Forest, Indiana, United States - atmos_gasesAM3C_515 | ecosystem: Environmental > Terrestrial > Soil > Temperate...
CAGGCGAAGCTGAAACCCATCTTCGAAGATCAACGCAAACAGATGGAAGCGATTCACAACGACTCGTCACTGTCTCGCGAAGACCGGTTCAGCAAGATGCAGGCCCTGCGGCAGAGTTCCGACGCTCAGATCAAGAGTGTGCTGACCGAAGAACAGCAGAAGAGTTTCGACAAGATGCGCGCCGAGCAGCAGGAACGGATGAAGCAATGGCGCCGGGGAGGCGACAACACTCCGCCTCCGCCAGCCGGCGGCGCTCCGGATAGTCCGCAGCAGTAGGGGCGGCGTCCGAAACGAGTTTTCTCCCAAGCCTCTGGGCCCGGCAACTCTTTTGCGTCGCCCGCAAGAGTTGACGGGTTCAGGGGCTCCCTTTTTTTGGTGTTACGCGGAGGCGTTCTTATCTGATCGAGCCTTCCGCGGTCGCTTTCGCGAAGGCGCTACGCGGATTGAGCTGCATAGCCTGGCGCAACGCCTTCTCGGAATTTGGGGCGTCTCCGCCCTTGCGATAGGCGATAGCAAGCCAGACCAAATTCTCGTCGGAGTTGGGATCGAGCTGAGTGGCCTTGACAAAATTCTCGATGGCCTTGGCGACGTCGCCGCCGAACATCTTTGGTGCATAAAGGTATTGCCGTCCCAAGCTTGCATATACCAGAGCGTCGTTGGGTGCAAGATCCAATGCTTTCTTGTTCTCCGCAACTATCCGGGGGCCGAAGCGCGGACCGGCAAGAAATCCTCCCAAACTGATCTTGCGGCCGTAGAGGTTGGCGAGCAGGCTATGCGCATCGGCTGATTTGTCATCCAATTCAAGGCAGTGCTGCACGGCGGCGATGGCGTCCTCGAGCGCCTGCTCCGCGTGCTTGTTCTCGTGACGGGCGGCGTACGACTCTACGAGATAGGAATTCGCCCGCGCTAGCTGATAGAAGTAGGCCGGCTTCTTGTTGCTCTGCACCAGGTGGGAAAAGTAGTTCCTAGCATCGGTCAGGGGCTTTTCCTCTAGTGTTGTTCGACCCTCTTCGAGGAGCCGCACGCCATCCGCCAGGATGGCATCCGGTGCCTGGGCGAGACCCAGGCAGGAAAACAGGAAAAGAAAAATCACGTGCAGCCGCATTCCGCGTCACATTGTAGCGCTGAGAGATGGGGCCAGTGGCATCGAGTCATCTTCCGCCGCTGGTTCCTATGGCAATCGTGCTCGGTGGTTGGATGCATCGATCATAGAAAAATATGGCTGTTAGCGATGCTGCACGAGCGGGACGCTCGCGCCTACGTTTTTGTCTGCGGCATCTCGCACATCAGGGCGAGCAGGTTTTGCTCCGGATCGCGGAAAAAAGTCATCCACAAATCGTGAGTTGGCATTCTCGCAATGAGGTGAGGCGCGTCTTCGAAGGCTACGCCGCTGCTGAGCATCTGCCGGTGTGTGCTGGCGATGTCGGGTACAGTAAAGTAGAGAACTGAGCTGGGGTGGTCGAACTCGGGCTTCTCTGGGGGGCTGAGCATGAGGCGCACGCCGCCACAGTCGAAGAAGCTGAGGGCGCCGGTGGTGAACAACAGTGGGAGTCCGAGAGTGTCCCGGTAAAATGCGGTGGCGCGGTCGAGATCGTGCACGTTGATGGCGATCTGGCCGAGTCGCGAAATTCCGATGGGCAGGGTTGCGGCAGTCATGGCGGTCAGCCTCCAGGGTGAATTGTTAGTATAGCTAACTATATTTCATGGCCGGACGCAAGCAAAAAAAATCCGCTCTGCCGGAGACGTCCGCGGTCGCCGACCGGCTGCATTCCACAGCCATTCATCTCCTACGCCGGGTGCGCAAGCAGGATGCCGCCACCGGCGAAGGCCCGGCCCGGCTCTCGGCACTGTCGGTACTGGTTTTCGCGGGTCCAATGACGCTCGGCCAGCTTGCGGCGGCCGAGCAGGTGAAGCCTCCGACCATGAGCCGCATCGTTACCGGGCTGGAGGAGAGCCGCCTGGCGGAGCGCCTGACGGATGCGAAAGATGCCCGCCGGGTACGGATTCGCGCTACCCCGAATGGCGAGCGTCTGCTGCATCAGGGGCGGTGGCGCAGAATCGAATATCTGGCAAGCCACCTCGGCGGGCTGACCCGGGAAGAGTTGGCTACTCTCGATGAGGCAGTCAGATTGTTGGAAGGAGTCCTGCGCGACTGGCCGTCGGAAAAATGACGGACCGGATCGCACTAGGCTGGGTCTCGATGCCCACGTAGCAGATGCGTCCGATCAAATCGTCATGGACCTTCTTGCCCGGCTCCATGGCCATGACTTCGACCGGGTAAGTGTGGTTGTGAGGCCGCAGAACCAGATGATTGCCCGCAACCTCGACATATTTCACCGTGCAGTCTACGTGGCGCGCTGCGGAGCGCGCCTTTTTTCTTTGGCGGAAATGCAGTGGGGACGAGCACGGCATGAAGAAAAACGAAACTGCGATCGAAAACCGCAAGTTCGAAAGGGTCCTCTTCCGCAAAGCCAGGGACAACAAAGTCAACCCAGCGGAAAGCGACAGACCGGGCAGAAATCCGGCGGCAGATAACGACCTTGTCGGGAATGGTGCTGCAGGCATGGTCGAGACCACGATGGAAGAAGTGGGGAAGGGCCACTACCTGGGGATGAAATACCTTTTCGAGATGATAGGCCTCTATCCGGCGACCTCGGCGCATGACGGGCCGGTGGAAGACTCGTTGGCCGCGACACTGCTCCGAAGGCTGGGTATTCCCTACTCGTCGACGCCGGACGCAGGAGTTACCAAAGATTCCACAATGACTGGGGTGTCCGCGTCCGAGGATGTTTTAGAATGAAAGCCAGCAGTTGGGCGACCGCAACCAGTCGTTGGTGGCGGCTGCAGACCGTTTGTCCGCGACCTTCGGCAGTTGTACCGGGACGCTGACTCGACGGCCGGTGGCGCATCCTCTTTCGTGCGCGGGGCTTTCAGAATGGACATGACTTGGGTGACTGGCCGCATTGCGGTCGGCGGTGGAATCTGGAACGCAGAGAACATGGCGGCGGTGGCGCGCGCGGGCGTAACCCACATCATCGACATGCAAATGGAATTTGACGATACCCAACTCGCCGGGCCGCATGCGATCGAGGTGCTGTGGAACCCAATTGATGATGATTTTCAGCCCAAGCCTCCCGAGGTATTTCAGCGCGGTGTGGAGTTCGCGACCGAAGCGCTCGAACAGGAGGGTGCGAAGCTGTTCATCCACTGTGCGGCCGGGGTGCACCGGGCGCCGATGATGACCCTGGCGGTATTGTGCTCGCTGGGTTGGGCCCCGGCGGCGGCGCAGGACTTGATCGAGAAGGAACGTCCGGTGGTGGATTTTGCCGATGTGTACTTGCGTAGCGTAGAGAGATTTCTGGATCAGCAGGTGAGAGCGGGGAAGTAAAACACCAGTTCTCGGTTGTCGGTTCCGGGTTGTCAGTTAACTTCCCAGTAAATTCCAAACATTTTTCGTGAGGTCATTTCCTTTCGGGGAGAGGTCTATCTCACGATCTGAGACTCGGCAAGGGAGGAAACATGTTTCACGAGCGCAGCCGCCCAGTAGGCGGCTTTTCTACTTGCTGGCATTTGTGATGGCGGGGCTTGGAGTGTCGTGCGGGCAGGCCGGCAGCCACCACTACGATCAGCGATGTGGTGTACCGTGCGAACGGAAATCTCGCGGGGGGGGAACGCTGCTGATCTCCTGGCCGACATTCAGCACGGCCAGCGGGCAGTCGGTCGCGGCGGGACGAAAGAGCGTGGTTCTTGCCTCGGGCGGAGTTTTGACCCTGGCCCTGGTTCCGAACACAGGCTCGACGCCGGCTGGAACCTTACACAGTGGTGTACCAGCTTGACGATGGAACCGTGAAAGCCGAATTTTGGATTGTGACTTCAACGTCGCCGACCACGATTGCGACGGTACGCACCACTCTGGTGTCGGGAAATTCTACGGTGACAGGGTCAGGCGACGGGCCGTTCGTGAGCAAGGCGGGTGATTTCATGACGGGCCCGCTCCAGTTGCCGGGCGAAAAAAGTGAAATTCGTCGCGGCGTATATGACCGGATTGTGAATGCTGTGATCACGGTGGCGATCAGCGCGGCCATTGCCATGCATGATCGGTGGTCGTTTAATGGCGCTTGCCGAGCTTTTCAAGCGTTCTTGATCCTTCAGTTCTCAGTTCTCAGCTCCCAGTTCCCAGTTCTCAGTTCTTAGTTCTCAGTGCTTCTGCTACTTCAAACCAACAATTTATCAGGAGAAAATCTATGGACTTTCTGTCCAAGCTCTTGCAGGGGATTTCTTTTTGCCTTCGGTTGTGAACCGGATCGAGGGGTTATTTGCCAGCCACTCCGGCGCCGAGAAAAAGAGCGCGGCGATGTCGTTTGTATCTGCCGCTCTGCAACTCACGGATGCCGTGACCTCCCGGCACATTATTGATCCGGAAAAGTTCAAGCAAGGTCTGAGCGCAGTAATCGACGGCACAGTCCTCTGTCTCAACGCTTCGACGTGGGCCAAGCCGACTCAGCCGTGAGTTACCCGATTTCTTCGGTCCAGTTCTCCAGCGTCTTTTTGGCCTGGGCCATGAACTGGTCGGCGACGGCGCCGTCGATGAGCCTGTGGTCGTAGCCAAGAGTCAGGTGGACGACGGAGCGGATCGCAATCGAATCATTGCCATCTTCGTCGGTAACCACCATCGGCGCCTTGGTAATTCCGCCGATGCCCATGATGGCAGAGTTGGGCTGGTTGATGATGGGCAATCCGAAGACGGCTCCGAACTGACCCGGGTTGGTGATGGTAAAGGTCGAGCCTTCGACCTCTTCCGGTTTCAGTTTCTTGTTGCGGGCACGCTCGCCCAGGTCGCTGATGCCACGCTGCAGGCCGAGGAAGTTGAGGTCGTCGGCGTTCTTCAGCACGGGAACGATCAGTCCCCAGTCGAGAGCGACCGCGATCCCCAGATTAACGTGGCGATGGTAGCGGATACTTTCGCCTTCGATCGAAGCGTTCACGATGGGAAACTGCTGCAGGGTGATGATAGCTGCACGACAGAAAAACGGCATGAAGGTCAGGCGAGCGCCATGGCGTTTTTCGAAGGCGGCCTTATTCTTGTTGCGCAGCTGAACGATGCGAGTGAGGTCCACTTCGAACATGCAGTGGACGTGGGCACTGGTGCGGCGCGACTCGATCATGCGTTGGGCAATGATCTTGCGCATATGGTTCATGGGCACCAGGTCGCCGGGAATCGACGCCGGAGCTGAAGCGACATCGGACTTCGCCGGAGGCGGGGCGGGAGTCGTCGGGGCTGCCGCGCCGGGCTGGATATTCTCCAGAAACAGCGTGATGTCCTGCTTGGTGATGCGGCCGCCCAGTCCGGTTCCGGGCACTTGAGCGAGACTGATGTTGTGCTCGCGCGCGATTTTGCGGACCAGTGGAGATGAACGAGCGTGCTCCTCTTCTTCACGCGAAGCCTGGGCCTGCACAGGTTGGGTGGGCGCGGACGGCGTGTCCGCCTTGGGTTCAGGCGCCGGAGCCGCTTTAGCTGGGGTTGATTCTTTTCTTGCTTGAGGAGGCGGGGAGGCTGTTTTGGCAGCAGCGCTCTCGCCGTCCCCGGAAATCGTTCCTACTACTGTGTTGACCTGGACGGTCGCGCCTTCCGCAACTTTAATGTCCTGAAGGACGCCCGAAACTGGTGCCGGAATTTCTGCGTCCACCTTGTCCGTAGAGATCTCGAACAACGGTTCATCACGCTGCACCTTGTCACCCGGCTTTTTCAGCCATTTGGTGATGGTCCCCTCAAAGATCGATTCGCCCATCTGGGGCATGACAATATCAGTCGGCATAAATCCCTTCCACGCGTTTCTGTTTCAAATCGCGCAACCCTACATTATATATATCGGCCCGGGTAATTCGGCCGCGCCCCTAGTCGTGGTGTCCGTGCGGTTCCCCTTGGGGATCGACTGCGGGCGGCGCAACCCCGGTGGATTTCTTCCAATAGTCCTGCACCGCGGGAGGCAGCTTTTCGATGCGCGACAGGAAGGCCGTAACCTTCCACATGTCCTGTTCACTCAGAGTCTTGTTCCAGGCAGGCATCCCGGTATAGCGAATGCCGGTGCGAACGGCGTAGTAAATATGCCACTCGGGATCATCCATGGGGTGGATGATCAGTTGCGGAACCGGAGGGTAGAAGGATCCCCCGAAGGGGCTGGGTTTGTTGTCGAGGTTGCCATGACATCCAGCGCAGTTCATGGTGTAGATTTTCATCCCGTCGATCAGATTGTCGTCGGTCGGTGGCACGGGACTGGTTACACGCGGGGCGTGGCGCTCCATGGAGGCGTCCATCGCGGACATCGCCAGGCGCCTCTCCATCTTCGGCGGAGTCGAGTCGGCGTTTGTAGGCAGAAAGCCGAGCGTGGCAATGGCCAAGCCTCCCAAAAACAGGAGAAGCAAAGTGATGATGACGCCGAGAATGAAATTTCGCATTCTTGCCTCCTATTAAAAGCCCAATAATCCTTGCAGAAGACCAGCTATGGATTGTCCAGCGGTGCTGTGTCATGCAGGATGGCGCGAGCGTCTTGCGCTTCCGACTCTCTCACCAGCAGTTTGATTCCGCCCAGTACATGGGAATGCCAGCCGCCTATGCGAAGCATGTTTTCATCATACGCGAAGGATTCGATATCAGCTGATTCCAAGCGGGTGCGGGCCAGCAGGAATTCAGGGTGGCTGTGAAAGATCGCGATGGTTACGAGGTTTTCGTGCATTTTATTGCTGCTCTGGCGAGCTGCGCTTGGCTCGACCAGCCGAGGGCGGCTGCCCCCACGTGGCTTGTGACGGCTGCAAACTTAATACGCTTTCAGCCGCCGCGCCTCGCGCAACACGTCGCCTACCTTGGGCAGGAAGTATTCCTCCTGCGGCGGTGAGAACGGCACCGGAGAATCCTGGGCGGCGATGCGCACGATGGGGCCGTCGAGATCGTCGAAAACTTCTTCATTGATGATGGCAGCGATTTCGCCGGCGAGGCCTCCGGTGCGGGAGTGTTCGTGCAGAACGATGACCTTGCTGGTCTTGCGCACGCTTTCAGCAATGGCTTCGCGATCGAGCGGCGAGATGGTCCGCAGGTCCACAACTTCGATGTCGATCCCTTCCTTGCATAACGTCTCAGCGGCCTCCAGCGCGGTGTAGACCATGGCAGCATAAGTAATGATGCTCAAATCTCGACCCTCGCGGACGACCCGCGCCTTGCCCAGCGGCACGATGTAATCTTCCTCCGGCACTTCTTCTTTGATGCGCCGATAAAGATATTTGTGCTCGAAGAAGATGACCGGATTGGTGTCGCGGATAGATGCTTTGATCAGACCTTTGGCGTCGTAGGCGCTGGCCGGGCAAACCACTTTGAGGCCGGGTGCGTGCACGAACCACATCTCCGGATTCTGCGAATGGAAGGGACCGCCGTGCACATTGCCGCCGCTGGGTCCGCGGATGACGAGAGGCGCAGGCGCGCCCCAGCGGTAGTGAGCCTTCGCGACCATATTCACGATCTGGTTGAAAGCGCAGGCAATGAAATCCATAAACTGGAACTCGGCTACCGGGCGCATGCCGGTGAGCGAGGCGCCGAAGGCTGCGCCTACGATGGCGGATTCCGCGACAGGCATGTCGATGACGCGCTCGGGACCGAAGCGGTCGATGAAGCCGTCGGTGACTTTGAAAGCGCCGCCGTAGATGCCGATGTCCTCGCCGAGGCAGAAGACGGTGGGGTCGCGCTCCATTTCCTCCCAGATGCCCTGGCGGATGGCTTCGAGATAGGTTAGTTGCGGCATTGCTTTTTTCCGCTTTGTCATCCCGAGCGAGGACGCTCGTTCACCAAGTGAACGGGCGCCACAGTCGAGGGACCTTGGGTTATGCCGGCTTCGGCACGATCGCTGCAGTTCCGTACCAATCGGCAGCAAGGTCTTGCCAGCGCGGGTTCATGGTTGCGATCAACCGCAGGTTCTTTGCCCGCCGCCAGTTCTTCAGCTGCTTTTCGCGATTGATGGCTTTGCAGACATCGTCGAAGCTCTGCCAGTATACGAGGCGGGCGTCGTGGTAGTCGTCCGTGAAACCCTCGAACACATGGGTTTTGTGCTGCCAAACACGGCGATCCAAGTTGTTGGTCATGTCGATAATAGAGACCTCGGCGGGAGGCGCTCTGCATCGTGTACACGTAGAAGTGATATTCGCGTCGCATGGCTCGCTCCACCAGGAACAGAAGGTCCCTCGACTGCGCAGCCTGGCCGCTTCGCGGCGGGCTGCTCCGCTCGGGATCACACGGGGGTAGAGAGCGTAGCTCACCGAAAATTTGTTGCATGTGACGGATGTCACTTCAAATGTATTGCTGCCTGCGCAACTCCGGGGCCAGCAGCGAATCCCTTTCTGACTTTCGGTGTCGCGTACTTCGGCTTGATTTCGTGGCAGCCATTTTCGCAGTACACGCCACCTGCCGCCGATTCTGGTTCTGGCATCGGGCTGGCGACTGCGAACTCGCGATCGGACTCGAGTTGTTGATCAACACCAGCGATCAGTTCTCGGTTCTCAGTTGGCGTGAGCCACTTTTTTACGTTTAACAAGTAGTTTTCTAAGCGGGTGACGCAGTCGCGCTTGCGCCAATATTCGAACAGCGGTTTGGGGACGTAATCGGCGGCATCGTGGATGGCGTGGCCTTTCATGCGCATCATTTTGGCTTCGATGAGGGTTGGGCCCTGGCCGTGGCGGGCGCGTTCGCAGGCTTCGTGGGCGGCGTCATAGACCTGGCAAGCATCGGTGCCATCTACGATCACTCCGGGGATGCCGTAAGCGATGGCGCGCTCGGCTAAATCCTTTACGCGGAACTGCATGTCGCAGGGCGTGGAATAGGCCCAGAGATTATTTTCGACGAAGAGAACCAGGCCGAGGTCTTGCACGGCGGCAAAATTCAAACCTTCATACGTCACTCCCGTGGACTGGCCGCCGTCACCGATGTAAGTCATGACGGCAATGTTGCGTCCCTGAAGACGCGCGCCGAGAGCCACACCGGCGAGGACGGGAAGCAGGTCGCCCAGCGTCGAGATGGGAGAAACCACGTTGCGGTCTTTGATGTCTCCGAAGTGCGATGATGCGTCGCGGCCCCGGGTGGGCGAGCCGGCTTTGGCCATGTACTGCATCATGATGTCGCGCGGAGAGAAGCCGCGGACCAGAGTGGACCCCTGATTACGGATCATGGGGCCGAGCCAGTCTTCCTTGTGTAAGGCGTACGCGGAGGCACAGGAGCAAGCTTCCTGGCCCAGTCCGAAATAGACGCCGCCGACTACCTTGCCCTGCTTGTAGAGATTTTCGAGCGCGATCTCCATCTTCCGATTGAGGAGCATCCAGCGGTAAATTTCGATGCATTGCTTCTTGCCTAGATACTTTGATTCGCGGATGGGTGGGACTGGAGTCCTGAGATCGCCGGTGACTTCGTAGACGACCTTGCCGCCCTTGCGAACCTGGCGGACCGAGAAGTTTGGCTTTTCGAGGCGATGATCCGGGATGGTGTAGCTACGCTGGTTGGAGCTTATGGCTTTGACGGCGAGGCGTTCGTCTTGCTTCTTGGCCATGTGCGGCTCGGCAACATCCATGCTAACGCGGAGGGCGGGTTTGTGTCGCGTCCCGAAACTCCGCCGGCGTTACGCCTGGAACGTATCTTCTTCCTTGTGCAGCTGGCGAAGTTGCTGCGGCGGTTTTAGCGGCACCCCCACGGGTTGCCCCAGGAGCGCGTCCAGACTTTCCAGCCAAACCATCTGGCTTTCGAAAACGACACCGAAGTTGCGGGAGATGGAGTGGGCCACTTCCTGTAGAGAAAGTTCTTTTTCGAGTTCTTTCGCCATCGACGTTACGGGCTTGGTGGTGATGCCGCAGGGGATGATCAGGTTGAAATAGTCGAGGTTGGTGTTCACGTTGAGGGCGAAACCGTGCGAGGTAACGGCGCGAGAGATGTGGACGCCGATGGCGGCGATTTTTGCTTCCGGCGGGAACACAAGGTCCCTCGACTCCGCAGAACAATCCGCGAGCGAATTGTTCTGCTGCGCTCGGGATGACAAGGGTTGGGAGTTCGTCCAGACACCTGTTAGGCCGCAGATTCTAGCGGCTGGAATGCGGAAGTCGGCGCAAGTGCGAATCAGGACTTCTTCGAGGCGTCGCACGAAGTCGATCGCGCCCAGGGTCTTGCGCTTGCCGTCGGGTGTCGAGATTTCACGCAGATCGAAGATGGGATAGCCGAGCAGCTGGCCGGGGCCGTGGAAAGTCACGTCGCCGCCCCGATCAGATTCGAACACTGCTACACCGCGCTGGGCGAGCAGTTTGGGCGAGGCTACGATGTTGGTCTGTTTTCCGTTACGGCCCAGAGTGATGACGGGGGAGTGTTCGAGCAGGAGCAGAACGTCGCCGATGCGGCCTTCTTTGCGTAACTCAACGAGGCGCTGCTGCAGGCTCATGCCGGTGGCGTACTCGATGGTGCCGAGTTGGAGAACGGAGATCATGTGCGATTGCGTAATTGAACAATTTGGTAATTGGGCAATTTAAGATCGCCTCGTAAATTACTCAATTTCTGATTTACACAATTACCAATTCTCCTAGGCGTTGATTGCCATTCCATACACGCTATTGGAGGCATCCAGCATAGCCTCCGCCAGCGTCGGGTGGGCGTGAATCGTCCAGATGAGATCTTCCACCGTGGCTTCCAGTTCGATGGCTGCGACGGCTTCGGCGATGAGTTCGGTGGCCTGCGGGCCGATGATGTGCACCCCTAAAATCTCGCCATAATCGGTGTCGGAGACGATCTTGATGAAGCCCTCGTGCTGACCTACGATCGAGGCGCGCGAGTTCGCGGTGAAGGGGAACTTGCCCACCTTGACGTTGTAGCCCGCCTCTTCGGCTTTGGCTTCGGTCAAGCCGACGCTGCCAATTTCGGGATGGCAGTAGGTCGCATTCGGGATGTGCTCGGGATTGATGGGCTTGGCCTTCTTGCCTGCAATTGTGGTTACCGCAACGATGCCTTCCATCGCACCTACGTGGGCCAGTTGCGGAGTTCCGAGCACGATGTCTCCGATGGCGTAGACACCGGGCTCGGCGGTCTGCATCCAGCTGTCGGTCTTGATGAAGCCGCGGTCGGGCTTGATCTTGGTTTTCTCCAGACCGATGTTCTCGGTGCGCGGTTTACGGCCGACGGCGATCAGGATGCGGTCGGTTTCTATTTTCTGTGGCTTGCCGTCCACGCTGAAGGTTACCGCGACTCCTGACTTGCTCTTTTCGATCTTGTCGACTTTGGCGCCGGTGTGGAACGCGATGCCGCGCTTGCGATAGACCCGCGCCAGTTCCTTGGAGACTTCTTCATCTTCGATGGGAACCAGGCGGGGCAACATCTCGATGAGGGTGACTTCCGACCCAAAGGACCGGAAGATGGAAGCGAATTCGACGCCTACCGCGCCAGCGCCAACGATCACCAGCGACTTAGGAATTTCCTTCAGCGACAGAATCTCGATGTTGGTCAAGACCTGGTCGCCGGGCTCCAGGCCGGGAAGCATTCGCGCTTCCGAGCCGGTGCAGAGGATTACGTTTTTGGCTTTGAGAGGCATGGCCTTGCCTTCGGCCGTGACCTCGACGGTCAGCACACCGTTTTGTGCGGGGCCGGTCAATTTTCCGTAACCCCGAATTGTTTCTACCTTGTTCTTCTTCATCAAAAAATCGAGACCCTTGGTGTGCTTGGTCACGATCTTCGACTTGCGCTCCTGGATGGCCGCCCAGTTCAGCTTGCGCGCGTCTACACCTTCGATACCGAATTCCTTTGCTTCTTTGAGGTGGTCCCAAAGCTCGGCATTGAAGAGCAGAGCCTTGGTTGGAATGCAGCCCACGTGCAGGCAGGTGCCGCCGAGCACGTTGTCTTTTTCGATGAGAGCGGTTTTCAGGCCGTATTGGCCCGCGCGGATGGCGGCCGTGTATCCAGCGGGACCGCTACCGATAATGGCGATGTCATAAATGGTTTCGGGCAAGTAATTTCCTCACTATGAAGAGATGCAGGATGGCAAACGTTTGATTCTAGAACAGGTAGACGCAAAGTAGCGATAGCAGCCAAACTCGCAAAGTAGGGCAGCACACCGCGGTTGGCTCGATGGCGATCCCCGAGAAAACCCCCGCCCAAGCGAAGCTTGGACGGGGCAGCCTCCACCGGGGAACTTCCAGGCCAGTTTGGACGTAATATTGTCTGTAGGAGGTATCTATGCACGTCTTTGGGTTCTTCCTTTTCCCGTTCTTTGGATTCGGGTTTGTCCTCTATTTCCTGCCTACGCTGGTCGCGGTGCTGCGCGAAAAATACGACAAGGTTTCGATCTTTCTGCTCAATTTCTTCTTAGGCTGGAGTTTGATTGGATGGATCGTGGCCCTGGTTTGGGCATGCAAGAATGACCGAATCGTCTACGTGCAGAATGTGCAGCGCTACTAGCGTGCGTACTACTAACCCAGCAACTTCGCCGCTTCCTGAGCGTAGTAAGTGACAATTATGCTGGCGCCGGCGCGGCGGATTGAAACCAGAGACTCCATCATTACGCGTTCCCGGTCAATCCAGTTGTTACAGGCAGCGGCTTCGATCATGGCGTACTCGCCCGAGACCTGATAGGCGGCCAGAGGCAGGTCGAAGCGCTCGCGGGCCGCTGCAATCACGTCCAGATACGGCATGGCGGGCTTGACCATGATCATGTCCGCGCCTTCCTCGATATCAGCCTCAATTTCGCGCATGGCCTCACGCAGGTTGGCGCCATCCATTTGGTAGGAACGGCGATCGCCGAACTGGGGCGTCGAGTCGGCGGCCTCGCGGAACGGACCATAGAAGCCGGAGGCGAACTTGGCTGCATAAGAAAGGATAGGCGTGTTGATCAGCTCGGCCTGGTCGAGAGCTTTACGGATGGCGGCCACACGTCCATCCATCATGTCGGATGGGGCGATGATGTCGACGCCGGCGCGAGCCAGGGAAACCGAAGCGCGGGCCAGCAGGTCAAGAGTGGGGTCGTTGATAATTTCGAATTCCCGACCGGCAGCGCTGGCCGCGGCCGCTGCCAGGGCGTCGATGGCCTTCATTTTGTCTTCGGGTTTAACGGCCACTGACGTTAGCGCAGCGGCCCCGAGCGATTGGGGAATCTGAGTTTTGCGCACCACGCCGCAATGTCCGTGAGACATGTATTCGCACAGGCAAACATCCCCCATGATGATGAGTTTGGGGACTTCGCGCTTGATGGCACGCGCGGCCTGCTGCACGATTCCGTTTTCCGCCCAGGCGCCGGTGGCGACCTCGTCTTTGGTCTCGGGCAAACCGAAGAGTATGACGGCGGGAACGCCCAGCGCGGCGGTCTCGCGCGCAGTTTTTACTGCTTCATCCACCGAGAGATTGAAGACCCCCGGCATGGACTTCACTTCCTTGCGTACCCCCTCGCCCGGACAGACGAACAAGGGATAGACAAAGGCTTCGGGCGTAAGCCGGGTCTCGCGCACCAGCGTCCGCAACTGGTCATTTTGGCGGAGGCGGCGGAGGCGTGTGACCGGGAAGGCCATGGGCTGATTCTAGCAGAGCGTCCGGCGGGCACGTGTAGCCCAAAGGAATGCGGGTAGAGGTCGACAACGCACGCCGAAAGCGTTCAAGATGTCGTGCCGTCGTTGCTACGGGGTACTTTAGTAACGCTTTGTCTATTCCGGAAGCCTAACGGGCGCGAGGGCAACCACTAGAATGCGGAATGTCAGTGTCAATAACCACATGATCTCAGGGCGCCAGGTGCGGACCGCCGGTGTCGTCAGCATAACTTTGGTTTATGCCTGCGTGTCGCTAAGCACGTCCGCCGGGTTCGGGTTGCTCGCCTTTGGGGACATCGCACAATTCTTGCTGTTGTTTCTTGCCTTCCTGCTGATGTCGGCAAACGCGGTTTCGACCCGCGGCCAGATCCGTCTGTTTTGGGGTCTTATGGCGCTGGGCTGCCTGTTGTGGTCGGCCGATCTGGCCTTGTGGACGCTCTATGAAGTGATCCTGTGCCGGACTATTCCTGAACCGTTTATCGGAGATGCCGTCCTCTTTGTTCATGTGGTTCCGTTCATGGCGGCGGTTGCGCTGCGTCCCCACCAACTGGAGGATCGGAAACTCTACTTCAGCACTCTGAACTTTCTGATGTTGCTAGTGTGGTGGGTGTTTCTATACGCCTTCATCGTATTCCCGGATGAGTACGTGGCGCTCAATGTTGCGGTATACAGTCCGCACTACGATCTGCTCTATCTGGTGGAAAACCTGGCCTTCCTGGGCGTGCTCGGCATGCTGGCGTGGAAGACGCGGGGGGCGTGGAAACAGGTCTATTTGAACCTGTTTGTGGCTTCGGGACTGTACGCCATAAGTTCCCTGGCTTTGAACATGGCCATCGCACGCGGCCAGTACCATACCGGCAGTCTCTATGACATCCCGTTCATCGCTTCGGTTGGCTGGATGATCTGGGCCACGCTGCTGGCGCGCGACTTGAAGCCGCCATCTCAGCCCGCGCCTTCAGGGCTCTCGCGCTGGCAAATGCTCGCCCCCCGGTTGGCCATGCTGGCGATGCTTTCTTTTCCGGTGATGGGATATTGGGCGTGGTTTCTCGACACCGCGCCACTCCATCTTCGGCAGTTCCGGTTGCTGGTCACACTGGCGGCGATGCTGGTGCTGGGCCTGTTCGTATTTCTTCGTCAATTGCTAATGGACAGGGAGCTGGTGCGGCTGCTCGACGCGTCGCGCTCCAGCCTGGAAAATATGAAGCGCCTGCAGACCGAACTGGTGCAGCGAGAAAAGCTGGCATCGCTGGCGCAACTGGTGTCAGGGGCGGCCCACGAGATCAACAATCCGTTGGCGGCAATTCTGGGATACTCCGAGCTGCTGGCGGCCCAGGCAGACGGGGAGTCGAACCAGGCCAGCATGGCGCGCAAGATCGGCCAACAGGCACGACGGACCCGGGAACTGGTTTCGAGCTTGCTCAGCTTTGCCCAGCAGTCGCCGGGAGAAAAGACGCTGCTGGACATGGGATCCATCGTGCAACGGGCCCTGCAAATGAAAATGTTGCGCACGGAAAACAAGAACATTCAGTTAGAGAACCGGATTGAGCCCGACCTTCCGCACATATGGGGCAACGTCAACCAGCTCTTTCAGTGCTGCGTGGAAATCATCGGAAATGCGATTGACGCTTTGGAGGAGGTAGGCGGCGGGACATTTTCCGTGAGCGTCCTTCAGGAAGGGGATGAACTGGTGATGGAGTTTTCGGACTCCGGCCCGGGAATCCGAGATCCGCGGCGCATTTTCGATCCCTTTTACACCACCAAGGCGGTGGGCAAGGGTATGGGACTGGGACTGAGTGTAACGTACGGAGTTGTTCAGGACCACCAGGGACAAATCAGCTGTGAGAACCGGCCTGAGGGAGGCGCGGCTTTCGAGCTTCGCTTCCCCGTGGCCAAGCAGTCGGTTCCGAAGATCGCCGAGGCCGCCAGTGTTTAGTTTGATCAATTTCCTATACCGGCGTCATCCTGAACGACTTCAGTCGTGAAGGATCTCGCGCACCCTCAATTAAAACCGCCAAGGTGCATATCCGCTTCACGCTAATCCCTTCGACTTCGCTCAGGGCAGGCTCTTCGCAAGCTCAGGATGACAGCTCAGAGTTAAGCGAGAAAATTCAAACTGAGCCGCTACGCCATACCTTCTCAGGCCCCCTCTGACTATCGGGCCGCTTCTTGTAACATGACACCTGATGGAATCTGCGCTCATCCACGCTGGCGCTCGGGTGCTGGAATTCGAATCTCTGCGCGACCTGGTTCGGGGGTATGCTCCTTCACCGCTCGGGCAAGGGCGGACTGCCGCGCTTTCTCCATCCGTCGATCGGCGGTGGATTGAACATCAGCACCAGCTTACGGTTGAGATTCGGGAATTTCGCCGCGTTGGTGGCCGCTTCGAATTTTCCGGGCTGATCGATATTTCAACCCCGGTTGAGAAGGCGCGCATTCAGGGCGCGGTGCTTGAAACCACAGAGATTCGCAACGTTGTGCTGGTCGTAGATCGTGCCGCGGAATGGCGGGAAGTCGCCCTGAGCCCGCCGGCGGCGATGAAGGTGAAATGGACCGCGGTGGAAGACCTTTCCTCCGCCATCACCGACTTCACGGAGTTCTTGCGGGCATTTCGCAATAAGCTCCAGCCTGACGGCACGCTCGAAGATCGCGCCTCTCCGGAGCTGGCCCGAATCCGGCGCGAGATGGAGCGGCAGAGAAGGACGATCCAGGAATCATTGCGCGGCTATCTGCGCCGGCTGGCCGAAGGCGGCGCGGTGCAGGATGAGCTGATCACGATCAGGGGCGAGCGCTTCGTGATCCCGATCAAGATCGAACAGAAGCGGCGCGTGCAGGGCGTTGTCCACGGCGCCAGTTCCAGCGGACAGACTGTATTTGTCGAGCCGCTGGAGACGATTGAACAGAACAACGAACTGGTACGGCTACTTGACGAAGAACAGGCCGAGATCCACCGCATCCTGCTCGAGATGACGCGCCGGATCGGCGAGAGCTCAGAGCTGATCCTGCGGGCGGCAGACGTGCTGGGTGAGTTGGAGCTGCAATTTGCCAAGGCGCGCTTCGCCGAAGACTACAGGTGTGTGCCGGTTCTAGTCGGTGAAAATTCCCGGCTGATTCTGATTAACGCTCGCCACCCAATGCTCGAGCGAAATTTGAAATCCAGGGGTGGGCAAGTCGTTCCTGTCAGTCTCGAACTCGAAGACGAGCGAGTTGAACTGGTCATCACCGGCCCAAACACTGGCGGAAAAACAGTCACCCTGAAAACGGTGGGACTGCTGTCCCTGATGGCGCAGTCGGGCATTCCAGTCCCGGCGGACCGCGCCGAGTTGCCGGTGTTTGATGCGGTGCTGGCCGATATCGGCGACTACCAGTCCATCGAGCAGAATCTTTCGACGTTTTCCGCCCACGTCACCAACATTGATTTCATTTCGCGCACCGCGACTGCGAAGTCGCTGGTGCTGCTGGATGAACTGGGCTCGGCCACCGATCCGGAAGAAGGAGCAGCGTTGGCGGTGGCCATCGC
>Ga0307471_100000739_pt1 | contig 17078 bp, 13 predicted proteins | sample atmos_gasesAM3C__2_FD_204566 | JGI IMG/M metagenome (GOLD analysis project Ga0307471, IMG submission 204566) | Hardwood forest soil microbial communities from Morgan-Monroe State Forest, Indiana, United States - atmos_gasesAM3C_515 | ecosystem: Environmental > Terrestrial > Soil > Temperate...
GACACTCCCGTCTTCGTTAGAGATCGGCTGTTTCCCTCCGTTCAGATCGATGATGCTGAGGCGCCGCATCCCCAGGGCAAGGTCATTGTCAAGAAACGAGCCAGCATCATCCGGTCCCCGGTGGTGTAAGACATGGAGCATAGCTGCCACAATCCGCGGGTCCGCCGTCCCGTGACTCTTAAACTCGTATATGCCGCAGATGCCGCACATGGTTCAGCTCCAGCGCTCACCAATCGGGTCTACTTGCCGGCAAACAAATAGCTAGACTGCGTCCGGGGCGCACCAAGCCGGCCGCAATTTCGCAACACCTGCTCGTAAACATGAATGATTTGCTGCGCGACTTTCGGTCCAGACAGATGCTGCACTTGTTGCCGTCCATTTGTTCGGCTCCCGTGGCGGAGGATGTCGGTGAGGTGCTGGGCGAATTTCTGCGCGTCCGGTTCACAGATAGAACATCCGCTGGTGTTGCCGATGATGTCGCGCACGTCTCCGACATCGGTTGAGACAATCGGCAAATTGCAGGCCATGGCTTGTTTCACAATGTTTGGCGAGCCTTCCTGGTAAGAAGTAAAAACCAGGGCGTCGCAAGCGTTCATGAAGAGCGGTAGACGTTTTTGTGGCTCACTATGAACGACCAATAGTTTGATGGCAGGGTCTTGCCGGCTCAGGTAGTCTACAATTTGCTTTGCCAAGGGAAATCGCTTCACCGGAATTTCCGGGTTGGCGGCGAACAGCAGATACTTTTTCCCAGGATCCAGGCCCAGCTCTCTTCGCGCCTGTTCCTTGTCGAGAGGTTGAAAGAGTTTCAGGTCAACTTCATTCGGAATGACGTGGACATCTTTTCGCTTAATCTTGTCGGCCATCTCTCGGCTCTTGACGATGACTCCATCCGCCTGCCTGCTCAGCGCTTCTCCGGCCAGCACCGCCAGTCGGCCGAACCAGGTTTGCCTCCCGCGAACGTTAACCGTTCCCAGAACGTCATCGCCGCAATAGCTCACGACAACCGGCACCCTCCACTGCGTGCGAGCGACAATGCCCGCGTAACTGTAGTGCGCGTGGACCAGATCGATGGAACTTTCTGCCAGGCGCCGGCGCAACTCCAGCACGGCCTTGAGGTACACCAGCTTTCGCGGGCGCCCTTCCAGGACGAACAGTTCAACCTCAACACCGGCACGCTTCAAATACTCGACCTGCGTTCGGACAAACGTTCCCCTGGCCGGATTCTGGCTCGAGGGATAAATCGGCGTGACGACCAGGATTTTCATGGACTCTTTTACTTGCAGGCTGGACACGACCTCAGGCTCTAATCGATCGGAGCTTCCTGGCTCAGAAATATCCACTCTAGGACGTGGCGATTCTCGCTTCGCCGGCAGGTTCCCGCGGCACACGCGATATTCGGGGACGCTTGTAGCGACTGTCCCACGCGGCATAATTCAAAAGCAACCAGAGAATCGACGAGTGGTCTCGTTCTCCCTGGGAATGCTCGGCGATCAGCCGGCTGATGGTTACATGATTGAATACGCGCGGAGACAGGTGACCGTTCGCAGCGCTCAAATAATCGCAAACCATCTCGAGCAAGCTGCCGCGGAACCATTCACGAAGCGGCACGCTGAACCCTTGTTTGCGTTTGCGTAGTGTAGCGGCCGGCAAATAACGGCGGACCACATCCCGCAAGATGGCTTTCGTTTGCCAGCCCCGCAATTTCATTGCGGGAGGCAGACTGACGGCAAACTCCACCAGGCGATGGTCGAGGAAGGGTGAGCGGACCTCGAGAGAATGGGCCATGCTCATCCGGTCCACCTTGACGAGCATGTCCTCCAGTAGCCGGTGACGTATGTCGATGTAGCTTGCTTTGCTTAGTGTCGACAGGTCCGATTGCAGCGCCGCGACAACTTCCTCGGAAAGGTTTGGGGCCCTGAACTGCCCCGCTTGCGACAGAAATTCCCTGGTGAACAACTGTTTCAGCAATGCCTCGCTGCACAGGGAACCTTTACTTAGATACATGTTCTCGAACGGCAGCAAGCTGTCTTCGAGGACTTTCACTACGCGCAGTGCTCCGTACTTTTGACCGGCAGGCAAGCAGGCTGCTCCCGCCCTCGCGAGCGCAGGCAGAACTCGACGATTCAACCAGGGCGGCAAGCGCTGGTAGCTTTCGGCGAATCGGACACCCTGGTGGCTGCTGTAACCCAGGAAAAGTTCATCACCGCCATCTCCGCTTAGAATTACGGTCACATGTTCCCGCGCCAGCCGGGATACATAATAAGTAGGCAGTGACGAAGAATCACCAAAGGGTTCATCGAAATGACGCACCAGGCTCATGACTGTTTCCGGTAAGTGCGCCTTCAGCTCGTTCTCGCTCAAATGCAACACGTGATGCTCTGTCTTAAAATGGTCCGCAACGGCTTGGGCATCCGCAGATTCATCCCATTCCGGCCGGTCAAAGCCAATCGTGAACGTCTTGAGTGGGCGCAAGCCGGCTTTGTGCGCGTAGGCAACCACTGTGCTAGAATCCAAGCCACCGCTTAGAAAAATTCCTAGCGGTACATCGCTCATCAGCCGGATGCGAACACTCTCTTCCAGTAGCTTGTCCAGTTCTTCCTCGAGCTGACCAACCGACCGATCGGCTTGGCCATGTTCCGCAAATCGCAGGCGCCAGTACCGGCTGATGGTGGCTTCTCCGTCGCGATAGAGCAGCCAGTGCGCCGCCGGCAGTTTTCGAATGCCACGGAACATGGTCCTCGGTTCAGAAATGAAGCCTTGTCGAAAGTAAGGAAGAATTGCTTGCGGGTCGGGATCGGCAAGCTCCGGGACTGCGGCAAAAATAGCCTTGATCTCCGAGCCGAAAACCAGGCGAGGGCCTTGCTCGGCGTAGAAAAGGGGCTTTTTGCCCAGGCGATCACGTGCCAGGAACAGGCTCTGCGTCTCCTGATTCCAGATCGCTACGCCGAACATGCCGCGCAATTCATTCAAACAATCAATGCCCTTATCTTCGTAGAGATGCGCGATCACTTCTGTATCTGAGGCAGTGCGAAAGGTATGCCCTCGCTGGATCAACTCTGCTCGCAAATCAGCGTAGTTGTAGATCTCGCCGTTCAGTGCAACCCGCACCTGGCCATCTTCGCTTTCGGCCGGTTGGTGGCCGCCGTGAACATCAATAATGCTGAGCCTTCGAATTGCCAAACCAACGCCATCGCCGACGAAATATCCTCCTTCATCGGGGCCCCGATGCCACATTGCATCTGCCATATGCCGGAGCGTGCGCCGTATTTCCGCTTTCGGCATCCCTGGATCAATAATGCCCGCTATTCCGCACATAAGATTCTCCGAGCAAACCCTTCCTCAAACTGGTCGCAACTGCTTGGCCCGCGATTGCCGTCTTGCGAATGGCACGGGGTTAATGCACTGCCGCGATTCCTCCACTCTGAGGAAAGCCATTAGGTGATATTGGGAATTGCATTGCCCTGCTGATCATGCGCACCTTGCCGGTACATCGCGGTCAGCAGGCCGGCCGAGAGTAAAAGCAACTGTTGGAGCGGGCGGTCACGAAAAAGATCGACGCTCTGGTGCACCATATGCCCTGTGATGCCTGCAACCAAGCCGAGCGCCAGTGGGGAAAGAAGCGGATCTCCCAGCTTCCAGGTGTGCCAACCCTTCCGCAGCGTGCCAAACAAAAATGCCAGGTAAGCCATTAAGCCCGCCGGTCCTGTTTCCGCCAATATCAGCAGATATCTGTTGTGGACCGCCCAGAGCCATTCGCGGCGAAATTCGGAGGTCGCGTAGCGGTCCATGGCCACGGTAAAATTGTTCGCACCCACTCCCAGCACGGGATTGTCCAGGATCATTCGAAACGCCAGTCTGTTCAAGGGGATCCGAGACTGGGCCGAGCCCTTGTCGTCGCCGAATAACCGGGCGGAAATAACACTGTGAAGAGGCAGGTAAGCCAATGCTAGAGCGGCAAAGATCATCACAGGCCGCTTGAACGAAATTCCGCGTCGCCGCCACGCCGCAAAAAAGAGCAGCACAAGCGCCAAGGCCAAAGCGATCCACGCTCCCCGCGAAAACGTGAACACCAGCGCCACACTGCCGAAAACCAGGACCCCTGCCGCTAGCCACTTATACATCCTTTCCAGATTCGTAAAGAAGAGGCTGGCAGCGGCAGCTAGCAGGACGCTGAGATAAGCCCCGGCTACATTGGGTACCCCGATTGTGCCGCCAATTCTCATGCTGCTGCTGTCGCCCAGATTTTCCGCGATGATATGAATCGGGAAATCCCATGTGCTTCTCGCCGTAACAGTAAACTTTATTATGATGATGATGACGCTTTCCAGCAGGCACCCGCCCAGAAGCAGCGACACAAGGAACAAAACATCCTGCCGGGTCCGTACATGATTGGCGATGTAGAAATAGATCAAACACGCTTCGAACAAGAGATAAGCATCGAAGAGCGACAGCGCCTTATCCTGGGCAATGAACACAGAAAACGTCGTGACGGCGAGAAAAACCACCAGCGGCAGGCTCATGCTGAGCGAGGAATGTGCCCTGCGGCTTCTTTTTGCCAGGGAACTGAGGAACCAAGCGGCATACAGACCAGCTAGTGCGACGGTTGTTGCCGAGATACTCAGTCCTTTGAGTGCACCCAGTGATGCTTCAACAGGCCGGTAGAATAAGTAAGTGCCGCACTCCATGGGGATGTCGAGTACGACTACCGCCAAAAGGAATTTTTGGACCGAGTCGGAAGTCAGAAGGGCCAGCGGCGCTAGCAGCGCGACAACCAGGGAGTTTGCTCCCGCGGCCCGCAGCTCTCGGTAGCCGCCCGATGGCTCAGTCGCTTTTTGTGGCAGGAATCCGCAAACTTGCTCGTGGTGCAAAGCTGCATTCTTCCCTGGCGACAATGACAATTCGCCATTTCTTGCAGTTGCTTGCATTCGACCCAGGTTCATTGCGTTGCACTTGCGCGTTTGGAAAGCCGCTCCGATTTCGTCGGGCCACCTTGCTTCGCCGACAGAAAAGCGCGGATGGCCTCCGAAATGAATTCGATCTGGTCGGTTCGCAACTCAGCATACATGGGCAGCGAAAGAATTCGTCGTGCTGCCGCCTCGGTAATGGGGAAATCTCCCCGTTTGTAGCCCAGATCCTGATAGGCAGGCTGAAGGTGAATGGGTATCGGGTAATGGATGCTCGCGCTGATCCCTTTGCTGGTGAGATGCTCCCGGAGTAGGTCACGATGTTCGGTCTCGATCACATACAGATGCCATACGGCTTCAATTCCCCGAGCTTCCGCTGGGGTTGCGACTCCTGTGCCCTCCAGGAATCCCTGATAAATCCTGGCATTCCAGCGGCGCGCGGCATTCCAATTATCTAGATGCTTCAATTTAACTCTTAGAATTGCCGCCTGCAGAGTATCGAGCCTGCGGTTGTACCCGCGGAACTGGTGGTTATATTTCTCTTTCTGCCCGTAATTGCGGAGCATGCGAAGCCGATCGGCAATTGCAGGGTCGTCCGTGACGACCATGCCGCCGTCGCCATAAGCGCCCAAGTTCTTCCCGGGATAAAAGCTGAATGCCCCGGCGTGCCCAATTGCCCCGGCACGTTTTCCGGCGTATCGGGCTCCATGGGCTTGGCAGGCGTCTTCAATCACGATGAGCCCGAGATTATCGGCGAGCTGGCGAATGGGCCCCATCGGCGCGGGGTGACCGTAGAGGTGTACGGGAATGATCGCCTTCGTGCGCGGGGTGACAGCTCTCGCAATCGCGTCAACATCAATCGTATAGCTGGACGGATGTACATCTACGAGGACGGGCTTGGCGCCGGCATGGGAAATCGCCAGCGCCGTGGCGATAAAGCTGTTGGCGGCGGTGATGATTTCGTGGCCGGGGCCGATCTCGTACGCGCGAAGAGCCAGCTCCAGCGCCGAAGTTCCCGAGTCTACTCCGACAGCATGCTTGACACCGCAGAACGCGGCGAACTCTTCCTCGAAGAGATGCACCTCGCGACCCAGGATAAAGTCGGCTTCCTCGAGAACGTGAGGGATTACTTCGCCGATCTCTCTAGCTAGGGTTCGGTACTGAGCCGTAAGATCGACGAACGGCACTTTCAGCTGCGTGGACTGGGTTAACATTTCTGTGGACATAGTTACCCTTGTCTTCGACCTCCACCTGAACTCCTTTGCATTCGATGGAACGATTCACCGCTTCCAGCACCCGCACGACGTCCCGGCCTTCCACGCCGCTGCTGATCGGCTGCTTTCCTGTTCGCACACACTCCAGAAAATGCCGGCACTGGTGTTTCAACGGTTCCACAGGTTCAATCCGGGGGCTTATGATGTCGCCGTCGCGAATCTCGAATCGAGACTCGCCGTAGTTCAGGGGCTCTTGTTCAACTGAACTGACGCCTTTTTCAAACACCCGCACTTGCTCATTTGCACTTAGGTCATCGAAGACAATCCGCTTGTCGCTCTTGACCACCACGACTTCGCGGGCTTTGTCCGGGTCGGCCCAGCTTACGTGAATGTGCGCAAGGACGTTTCCGGGATAGCCCAGGGAGATGAATCCAACATCTTCACGGCAGTTTCGTAGAACCTTGCCTCCCACCGCGCTGACCCACACAGGGCTGCTGTCAAGCAGGTAATTGAAGATGGCGATGTCGTGCGGGGCGAGATCCCAAAGAGCGTTGACGTCGCGCCGGATGGGGCCCAGGTTGGTTCTCCGGGCGTAAAGGTAATAAACACGCCCATCACCCTTCTGAACGAACTCTTTCACTTTTCGAACGCCGGCGTTGAATAGGAACGTATGCCCGACCATGAGGATCGTGGAGGTTGACTCCGAGAGGCCGATAAGCCGCTGGGAGTCTGTGGCGGTTGTCGTGAGGGGCTTTTCCACCAAAGTATGCTTTCCGGCCAAAAGCAAGCGGCTGGTCATGTCGTAATGCGTGGTTGCTTCCGTGCAGACAATCACGGCGTTAACATCGCTTCGGGCTGCGATATCGTCGATCCGCGTGGTCAAATGCGTGCCAGGGAAACGACGCGCGACTTCCCGGAGCCGGTCGGTACTCTGGTCACACACCGCGACCACGCGGGACTCCAGCAGTTCGTTGAAGATCCGCACGTAGTTCATCCCCCAATAGCCGCACCCTACGATCGCTACACCGATTTGTGAGGTGCTTGCCGGTTCTTCGTTGAATTCAACTGACACGGGATCCGTCTTCATTCGGCACCTCGTTTGGATAGGACGGCTGGGATCGTCAGAAAAAGCAGTTTGAGATCGAGCAGGAAAGAGGCATTGCGGATGTATTCCATATCCATTTGAACCATTCCTTCAAAAGCCACGCGGCACCGCCCTTGGACCTGCCACAGCCCTGTTATCCCGGGTAAAGCCGCCAACCGTCTGAGGTGCTCGTTTCTGTAACAAGCGACTTCATAGGGAGGCACGGGGCGCGGCCCCACGAGGCTCATGTCCCCCTGCAGTACATTCAGAAGTTGCGGAAGCTCGTCCAAACTGTACTTGCGGAGAATCCGCCCGAACCGGGTGATCCGGGGATCGTTAGTGAGTTTGAATATGCCAGTATATTCGCTCATGGGACGGTGGCGCCCTTCCACGAAATCCCGAATGAACGCCTCGTGAACCGCGGAATTCGCGTTTTGCACCATGGAGCGAAACTTGTACATCTTGAAATTCTCAACAAACCAGGTTGCTCGCCTCCCGAAACTCTGGCGTTTTGATCCAACCCGTTCCTGTGTAAAGAAGATTGGACCTGGGGAGTCCAACTTGATTAGAACTGCAATCAAAAAGAACAACGGAAACAGCAGGATAAGCGACAATCCCGCCAGAACTACATCCAAGCACCGCTTGGCCCCAAAATAGAGACTTGAATCGGAACGATCGGCTAGAAGCGCAATCCGACTCGGCCATTGCCATGTTTGTTGTCCAGCCATTCGAGTCAACCCTGTCCTTCCGAAGTTTGATTGGGCGGGAATTCTTTTGGCCGTTCAGCCGGCAAACACACCTGGTTCGTGAAGCATTGGTTTTCAGGATTCCGGCTTGTGGGGAGTGTGCGGAGGAGCGGTCCCGCCTCTTCTGAACTTCAATTATTCTTAAAGCCAACGATAGATCGGTTCCGGAATGGGGAAGAGACGGTTGTTTAACACGACTCCGAGCAGCCTCACGCTGGCGGCTGTCAGATTTTCCTTCGCGCGTCTGGCCGTGTCTCTCCGTGTGGAATTTGCCTCCAGCACCAGCACGACGCCATCGGCCAATCGGCTGAGCAACATGGCGCTGCCTTCGAGTCGAAGCGGCCCGGAATAAATGACGACATACCGGAAGGTCTCACGCAGTTCCGCTAATCTTGACCGCAATCCATCCGCTGTTCCGGGAAATCCCCCTTCTGCAGGGGCTTTGCCGCTCGGCAGCAAGCACAGCTCGTTCCCCGTGATTTGCTGCACAAATTCCTGTATGGGGCCTGCTTCAAGCGTGGCCTCCACAAAACCTTTGGTATTTTCTACACCGAAGCATTCATGCAGCGATGGTGACCGAAAATTTGCGTCAACCAGGCAAACAGGCCCTTCAGCACGGGCTGCGAGTATCTCTCCGGCGCGGGCGCATATCGACGCGCATCCAGCTTCTGTGTCGACGCTGGCAAACAACCCGACTCGCGGCGAATCCTGGGCTGTGCCGGGGAAAATGCGCTGAACCAATTTGATTTCTTCCTCACGGGTGATCGCGGCCAGATCGGCTACTGGGCGATTGCTTTGTGACTGTACTTTCGCGCCCCATCTCTTCGCCGCAGCCTTAACCTCGCCAACCCAGTGAAACGGTGAAATAATCGTTTGAAATCTCGGGGGAGGTGTCACTCTTTCCTCTGGACGGAGTGACGCGCTCCCCACTGCGGCGGCAGAGGCCTCTCGATACTCGTCGTCGCTAAATGCGGTCGAGGCGGAACTGCTTACCGCCTCACTTGCCGTGTCTTGATACCCGGCCAACTCCTCCGGCTCGTCGATCACGCCAGTCGGATTCTCCGAAGGCCAGAATTCACTCGCTGCGTGGTCCTCTTGGTAATTATTCGATCCGCTCTCCGCAAACTCACTGGTGTCGAGTTCTGGCAGTTCGGCGTGTGTTGGGTGTGATAGCTCATTCACTGACTGGAATACGTCCGGCAAGGAAGCATGCCGCAAGAATCGATCGTGAACGCCCTTGTCCTCTTCGCGATCATAGTCGGCGTTACCCGCCGGAACACCCTGTACCGTTTCACGAGCTGTCTGGAACAGCTCTTCTTCGCTACCAATCTGTTGGAGAAGTTCAAAGTTCTTGCTCATGAATGTTCACTGACCCCAAATCGGATTTCATTCTCACTAGCCATCCCAACCGCCGGCTTATCATTTCGCCATCGAAAGGGGAAGGCGAAGCTCTTGCCCCACTTCAAGGTCGTCGGGGCTTTTCAGGTCGGGATTCAGCTCCCGGACCTTGGACAGCACCAGATTGTCGTATCGCCCCAGCACTGCGACACACAGGTTGCTCAGCGTGTCCTTGGGCTGAACCACATACCGGAAAGATCCAACCAGCCTCTCGACGGATACAGGCCGCGAACTTGCCAGTTCTACAGAAGGGTCTTGCACGCTAACCGTCACCGTTCGTGCAACTGGGGCAACGAGACCGGGAGCCGCTTCCGCGCTTCCAAAACCCTGATGACTCGCCCCCTGCTGCCGAATATTCGTCCCTGGCCTGCTGCGTACCCCCATGAAAATCGCCAAGCTGCAAAACACAAGTGAAATTATTGAGGTTTGCACCACCCGTCTCCGAAAAAGACTGTCCTTGATCCTGTTGTAAGGAGACGGCTGCGCTGGCCGGTGACCTCCATTGACAGGTTGGGACGGCTGCTCTTGGGGAACTGCGAGATTTGGCAATTTAACATCCATCGGCAAGTCCGTGGCAGCTTCCATCACCAACTTGGAATCGATTTGACTCTGCCGCCTGGCGCGCCCCAGTGATAGAGCGTTGAAACATAGGTTGTTGATCACCCGCGGTATTCCGCGGCTACCCTCCGCGATCACTCGAAGTGCCGCCGGAGTGAACAATTCAGGTCCTTCATAGCCGGCGACTTTGAGACGGTGCTGGACGTAGCGGGTGACCTCTTCGGGAGGCAGTGGATTCAGTTGAGCCTGGATCGCTATGCGCTGACGCAGCTGCGCCAAGCCAGGACGCGCCAACCGCTGCCCCAATTCGGGCTGCCCCGCCAGAATGATCTGCAGCAGCTTCTTGTCCGGCGCTTCGAAATCCGAAAGCAATCGCACGGTCTCCAGGACCGCGTCGGAAAGATTCTGTGCTTCATCTATGAACACCACGACGCGCCTTCCTGCTTTCGTCTCGCGAAACAGAAATTCGTTCAGCTCCGAATGCATCCGCACGATATCTTCGCCGTCGCTCTTCAGGCCCAGGTCTTCCAGCAAGTAACGGACCAGCTCCCGTGAATTGCATTGCGTTTGGAATAGGAAGGCGCTATGGATATACCCCTTCCAGCGCTGCAGGAGCTGGAAGAATAGCGTGGTCTTGCCCATCCCAGGCTCCGCGACAAGCGAAAGAAAGCCCCGACCGGTTTCAATTCCATAGAAAAGAGACGCCAGCGCCTCGCGGTGCCCGGGACTGAAATACAGGAACCGCGGATCTGGTGTCACGCCGAATGGCTGCACTCGCAATTTATAGAAATCGAGAAACATGGCATTTCATCCAAAGTTCTTGGGGATCGCCGCGACCACCGGCGTACCCAGAATTGATTCGACCTCTTCCGGAGTCCGAAACGATGGATCCCAGCGGTCCACGACAATCGCCAGCATCACGCTGGCAAAGCCCGCGAAGAGCGCCCCCAACAGTAAAACCAGCACCCAGCGCGCCTGCGGTGTATAGGGCACGGAAGCCGGCTCGGCGACCACAACGTTGGAAAATCGCTGGCGGTCCAGAGCGTCTGAAATTCGCGCTTCTTCCTCCCTGCGAAGATAGAGCAGGTAATTCTCCTCATCGGCTTTGGCGGCACGCACGATGTCCTGGTGAAGAAGTTCCTGACGGCCCAGTTGCTCGTTTTCAGCCCGGTACGTGCGAATCAGGTAGGACATGGCCGTGGCGCGAGCCGCGGTGGCCGCAAGCTCCGTTTTTGACTTGGCCAGTTCCGCACGCAACGCTTCATATGTGGGGTCGCGGTCCGTAGTCTCATCCCGCAAGGGTGCCTTCTCTGCTGCTGCGATGGCCGCCTGCGTTTGTGCAATCTGCTCCTCGACCTCCTGGACCAGCCGGTAGGTGGGCTCGAATTTCGACAGCAGTTCGGTGCGCTTCAGCTCGAGCTCCAGCAGCTTGGATTTCATCGTTTGCATGAGTTGCGGATTGTCTGAGGTGCGGACCTGGGTTGTCTCCCGGTTGGGAAGCGAAGCGAGTTGCGACTCGAGCGTGCGGATGCGTTGCCGCGTTTCGGCAACCATCGCTTGCGCTCCCTTGGCCTCCCCTACGAATTCCGCAAGTTTTCTAACATTAATGTCTTTCTCCAGCGTGGGGTCAACCACGCCGTGTTCCCTGCCGAAACTGGTTAATTTTTCTTCTGCCTCGGCCAGGGCTTTTCCGTACTGCTCCGCTTGCTGATGGAAGAATTCAAATTGCCCCGGAGCCCGGTGCATGGCTAGATGCTTTTCCAAATACAAACTGGCTATGGAGTTCAGCACTTTGGCAGCTTGCTGAGGGTCTCCCGTCTTGTAACCGACACTGATGAGGTTCGTCAGCTTAATGGGCTGGACCGTCAAATCCTTTTCCAGCTTTAAGACTGCGCGCGCAACTTTCTGGTCATTGCTTTCCTCATGGTTGGCCCAGAATATTCCGCCGGATGGATTCTGAAGATTGCAGGCCACCACGACCTTGCCCAGCAAGTCCCTGGACCGGATCAATTCCGCCTCCGATTGCAGCTCTTCTTCGCTCACCTCGGCCCGCGCCTGCACCGGAGCCTCGCGCTCCGGCGTCACCACCGGTTCCGCGCGCTCGTGTCTCACTAGAATTTTCATTTGGGCTTCGTACCGCTTCGGCAACAGGAACGCGATCACCACGGCAATTCCGAAGATGCCGAGGAACGTATTGATAATCACGTGGCGTTGGCGAAAGCCGATCGCCAGCAAATCGCGCACCGTAAGAGCAGGTGAACTCTTGTCCTGTTGAACGTTCAGGTTTGACTCAAACATGGTAGCGACCTCGACCTGAAAATGGACTAGAGTACGCCCGGATTTGCATAGAGCCCCAGAGATGAAGTAGGTATAAACTTCTGAATTTTCGATAACGTGTTCTTCGGCACATAGAGAAAATCACCTGGCTGCAGGTAGGCGTCCTCGTCCAGGTCCGCATCCTTCAGCATTTTTTTCATGTTCAGCCGCTTTACTTGAATCCAGCCGTCAGGCACGCGGTGAAACAGCAGCACCTTGGAATGTTTTGAGCTTTCCTTCAGGCCTCCGGCGATGGCTACCGCCTCTGTCGCAGTGGTCTCACCACGAAGGTCGAACTTTCCGGGATGCCCCACTTCTCCGCCTACGATGAAGTAAGGTTTTTCGAAGTCTTTCAACTCCACATTGATTACCGGATCATGGAGAATTTCCCCGTAAGCCGTCCGAATTGCGCTCGTCACCTCAGGCAGCGTCTGGCCCTCAACGCGCACGCTGTCCACGCCGCGGAGTGTTATGTAGCCATCGGGCTGCACGGTTACGGTTTGATTGAACTCCGGGGTAAACGGAAAACTCAGTTCCAGCACGTCCGCAGAATGAAGTTGATAGCGCCGGTTGCGGTGCTGCAACACTGGAGTTTGATCGGCATCGGCGGTTCCATTTCCGTGGTCGCGGACTGTGGGTTGCGATGGATCGTTCACAGAGGCCACGGGGATTTGCCCCGCTAACCGAGCACTTCCCGCGACTGTCAGAAACAGTACGAAGCCAAGACGCCATGGTCGTTTCCACGTCAATTCTGCCTCCTCGCTGGGCCCAGATCTTCCTCGTGGCTCAACTAATCCCCCTCCGCCGCTTTGCTCGACAGAATTTCCTTCATGTTCAGCTGAATTGGGTCAATTCGCATTGCTTTCGGGCGATCCTGTGCTGTTGCGTTTTCCGCGGGTGCCGCGCACGTTTCGCCGATCCAACTGCGATCAATTTCGACTGCGACCGAACGTTGCAGCAGGCTTACGGAGAGGACCAGCTTCATTCCGGATTTGATTTTAACGATGATGCCGCTCAAACCCTTCAACGGCCCCGCTTCGATCCGTGCAACCTGCCCGATCTTCACATAGGGCCAAGGAATGATCGAAACGCCGGTGGTGGCCGCGCGCTGAATCGCCACAATCTCCTCTTCATCTACAGGAAGCGGTGTCTTGCCCACCCCTACGATTTGGATTACACCCGGTGTCATCAGAACGGGAAGGCGGTCCTCTGGATTCATTCGGCAGAAGAGATATCCGGGGAAAAGCGGCACTTCAACTTCTTTCAAACGATCGGACCAGCGGCGCGTAAACTTGCTGACAGGCAAGTAGCACTGAAAACCAGCATTTTCCAGGAGCAGGGTTGCATATTTTTCTCGCGCGGCTCTGACGAGTAAAGCGAACCACGGCCACTGTTGATTGCGGAAACCCATTGCGACTCCTAATGAGAAGCTACCGCCCTAGAAGTCCCAGGCTGGTTGGAACCCTTATACGGATCGCGCCGGTTTCCCCCGGAACGCTTTCCTTAGCCCGGCAAAAACTTGGCTAACGAATGGGGAATCCGGCACGCGAGGAAAGTTACCTCAGGGGTATCCCCCTCACAATCGGGTCTTAACCCCAATTCATGCCGTGAAAAATCCTCATGGGTCCGCGCCTAGACTTATGGTGACTTTGGCCAGAATCGAAACCATCCGAGCGCTGTGGGTGTGTAACGAAAAGGAAGGCTTCTTGGTTTTGTCCAGCCCGGCGGTTCGCGCTGTTTGACTTCAGGAATTGCCCCGACTTCAATGCCGTGTTTCCCCGGATTGCCTCCCCGACGACCCTCTGAATATCCTGTGCCGACGGCAGCGCGTTGGCAAAAGCGTTCACCGTTGGTTTGACTCAACGATATGCTTTTCGATTCACCTACCTACTTCTTATTCCTCATCCCCATTGTCCTCTTGTACTGGCGTCTGAAGCATCGCGCTCAGAATGTTTTCCTTCTTCTGGCCAGCTACCTTTTCTATGGCTGGTGGGATTGGCGATTCCTCGCCCTCATGATCGGCAGCACCACTGTGGATTTCCTGATTGCCCGGAGAATTAGTCCCACCCGGTTGTTGCCGAACCGAAAGCAATGGTTTGGCTTCTCCCTCATCTTGAATTTCACGATCCTGGGAGTCTTCAAATATTTCGACTTCTTCGCAGGCTCTTTCGTGGGCGCGCTTGATAACCTAGGGATGCACCACCTTCCCCTGCCTCTGATTAAGATCATCCTCCCGCCAGGCATCTCTTTTTATACCTTCCAGGAAGTTGCTTACATCGTGGATGTCTACAAGGGAACAATCGAGCCTTCCAAATCTTTCTTCGACTACGGCCTCTTTATCAGTCTGTTCCCGCATTTGATTGCGGGGCCGATCCAGAGGCCGTCGCATTTGCTTCCGCAGGTTCAGCAAGAGCGGGCATTCGACGCGGACCGTTTTTTCGACGGACTGATGCTGATTTTCTCCGGGCTCATCCGGAAATGCGTGGTCGCCGACAACTGCGCCCTGCTCGCAAACGCCGTGTTCGGCGGTTATTTCGGCCCTTCCAACTTCTGGCTGGTCCTCCTTGGGACTTATGCCTTCACTTGGCAGGTTTACGGGGATTTCAGCGGCTATAGCGACATCGCGCGCGGCAGCGCCCAATTATTGGGCTTCCATTTCATGGTCAATTTCCGCCAGCCCTTCCTCGCTTATCGCTTGCAGGATTTCTGGCGCCGCTGGCATATCAGCCTGAGTACCTGGCTTCGAGATTATTTATACATTCCTCTAGGGGGAAGTGCCGGTGGTCAGTGGAAAACTTCCCGAAATCTCTTCGTTACGATGGTCCTGGCGGGGCTCTGGCATGGCGCGAATTGGACTTTTGTCCTTTTTGGCGCGATTCACGGAGTCGTCCTGGCGGCCGAGCGATATTTCTTTCCGGCCAGATCCAAATCGGCGGATGCGGACCTGCCTCAGCCCTCCACCGCTTTCCTCTCCCTGTGGATGCAAAGAATTCTGACCTTCAACGTACTTTGCTTGAGCCTGGCCTTTTTCCGGGCCACTTCCCTGCGAGCCGCGGTGCAATTGCTTGCCGGATTGTCCCGTTTCGACTGGCGGAGTGAGTACGCTTCAGCCTTCTTCATGCTCTGCGTTTTTTCTATCCCCCTGTTCGTCGCGGACCTTTTGATGGAAGCCTGCAACGACGAATATCCTTTCGCGACGGCACCCTACTTCGTTCGTACCGGTCTGGCTGCCGCCGCACTGGTTGTGCTGGCACTTTTTTCCGGGAGCAATCTGAATGCCTTCGTCTATTTCCGATTCTAACCGCGGCGCCTTTTTCCACGCCCAGCTCCTCGTGGGGATCTGCGCCCTTCTCATCCTGGCCTTCGAGCTTTTGGGCGCTTTCCTGATGAAGCATCATTCCGTAACTTACGCGCGTGTTTCCCATCAATACTCCGAGGCTCTCAAGCTGAGCCCCGCGAAGCCCGGCGAACCTACCTCGGTCCTGATGCTAGGGAACTCCCTGCTACTGGAAGGTGTCCATGTTGACCGTTTGCAGAAATTGACCTCTAGCCAAATGCGCATCTCTCCCATCTTTCTGGAAGCCACAGGTTACTATGATTGGTTTTATGGGCTGCAACGCTTGTTTCGGCAAGGATCGCGGCCCCAGATCGTAATTTTGGGTGTGGGAGTGAACAACTTCCTCGCAGACAGCGTCCGCCAGGATTATGTTCCCCTGATACTGTTTGATGCGCGCGACACTCTCGGCGTGGCTTCCGATCTCAAGATGGACCGCACGGCAACGAGCAACCTCTTACTGTCCCACGCGAGCGTTTTCTGGGACACCCGCAGCGTTTTCCGGACGCAAATTCTCCGCCACGCCGTTCCCCACTATAGAGAACTCGTTTTGCTGTTGAAGCCGCAGCCTGCGATTCCGCCAAATCCGGAATTTCAGGCCATTGCCAATCCTCGCGTCGAACGTTTGCGTGAACTATGCGAGGCGTATGGAGCCAGGCTGATCATTCTCGTCCCGCCAACTCCCTCTTCCGAGAATGCCGTCCGGCAAATGGCGACGGCCGCGCAGAGGGCCAAGGTGGATACGCTCATCCCCATTGATCCCGGCGCACTCTCCGCCAAGTATTATCAACCCGACGAACTGCACCTCAATGCTGAAGGCGCGGAGATTTTCACGACAGCGCTGGCTACAATTCTTCCCGAGGCGGTGGGTCACAATCCTTCGGCCTCACCCGATTGAAGAGCGGGATATCCTGCCGCTGGAAGTTCGTCCACTGAGGTTGCCCCAGCAGTAGGCCTTTCGCTCACTCATCGAAGCAGCGGCACCCAGCGCGATCCCATCGTTGCGCAATTTTTCCGTTCCTTGCGCAAGCGCAAATAGCCACAGAATTTGCAGCCACCGGCAATTCCGTTTGCACCGCTCAATAATTTCCTCACGACGGAACTTGCTTGAACACCCCTGGATGACGATGGAAACCAAGAACCGATCCCGCGAACAGGCCGTTCGCAGGGCTCGCACGAGTGTGCATGCAAGCTGGGCAGCCCCAAGATTATCGGTGCGTGCATAATTTACACGACCTAGTACGAAATCGATTTAGCCAACAGCTTCTGCACAATCGACTAAGTCACTGGGTGAATGGCTCTTAAGGAAAATTTTTCAACTTGGCATCCTAACTGCTTTTACGTCAGCGTCTGTCACTTTTTGGGCCCCTTTTGGCTTTTAGTCCGCTGTTGGCTTCCGGCCGAAGGCGCTATCAGCCTATCAATCTGGTGCCTTGGATGAATAACGCTAGGGGTGTGCAGAAAGGAATATGGGCGAGATCCGATGGAACCCGAAACAAGCACTCTGTCAGAGAGCGAGGCGCT
>Ga0307471_100000740_pt1 | contig 17073 bp, 13 predicted proteins | sample atmos_gasesAM3C__2_FD_204566 | JGI IMG/M metagenome (GOLD analysis project Ga0307471, IMG submission 204566) | Hardwood forest soil microbial communities from Morgan-Monroe State Forest, Indiana, United States - atmos_gasesAM3C_515 | ecosystem: Environmental > Terrestrial > Soil > Temperate...
TTTGTCATCCAGGGACTTCACCCCTCACGACGTGTACACCGCTATCTACAGGTTTCTGATCGCTGTCCCGCTGGGCTATTGTTTTGGCAAGATTGCAGCCACAGGCATGGCCGTGCCGATTGCGTTCTTCCTGGGTACTTTCCCGGCAGACACTCTGTTCAAGTATGGTCGGCGGTTCGTCGACCAGAGACTCAACTTGGGTGAATCCTCAGACGATCAATCTCCGGAGTTGGAGAAGCTTCAATGCGTGAACAAAGCTCAGGCGGAGCGTCTGGGCGACGTTGGAGTCTCTACCATCGGGGAGTTAGCGTGGTCGAATCCTGTTGACTTGACGATCCGATCCAATCTGGACTTCAACTACATCATAGACACCATGAGCCAGGCTCTTCTCTGGGTTTATGCGGAGGGTTCCACGAAGAATCTCTACAAATTCGGACTTCGAGGGGCAATGGAAGTCAGCAATTTACTCGCCGCCGTCGACAAGAATGACGAGAACGCCAAACATGCCCTGGCAGACGCGGCTGGAGAACTGAAGATGACGGAAGAATCTCTCCGCCACATGTTCGACGAAGTTGCAACTGATCCCTACACGAAGTTTCTCGTAAATATCTGGCACTGAATCCTGGCCGTGCTCTTCAGCCCCCCTCCGCGGTCGAGCGCCGTAGGCGCGCCACACTTTAGCCCAGCCCGTCAGGGCTGGGAACCGGTATATAAGGATCGCCAGCGCCGTAGGCGCGGCACATGTCTTCTTGGATAACGGTCGTTCCGCTCTCTCCTGCGCGTGCGGAGCGCCCTACCGAAAGCGCGGCCGCCGTTTTCACCAAGTGCAGCGACGCTTCCCTCCGCCCCTACATGGTTTGGCGCGCCTTCCGTGGATGCTTCCCAGACGCTTAGCCAGAAGTAAACGGTAATGGTGAATGAAACCCCGCGCGTGAAACCGAGGTGCGGGGCACGCCGCCTCGCGTCCGCACTGGAATGAAACACGAACCTAACCCTTGAGATGTTAGCGTGTGGCGATGAACTACTTCGGTGCCGGAACTCCGAACCTGCGAGTTCGCTTGGTCAGCAGAGTGCGAATTCGATCTTGCAGCTCGCTCGGCGTCAAGGTCGCGTTCGCCGTAGGGTTGGGCGCTGCGCTGTTCTGAACCGCTGCTGCGTTGACCAGGCTGTAGTCGCAGCCCTGGACGTTCGGATGATTCTCGTCGCACGGAATCAGCAGGACGGCATGGACGTCGCCATTGGCAAGCAGTCCCTGAGCCGCAATCTCTCCTTGATCATTGATTTCGAACTCGCTTATGACTTCGATGAGGGACTCGGGAACGATTAGGGTGTTCACGTCGACCATGGGTTCGCCGGCCTCCGAGAGAAAAGCCGGCCCGCCTCCTACTCCACAAATCCCCGTTTCGCCCACGACCTGGCCTCCAGAATTGACGCTGAGGGCCGTGCTGCACGACCAGGGCGCTACAAGTCCTAGGTCGGACATTACCCCGTTTTGCCAGCGAAACGCATGGTGTGATTGGGATCCGGACACGTCAGCACGGCCGACAACAAAGCCAGAGTCGCTTATCCAATTCGCCTCCGAGGCATTACCTCCTAAGGTGCCTAAATCAGTAAGGCTACCCTCGTCCCAAAGAAATCCATGGTGCGTTGCATTCCCGGCTAAGTTAGAATTGCCGACGACCTGCCCCCGCTGATTGAGCCAATTTGCCGTACCGACCGTTCCTCCGAGAGTGCCAAGATCAGTCATCGTGCCGTCTTGCCAGAGAAACGGGTCTTGGTTTGGTGGCGAGTCTGTATAAGAAAACCCGACTATTTGGCCGCGCTCGTTCATGACGTTGGGAACTGCGTCGGGACCGCCCAACGTGCCCAAATCGTTCATCACCCCGTTTTGCCATACAAATGCCCTTGTCTGTGTGGGGAATAAGCCAAGTATCGAAAAGGCGTCGGATACGTCGTTGTTGCCAAAACCCACCACTTGGCCTCGGCTGTTGACACCGATGGCGATGCTCTCCGTTCCCCCGGGCAAGGTCCCAAGATTGATTGCCTTGCGACCCTCCCACAGAACCGCAACGCCTGCCGACTGGCCCGTTTGTGGATCGACCAGGCCGTTCTCTGAAAACCCCGCGGTAAGTCCACTTGCGCTGATGGAGACGGTCTGACTGTTCACGCCACCAGGAAGCGCGCCCAAGTCAGTAAGCACACCATCGCGCCAAACTGTAGCGTGCTCGACGAAACAATCGGGGAGATTGAAAGCGACAAAGCAGCTCGCATTAGGATTGGGATTAGGCGTATTCGCGATTGTCGCGAACGTTCCCTGGTTGTTTAGGACTTGGAGGAGCGGACCCGAAAGGTTGCTGTTGGGGCCGCCGAGCGTACCTGTGTCCACGAGCTTGTAATGATGGTGTTGCGCTGTTTGATTTGGTGTTGCAGTGGTCTGCGCGGACGATGCAAGTGGCAACGCCAGTCCCGCGGACAAGCTGCAGATTGAAATTAGGACCAACACAGATTTCTTCATGACGTCTCCTCACTTTGCATTGCTACACACGGACACAGCTCGTCCAACGACAGCATTGCTTCGTTGCCAGTTGGGAGTTCCCGACGGGCGAAAATGACCCGAGCTGTTCCAAATGGTAGAGACCGGAACCGCCGTGTGATGGGACAGTAGTGCCGGCCTGAAAAGAAGGCAATGCGCGGGGTGTATGCTGTTGGTTGGTTTTTGGTAAGGGACCAACTCCATGAATTGGAATGATTTATTGATTTTGTAAGGCAAAGAGATTTTACTACTTGGCTTGTGACGAAGCTGATAGAATCAGAGCCGTTGACGATGTCCTGGTGATTGGTGCCCCTAAATTCCCCTATCCCGGCCGGAATTTGCTTTGGCCCTTTCGAGTTGGACGTGGCGGCAGGCGAGGTCCGCAAAGCCGGCACCCTCATCAAGCTGCAACCCCAGCCATTCCGCGTTCTCCTGCTCCTGGCAGAGCACGCCGGCACGGTAGTGACCCGCGAAGAAATACAGCAGCACCTGTGGAGCGAATCAACCTTCGTGGATTTCGAGCATGGCATCAATTTCTCGATTAACCAGATCCGCGGGGCGCTCGCAGACAACGCAGAGAAGCCAAGATACATCGAGACGCTGCCGCGCCGCGGCTATCGATTCATTGCGGATGTGCGCGCTGCTTCTAACGGGCAGAAGGCGGCCGAAATCGCGTCTGCGATCGATGAGGCCCCTCCGACGCAGGAGTTGAATCCTGAGCTACCAGCGAAGTCCGTAAAAGAGCACGAGGCCCGATACGAGTCTGCCGTACAGGCGCGGATCAATGGGGAGAGTCTGAATGAGCAAAGGGAGCCGAGACATAGCGTTCGCTGGAGGGAAGTGACGGCAGTAAGCATAGTCGTACTATTGGTGACGAGCGCGGCTTTCTGGTTGGCAAGACGGCCGCCTGCCTCCAAGAATCCTTCACCAGAATTGAAGTTACGGCAGCTCACCACCAATCCCACCGAGAACTCCGTGACTGGCGGGGCGATTTCCCCCGATGGCAAATACCTGGCCTACGTAGACGCGAAGGGGATACACGTCAAGCTGATTGGAACAGGTGAGACTCGCGTGGTTCCTGAGCCGGAAGAACTCAACGGCAAGGACGTAGAATGGAGGATTGTCCCGCAGTGGTTTCCCGACAGCACCAGGTTTCTCGCGGATGCTCACCCGTCCGGGCAGAGTCCTGCGTTCTTTAGCTCACAGGGCTCGAGCATCTGGATTGTCTCGGTGTTAGGCGGACCGCCTCGCAAACTTCGCGATGAAGCCAGTGCAGATTCCGTTTCTCCGGACGGCTCCTTGATCGCTTTCGAAACGAACAAAGGCAGGCGTGGCAACCGCGCAATCTGGCTGATGGGGCCTGACGGGGAAAACGCGCGGAAACTTTACGAGACGGACGTGGATAGCGCGATCGGCGGTCTCCGTTGGTTCCCACATGGACAACGTGTCTGGTATGGCGTGTTCGATAAATCGGGATTCTCGCTCCTGACTCGTGAACTGGGCGGGGGGCCGGTCACCACGATGATTCCCCCATCGCTGGCAACACCCTGGGACATTTCTCTCCTGCCCGACAGCCGGTTGTTATACACAGTATTCGAATCGGCGGCCGGTGGCCTCAGCTGCAACTATTGGGTGATGTCGCTCGATGAACGGACGGGTGCCCCCATAGACAAGCCGAAGCGGCTGACAAACTGGGGCCCGACCTGTCCGAACGGCACAAGCGTGACGGCGGACGGCAGGAAGTTGACATTCCTTAGATGGGTAGGTCGCTCTTCTCTTAATATCGCCGACTTGCAATCTAACGGGATGTACATCGCCAACCCCCGGCACTTTGCATCCAGCGAAAGCTGGGACTATTCAGTGGATTGGACGGGGGATAGCAAAAAGGTTATGTTCTTATCGAATCTAAGGAGCAATACAGGGATCTTCAAGCAGTCGCTGGATGAGGACACCACGGAAGCGATCGTCACTGGACCAAACGATGTTGCGGACGCTCGCGTGAGCCCGGATGGCGCGTGGGTCGTCTACTCTGTTCGGAACTCTGAAGGCTCAAGAGATCACCTGAAGGTCATGCGCGTTCCCGTCACAGGCGGACCATCGCAGTTCGTCATGAACACCAGCGATTACAGCGACTTTCGTTGCGCCAGATCGCCCTCTACATTGTGTGTGGACACCGAACTAACCGAAGATCGCAAACAATTCGTTTTCACGGCGTTCGATCCGCTGAAGGGCCGGGGAGCGGAGCTAGCCAGAATTGATCTCGACAGCGAAGCCAAGAAGTTTCACTGGGATCTTTCTCCGGACGGCTCACGCCTTGCTTACTGGAAGACCCCGCAAGCGCCAATTGAAATTCTTTCCTTGAACGGCGGCGCCACACAGAGCTACTACGTGAAAGGCTGGGATAACCTCGATTCGTTGGATTGGGCCGCGGATGGAAAGGGCTTTTTTGTTTTCGACCGTGTCCACGGAGGAATGGTTCTCCTGCATGTGGATTTGCAGGGAAACGCACGCGTGCTGCAGAAGAATCAGGGAGACGCCGCGGCCTTCTGCCGGCAATCCCCTGACGGCCGGCACCTGGCCATCGGAGACTTTAGAATCGACGGCAACATCTGGACGCTGGAAAACTTCTGAATCCGGCGTGCACCCTACAGGCCGGTTTCGCTTGTGGGGGTTTGACTCTTCCTCGACCTTCTTGCTTCACCCTCTCCTCTCTCAAGATTCTTCGCCCTCCTAATTGGTCCTCCGCCCCCTGCGAGCTCTACCCCTTTGTTTTCTTTCTCTTACGCAAAACCAGTTCGAACGGACGCATTTATTTTTAACAATACTATAAAAGGACTTGACAGAATATGAAATAGGTGATAGCATAGGTCGTGAATTCTCGACCCCACCCTCGCGGAGCTTCTCTATATCCTTCCGCCTCGATCTTTTCTATCCTTTCTGCCTTCTGCCTTCTGTTTTGCCCTTCCTGCCTTCCGCTTTCCGCCTTCCGCTTTCCGCGTTCTGCTCTCTGCCTTCTGCATTCTGCTTTCTGCTTTTCCCTTTCTGTTTTGCCCTTTTTGCCCTCTTGTATCTCTTTTGCTTTCAATCAATTCCAAACTGCCCCTCCTGCAACTCTTTTGTTTTGATAACCATGCAAATTGCCGGGGGTGGGGGTACCTCTCCAAGAAACCCTCCTGGGTGCCTTCCCTTTCGGTTTTTGAAAAGGTGGGCCGCTCTTCCCTTTATTGGCGACCCCGACCTGGAAGCCCCACCTCTTCGGTGCCCGCTCCGAGTAAACCAAGCGCGAAGAAAATCTCCATAGGGACGGCTTTCTGCTTGCCCTTACGCCTCGCAGCGACGCTCCGCGGACGTGCGAGGATTGCTGTATTCCGGTATATACTGGGGGCCTTCCGTCCGTTTGGCCCCAGCCGAGTGATACCAAACGGCATTGTCTGCGGGTGCAACCTTGTCAAACCATCTGAGCGACCAATGGGAAGCGGCGCCTCCTCCGAGTGACCACAAGATGCCGAAATGGGCGCGCATCCTGATTGCTTTGTTCGTTGTGCTGCTTGTGTCCTTTGCCTATCTGTGGTTTTTCGGTTTCCAGACCCTCATCCTTTTAGAGGCTCGCTACCTGACGCGAAAGACCCCCGCTGTAAGCATGGCTCCTGCTCAACTCGCGGACTTGTCGATTTCCCGCTCCCCAGGCAGAAAGCTTTCCTACTTTGGCTATGAATTCGAAGTTCCCTGGAACGACGTGGATGAGTCAAAAAGCGGGCTCATCCCGGACACCAATAAGGCGATGATCGTTTTTCAATCCGGAAACTCTCTGTCCGTTTGGCACGGCTCGCCGCGTGCTTTCCTGAACGCCGTTCTATCCAACGACAAGATCGATCAAAATACCCTGCGGCGGATAGTCGGCGATGAAGCTCTGCAATCGGACCACGCCCTTTATCGCACCATCTTGCAGATGACGCCCGATAAAATGACTCCCTTTGAGTCCCAGCGCGACGCAGCCAACCAGGCTTTGCTCCTCTTGGTCAAGGGAATTTGCATGCCAACGGGTGGCGACTCCGGCGTGCTTTCCGTCAACGCCGGCGAATTCTCCGGATTTCAATTCGGACGCCCAGGAAATTCATCCGGCCAGGTGAGCGTCCGGCTCTTTTCCGACAGCAGTTCTCTCAATTTCATTTTTAACCAGAAGCCGGGCGGCCCGGCCAACATCTTGCAGTCGGACATCAACCGCCTCCTGCAAACGCTGCGCAGCTCCTCTCCCCAAACCGTCGCAAAGCCGTAGTACCCCGCGGCGACATCGCAGTAGTAGTGTCCGGTCCTCAGGCCGGTAGTTTTTTTCTGCGAGCGGCCGCTGGCTCAGTACGCCCAACGGAGTAGCACGCCGCCGCTCGTGTAACCTGCCCCCACGGTCACAATCAGGACCAAATCGCGGGGGCGGAGGCGGCCTTGCGCGAGCGCGTCGCGCAGGCCCAGCGGGATGGTGCCTGCCGTGGTGTTGCCATACTTGTCAATATTTACCATTACCTTAGAATCGTCGATGCCCAGCCGTTCCTGCGTTGCGCGGATGATGCGCAGATTCGCCTGGTGCGGCACCAGCAACGCCAGGTCGTCTTTGGTGAAGCCGTTGCGCTCCAACAGATTCGCGGACATTTCCGCCATGCGCCGAACGGCATACTTGAAAACCTGCGAGCCTTCCTGATGCACGTAGTGCATGCGCTTCTGGATGGTTTCCGGCGACGAAGGATGCAGGGAGCCGCCGCCGGGCATGTACAAAAATTCGCCGCCCGAGCCGTCCACGTCATGCTCGAAATCAAGGATGCCTTCATTCGAACCATTGGCGGGCTCGACCAGCACGGCGCCCGCGCCGTCGCCAAACAAAACGCACGTGGCGCGATCCTGGTAATCGAGAATAGTGGTCATCGTATCGCTGCCGATGACCATCACTTTCTTGTGCGTGCCCGCGCCGACAAATTGCGCACCGACAGTGAGTGCGTAAGCAAAACCCGAGCACGCCGCGGAAAGGTCGAAGCCCCAGGCGCGCTTCGCGCCAATGCGGCACTGTACCAGGCAAGCCGTGGCGGGAAAAAACATGTCTGGCGTTACGCTCGCAAGAACGATGAGGTCAATCTCCAGGGGATCCGTTTTCGTTTGCTCGAGCAGCGCTTTCGCGGCTTCCGTGGCCAAGTGTGAGCTGGCCATGCCTTTTTCCACGACGTGGCGCTCGCGGATGCCGGTGCGCGTGCGAATCCATTCGTCGTTGGTCTCAACGATTTTCTCGAAATCCGCGTTGGTCATCACTTTCGGCGGAACGTAGCCGGCGACGCCGGTGATTTTTGCCGCGATGCGGTGGGACATGTCGCTCCTTGAAAACGACTCCCTGGAAAGAAAGAAATTGGATTCTATGCGATAGCGCGGCGCGGTGACAAGGCGGCGCCGCTCGTTCAAAAACGCAACAGGTAACTGGCCTTAACGAAGAAAAGACGGTTCGTCGTGTTATTCGCCGGACCCTGGAGCATGACTTGCGATGCGCCGGGCAGCAGCGTCAGGTTCGTGAAGCCATTATTATAGCCGACATAAATGGCTGTGCCCGGATGCAGCAGGTAGGTCAGCAGGACATCGGTTGTGAACTGTTTTGTCGGCGCAATGGGCCCGCCATCGAAGCTGCCCAGATTAGTTTGCACGTCAAGCAGGCTCGAGTTGGCGATGGTCGCGTTGTAATCGAGGATCAGGCGCAGCGACAATTCCTTGGTGAACTGATAATTCACTTTGGCGCGATTCAGATAGTTGTTGAAGATGCTTTGCCCGGGAGAGAAGGGAGGCGCGGTCCAGCCAGGGCGCGTGCCCAAGCGATAATAAATGAGCGTGTCGTCCATCCGGAAGCGCGACGACGGGCGCAGCGTGAATCCAAAATTGACGCGGTTGGTATTTCCGAGGAACGGCAAAAGCCCCGGCGCGGGAAAGAAATTCTCCGAGATGCCTTGCGTGTAGCGCAAGGAAAAGGCAATCCACTTGTACGGCTGGGTAGCGGCGGAAAGCGAGAAACTGTGCTTGCGGAAATCGATGCCGTCGAACAGTTCGTAAGCTTCGCCGCGGCTGGCGGTGAACGTAGTCTGTTTCGTCAGATCCACCTGGAAACCGAGAGCGGCCTGCCAGTCCTGGAGAATGCCGGCGTGGTTCCAGTCCAAAGTTTCAAAAACGGTAGGACCAAAATCGACGACTTTACTTTTCTCCGGGCGCCAGAAGTAACCGCCGAATGCATTGTTCTGGCGAATGTCAATGCGGTTGACGAAGCCCAGCTCCGTGCAGAAATTCGGGGAGAAGTCGCTGTAGTACGTGGAAAATGAGAAATGCCTGCCGCTGTAAGAAGTATCGAGCCAGAGCGCGTTGCCTTGTTGCGAGCCGATACCGCTGGAATTCTGGGGGAACCACAAACACGGGAAACTCATGGAGTTGGTGTCCTGGCGCGTCCAGGAGTGCACGGCTTGCGCGTCCACCACCCAGTTTTTTGAGAATTTCAGCCGCGCATCGAGCGAAGCGACGCGATTGCTGGTGTCCGCGAAATCGCGGCTGGAGGCATACGCGCCAATGTAGGATTGCCCTCCGAACTCGCGCGTCACGCGCACGGCCGCGTCGCCGGCGCGCGTATGGTACGCCCCGCTGCTGAATGGCAATCCCGGCTGGCGGTCGTCAATGACCAGCGCACCGAGCGTCCATTTGCCGATCTTTCCGGTCATGCGACCGCCAAATTGTGGATCGGCAATCTGGCGCGAGAAAAATAAATTGATGGGCGTGGCAAAAAATCCGGCGTTCTCGATAAAGAACGGCCGCTTCTCCGGAAAGAACACGGCGAAACGCTGGTTGATGGTGACTTGCGGATCATCGGATTCGACCTGGCTGAAATCCGGATTCAGCGTGAAGTCGAAAGTAAGCGCGTCTTTGACGACAAATTTGGCGTCGAGTCCGGCGCGATGCTCGAAATCATCCTGAAAAAAAGGGGGCGGAGGGGGATTCTGTGAAGTGACCGGCGCCGGCTGATTCAGAAAATGGTCGTTGGCGAGCAGGCCGTAGGGAATGAGCTGGATGTTGCGGCTCGGAGAAACGCGGTCGAGTCCGCCGACGGGCGCGAATTGCTGCGTAAGCCCTTCAACGCGCTGAGTCACGTAAGGCCAGTAATCGTACTCGCTCTTGCGCAGAATCACGCGGTAAAGGGCGACGCCCCAGGTTTGCTCCGGACCGTTCGAAAAACGCAGGCTCTTGAACGGGATGGAGAAGAAAACGATGTAGCCGTCGTTCAGAACGCGGCCCGTGCTGTCCCACAGCGTGTCGAAACTGTAGTCGTAGCCCTGGCCTTCGGTGTAGATGGCGTCAGTCTGCACGCCAAGCGGATTGGCGAAGAAATAATAGGCGCGGTGAAAATCGCGAAAGGTGTCAAGCAGCACGCCGACGCCGTCGTCCTGATCTGTGGATTCGCGTTTGGCCAGATGCGCGCGAACCTGGCCGGACTCGTCGCGGCAAACGAAAACGACGTAGAGATTTTTGTCGTCGTAAGAAAGATAGGCTGTCGTGGATTCCGTCGCGGGGGAGCCGTCACCGGGAAGATTCTGGCGAAAATCGCCTACGGCGAGTTCCACTTCGCGGGGACGGTCTTCGAGGAAGTCCTCGAGTTTGGGAGCGCGCTGCACGCGAGGAATGTTTGAGAGCGGAATTTTTGCTGCGTTCGCAGGCGGAGGCGCAAGTGTAGGCTCCTGCGCGGGCGCGCGGACACCCGTCAGCAGCAGGAACACCACCCCAAGTGAGGTATTCCGGATCACCCAACCCACCCTCGAAATGCCCTTGATATATCTGCTGGGGAGAAGCGGCGCAACTAAAAAACGACAGGCGCATATTGCGAACCGTACGTACCCTAAAAGGTATAAGGGAACGGGTGGGAGGGCTCAGTCGCCGGCCGGCAGAATTTCGTAGCGCCAGGAAACTGTGGCGGTTTTCTTGAGCATCGCCGCCACGGAGCAGTATTTGTCTTCGCTGAGCTGGATGGCGTGCTTGACGGCGGCGTCATCGAGCTTGCCGCGAAGGCGGTAAAGGATTTCGAGTTTGATCCAGACCGTGGGCGGCTCCTTGGCGCGCTCGCCGGAGCAAATAATCTCAAGCGACTCCAGTTTTTGCCGCTTCTTTTCGAGGATGGTCACGACGTCGGTGGCCGTACAAGCGCCAAGCGCCAGGAGCACAAATTCCATCGGGCCGGGCGCTTTGTTGGACTCGCGGTCGGAGTCAAGCGCGATGGCGTGGCCAGAGGGACTCGTGGCCACAAATTTTTCTTCGCCAATCCACTTTACGGATGCAGTCTGCATACGGTCTCCCCTGAGAAAGAATAACCAAGGATAGCAGGAGCGGAGGCTGTGGGCTGAATACCGGGATTTGCATTTTCCCACCAGACCGGCGTTATGACTTACACTGCTTGGCTGAGATTCGACGATACGGGAGGGGAGGAAAGAAAAATGGGGATTCAAAGTTACATGCGGAATCGACGGTTTCTGACCATGACATTCGTGGCGGCGGGGCTGCTTTGCGCCGCAACTTTAGGAGTAAAGGCGGAGCAAAGCGCGGCGGCTGAGGCCAAGGACCAGCCTTACGCGATCGAGTACTACTACAAGGCGAAATGGGGGCACGCCGAAGAGTTTCTGGCGCTCTTCAAGAAGAATCACTATCCCGTGCTAAAGAAAGAGATGGAACTCGGGCGCATGCTGAAAGTGAGCATGGTGACTCCGCGTTATCACATGACAGAAGACAGCCGCTGGGATTATCGCGTGACCATCGTGTTCAAGAACGCGGCCATCGCCAACGACAATTTCGACAGCTCCGGCATCATCAAGCAGCTTTATCCCGATCAGGAAACGTACAAGAAAGAAGAGCAGCGGCGCTTCGAGATTCTTGACGCCCACTGGGATTTGCCCATCAAGGATGTGGACTTGGACGCGCGGTGACGGAGCGAGAAGAATAGTGGGTCGTCATTGCTATGCAATATCGGGAAAACGCTGTCCCGGATTCTAGCTTCGGAAAGCTACGCGTGCATTGAAATCGTTAACGTCTTTCTCGAACTGTTCTAACAGCGCAATGTGCTCGTTCGTAGGGAGTGGGGCAGAGCTGAAATACTTGTGCTCCTCAAAGAGACTGTCTGCCCGGGGTTCGATTGTAAATGCAGATGGTCCCGTTTTTACAGTTTGCGGGTCATATCCGACAATGAGACCACTAGGCTGATATTTCAGTGGCTGCATAAAGTATTCCGGCACCCGCGCCGAGAGATGATCCGCTAGCTTGTTGATAGCAGGATGTAATTTAGGAAGCAAAATATCGCTGTGGAAACTAATTTGGCTTACATAGGTCTTGCGTCGGACCATCTCGGGACGATAGGCCGTGCCGAAATCCTTAGACAACCAAGTAAGAGCTTCGTTAAAAAAACGCTCGGAATCATCAGTCGATGAGGCGGTGTCCACAACAGTCGCATGGTTGAAAACCTGGATTTGGGCAACGGTCACATTGCCCATTCTGCCACCCTGAAACATCACGCCTTTGGTTTCGTCATAGTCCTCCGGCTTTTGTGGAAACTTGACAAAGCCGTAGCGGTTAACAAGCGCCGTGACCAATTCAGGGAAGAACGCCCGTCCTCTAGGATTTAGTTCAACGGTTTCGATAAACACAAAATATCTAGCGAGTATGATTGCGGCGAGTTCCATGTTCACGCTGCCCGCTGGCGGTCCCCTTGCAGGGCAGGACCCAGCCTGTCAACTGAATCGGAAATGTTTCGATCGATTTTGCCATTTACATCGATTTGCGACGGATTATTCCCTTCAGTTGCACGGAGCGCACCGGCTTTACGAATCAGTTTGCCTTGCCTGATCGCATTTTCCTCGTCAAAACTAGGGACGTACATTTTTTCTGACAATCCACCAAACCAATCCTCTAGCTCGCCATACGGTGCGAATTTCCCAATGAATGCAACATCAAGGCCGTTGGCGATTCTGAGGACCGTATTGATAGTCAGATTCCCGTAGTCGGGGTCCTCGGCACGTGAAATGACACCTTGAGTGAGGCCAGATGCCTCCGCGAGTTGTTCTTGAGACCACCCGCGCTGTTTGCGCAAAATCTGAATCTGAAAAGGAACCATCCGCTTGAATTGTCCAATCAGAAACGCCTTGCGGTAGTCCCGGTCATCAAGCTTGCTCCAAAGGTGACTGTTAGATGATTTTGTGTTCATTGATATTGCCCCTTTTCGCTTCGAATTGTGCCCTCAAGCGGCGCGCATGTTTAAATGCATCTGGCGGAGCAGTGCCAAAAATTCCATGTTTTTGACAGCCATTCAGGAAAATGAATTGCCACTCTTCTTTCTGCCAAATACCTATGGCTCGAAACTGTTTCCTAAAAACGCGGCCAAAAGTCGTAAGTCGTAGCGATTGAAACATTAGCTGCGTGAGCCCGATATCCTCGCGTTCCAGCTCCTTGTGCTTCCGGCGGCTTTTCTTGGTTGCATCCCAATCTTCAGTCTCTGCAAGTTGTCGGACGAGTAGGTCGAAAATCACCTGCTCATCGCGTCCGAGCGTGCCATACCAAATACCCAGATGGTTCTTGTTGTCTTCCGCTATGTAATCAAAGAACCGCCAGAAGGCCATCTTATACCCAACTACATGAGAATGCAATATTGCATTTAGCGCTTGCGCTCATTCATGCAATATTGCATAATTTGTTGCGAAGGGCTACCGAAAACATGAGTTTCGGTGATTTCGCTGGCCTGGCGCTCCTGGCTCACACGCTCATGAACGGCGGCGGTCCTCGCTTTTGCCGCGGATGCGGTTAAAGGCTTCTTCGCCTTCAATAGGCTTAACCCGTCCGCTCTTCCAATCGTCGTAGCGACTATCCAGCATTTCGCGTACTTGGCCCAGCTCCGCAAGGTAGCCGGCCATAGCATCCTCAACAAGCTCTTCCGGAGCGCGACCGGTGGCGGCCGAAAGCTCGTGTAGGCGGGACTCGGTTTCTGGTTTGAGATTCACTGCCATAGGAGGCAGTTTAGAGAGGCAGGAAGGAACTGTCAAAGCCCAGCCAACCACAGAACCGGAATTGATAAACTGCGGGAGCCTAAGCGTGGGTCGACGGGTTCGAAATGGATGGCGCTTGAATCCGGGCCATGGGTGGGTCTAAGCTCTACCCTATCCTCGGGGTGAGGACGGCACAGGTTTTTACCGTTTCTCTGTCTTAGGTTCGGCTGAAGGCGAACGGTGACAGGCCGGGCCACGTTTCTCACCCCCCTACAAATTCCTCCCGTTTCAAGCCAGAGCGCTCGCTCCGTGCATCCTCCCCGCAGAGAACCGGAACGCCCCAGCAAGGTCGGCGGAACGCCAACCGCGAAACAACCCACCAAGACCAAGCCAAGAGAAAGGCACGGGTCTAAAGACCCGCCACTACAGGCCGTAGCTTGCCCGCCTTGAGATCCTGCAAGGCGCGCAGGCGTGCGCGGAGATCCTTCGCCGACAAACGCCCCTCGCGGTAGAGCTCGCGCAAAAAATCTGGCGCCGTGTGATCCCTTTTTTGCCAGTTGCATGCCGCGCAGCAGGAAACCAGATTGCGGTAGGAATTTTGCCCGGACTTGGCGCGCGGGACCACGTGGTCGAGGCAGCGGGACCGGCGGGGAATCCGGCGCAGGCAATAAAAGCACTTGCCGCCCTCGCGCGCGTGGATGGCCTGACGCAGCGTGCGCGTGCGCAGGAAGTCCATCAGTTCGAGGCTGGGCTCGCTCGGCGGTTTACTCGGACCGCTGGTTTCCGTCTTGCGGCGGGCGACGGGCACCTCCGCCGGCAAGCGCACCTCGACCAGGTGACCGTGGTAGCTGCGCTCGATGAACCGCAGCGCTCCATGACCGGCAAGCCGGTCGAGCGCGTCTCGCACCGGTCCGCGGCTAATCCTGACTTTGCGGGCCAATTCGGGAAGCGTAAAGTGCAGCCGCAGCTTTCCTTCGAGACGCGTGTGCCGCAATAAATGCGAATACACCGCGCGCTCGATCACGTTCAGACCCAGCCGTGCCGCCAGGTCCTCGAAATCTTTCCACACTTCTACACCATTGATTTTTTTGGGTTTCATAGTTTTGTCCTTAGGAGGGAATAAGAAAGAAGCTGACAGCCGACAGTTATCAGCCAACAGCTAACATCTGGGAGACACGAAGGAGGCGAACCCGGGCGGGTCGCCCCAAAAACAAAACGCCCCGAACAAGTCGGGGCGCAGTTCTTAACGGACATAACTCTACTACACTAGTACCTCTCTTGTCAAGTAAAATCTTAAAAAATAATAAGTGCTTTAAATCCATAAGGATATAGACCCGTTTGCTCGTCACTCGTTTACCCCAATCTTCGAGGGGTCACTCTCCACTCGCCAATAGTTTCCAGGAAGTGCTTTAAATCCATAGAGATACCGGGGAAGGAAAAGAGTGAAAGACCCCGCACGCAAGGTCAGCGCAGATGCTGCCCGACCATCCTTAGCTACTTCGGGTACCACCCACGGCGGTATCCGTTGCGGGCATCTTCGGTCTGCACGCTTGACGTTTGGAGGTGGACTCCTCAGACTCAGTCTTTCGAAGACCGTCCTCACCGAAGCGAAGGACCATGCCGGAAGAAAAAGGATTGCTGATCGTCTACACGGGGCCGGGCAAGGGGAAGACCACTTGCGCGCTGGGCACGGCGTTTCGCGCTGTGGGCCAGGGCCTGCGCGTGATGATGGTGCAGTTTATCAAGGGATCCTGGCATTACGGTGAACTGGATGCCGCGAAAATGCTGGGCGACGACAAGTTCGAGATTCGCCCTATGGGGCGCGGCTTCGTGAAAATTGGCGGCGCGGAAACCGATCCCGAGGACATCAAGCTGGCGCACGAGTGCTGGCAGGCGGGGCGGGAAGCCATTTACAGCGGCAAATATGATTTGGTGGTGCTCGACGAGGTCAACTACACCATTAGCTACAAAATGCTGGAGCCGGACGAGGTTGTGGAAGCCCTCAAGAACCGGCCGGAGCGTGTTCACGTGATTTGTACCGGCCGGAACGCGCATCCGAAGCTGGTGGAACTGGCGGATCTGGTGACGGAGATGCGCGAGGTGAAACACCCGTACACCAAGGGTATACTGGCTCAGCGAGGGATTGATTACTAGGAGACGAAGTTCGAGGTGGAGTTGGAAGGCGGCGTAAACTCCGCATCCCTAATTCTCAGAAGCCTGTGGTTTTTGACTGAAAGCTGAAACTAAGGATTAATTACTGCGCCCATGGCTTGGTTTAAACGCGAGAAAAAATCGATCGAGCAGACTACGCCGCCCGAAGAGCGCCGCGTGCGCACCGAAGGCTTGTGGGTCAAGTGCGAATCCTGCCGCACCATTGTATTTCGCAAGGACCTCGAAGCGAATCATTACGTCTGCCCCAAGTGCCAGTTTCATTTCAAGATGGGCGCGCGCGCGCGGCTGGAAATGCTGCTGGACGGTCGCTGGACCGAACACGATGCCGGGATGACCTCGACCGACCCGCTGAAGTTCGTGGACACCAAACCGTACGCGCAGCGCCTGAAGGAAGCGCGCAAGAAACTCGGTATGAACGATGCCATTATTACCGCGGAAGGCCAGTTGAATGGAAGGCCGGTGGTGATGTGCGCGATGGAGTTTGGATTTATCGGCGGGTCGATGGGCGCGGTGGTGGGCGAGAAAGTCACGCGCGGGATTGAGCTGTGCATCGAAACGCGCCAGCCCTTCATTGCGGTTTCCTGCTCGGGCGGCGCGCGGATGATGGAAGGTACCGTGAGCCTGATGCAACTGGCGAAGGTTTCCGCCGCGCTGGCGCGGCTCGATGACGAAAAGCTGCCATATATTTCCGTTTTGACCGATCCCACCACAGGCGGTGTTACCGCGAGCTTCGCCATGCTGGGCGACCTGAATATCGCAGAACCCGGCGCGCTGATCGGCTTCGCCGGACCGCGCGTGATCGAGCAGACCATCCGCCAGAAACTGCCTGAAGGCTTCCAGCGTTCGGAATTTCTGCTCGAGCACGGCTTTCTCGACGCCGTCGTCCACCGCAAAGAGCTGAAGGCCTACATCGCCAACTCGCTCGAACTGCTCATGGGTTGAGATGAATTACGACGCGGCGGTCCGGTATTTGTTGACCCTAGGCAGGGAGCTGGCGGCACCAACGCAGGCGGCAGCGGCAAAGTTCGATCTGGAAAATATTACCGTTCTCGCAGAGCGGCTTGGCCGCCCAGACCGCGCTTACCCCAGCGCCCACATTGCCGGGACCAACGGTAAAGGCTCGACGGCGGCGTTTCTCGAATCCATCCTGCGGCATGCGGGCTTTCACACCGGACTCTATACCTCGCCGCACCTGGAAAGAATCAACGAGCGCATGCGGATCAACGGTGAAGAAATCGCGGATGAATCCTTCGCAGCAATTTTCACGCGCTTGCAAGCGATGATCGAGGAGCTTCTGGCGGCGCACAAACTGCGCGCGCATCCCACATATTTCGAATGCGTGACTGC
>Ga0307471_100000742_pt1 | contig 17047 bp, 23 predicted proteins | sample atmos_gasesAM3C__2_FD_204566 | JGI IMG/M metagenome (GOLD analysis project Ga0307471, IMG submission 204566) | Hardwood forest soil microbial communities from Morgan-Monroe State Forest, Indiana, United States - atmos_gasesAM3C_515 | ecosystem: Environmental > Terrestrial > Soil > Temperate...
GACATTATCCGCCAGCTCAGGTCCGGCATGAAGTGACTTGGCCGACGCGGCAAAATACTCTTACATAGGGGCAGTAATCCTGGCAGGCGTGTTTGTCGTAATAGGATTTATGAAAAGAAGGAAAGGTAATGTTTCTAAGCTGTGCAGGAGATGAAATTTCGTGGTGGCACAAAAGCACGACGACTCGCTTGAAAAGATTGAAGCGGAGGTAAGAGGCTGTCCGCTGTGCAAGCTGGCAAGGACTAGGAAAAATGCTGTACCCGGAGAGGGACAGCTCTCTGCCAAGATAATGTTCATAGGCGAGGCCCCCGGCAGGAATGAGGACGAAAAGGGAAGGCCGTTTGTGGGCGCTGCCGGGAGGATCTTGGACAACTTGCTTGAAAAGGCAGGCATTGAAAGGTCGCAGGTGTTCATTACAAACGTAGTAAAGTGCAGACCCCCTAACAACAGGGTGCCGGAAGAAGACGAAGCGTCTGCATGTAGACCGTACCTTGACAGGCAGATCTCGTTGATCAAGCCAAAGGTCATCTGCATACTTGGGAGGACCGCGTACTCTTCGCTTCTTGGACGCGGCTCGATAACGGCAAACAGGGGCAAGATATTGAAAAGGGCAGGCCAGAAATATTTTCTGACATTTCATCCTGCGGCTGCGATCTACAATAAAAGTCTGCTTTCCGCGCTAGAAGCCGATCTGAAAAAGCTTGCAAAAGAGATCAAGAAAGAAGAAGGCAAAAGCTCGATGGAGGATTATTTGTGAGCTGTCCACCACGCTCGTTTTACCGACGGTCCACCGAAATGGTGGCAAGAAGCCTCATAGGCAAAAAACTTGTGCGCACTATTAGAAAGAATGGTCGAGCCTTCAGACTCGCCGGCATAATAGTCGAAACGGAGGCGTACGGCTACCGTGACGACGCGGCGAGCCATGCGTACGCGGGGCGGACGGCCAGGAACGGGGTGATGTTTGGCGACGTTGGCAGGGCTTATGTCTATTTCACGTACGGCAACCATTTTTGTGCAAATGTCTCAGCAAGGTCGGGTAGGACAGAAGCAGGTGCTATCCTGATACGGGGGCTCAATCCTGTCGAAGGCATCGAGATTATGAGGAAGTTTCGGCCGGTCGATGATCTCATTTCGCTCACCTCTGGACCCGGTAAACTTACACAAGCTCTCAACATAGTATCCGCCCTCAACGGGCTCGACATGACCGACCCACAATCAGAGCTACACATCGAGTTTGGCAGCAAGCCTGTGCTTATTTTCGCCGCTACAAGGGTGGGCATCACACACGCTACTGACAAAGAATGGCGCTTTCTGGACCCTTCAAGTCCATATGTGTCGAGGAGAATTCAGATCAAGGCATTATGACCAGAGGGTAAGCTAGAGCTCTATCATCAGTTTTTATCGCAATGCGGGATTCATAGTCGATGCAAAACGAAGGAGTATCCACCTACTACGTTACGATCGACGACGACAAGCTGGGAGTAAGACCCGAAGTTCTTGTCGGCCTATACAATTCCATTGATGCCAGGACAAGGCAGCTCGCCCCCCAGGACATCAGGAGTGAGCTAATCATATCACAGGACGGCAAAATAAGCAGCAAGTTCTACATACGGGTGTCAAACAGGATGGCACCCTATCTGATAGCGGCAATCCAGCAGCAAGCGGACTCTGAAAGTGGCATTGGCATGAAGTCGTACTTTTACAATCTGCAAGAACAAGTGATGTCGCAAATGTTCGCAGGCGTCAAAAACGTAATTGGCTAGTGCCGCGCGATCTCTATTGAGGTCTCGTACTCTTTTTCAATCGACCTCAATAATCTTTTCCCGGTGATCCTGCCTTTTGACTTTATCATGGCAGCAATTGAAGCACCACCTGCTCCAACTCCCTCTTTAACAAAACCTTTTGCAAATGCTTGCAGCCCTGACTTAATCGACTCGCCCAGATGAAGGTCACACGAAAAGATTGGGACCTGCTTCGATATCGAGCTGACAAGGCCCGCGAGATCCGCTGTAGGATCTCTTGCTACATATGTGGTAGTACCTATGCAGAGCTTGTCTAGTGGTTTGCTATTGTGCTTCAATATCGCAACGACTGCCGACATTTGCGTCCCTCCAGCAAGAATAACTCTGCCTCCAGCATCCACTGCGCCGCTCGCAATTCCAGCCACGGATGGCAGCATCGGGTCTCCATAAGCCGCGACTGCCTCATAGGATGAGCCGACGGTTCCGGCCCTCTTTATCGCGGCCGCCACCACTCCATTTTTCAACTCATGCGGGTTTTCCGGCATGCTGCTGCTCACCTTGAATCTTGCATCTATGCCAAGCGCGTTCAGCACTGCCAAAGCAGTTGTCGTGCCACCGGGAATGCTCTCCCCGATCACGACTAAATCGGACAGCGCGGCCAGCTGTTTGCCGAGGAGCTCGCCGTACTCAAACGCTCGCCTGACCATTGAATAGTCCATCGCGTTTTCGCTAATGATGTTTCTGCCTGGCTCCAATCCAAACGACACGAATGGGATCGAAGGCTTGACTCTTGTCCCTGCGTCTACTACCAGAAAAGGAATATTTCCTTCTTGCAAAGCCGCGCGGGTGATGAGCGCGGGTGTAGGCTTTCCGTCAGGAGTCGCTGGTACAGTATCTATGCACTTGCAGTGGCCATAGTACAAAAACTCGGCATCTGCTGGCGACGTATATTTTACCATCTCATGGTTTGCGCCTGCCACCGTGATCCCCGGAATTTCGCTTGTGGCGGAGTACGAGATCACGCACACAAAGATGGGGTTTTTTGTTGCAAACCCTTTGATCGCGAGTTTGTGCGATGTGGCAATATCTCGCATAGCTAGTCGCCGGCAGCCATGAATTCTAGAAACTCTCGCTTTGACCTAGGCTGTAGCACGTAGTTTGTCTTTTTCTCCTGCCCTATCGTAGATGTCGGCGTGGAGCCATAGTTGTGACCAGGGTACACAATTAGTCTGTCATCAAGCTTGCCCAGCCGGTCAAAGAGGCTGTGGTACATTTCTTCAGGATCACTTCCAGGTAGATCGGTCCTCCCGCAGTTGCCAACAAAGAGAGTGTCCCCGGTGAAAATCAATTGGTTGTCAAGCATGAGGCATATGCTGTCCTTTGAATGGCCAGGTGTGTAGAGCACGCGCAACCTGACGCTTCCTATCTCGATCATGTCTCCGTCAGAAACTGCAACATGTTTTTCCAGCCGCGAGTTGTTGTGCTGCACTATCTTGGCCCCCGTCACCTCCGCCACCTGCTCGTTGCCAAGGACATGGTCAAAGTGGGTATGAGTGTTAATGACGTATCCTGCGCGCCAGCCGTTCTTTTTCAATGAGTGGAATATCTTGTCTAGTTCCCACGAAGGGTCAATGATGGCTGCATCACAGCTTTCCTCGTCCGCTACGATATAGGTAAAATTAGCCATCTCCCCTACAGGTATCTGAAGTATTGTCGGCTTCATCACACGACGCCTGATTCCGCTTCCGGCGGTATCCCTATCCACTCCACGTGCACCGGTCCTGTGTATTTTCTGCCCTTCGCGAGCCCAACTTTAGGCCGGTGGAAGGTAATCGTGGCGTCTGCCCTGACGCACTTTTCGTGGATCTGCCCGGTGTTTGGGTCGAAGCCTGACGGGACGTCGACTGCCAGGACGTATGCCTTGGACTTGTTTATCGCGTTTATTGCAGACGTGTATGGCTCTCGAATTTGGCCCTTTATGCCGGTGCCAAATATGCTGTCCAAGATTATATGGGCTCTGGCAATCTGGGTCCTTACTGCATCTGTGAGCTCTTTACCAAATATTATCTCGACCGAGTCCATCTTCTCGATTATGTCCCAGTTAAGCCTTGCTTCCTCGCTCCTAAGGTCTGAGGGACTCCCAAGTAGAATGACAGTTATTCTTGCTCCATGTCCCGCAAGGTGGCGCGACGCAACAAATCCGTCGCCTCCGTTGTTCCCGGTGCCGCAAACTGCGACTATTCTTTTTTTCTTCAGGTTCTTGAACTTGAACGCGACAAAATCAGCCACGCCGTGACCAGCGTTTTCCATCATAAGGAATCGGCGCATGCCAAAGACAGAATGGCCGTTCTCTTCAATACGATACATCTGGTCTGAAGTGATCGGCTTCAACGCTTGACTGTCTGGCTAGCCAACATAAAAACCATGTATGAAAAAAGTTCTTTACGTCTCCGACAAGGCCATTTTCTACCAATATCGAATGCTAAGCCTAGTACGTTACCTTGGTGCTAGTCGAGTCACCGTCTGCTGCGTCTGATCGTTGCTACGATTTTCGTCCTGATTCGATACTTGCACTGCCCAAGTTATATGGCTAGATCCTATAAGAATAGGACGGGAGATATCATGTTAGAATCTTCTATTCGCGGTATTTAGCAAGGTATTCCTTTAGGTCGCCGCTCATCTCTGCTACTTCGCCAAGAGTCATCTGATCCTGTTCCTTGCGGATCCAGACAATGTACCCTTCGGTGTCTATGACTATTGCGCCAGACCTTTCCAGATAGCGCACAATGACGTTTATCTGAACCGGGTCAAGCGAGTGAACGATCCTGCTAAGGTCCTTTAGCTTCGGATAGCCATCAAATTCCCTTATGGCTTGCAATAGTGCCTTGATATCGCCGTCTGAAACCTCGTTTGCAGGTTTTACTTTTCTGTGCGGTTTTTTGGATCTGATGCAAGAGTGTATGGGGATTTGCCCTAAAACTTTTTCTTATGTGTTGTCACGAATATGGTTTGTTCTGGATTCCGCCGCCCCGGCGAAAACCTACCTTGCACGCATACCCCAGTTCAAAAGTCAGATTTGAGAAATACGACGACTAGATTGGCAAGCGGTGAACCATCAGGTGAGCGTGTCACTGCCAGAATGACAGAAATGAAGAAAAAATGTCATGCGGGAAACGAAAGTGTAGATTTTTCCAGCTGCAGTATAGGGACATACAGCGACTGCGCGTCTGTGCCGAGACTATCTATGAACGTGTACTCACCAGATAGCCTCTTTAGCTGGATGAATTTCTTGGACGGCTTTTCATTCTGGACCACGTAATGAACTGTCACACCGCCTACAGTCCCTGTGTGGATAAAGAGGACGTGTCTGCCACTGTGGTTGATGTGGTAGAGCATGGGAATGACTCCAAGCATCGACTGGGCAGAATAGATTATCACCTTGAGCATGTCTTCCAGGTCATGGTACTTCAAATATACGATTTCGTTCTCCGGCATGTGATTGATATGCAACTCATGTCATATCTTCTTTGCTAATGCGCCTGAGCGCAGAGTCGACATATTCTTGCTTTGTGTCATAGCCTAGAAAGTGCCTGCCGGCTCTGAGTGCTGCTACGCATGTAGACCCAACTCCGCAAAAGGGATCGAGCACGAAGTCATCCCGAAAGGTGTACAGCTGAATGCACCGGTAAGGAAGCTCTACTGGGAATGGAGCGGGGTGACCCGCCTTGGTTGCAGACTCGGCTGGAAATTCCCAGACGCTTTTCGTATATGATAGGAATTCCTCTCTGCTTATGGTGTTTTGCCGGGCGGCGGCAACACGCGAAAACGAGCCTTTTGAAAATACCAGAATGTATTCGTGGGTGTCGCGCAAAGAGGGGTTCGCAGCCGACTGCCAGCTTCCCCAAGCTGTCGACGCGCCTGCACTGGAACCCTTGTTCCAGATGATCTCACCTCTCATCAGGAATCCGATTTCAAGCATGTCTGCAATAACGTAGCTATGAAGCGGGATGTACGGCTTTCTTCCAAGGTTGGCCACGTTGACACAGGCCCGCCCGCCCGTCACAAGCACGCGGGACAGTTCTGAAAATACTGCCCTAAGTAGCTCTCGGTATTCTGCAAGTGTCAGGTCCTGGTCATAGATCTTGCCGACGTTGTACGGAGGTGAAGTCACTGCCAGGTGGACGCAGGAATCGGGTAGCTCGTTCATCTTTTCGCTACTCTTGCACAACACCCTGTCAACGTATTCGGGTGGCACCGTGTTTTCTGCGCTACCTGCGCTGACGTCGCCTTTGCTATTGTGGTAAAGCTTGCGACTATAAAATTTTGAAGAGTCGTGACCCTCGCGCTTTGACACTCCAAAGTTGCTGGTCTCCGTTGTCTTTCTGCGGCCGGCCACTATTCTGCAATCAGGTGCGTGGATAATAATTTTTAGTTCGCCATCCTGACCCCGACTTTTTAGGAATAGCAGGTTTACTCAGCTGAAAAGGCTCGTGAAATAGCGGTATTTTTATTTCAGGATTTTGCTTTGTATGCCGTGACCACTGGTCAGATCTTGCTTGAGGAGCTTGCCAAGGCAGACAAGCAGGAAAGGATGAATATTTTCCGACGCTACTTCGCTGCAAGTCGGTACAACAGGCTCTTGATCCAGCAGGCGCTTGTCAGGTCTGCACAAGACAAGTCGCTTGTGTCCAAGGTTAAGGAAATGGAAGGAGCTCAAAGCAAGGACTTTATTAACACTGTCAAGGCGCTCAAGAAGAATGGTTATCTTGAAGATTTCCTTATTGCAGTAAAGGAGGAAGATGATGCACTTTTAAAGATAATCGAGGCGTATGACAGGAGGATGAACAGAAATTGACTTTATCTGTAAAAACATAATAGCAGCTATGACAATTCAGCACTGGTTTGGCACCCAGAAAATTCCAATGCAACTGTGGCAAGACCATAGAATACATTGATCGGGTTGTAGGCGGCAACAATGCGCAGTCAACTAGGCTTGTTTGTGCCAAGTGCAAGATGGAGCATGAAGTTACTTTTTTCGGCTTTTTGAGCGAGATCAAGGGCGCGTCCATCAAGCGATAGTTTTAGAACACGCTTTGCTGTACGTTGTGTAGTTTTCTATAGAGTCCTTACTTTGTGTCGCCTTCAAGTGTCGGGGGCTTTATTATGCCTCCTGAAGGCCCGATGTCAAGCTGGTTGATCTCCTCGAGGTTACGCAGATCGTTCATCTTGATCATGTTGTTGAGCGTTACAGTGTAGAGCACATCTCCGATGTAGAAGGACCTGCTACCCTGTGTGCCGTAGATGTAGTAATAGTCGCGTGTGTCGTTAAAATGCGCGATAGTGCCCTTTAACGTGAAGCCTGTCTCTGGGTCGATGCCAAATACATAGAACCCGCGCCACACCTTGGGCTCATAGCTGCGATCATCTACCGCAGGACGTGTGGAATAGTCGGGGTATATCGAAACTGGGATCGACAGCACGTCCTTGCTCCTGTCAAAGAGCAGCGCCTTATGGTCATAAAGTACTTCCGAATCTGTGCCGCTCCCGCCTATTTCATAGACATCCACCACTCTTGGTATAGCTGACGACCAGATAAGCACCAACTGGTACAGCGTGTATCCCTTATACGAATGGAAATCGCCGCCATGCATCGAAATCTACCCCCAACCTCCTGAATGCCAGCCCAAAGAACGAGATTACAGGACACTCAGCATCCAACAGCGTGACGGCAACGCTAGACGCCGACGAAGATGTCGGTGCAGTGATCGATACTGCAGTTGCAGCCGGAGCGACCAACGTGAATGGCGCATACTTTTTTGTCTCTACAGAGAGGCAGGAAGAGATCCGCAGCAGCTTGATCGCTGATGCCATCGCCAACGCAAGGAGCCGCGCTGACAAAGCAGCCGAGGCGGTAAACATGGAGATCACTGGAGTCAAGTCTATCAACCTGAACGACGTGTACTTCCCGATCTTCTACAAGGAATTTGCGCAGGCAAATGGAACATCAACCCCAATACTAACGGGCCAGCAAGAGATTGCGATGACCGTGCAGGTTACTTTCCTGATGAGCTGAACAGGCTCTTCTCCCTTCCTTTTTTTTAAAATCTTTTTAGCGGACCACAAATAATTTTCTATTGATTTGGATCCCGAGATAGAAAAGGCGGCGGAGCAAATAATTTCGCAGGAAGTAAACGCGGTCTCTAATGACTCTTCACGGGTTAAGGAGAACGGCTGCGCCGCTTGCCATGTGCTCTTTACGCTTGTAGGCAGAATGAATCTGAGCGAGACTGACGCAGCGGACCTCTTGACTGAAGTGTTGCTAGCAAAACCCGAGCTCAATGACCGCTTTATTACGATGGTGGAGAACATACACATGAAGCAAAGGATGATGGGTCTAACATTTGCGATAAAGACGAGAGAGGCGAAAGACAGGTACATCGACTCTCAGTTCAAAAACGCGCTTGCCGAATTACTAGCAGATACTGCAAATTATGGAACTGATATCGTGCTTCGAAAGCTAGTCATGTCGTACATGGGGCTAGGGATAGCGCAGAACCTTGGCATTGACTACCATGCCGCAACTGAAGAACTGTACTACTACATGAGAAAGCGCGACGAAGAAACACACACGGCGCTGATGAAGCTCGTTCAGTCAATCGTAAACAGGGGCAAGTATAAATGACACAAGAGAAGGCGTTTGAGCTGCACGATTTGGTCGCGCAGCTGGAAAAAGAAGGTGGCTACTACCTCGACTTCTTGAAAATACGCCACCTTGAGGCTGGAATTATTGTGCTTCATCCCGGGGAAAATGATACACAGGAGCCGCACTCGACCGACGAACTCTACTACGTCATAGAAGGAAAAGGCTTTCTGGAGCTTGGCAAGAACAAGCGGCCGGTCAAAAAGGGGTCGATAATATTCGTGCCGGCCAAGATGCGCCATAGGTTCTACGACAACATGGAGAACTTGGTAATTCTCTACATGTTTGCAGAATAGAAAGATACAAAAGAGCCTGTGCTTGCATCAAGAACAAATGCCAATTACGGACGCGGCAAAGAAACAGATTGCGCAGCAGCGCAGGCTGTTCTTCAAGATATGCTTCAAGTGCGGCGGCAAGAACCCCATCTCGGCGACAAGGTGCAGAAAGTGCCACGGCAGCCAGATGCGACTGAAGAATAGGACGCTTGGAGCCAAAAAGTAGTCTTCTAGCAAGAATACGCAAGATTTGAAGAAATTCAAGCTAATCTACTCAGCTAGCCTTATTTTTTGGCTATCTTTTCTGCAATTACATATAGATCACATAGATTGATGTTTGTAGATTACGTAATTTAGGAGAAATGTCATATAGCTCCCTCTTTCTCTGTCGGTGGTAGTGAATGAAAAATCGGTCTAGACTAGATATTACCGCTGAAATTCTGAATGTTGCAAACGAAGGCGCGCTTAAAACCAAGATAATGTATTTGGCATATCTGTCTTTTGATCAACTCGAAGAATACCTCGCTTTACTTACCCATAATGGCTTGCTAGAGTATGACGCCAAGAAAAGACAGTACAAGACAACGGGCAAAGGTCATGACTTCTTGGCCAAATATGGCAAGGTCAAGATTTAAGTCGCTGAGATAACTGGCTGAGTCCAATAGTACTAGAACATTGTTATACTGTAAAAGATCATTGCCTACAGTATTTTTTATACTAAATTGTTACAGATATGTCAGGATTGCCTCACAATCAATATGTACGCCAAGCCTTCGAGGCTTCTATTTCGATTCTAGGCGAACGAACTGCCAAAATATTAATCGAAGATTTGCGCCATCATGGCATTTTCTTGATTGATCCTGAACTCACGCTAGATAGATAGGGCGCGGCCTCAAAGAGTTGCTTGGTCACGAAGCTACCGAGCTGATCATGCAGCGAGTTATCATAAAGTTGGACGAATTGTATAGCTCGCGAATGATGCCAAGATAGACTGACGCTTTTAGTTTGTGAAAGACGATTTACCAGATCAGTCCATTCTTTGCCCTTCCCGGTTTGGGCCCAACATTCTTTGACTACATCATAATAAAGCCAGCGGTTACGCTTCAAGAACGCATAAGAGCGAGTGGATGGGGAGAGATTCGAACTCTCGACCACCTGTGTGTGAGACAGGTATCCTAACCAGGCTAGACTACCCATCCGCTTCTGTGGTCTTGCTACGCCGATAATTAATACTATGTCCCTTCGCTGAAACCTTCCAAGTACGCCTTTTGCGCGGGCGTAAGCAAGTCGATTTCAATTCCCATAGACTGAAGCTTGGCAAGCGCGATTTCCTGATCCTGCGCCTTGTCAATGTTGTAGACGAGTGGTTTCATAGTCTGCCCTTCCTGCGCCAGTTTTAGCACAGCCAAGAACTGGTTTGCAAAGCTCATGTCCATCACCTCTGATGGGTGGCCTTCTGCCGCCGCTAGGTTCACTAGCCGGCCCTCGCCAATGAGGTATACTCGCCTGCCATTCTTTAGCAAGTACTGCATTGTATGATTGTTGATTTCTTTTTTTTGCACAGTCTGGTTTTCAATGCCAGGTATCGAAATTTCAACGTTAAAATGACCCGCATTAGCCAGAATCGCTCCATCCTTCATTTTGGCAATGTCCCTGTCGATAATGACGTCCTTGCAGCCCGTTGTGGTGATAAAAACATCACCTATCTCTGCGGCCTTATTCATTTTTGCCACGGAATAGCCATCAAGCTTGGCCTTTAGAGCGGCTATCGGCTCAACTTCAGTTATAATGACATTTGCGCCAAGGCCGGCGGACCTTCGGGCAACTCCCTTGCCAACGTGCCCATAACCTGCTATGACGATGTTCTTGCCCGACACCAGTATGTTTGTGGCACGTATGATCCCATCTAATGCCGACTGCCCTGTGCCGTAAACATTATCAAAGTCGTGCTTTGTTTCGGCGTCATTTACTGCAATTATCGGATACAACAGTTTGCCTGCCTTTTGCATCGCCCGCAGCCTGATAACCCCGGTTGTAGTTTCCTCGGTGCCCCCTCGTATCGATTTTGGTTTTCCCTTATGCATTTCAACTGTAAGGTCCGCTCCGTCGTCAATCGTAACGTGTGGATCAAGCTTCATCGCCAAGTGGATGTCATCATAATATTGCTCTGACGTCACGCCCCGGCTCGCAAATATCGAAATACCTTCGTCCTTAGCAAGAGATGCAGCAACGTCGTCTTGAGTGCTAAGCGGGTTGCAGCCGCACCATGAAAGTTCAGCGCCGGCCGCCTTGAGCGTCCGGACAAGTACGCCTGTTTCCTTTGTCACATGTAGGCATCCGGCAACCCGGACTCCTTTCAATGGTTTGGTCCTTTCATGTTTCTGGCGAAGCGCCACTAGCACCGGCATGTGGGCCTCTGCCCAGTCAATTCGATTCTTGCCTTCTCTGGCAAGGCCGAGGTCTTTGACGCGGAATTCCATCCAAATGGGGAAATATCCATGCCATATATTAGTTCTACAGCAGTCCCCTAGAACGCATTATCTCCATGACCTGATCGTCGGAGACAGGCTCAAACTGCTCATAAAACTGCCCCACCGACGCAAAATCTCGCGGTGTGTTCAAGACCATGACTGAGTCGACTTCCTGCTCGAGAACGTCCACCGATTGTGGCGGCGCAACAGGCACCGCGACGATGAGCCTTGAAGGGTTCCGCTTCCTTGCCCATCTTGCAGACGCGATAACCGTGGCTCCGGTTGCAATCCCATCATCAACCAGAATGGTGTTCTTGCCGGCAATGCCATACCCCGTGGACTTTCTGTAAGTCGCTGACCTGCGCCTTATTTCTGTGGCTTGGCGCGCCATTTCATTTTCGATATAGTCCTGTGGAATACGAAGTGCGCTCACCATGTAGCGGTTGATGTAGGAGGTTCCATCCTCCATCACCGCCCCAATCGCAAGCTCTTCATTTTCCGGCGCACCGAGCTTGCGCGGTATCACAATGTCAAAATCAGAACCAAGCTTCTTGGCTACAATATCTGCAAGTATTACTCCGCCGCGCGGGATCCCAAGCACAATCGCAGGGCCATGTTCGGTCTTTGCCAGCCTATCTGCAAGCAGGTTGCCAGCGTCAGCCCTGTTACGAAACTTCACATTGTGATTTCGGCCTCCACCGTTTTTAAGTCTTAGCACAAATACAAAAAAATAAGTCAGGTGTAAAGTAGCGAAGTCCGCAGGCCCCAGATCCCCTTTGTTGGTTGGAACGACGGGACCGAAGGTTCACAAGAATGGTTTGAGGTGGGTTGCCAGTAACCGTTATCAAGGATTCAAGACAGCGATGGACGGAACATAAATTGTGAATCACAAGAGTACGCCGAACTGGCACTCGAAGACATGTGGCTTGCCCTTCAAGATCGCCATGACAGGTTTCCGTGGCAACCCTGTGGTTTGCCCTTGCCATCGCAGGTTTAGATTGCTACGCATGTTCCGTAGACCATATGTCTTACCTGTACGCCTAGAGATGGCAACTGCCCACGTCATTGGACGCAACGAGCCTTTACCCGTTGCGCAGATTCTGCGTGGCAGATCGTTCCTCTCTTTCGGCCAGTCGGCATATTACTATACGACTTGTATGCATTTAAGATTTTCTCTATATCCCTATAGAACCAGCTAGTCTTGATAGCTTACGAGGTATTGGTCTGGCTCATAGAACGACTCGTATCTTGCCGCAAGGCCTTTTAGCGTCTCGACTATGTTTTTGGTGCCAAAGTCCTGTACTGTGGTAAATAGCTCCTTCTTGAGCCCCATGCCAAGTTTCAGCGCCTTTTCCAGATCTTGTTTGCTGCAGACGCCTCTTGAAATGAGCCAGGCAGCGTTGTTGGCTGCGACTGCAAGTAACGCGATCGGGTTGTATTTTGCTGCTTCCTGCTCTGTAAGGTTTATGCGCTCGTACTTGTCACCCTTGTATTCGTAAAAACCCTTTCCAGTCTTTTGGCCAAGGCTCTTCTCGTCAAACAATTGTTTTATCTTTGGATGAGGGCGGATGACTTTGCTGTCGCGGGAATGCATCTCAACAGTCGCCTTATGGATGACGTCAAGGCCGGTATAGTCGGCGAGCTCAAATATGCCCATTGGAAACGACATCTTGAACTTGACTGCAGAATCGATGGTAGTCATTGGGACGTTGTCCCTTTCTAGACAGTAAACTGCCTCATGTACAAGCGGAATAAAGATGCGGTTTACGATAAAACCGGCGACATCTTTTTTGCAGAGTACCGGCTGCTTGCCCACTTTCTGCACAAAGCCCATTGCCATTTCAACCATACTATCGCCGGTCCTTCCGCCCGGTATCACTTCAACTAGTGGCATTAGTTGCGGCGGATTGAAAAAGTGGAGACCGATAAAGCGGTCCGGCCTGCTCGTAAGTGCGGCGATTTCGGTTATCGGCAACGTGCTTGTGTTTGAAGCATAAAGTGTTTTAGGCTCTGCAAAACTGTCCACCTCTGTGTATACTTTTTTCTTCATATTCAGATCCTCCGGCACGGCTTCTATAAGCAGGTCTGCACCCTTGAGCGCCTGCTTCAGGTCAACTACAGGAATAATGCGCGCAAAAATCTTATCAGCGTCTGCTTGGGACAACTTTTGTTTTTCGACCAACTTGCTGAGAGACCACTTGATCTTTTCCATCGCCTTGTCGAGAAACGACTGCTCGATATCGCGAAGGACAACGTTATAGCCAGCCATTGCAGACACTTGCGCAATGCCGTGCCCCATCACGCCAGAGCCTAGGACGGTTATCTTGTTGATTGTTGAGAGCGACATTATAGCTGCATGGCTTTCGGGTAATTTTTAATGTTACTAATCGAACATCACCTTTAAAACCAGACTTGTGTCATATTGCTATAGTTGGATTTAGAACGCTTTACTGCCGACGTGACATCTCTTTCGGCTAAGATGTCTATTGGCGAGCCGGAAGATGTGGTACAGAGGATGGACTTTGTCAAGAATCGGCTAATTGACCTTTATAGTAGGAACCTTGTCAAGATAAACCACTCTGCGATGGAGCTCGTGTGCGCCAAGCACCTGATACGCTACGGCTACCACGTTGATGTGGAGAAGCAATTAACTGACATTTTGATCTGCGACGTGTATGCGGAAAAGGGTGACGGCGCAGCGATCGTAGAAATCGAGACCGGTTTTATCCCGCCGGAGCACGCCCTCGACCCATTATCATATTACGCGGCAAGGATAGCAAGCAAGATTGCACGCTACAGCAAGTACGCCAACAAGTTTGTTCTTGCGACTCCTCCTGTTAGCATTCTTCCCATACCCCAGCTGTTCGTGCGGCCGCCGAAGGACAGGAGGCCAAACGAAATCAAAGACGTCAAGGCGCTGTGCGACAAGTACTACAAGAACCCGCCCGTGACGGACGATGAGATACTGAACGGCAGGTTACACATCATTTACATCATAAACATAGACGCCAGCAAGGTTGTCGAGATGGACGTTGACTCGTATTTCGAACATGTGGGCGGCATGCTCTCCACCGGAATTGACCTACGATGAGAATTTCGTGAGTGTCTTTTGTCCATGTGCCGGCCTCTTCCTCGGGACGCGGACTTCCTTTTCACCTTCCTTCTCAATCGCAGCCATGACTACTTTTAGAACGTTGTCGTCCTTGGTCCCGCTGACGTAGACGACGTATACAAGCGCTTGATCTTTTCCATCCACTTTTCTGACAACCCTGCCGATCCGCTGCGCCACTTGGTTGATGTTGGACGTGCTAGCGATAATGATTGCGATCCCTACCTGCGGCATATCGTAACCGATTTCAAGTGTATGCACCGATAAAAGCGGAAAATAGTCCTTGCCCCAGCGCTCTAGTATCTCCTGCCGTTCTCTCGGCTTGACTCCGTTGTGTATGGTCTCCGCAGGTATGCCGCCGTCTTGAAGCATGTCCTTCAACTGCCGGATAGAGTCGATTGTTTCGCTAAAGATCATGATGCGCTCACTAGGGTGATCCTTGACAAGGTCGGCTGCCTTTAGCAGCTTTCGCTTCGTGCCACTCAGAAGTTCCTTTCGCTTCCTGACTTGTGCAAACCACATTTTCGCCATCGACGCCCGAACCCCGCCGCGCATCAATATCTTCGTCATTTTCACAGGGTCATAGGTTTGTAGTTTCCTTGAGATGTCCTTTATAGCCTCACTTGCTTCGTCATAGATCTTTTGTTCCTCCGGCGTAAAGCTGACTTGAACTGGTTGGACAACCGGCTTTGCAAGCCGGCCGTCGGTGACTGCGTCTTTTATCATGTACTTTTTGACGGCCGGCGCCACGGTAAGGATTGTCTGGTATTTTGGATCTTTTTCATTGATTGTGGCAGTGAGGCCGAGGATCGCCTTGCCAGGGTCCTCCACAATGACGTCAAAGATGCTATCAAACGCGACCGCACTCTCGCTTACAAGGTGCACTTCGTCAAGCACAACCATCTTGGCGTTCCTGATAAGGTCGTGGTTGTTGATCGCGCTCTGGTACGTACTGATCGTTATTTCCCTGACGTCCTTGCGCTCGCCATAGTAGACGCCGATGTGGTCATCAGGTATGCCGTAGGCCTGTAGGCGCCTGACATTCTGCTCGACAAGCACGATCCTTGGTACGAGGAACAATATTGGAAATCTATCACTTCCGGCCAGCTTGGCCGCGCGCCTTGCGCACTCGAAAGCAATCTCGGTCTTGCCGGTGCCGGTGCTGAAAATGACAGAGCCCCTGCAACCGTTTCCGATCCATGCTCCTGCGGCTTCCAGCTGGTCCTTTTTCAGTTCGAATGGGAACCGGATTGCAGATATTGCCGGCAACACGCACCAGCTGAACCCAAAGCGAATAAAAACTTTAATGATCTCGTGCTGCAAAGAACTGTAGTGTGAAGCCACTGGTATACATGCTAAGGCAAGATGACCCGTTCAAATGTACAGCAGCAAAACTGGCTAGATTCCACCTAGCAGAGCCGGCAAAGTTCATCCGCAAAAACACCATAGTGCTCAACCCTTTTTCACAAACGCGGGTCATGAAAAAAGATGTTGGAATTGCAGACTCGGTGTGCGCTATCGATTGCTCTTGGGAGCGCGCAAATGAAGTACTAAAGAGCCGGCGGGTTGTCTCACAGGGCATCGGCAGAAGACTCCCGGCAATGCTTGCGGCAAACCCGACCAACTATGCCAAGCTGGGAAAGCTTTCAAGCGCGGAAGCCCTTGCAGCGGCGCTCTACATCCTGGGTGATAAACAGCTGGCTGTCGAAATGATGGACAAGTTCAAGTGGGGCCACACGTTTCTGGAGCTCAATTCCGACCTGCTGGAGGACTATGCAAACGCGGAATCAAAAGAGCAGATTGAGCAGCTCGAGAGGGAATATTTTCCTCAACTGGCCTAGGTTTTAATACCAACTCTGCTCATCCAGCGTGTGTGCGAGCCAGTGGGCGGGTCACTCGAAAGAGAGGAAACTCCTCCCTCACTGCAGGCACCCGAATTAGCGATAATTAGCCGGAGACGGCTGGCGACGGAACAGACAAGAGATCCAGTCAGGGTGCACCGTGATGGCGAATAGCCTGAGATTCCTGATACTGGAATGAAACTGCCGACCCGGGTGGAGCAAGGCCAAACAGAGCGCAAGTTCCTGCTACAGCTCAGGTTGGCCGCTCAGCGGAATCCCGCTTAGAACAGAAGGAGGGTTACTGCTGGCACGCACACTTTTTTCTTGTGTTCTTTTAGTAAAGTTTAAAGCTTTGTACTAGTAGATCATGCCAGTGCTACATGGCGTACACGACCCAGCAGCTTTGACACCGCGCAATTTGTGCGACCAAGCGTAAAGGTGTCTGGGCTACTAGCTTGCATATTGCTTGGCCCTGAAACATGGGCCAGTGCTCATTTTTACTAAAATTTTATGATTATGAATTATTGCATGTCTTCATTACTCATTGAAGGGCCTGTGTACTCGGGCGGTGCTTCTGTTACCTTTGTATCAATCACATTTTGAGAATCAAAGTAAATTACAGTATTGCCAATACCTACAGACGCGGCTTCTCTAAATTGTATCTGGTGCAACTTGTAAGACATGTCTAAGACGCTGACAGTTGCTTTGTCTTTGTTGGCCCTTAATTTTGCCATGTGCCACATGATTTTTCTCTCATGTGGGTAAAGTCGGTCGTCAGACGGGGCTTGCCAGTTTTTATCGAATGAAACTTGCAAGAAGGCTATGAATTTTGGCTCAATTATGGTTGACATCGAAATAGTTATGCGTCTGCGTTCTATTGGGTTTTGAGATAAGGCTCACTTTTTATAC
>Ga0307471_100000743_pt1 | contig 17034 bp, 13 predicted proteins | sample atmos_gasesAM3C__2_FD_204566 | JGI IMG/M metagenome (GOLD analysis project Ga0307471, IMG submission 204566) | Hardwood forest soil microbial communities from Morgan-Monroe State Forest, Indiana, United States - atmos_gasesAM3C_515 | ecosystem: Environmental > Terrestrial > Soil > Temperate...
ACGCCGGTGAGTTTGATTTTGGGAATCCCGCTGGCCATGTCATTTCCCGGCGAAGAAAATGCCCGTGAGCAGGTAGTTGGTGACCAGAATGAGGATCGAGGCCGTCACCACGGCGTTGGTGGTGGCCGCGCCCACGCCTTGCGCACCGCCTTTGGAATTGAAGCCGTTGTAGCAGCCCATCAGCGCGATGATGAAGCCGAACGCCGCCGCTTTCCACAGGCCCGAGGTTACGTCGCGCCGCTCCAAATATTCCCAGGTTTGCGAGATGTAATTGGCAGCGTTGAAATCGAGCCGGTAAACGCTGACCAGAAAGCCGCCGAATATACCGATGATATCGGCCACCAGAACCAGCAGCGGAAGCATAAGGGTGGCAGCAACAATACGCGGCACAATCAGATACTTGTAAGGGTTTGTTGAGAGCGTTGTTAAGGCGTCGATCTGCTCGGTTACGCGCATGGTGCCAAGCTCGGCGGCCATGGCGGCGCCGATGCGCCCTGCCACCATCAGGCCGGCCAGAACCGGCCCCAATTCGCGCGTCACCGACAGGGCTACCACGGTGGCAATGCCGCTTTCGGCATTGAAACGCGAAAAGCCGGTATAGCTTTGCAGCGCCAGCACCATGCCGGTGAAAACGGCCGTCAGCCCCACCACCGGCAGCGAGAAATAGCCGATATCGATCACTTGGCGCATGAACTGGCGGAAGAAAAAGGGCGGTCGCAGGCAATGGCTGACCGAACTGGCGGTAAAGGCTGCCAGGCGCCCGGCGGTGGCCAGAAATTCAAGAAGCGTGTGGCCGATAACGGCAAAGGGATTCATGCGTCGCCCGCCGGAAGATAGTGACGCTGCAGACGTGAACCAAGCGCCGCGAGAATTTCATAGCCCGTCGTGCCGGCCTCGGCGGCGACCATATCCACCGGACGATGCTCGCCGATGATGGTGGCTAGTGCGCCGACATGGGCGTCCGTGTCCGGAACATCGCTGACATCGATGGTGATAAGGTCCATGGAAATGCGTCCGGCGACAGGGGCGAGGAAATTTCCGATTTTCACCTGCCCGCGATTGCTTAAAGCGCGCAGATAACCATCGGCATAGCCAAGGGCGAGAGTCGCGATGCGGCCCTTGCGCGCGATGCGATGCGTGGCACCGTATCCAACGGTCATGCCACTGTCAACGTGGCGGATTTGGAGGATCGGCGCTTTGAGCTCGATGACGCCTTTCATCGGGTTGGGCTGTTTCGGCGTCGGATTGACTCCGTAAATCGCCACGCCCGGCCGCGCGAGATCGAACACATAATCCTTGCCCCAAAAGATGCCGGAGGAATTGCACAGGCTGGCGGGCGCGGGCGGCAGTTGCGCGAGCAGCGTCTTGAATGCGTCGCGCTGCCGGGTGGTGAGTAGATTGTCGAATTCTTCGGCGCAGGCGAGATGGCTCATCCAGGCTTTAATCTCAATTCCTTCCAGCAAGCCTTGATCTTTGATCAGTTTCTGCTGTTCGTCCGGCGGCATGCCGAGCCGGTTCATGCCGGTATCCAGATGAATGAAGGCGGGAAGTTTTTTATTTTTCTTTTTGGCGAAGCGCGTCCAATTTTCGATTTCGCCGAGCGCGTTGAGCACCGGCGTGATATTAAGGGCCAGCGCCGCGTCATATTCCTCGGCGACGATACCGTGCAAGGGCGCGATCGTCACGTCCGGCAAGGCTTCGCGCAATTGCAGAGATTCCGCCATATAGGCGGCGAAAAAAACGCGGCAGCCGGCCTGATGCAGCGCTTTGGCGATCGGCACCACATCGACCCCATAGGCATTGGCTTTCACAACCGCTGCCGTGTCCGCTGGTTCCGCTTTCGTGCGCAAAAGCCGGTAATTGGCTTGAATAGCTTTGAGGTCGATCGTGAGTTGCGGAATGGGGATCATGAAGGCGGCGACGGTATCGAAGGCCCAGATTTAAGTCAACGAAGGTTGGGATTTTGCAGCTTTAGCAAGTGCGCGATTGAGTATCGCAAAATCTTCATCCGTATGATCGTGATTAACGACAAGCCGGAGTATCGCGCCCGATTGCGTGGCCGAGTAGCCGCTTATCAGCGCCGCATAAACCCCTTCCCGCATCAGCGTTCCATGTATCGCTGCAACAGGACGGGTAGGGCTATCTTCAATACAGAAAAATGGAATGGAAGGATCTGCGGTTAAGCCGGAAAAACCAAGGCTTTCCAGGACGTCGCGCATTTTTCTAATATTGCCCCGCAATCCGGCGAGACGGGCGGGATCTTTTAACAGCTCTAAACCGGCATAGGCAGCGTGGGCACAGGAAGGCGGTAGGAAACCTCTCGCGATGGTAGAGCGTTCGCGGATAAGCTGGATACGTTCTGCCGATCCGGCAATATAACCGCCGTGCGACCCAAGCGCTTTAGCCATTGAACCGGTGATTACGAATTCAATTCTATTTTCATTGGTTGGCTTTATCCCGAAATGCTCGAAGATGCCTCCGCCGGTTGGCCCTAGCACGCCTAAAGAATGTGCTTCATCGATAACCACGATACTACTTTTAACGTTGGAGATACGAAGCGCATCTAAGCTTTGCGGTAAAGGGGCAATGCACCCGCTGAGCGGAAATAGACTGTCCGTGAATAATCCAATCGTGAGGTCGCCGGCATTTTCCAAATGATGGTGAAAACTAGTCGCATCGCCGTGATCGTAGGTCCGAGTGCATGCGCCCTGAGACTTGATATTTGCGGCGAAGCTTGGATGCGACTGAAAATCCATAAGCCAGCCCGAAGGTTGTTGGATGGTCAGCGATTGAATGAATGCAATATTGGACGACCCTCCGGCGTTTGTCAGGATTGCATCTTCTGTGCCGAGAAATTCAGCAAGTGCCTCCTCCAATTGCCGATAAATCGGCTGCTCGCCGAGCACCGTCCATTGTGGTCCGAGGGGCGCAAGACCATCCCTTCGGAGGGATTCAATCGCCGCTTGCTTTAAGGAGTTATGATGAGAAAGCGCCAGATAATCGTAACCGCCAAAATATAAAAAAGTTTTTCCGTCCACAACCACTCGTGTTGGGCCGTCCGATTCAATTGGTTGCGCGCGTAAAGAATTTGCCAAGAGAGTTGCCGTAAAAAATCCATGTGCGTATAGGCGACTTTAACATGCCGCATTCAGTATTTTCAATTGTAGCAATATTTTCATCGATACGATAACCGCTTGAACTTGAAATTAACCAAGTCGAATTAACTCAGACCACCTTTTACGTCACCCAAAAATAACCTCACCTTATCCCACGTCCACGCATCGAGATCGCGCGGGATCATCGGCGTAGGCCCTGAAGAATTTGCGGCATCGTGTCCGATGCAGCGCTGTGGCGATTGGCACCACGTCGATGCCATAGGCGTTGGCCTTGACCAACAGGGATCATGAAGTCGGCGACGGTATCGAAGGGCTAAAAAAGTGTCAACGCGCCGGCCGCCAAAAAACGGCCTTTTCTAAGCGATTTTGTGGCGCCCGTTTCAATCAATAAATTTTTTACCGATCTTCCGCAGAATTGCTGGGCCGGAATGGCTTAATGCTTTGTTAAGTCGGGACTTTTATGATGTTTCGCGATTGCCCGAAGGAGAAAATGTCTATGCTCGGAACGAGAAAGACGGTCGCCGCAAAAAAGTGCGGGTTCCGCCAGGACCTGCGCGTGCGCCTTTTTTCTTTGTTTCTGATCGCGGCTTTATCGCCCACGGCCGCGAAGGCCGATCCCGCGCTGCCCGGATCATCGATTATCGAGGCCGCGCCCTTTGCCTTGTTCGCCACCGCCAAACCTGGTTACGCCAACCACGCCGCCGTCGGCAATGCCGAACTGGTCATGCAGTCGGACGGCAATCTGGTTCTGTACCGCAATGGCGACATGCTGTGGAGCACGGCCCTGTTTCCCAAGCTCGGCCTCGATCCCGGCCATCCTGTGACGCGCAATCGCAATTGCCCGGACTGCTACGCCATGTTTAAGGCCGATGGCAATCTGGTTTTGATCGATCCCAACGACAACACCTTGCCCGATCATGCCTATTGGAGCACAGCGCCTTACGGCAAGCCGGGCGCCTTGCTGCAGATTTCCATGACCCAGCCTTACATACAGATTCTCGGCGCTTCGCATTTGCCGCTGTGGGTCGGCAGTCCGTTCCTGTCCTGCGCCAGCCGGGGAGTGCATCCGGAATTCAACCCCTGGGTCGATGAGCCTTACGCGATCGGCGCCTGGTATTACACCGGCTGGAGCCAAACCAGCGATATGCAGGGCTTCCAGTCGGCAGCCAAGCTCGGCCGCTGGGATCCGTGGGGCGGCGTGCGCGACGGATATAAAGATCCGTCGAAAGTAATGGAGAATAGCGACAAAAGTTTCGTGCCGCGCCAGCCGGCGATCGGCTTTTACGACCAGATCGGCCAGCCGGTGATGGACGAGCATATTAGGCAGGCGGCCAGCCGCGGCCTTAGCTATTTCGCATTTTACTGGTATTGGGACGCCGACCGGCAGGCGGAATCGCAAAATTCGACGCCGATCCACCGTTTCGTTTCCTCGCCTTACAAGAGCCTGATGAAATTTATGATCGCGCCGGTGCGCAGCAGCGGCCACGAAGCGCCGCCGCCGACCACGCTGCAATCGTTTAAAACCCGTATGGTTCCTTATCTCGTCGACAATTACGTGACGGACCCCAGTTATCTGCGCAGCCCGGAAGGGCAGCCGATGATCGCCGATTGGGATTTCGGCCTCGCGCCCGACGACCGTGCGGCGGGACTGCAATATCTACGTGAGTATGTGTTCGCGAAAGTGGGCAAATATCCGCTGATCCTCGGCATCGCCGATCACGGGCCGGACCCGGATGCCGACGGCAGCATGTGTTTCAATATGAATCTGACCCCGGCGTCCATGCTTGAGGACAACGGGAGACAGCAAGCCGTCGATTACGCAAAGATGATGGCCACATGGCCCACGAAATTTGCGGAAAAGCCGAAAGCGACCGCCATTCCCTGTACCACTGCGGGTTTTGATGCGCGGCCCTGGTGCGCGCTGGAAAGCGGCATGTGTCAGCCCGGCAAACCTTATTGGTATTACAACACCGGCATGAATCCCGGAGCTTTCAGGGACCATCTCAACCTTGTGAAAGGTTATCTCGACACCCATCCCGAAACATCCATCAAGGCGCTCACGATCTATGCCTGGAACGAATGGGGCGAGGGCGGCGTGATCGAGCCCAGCCAGAAATGGGGCACGGACTATATTGACGCCATTCAAATGGCTTTCGGCTTGCATCCGCGCACGCAGAGTTTTATCCCGCTGAATCTGGAAGCCATCTTTTTCACGCCCGATACCAAGGATACGCTGTTCGAAACTTATGCCTATCAGACCTTCCTCGGCCGCACGCCTTCGATGGAGGAGATGCAATCTTTCGCTTCGGCGCCGCTGGATAAAATCGGTTTCATCAACAATCTGCTGGTGTCGCCCGAATATCAGCTGAAATGGGAATCGGAACTGAAGACCGCGACCAACATGACCGTGCTGATCACCGAGCAGATTCTGGGTCGCAATCCGACGCCGGCCGAGCTGAAATTGTGGGTGCCGCGCCTGGCGGAATTTGGCATCCGGGATTTTGCCGACAATCTGCTCTATTCGCGGGAAGTGGCGGCGCGCGATCCGGTCATGGCGCCGTCTTATTCCTCGGCCGACGCGGCGCGGGGCGTTATAGAGGTTTATCGCCTGAGGCTGGGCTCCGATTATCTGTACACATCCGATGTCGCGGAAGTTAGCAAGGCGGTGACGAGCGGCTATAAGCTCGATGGGCCGGCTTGGAAAGTATTTCGCGATCCGCGGCCCAAGAGCATAGCTCTGCTGCGTTGCTTCGACGGGATCGTGCATTTCCTTTCGGTCAGCCCGACCTGCGAAAATCAGGAGATCGAAAGCGTGCTGGGCTATGGCTATGCCACCGCCTTGCCGGGTACGGATGCGCTGTTGCGTTACAAGACCGCCGCCGGTTCGCCCGTCGAACTCATGACGGCGGATACGGAAGGCATCAAGGATATGACTTCTCACGGCTTCCGCATGGAAAGCCCGCTGCTCTATGTGCCGGCGGATTAGGCGGCGCCGCAGCCTTCCAAAAACAATCGTACGGTTTTTTTCGCCCAGGCCTCGAGCTCGCTTTCGTTCATCGGCTTGCCTTCGACCAGCGCGCGGCGTTGCGGCCCGGCAGTGATCATATAAAGAAGCTGATCGGCCGCGAAAACGGCATCGGCGGCCGCCATTTTCTTTTCCCGCTCGAGCAGGGCAGCAATATGGCGCACCGCCTGATCGCGCGCGCCAACCTGATGAACCACGGCGGCCAGTTCCGGAAAGCGCGAGGCTTCGGCCAGGATGAGCCGCTGCATGGCGAGTGCCTCGGGCGTCAGCGAGGCGCGTAAAATAGTTTTGACGAGGCGCTGCAGGATGTCTTCGAAATTCTTTCCCTTGAAAAGATCTTCGGCGCCGGCGGGGCGCAGTTTCTCGATCACCTGAAGGATCACGGCATTGAACAGCGCCGCCTTGTCGCGGTAGCGCAGATAAAGCGTGCGTTTGGCGATGCCGGCCTCGCGCGCGATCGCTTCCATGCTGGTGACGCCGTAACCTTCGGCCAGAAACAGCCGGGCAGCGGCGTCAAGCAGCAGGCGCTCGATCTGTGCCGCCCGGGCAGGGGTCGGACGGCCCCCCTGCGGGCGGCGTGTTTTTGTGGGCGTGCTCTGTTTCACTTAGTAGGGCGCGTAATATCCGGGAGCGGCATAGACCGGCTGCGGATAAGAAACCACCACCCGCTGCCGTGGGTAGGCATAATAATAACCGGGATATCCGTAAGCAACCGGCGCAGGTTGATAGACGGGAGCCGGAGCGACCGCCGAACCGACGATTTGAAACGGAGCTGCAGCGAGCGCAAAGGCAGCGCCGACAAGGGCCGCGCCGGCGCCGATCACGAAGCCGTCGCCATGGCCGTGATGATCCCAGCCACCGCGGCCTCCACGATCACGATCCCAGCCACCGCCGTGGTCTCCACGATCATGATGATCCCAGCCACCGTGGCCTCCGCGATCATGATGATCCCAGTCGCGGGCCGAAGCGCCAGCTAGCGGGGCGGAGACAAGAGCGAGCGCGGTAAACAGACTGAGGGCGGTTGATGAGAGTTTCATGTTTGCCTCCTTCGGGCGTTGGTGTCTGCTTCCTGCAGACGACTCAAACCTAGCACAGCAAAAAATGAAACGCAACGGTATAGTATACTTATTTATACATTAATATCAGATATTTACTAGTATGTCATTTGTTTGACCGGGCGGCAGGAAAAACAGGTTTTTCAAACCGTTAGAGGCCGCAAAGGCACGCCTTGGATGATTCGGTGGGCAGCCGGCCACCCTAAAAATCCAAATTTCGCCTTATTCCGTAGGTAAAAAAGAAGTCTTATGCGGCGCCCCCTAAACAATGAACATGGAGCAGCATCATGAAAAAACTTTTTTTGACGGCGGCGATTTTTCTGGCGGCGCTGGGCGCCGTGCTGCCGCAACAAGCGGAAGCCCGCGTTTTCGTTAGCGCCCGCTTTGGTGGTGGCTATTATCCGTATCCCTATTATTCGCCTTATTACTATCCGTATTACGTCGCGCCGCCGCCGGTGGTTTATGCGGTGCCGCCGGGGCCGCCAGTCATTTATGCCGAACCGGCACCTGTCTATGCTGAAGCGCCGGCTCCGATTTACGCGCCGACCGTTCCCGCCAACCAGACATCGCCGACTTTTATCGACAGCGCTGGACGTACCTGCCGGCATTTCCAGTCGACCGGCGGGGGCCCAGCCTATGGCACGGCCTGCCTGATGCCCGACGGTACCTGGCATAGCGTACCGTAGCCGTTTCTTTAAGCGAGATAATCGTGCAGCACCCGCCCGTAGGGCAGGGTGAGATCGGCGATAAAATGGCTGCCGCCGATTATTTTCCGCACCGGAAAATCCGCGACAGGGGCGTTGGCATGCGGTACCAGATGCAGCCGCGCATGGCCGGCCCAGGCGCCCTTCACGGCAATGTCCGTCATATTGTAGGCAACCAGTTGGGCGATGGCGAATTTTCCATCGACGCCCGGAATCAATTTTAAATTCATTTGGGTTTTGCCCAGCTTTTTGACGATCTCTTTGGGATCGCGCATGGCGGCATGCGCCGGATCGGCCGTCAGCAGATTTTCGGGTTTGTATTGCATGGTGCCCATCGATACCAGCTCCTCGTCATATTTGAGCGTACCGGTCAAGGTATCGTGTACCACCGACAAATTGGGACAGCCGTATTTCTTGGGAAAGCCCCATATCTCGCGTCCGCCTGTCAAGGGCGGCTCGTTATCGAGAAACATCATGACGGTGAAGTTGACCGGCTTGTCTTTATAAAGGCAGGGAATGACCACGCCGCTTTCCTGATAATCGCCAAAACCGGAACTGTCGGGCATCTTGATATATTCGTAGGCGATCAGGTTGCCGGGTGCCGGCTTTAAAGGCTCTGGCACCGCTGCGCGAATAGCATCGGCGTCGGATTTGTAGGTGACGATGAAATACTCGCGGTTGACGAAACGGTAAGGGCCTTTGGGATAACTGGGCGCCTGGGCCGGCATGCCGGCGAGCGCGAGGATCTGCTTGCGGTTCATGATGCGATTAGATCACACATGAAGCCCAAAGCAAAGTGCGGCTCATCAGACCTTCTCGCGTAGGGGCGGCCGCACGGACATATTCGAGGTGATGAAAGTATGGAAGGGCAGACGCGAGACATATTGCGTCATGATGACGGCGGCCGTCAGGAACGTGACGAACGCCGACAGGAAATAGCCGAAGCCGTAATAGGCAAAGCCGGCCTTGATGCTGATCCAGGTGAACAGCGTGTTGGTTATGAGAAAGACGGTCTGGATCAAGAGACAGGCCTTGCGGTTATCGAAATAGGTCAGCAGCACCAGTAGAAACAGCGTCAAAATCTGAAAGAACGCGCCCAACAGCCCGTAACGCAGCATGCCGATTTGCAAATAGTTGCCGTGCAATAATTTGATGATTTCGGGCGCCATCAGCATGCCGAGGAAAGCAATGCTGCCCTGAAGCACGAAAAAATGACTCGCGCTGCCGAAAATGCCGCGCATGATGCCGGCGTGATTTTTCTGGATCTTGGCGAAGTTCGCCTTTTGCTCGATGTCGCGGTAAAAACGCACATACATCTCGAAAAAGCGGGTTTCGGTGCTGAACAGAAAGAGGGCCATCGCCGGCACCGTCGTCAGATAGGCGATGAACATGGTGCTGTCGTAAAGCGGATAGATCAGCAGCCGGTTATCCATGCGCATGGCTTCGGGCGCGAACCACATCATCCATTTATCGGCCCAGATCGCCAGATTGTAGACCACGCCGCTCAGCGCGATTTCCCAATAAACCCGGAAATAGGGAAGAAACGAGAAGGGCCGGCGGATCGGATAGGGGTATTCCGCCATCATATTGCCGAGCAGAACGGCCACCACAATGGCGAGGCCAAACGAAAAGCCGTTGAGAATGCCGGCCGTGCCATAGGAGCGCACCAGCAGCATGCTGACCACCACCGTCGACGACATGCCGATCAGAAAGGCGCGCGTGATGAGGCGGTAATTGCGCAAGGCCGAGACGAAAATGCCGACCAGCCATACGGCGCTCAACAACAGGAAGTTGATCACCGCGCTGAGGGTGAGGGCGAGGCCGAGCCGCGCGTACAGCGAATAAAAGGCGCCGGCAACCACAAGCTCGATCCCCCACAGCAGGAGCAAAGCGCCGAACAGCATGCCGGGCGCGTTGGTCACGTCGCGCTTATAAATGCTGTCGGAGAGATAGCGGGTGACGATCATGAAAATCGGCCCCGCAATCACCAGCGAGAAGGAGAAGTTGTAAATCAGGATCACGCGGAAATTGAACAGGATCTCGTTTCCGACCAACAGTTTGCCGATGATGGCGATGGCGCCCAGCGCCAGCACGGTGAACAGCCACGGCCCCGCCGAGGCGAAGGCCGAATGCAGGCAGGCGCCCGCCAGTCCGGACAGATCGTCCCGGCGGTAGAGCTTGCGAAGTACGAAACCAATGCCTGCCATTTTTCCGTCTCGTCGGTCCGTTCAGGCGGCCTGCTTGCGCGCGGGTTTTTTGCCCCCCGCCGCCACGGGCTTTTGGCTTTCCGCCTGGATCAATTGATCGTAAAGATCGGCATAGGCCTTGCACTGGTCGCTTTTGCTGTAATAGCGGCGCACGCGCTTGCTGATGGCGTTGCTGCAGCCCTTGTAATAATCGGGCTCGGTCAGCAGACGTAAAAGGGCGTTGGCGATCGCAAGAGGACTGCCAAGGCTCACCACCGCGCCGCCCGCGCCCAGATTCGGCTTCTCGCCGCGCGAACCCATGATCATTTCGCGGCAGGCGCCGACATCGGTGGCGACCGTCGGAATGCCGGCGGCGCCGGCTTCCAGAATGACCAGAGGCTGCGCTTCGCTGATGCTGGTGAGCGCGATCACGTCGATCTCACTGAAATACTCGCGGATATTGACCGTGCCGGTGAAAGTGAGCGTGTCCTGCAGCTCTAACTGCTCGACCAGAGCGCGGCATTCGCGCGCATAGGCGGGATCTTCGTCGGCCGGTCCCATCATAAAGGCGCGCAGGTCGGGTATGGATTGTTTCAGAACCTGCACCGCCTTGATGTAGGTCTTGATGTCCTTGATCGGCACCACGCGGCCGATGAGGGCGACGGTGGGCGGATGCGGCTTGCGCTCGATCTGGTCGTAAAGCTCGAATTCGATGCCATTCGGGATGACATGCAGCTTTTTGTCGTCGGCGCCGTCCATGCGCTGGAATTCCTGATTGCCCTCGTACAAAGTGACGATGTCGCTGGCGGCTTCGTAGCAGAAATGCGAATAGTTGCCAAAAGTGTCGATCCATAAATCCTTAAGCTCGCGCTCGTGATTATGCGCGGCCACGGCCAGGTTGAATCCGTGCGGATCGTTGATCCAGTCGGCGCTGGCAATTTCGATCCGGCGTTCATTCGTATAGATGCCATGCTCGGTGACGAGGCAGGGACGGCCGGTTTCCAGATGTGCGCGCGCCAGCAACAATCCGGCATAACCGGTGCAAAGGGCGTGATAGGCCTTGGCGGGCGGCAATTCGGCCAAAAGAATGCTGAAAAGACCGCCGAAAAGGCCGCGCCATGACCAGAAATAATCGAGGAACGAGGTTTTCGGCATCGTGGTTTCATAGAGATGTAGCAAAAGCTCCCAGGCGGCAGGCGAGTCCAGCAATTGACGACGGCCCAGCCGGCTGCGCCAGGGTGCCAGCGCCTTGATCACGCCGGCGAGATCGTCGAGTTCGGCTTCCGACTGCAATTTGCGCAACGCGGCTTCCAGCTTGACGAACAGAGTTTTTTCGTCGGCGGCCGAGAGCTTTTCGCCTTCGCGCAGTTGCTGCAGGCGCAGCGTTTGCAGATTCACGACATTGGAAGGCAGGTCATAGACCAGTTTGGTCGGCGCCTCGCTGCTTACCAGCGCGACCAGCGAAAAGGTCAGATGCTTATGCATACGAATAAGTTCGTGCGTCCAGCCGGAGACGCCGCCCGACACATAAGGATAGGTGCCTTCGAGTAGAAGGCAGATATCGGCGGGTTTCGTTTCCGGCTTCATGACGAGGCGATCCGGGTCTGAGGTTCGCTTGTTTCTTTGGCTTGCCAAAAGTTCAGAAGATGCGCCGTTTCGATCATAGCCGGCGTTGTTTCGCCCGACTTTTTGCCCGTCGGCTTATAATTGGCCGAAATCTCACGCAGGTCGCTGAATTTTTTGAGCCGGAACAGGGCTTCCATATACCAAAGCATGGCACCGCGCGGCGGATTCTTGCCTTTGACGACCGGCTCCAACCATTCGCAGGTCTTTTCCGGCTGATTCTGGCGCAGATAAAGCCGCGCCAGCTTGCAACGCCATTCGGTGTTGTCGCGTTTCGCGAGGCAAGCCTCGTAAATGCCGATAGCCTTGAGGCGCAGTTCATTGCGGTTGCCCTCGTCGAGCAGACCCGCATGGGCGTATTCGTCGTAAAGCTCGGCCAGCTTGAGCTTGGCCGGATCGCGATCCGGCAGGTCCTTGAGCGTGTTTTCCAGTTTTATATAGCGGGCCATGAAATCGCGCTCGATTTTGGCCAGAGCCGTCGCGGCCTGCACGCGCACGGCGGCGTTCGTGTCGCGCGCGGCCTGTAGCAACAACGGCGCGAAAGCCGGGCGGAAATAGCGAGCGATTTTGGCGATCGCCATTTGTTTTTGCAGGATGGCGCCGTTGGCCAGAATGTCGGCGAAAGGTTCAACTGATGTTACAGCATCGAAATTATCGAGGCCAAAAGCTATACGCTCATGCAGCCGGTCGCTTTCGCGGTCCGGTTCGCGCTCGAACAGGGATTCGATCCATTCGGCTGGCGAGAGCGTGCTTGGGGCGCAGCGTTCATGCACCAGAGCGGCCAGAAAGCAAATGCCGGCGCCGAAGGGTCCGGCCGCCACCGTCATCAGCATGAGCATGAAGCCAAAACGGTCGTCGCGCCGGTTGGCGATGCGCGCCCAGGCGGCCGCGAGGGCGATGGTCGAGAGATACAGCAACGTTGCCATAAGGACGGTAGTATCAGAATTTTTGTCGAGAACGATGGCTGCAGCGCTATCCGCCAGCAAAACCGCCATGGCTACGCCGTAGAAAAGGGCCGGCGATCCTTTGGGCGCCGATTTTTTATAATTCTTCATAACAACCGTTATTCCTGAACGGCGACGCTTTCTGCCGGCGGCGCTGGTTCGTTAAAATTGGTTTTGGCAAGGCGCGCCTGACTCGACCGGCGAAGAATTTTTTCGCTTTTCACCGGCAGCGGCGGATATTTTTGAATGGCGTTTTCATATGTGTTGATGTTGACATACACACGCGCGATCCAGGCGCAAACCACGCGGAAAATTTCGTGCGTGCGCACACCGAGATCCATGAAACCGATTTCCTCGATCTTGAGCATACCAACGGCTTCACCGGTGCGTTCGTCGATGATGGGACCGGCCAGCATGCCCTGGCCGCCCAAAATTTTTTCTTCGTCTTGCTTCACGATGCTGAGCGGACGGTTTTTCTTGACGAGCTGGCGCACCAGCGCCGTGTTGGCGTTGAAGCGCGCGGTGTAGGCGTCCGGCGTTTCCCAGCCATAGGCGGCTTCCAGCGCCAGCACGTTGTTGGTCCAGCGGAAGAGGGAGAATTTTTTCGGATTGAGCGCAGCGCGCACGAGTTTTTCGACGCCCGCCAGCGCCTGCGTGGAATCGAGCGTTTCTAGAGATTTGGCGATCTCGTAAATCGTCAGCACGCTGCAGCGCTCTTCGGCCAGCCGGAGTTCGAGACGCTCTTTCGATTGCTTCATCGTCTTGTAATTGTCGACGATGGCGGCGGCGGCTTCTTCCGATTTCCACAATTGTTCTTGCAGATGTTTGCGTTCGTCCAACTGACGGGCGCGAATGCTGCCCAGCACAAGCGCCGTCACGATCCAGAGAAACGGCGAAAAGGAAACGCGCAGCACATATTCGTACATCGTCTCCGCCATGGATTGCTCGGGCAAATTACCGACCAGCAGAAAGGCGCTGGCGAGCAACGCTGTGACCAGCGCTTCGGTCGGCCCGTATTGCACGGTGATGACAAGCACGATGATCCAGAATGGATGCAGCGGCATAGCTATGAAGCGTGTGCCGTCGCCGAAAAAAATATTCAGCACAACGGCAACCGAAAGAAACACAACCGTTTCCAGAAGCGCGATACGGCGCAAATGCGGAAACAGAGATGTGTCGCGTTTGCCGGATGAAGATGATTTAGCGCTTGAAGAGCGCGGCGCGGACGGCAGCGATTGCCGGAGCTTTTTAGGCGCCAGCGCAATCGCGCCTTTTTGCCGCGAAAAGGTAAGCGGCCTTTTGACAGCCGCTCTCATTATCTTCCGAATCGATTTAAACATGGCTTAGATGCCCACAACCCAACAATTAATACAATATAAATTGCTCCCGTGTCTGCAGCAAATGCAGCTAGGTAACTTTTATTTCTTTACCATACTTGGGACTGCGGCATTAAGTCTTTACCAAGACCACTTCAGACTGGCGCCGACAATATCCTGCTTTTCCCCGAGGTTTTGGCCACCCAACAAATCGCGTGAGGCATGAATATCGATGCCCAAATGCTGAAGCGGGGTGTAGGTCAAAGAGCCTCCATAGATGGGTCCGCTATTGCCGGCAATACGGTTAACGGCATAGCCCCCATCGGCCTGTGCATTCACGTTCGGCAGCAGCGCTTTGGCGGCCGAAAGTGTGAATGAATGCACCTCGTAGCTTGTCGTCGGCAACGGGTTGAAAGGATTGCCCGCGGAATCCGTACGTCGGCCGACAAAGGTGAAATATTGCGCTTCCACCCCGTAATGCGCGCCCAGCGTGACTTCGTCATTCATCCAGGACTTTGAATCGGGCGGCTGGTTGGTGAAGTGGAAGGGATGGTCGTAATCGAGGTTGAAATCCCAACCCGGGGCATCGGCCGCGCTCCACAAATCTTTCAGAGCGTAATGGCTGTAACCGCCGGCCAGTGTTGCCTGGAGGTCAGGGCTGAAAACTTGTCGACGCTCGATCATGACGTTGCTCTTTGTACCGTACTCCACGGCCGTTTCGACATAATCCCAGGTGGGCTGGTTGTAATTGACCATGACCGTGGTTCCGCCCCAGCGGTCCTTACGGACATATTGCAAGCCGCCGCCGGCCGTATTGCCCTGGCCATAAACCGTGGCCGCGCCAACATCGACATTGGTGAAGTTTTTGACCAACTGCACCGTGCCTTGCTGACGGTTGCCATAGAAGTCATTGATTATTCCATTCGCGCGGGTGAAGGCTTGCCGCGTGTTTATGTGATCATTTTCCAGATCGAAATTGATGGCAAAGCCGGGATAAGGGAGCGCCACCTGACCCGAGAGGTTCTCGATCTGCTCGTAGGCTTGATTGGTAATGCGGCGGTTATAGCCGGCGCAGGCATAGCCTCCCTTGGAGAGGTTATCGCGCAACAAGATGTCCCAATTGTTGGGGTTGAGGCTGTTCGGCAGGCACATGTCGGACAGGCCGCCATGGTTTGAACCGCTGATTGTTTGATTGAGATTGGCTTCAGCCAGCAAAACATCCGGATTGCCGGGGTATTTTGCCTTGAGTCTGTTGAGCAGATCCTGGGCTTCGCTGTATTTGCCGGTGTCGATATCGAGGTTAACTTTGTCGAGTGCGAGCCGCAGATCGGATTCCTGATTAGCGGCTGTGGTCGCGGAAGCTTTGGTCGCGGATGAAGCTTTCGTGTTGGCCGCAACGATCATGTTGTCCGGCGCTTGATCAGCTGCCGAGGCCGAAGGGGACCATGACGCTGCCAATCCCACACAGGCGACGGCCGCGATAAATCTCGTTACAGAACCTTTGTTTGTGATGGCGTTCATGTCAATTCACCCGATAGTTGGCGGCAAATCAGAGCGACTTGCCAGGTTTGCATTGTCTTTTGATCTCAACCGCACTTCATTGCACTAATGTGACAGCACCGCGGAGGCTTCATCATACTGACCGACTTCCATCAGAACTTCAGCAAAATCGGCCCGCAACGACTTGTCACTAGGATATTGCGAGAGTAATTGCCGGTATTTAGCAAGGGATTCTGTTACATGGTCGGTTTGATAAAGTAAATACGCCTCGTCCTCCTCGTTGGTCCGATCGCGCTGTTTTATATCAGATAGTTGCTGTAATGCCCGCTGGAAATGTGTCTGGGCCTCCGAGTTTTTTTCCTCCTGTTGCAAAATTTCTCCATAGGCCAGATTAATCGAATAATCGCCCTGATTGCGGCGGAAATACTGACTTAACAATGGCTTAGCTTCTTCGTAGCGGCCGGCGTCAAAATCAATCAGCCCCAGCTCCTTGGCGGCCTCGTCGTCATTCGAATTAAGCGCGTAAAGCTTGCGCCAGGCCTTTTCCGCAATGGCAGGGATTTCCTCATCCTGACCGGCTTTGGCCATTTTCCTGAGCCGCTCAGTATTCGTTTCGGAATCGATAGCTTCGTCAAGTAATAGATCCATCTGTTCTTTATCATGCAGATCGGCCAAAGCTTCGATGTATTGGTCGAAGACGGCGGGAGCTATGTTCGATGCGCCTTGCAGAATCTCGATAACGGCTTGCGGGTAGCGCATGTCGTTAAGATCGGCGAGCCACAGAGCCTGCTCCTGAGGATTCGCGGCGTGGCGCGCACGATTTGAAACCCAGGTTTTGGCTTCTTCGGAAGGGTGGTCTTCCCAAAAGCCGATCAGATTCTCGACATCCGGGCTGGTGTTTGGTTGGTTGCCGGCCAGTGAGACCAGAATATTCGCCGTCTGATCGAAGAAGCCGATCTGCTCGAGCACCGCAGCGATATCGCGCCGTTCCTCGGGCGCTATGTTCGGATTTTTGAGAACCATCTCGACCGCCTCGTTGAAGGCAGTTTTCTGTGCACTCGACAAAGGCGGCGCGCCGCCGTTTTGTTGCGTCCAGGCCGCCATCGCATCGAGATAGAGAGCACGAGCCGCCGAATCCTTTTCAATCAGGCCCTGCAAAATGTTCAGGGCCTCGCTGTAACGCTGATTGATCAGCAGCGTTTCGGCCAGTTGCAGCCGGTTCGCGGCGCTGGAATCGATCTTGTACATGCGTTCGGCAATGGCGAGCGCGATATCGTTGTGATGATAGCGAAGGGCAATATCGTAGACGTCCGGCCAATATTCGCTGGTGCTGCCCTTGTAATTGGCAAGCTTTTGCCGCACGGGTTCGCCTTTGCCCTCGCCGGCGGCCAGCAGAATCATAATCCGCTCGATAGCGTCCTGAATCTCCGGCCGGTTGTTGGCACGGGCCTCGTTCAGGATTTGCTCGGCGCGCGGGCCGGCCTGCGCGTCGAGATAAAGCTCGGCATATTGCGCGGCGTCGAACGAGTTGAAAATCTCGGCGACCGGAATGCCGTCGACGACCT
>Ga0307471_100000744_pt1 | contig 17015 bp, 9 predicted proteins | sample atmos_gasesAM3C__2_FD_204566 | JGI IMG/M metagenome (GOLD analysis project Ga0307471, IMG submission 204566) | Hardwood forest soil microbial communities from Morgan-Monroe State Forest, Indiana, United States - atmos_gasesAM3C_515 | ecosystem: Environmental > Terrestrial > Soil > Temperate...
TTCCATTCCCCGCTCGCGCCGGCGTTCCCGGGGGCGAGTAAATAGTACGCGACCTGATTTTTGAGGAATGCCGGTTTCGGTCCGGCTTTCATGGTCCAGTCGTACCACTGACGGTGCAGATCGTTTAAATCGACGATTGCTCCGGAGCCAAACTTTACCCCAGCGACTTCATCCGTAGGCGTGCGGGTGCCGGCATGGTCCCATGGTCCGATAATAAGAAAATGTTTGGCGCGCGCGGGCGGCGAGGCGTTTGCGAGATGGTCCCGGTAATACGTAAGAGCACCCAGCTCATCGCCGTCGTATTGACCTGTAATCGTTAGAATCGGCTGCGCGATCTTTTGAAACTGCTCGCGCGTGGGTAGCATCGCATCGTAGTAAGCGTCGGACATCGGGTGCTTGAGTATGCGTTGGAAATTAACGGATGGATTTCCCACGAATGAATCGAGCGATTTGAAAGGGAGGTGCTTCTTGTAAGCGTCCAGAAATTTTGTGCGCCAGAGTTTTTGATCGGCAAATAAATTATCCTGCGAGGTGTGACCGCTTGTAAGCGTGAACCATTGCACGTCGTAAGTCATCCCGATGTTGTTATAGGACGGGTAGTCCAGACCGGGATGCGCGGCAGCCGCGGGGACGATCGTCGCCAGGTGAGGTGGAAATTCCTTCGCCGTTGCCCATTGATCGAACCCCGCATACGAACCGCCCCACATGGCCACTTTGCCGTCACAGAATGGTTGCTTTGCGAGCCATTCAACCGCGTCATGTCCGTCGTGCGGTTCATTTGCGAACGGCTCGAACTCGCCGCCAGAATTGCCGCGGCCGCGAACATCGACGAGCGCGAACACATAACCGTGTGACCCGAAATAGGCGCCGCGCGCATGGTATGTGTCCGAGATGTACGGGGTGAGTGTAAAGATTACCGGCGTCTTCGGCAGCGAGCCGTCTGGAGTCTTTGGCAAATACAACGTCGCGTTCAGTTCGACTTTGTCGCGCATCGGAATCTTGACGCCCCATCGCAGGTCGTAGTCCGCAGGTGGTTGTGAGGAGGATGGCGCCGGAGTTGGCGATTGCGCGACGGTGTTTGTTGCGAAACCCGCGCATAAAGCAGCGGCGAGGAGTGATGGTTTCATGTTCATCGTGATTGAAGCGAGCCAAGGGGGGGAAACAAGGTTGTTTGTTATAGGCGTTGACGTTGGATCCCAATTTGACGGTGGTGAAACAAGGGCTGGTAGAGAGCGCAGCGAAACTCCGAAAGCCGTAGCACGGCTTCAGCTTTTCACATTCGTCCCTTGCCAGGCTTGCGCGTTGCCTCTAAACGGAGGGCATGAAAGTCACGTGTTGTGTAGTTGCAGCTTTTTTCTTGGCGGTGTCGGCGCGCGGCGCTGACGAAGTAATCGCCCTGAAAGCTGCGCGAATATTCGACGGCAAATCGAACGCCCTCGTGCAGAACGGTGTGGTCATCGTGGAAGGCAACAAGATTATTGATGCAGGAAGCAATCTGCCGATCCCCAGTTCTGCCCGTGTGATCGATCTTGGCGACGCAACACTTTGCCCGGGGTTCATGGATGCGCATACGCATCTGACGTCCGATTATTCCGGTGACTTCAACGAGCGTCGGTTGAAAGAGGTCGATCTTAACGTCTCGGAACAGGCAATTATTGCCACCGCCCACGCGCGGGCGACCGTCGAAGCGGGGTTCACAACCGTACGCGACTTGGGCAGCCGTTTCGTTGGCAGCCGCGAGTTTGTCGATGTCGCGCTGCGCAATTCGATCAACAAAGGCGTGATCGTTGGCCCACGAATGCTGGTTGCAACCAAAGGAATCGGAGCGACCGGCGGACATTTCGATGCCACGAGCGGGTTTCGCGATTTTCTGTTTGGACGCGAGCCGGATTACACAGACGGCATTGCGGATGGCCCCGACGAAATCCGAAAGGCGGTGCGTTTTGAGGTGAAGAATGGAGCGGATGTGATCAAAGCCGCAGTTTCTGGCGGGGTACTTTCACTTGCCGACGAGGTCGATACTCCGCAACTCACTCCGGCTGAAATCGCGGCGCTCGTCGACGAATCGCATCGGTTGCGAAAGAAAGTCGCAGTGCATTGCCACGGCGATCAGGCCGCACGTGAGGCTATCGAGGCTGGCGTCGATTCGATCGAGCACGGCTCTTTTGTGAAACCTGAAACGCTGACGGTGATGAAGAAGAAAGGAACATTTCTTACACCAACGCTCATGGCGACCGAATGGATCATGGGCAAACTCGACAATTATCCGCCAGCGCTGCAGGCGAAGGCGAAAGCGGCGGCAGCCGCTCGATCAGACATGTTTCGCAACGCGGTGAAGATGGGTGTCAGGATTTCGTTTGGAACGGACGCCGCAGTATATCCGCACGGGCAAAACGCTAAGGAGTTCAAGTTGATGGTAGATCTCGGCATGAATCCGATCGATGCATTGAAATCAGCTACCGCAAACGACGCCGAACTTCTGGGGATCGGTCAAAAAGTCGGCACGCTGGAAAAAGGAAAACTGGCCGATTTGATTGGGGTGCCCGGCGATCCGACTGTGGATATTACCGCAACAGAGCGTGTATCGTTCGTGATGAAAGAAGGCAAGGTCATTCGGCAGGGGCCGCCCGCAGTGCAAAGAACCGAAAATACTGCTTTACCGCATCTCACCGCTCCAGCCGATTAAGAGACCGTGCGATTTGTTTACCGAGACTTTGACAAACCAAAGATCGCCGCTACGTTCCGAGTCCCGCTCTCTGAATTGAGCGGCATAATTTAAGCAGGAGCCTTGTTGTAAATCCATCGACAGGCGTTTGAACTGCATCGAACAATGCAAACCAATCGAAGCAAACGTTATCGCACGGCGGCGCAGCAAGTAGATCGGACGAAGAACTATAGTCTCGCCGATTCGGTCGCGACGCTGAAGAAATTCTCACCCACCAAGTTTGATCAGACGGTGACGCTCTCATTTCGCCTTGGGGTTGATCCCAAACAATCCGATCAGATGGTGCGCGGGACTTGCCCGCTTCCACACGGCAGCGGAAAACTGGTGCGTGTGCTCGTCTTCGCGGAAGGCGAAGCGGCAAGGGCGGCCAAAGACGCCGGCGCGGAATTTGTGGGGATGAAAGATCTGATCCAGAAATGCCAGGAAGGTTTTCAGGATTTTGATGTGGCGATCGCTACCCCCGCGGCAATGGCCGAAGTGCGGAAGCTTGGTAAAGTGCTTGGTCCGCGCGGGCTGATGCCCAATCCGCGGACGGGGACCGTCACCGACGACACAGCCAAAGCGGTGCAGGAGGTTAAAGCCGGCCGCGTCGAATTCAAGCTGGACAAAAATGGCAACGTTGCCGTGCCGGTTGGAAAGTTCTCGTTCGAAGAAAATGCGCTGGTGGAGAATGCAAATGCAGTGATTGAAGCCGTGGTGCGAGCTCGTCCGCCGACGGCCAAGGGCCGCTACCTTGAAGGTGTGACAATCAGTGCGACTATGTCCCCGGGCGTCCGCGTAGATCCCACCCCATATCTGAGCGGAGTGTAGGGCCGGAATAACTAGCGCGACAGTATGCGACCAGAAAAAGCCAGTATTGTTTCAGAATTGTCCGAGGCGTTGAAACGCTCGCCTTTTGTGCTCGTGACCGATTATCGCGGAATGAAAGTGGCCGATTTTAGCGAGCTGCGAAGTCGACTAGCGCCTGCCGGCGCCGAGGTGCACGTGGTGAAGAACAATTTTCTCAAGCTCGCGATGGCGGATTCCGGTTTCCCTGAAGCTGGTGACCAGTTCGCAGGGCAAACTGCAGTTGTCACAGGGGAAGCAGATGTAGCGCCGGTGGCCAAAATCTTTAAGACGTTTGCGACCGAGTTTAAGCTGGCTGCACTTAGGGTTGGCTTTGTCGATCGCGCAGTGCTTTCCACGGCGGAATTGGAAACTTTGGCGGAATTGCCGACGCGCGAAATTTTGCAGGCGCAATTGCTAGGGCTCCTGTTATCCACGGCGACGCGTCTAGTGAGTCTGTTTAATCAACCGGCCGCGGCGTTGGCGCGATTGTTGAACGCGAAAGCCGAAAAGGAGGGTGCACCTGCGGCATGAATTTTGTACGGCAGGGACTTTGCCTGTCGGACAAATCCAACACAAACGAAACGGAAATTGTCCGAGCTGGTGGCTACCGGCTTTAATTCTTCGAATGCTTTCGGAGGCGGCAACTGGAGGAAAAACAAAATGGCAGATACAGATAAATTGGTGGAGCAACTCAGTAACCTCTCGGTTCTGGAGATTGCTGGATTGGTCAAGCAGCTTGAGGAAAAATGGGGCGTCAGCGCCGCTGCGCCAGTAGCAGTTGCGGCCGGACCCGCTCCGGGGGCACCTGCCGGAGCAGCAACGCCGGCGGCCGAGGAAAAGAACACGTTTGACGTGATCCTAACAGAAATGGGCGCAAACAAGATTGCAGTAATCAAAGAGGTGCGGAGCGCGGTTCCGGGACTCGGCCTTGCAGAGGCGAAAGCGCTCGTGGAAGGCGCGCCCAAAACGATCAAGGAAGGCGTGCCCAAGCAGGAGGCGGATGAGATCAAGAAAAAGGTCGAAGCTGCGGGTGCAAAGGTCCAAATCAAATAAAGAAATCGAATTTGGGGCGTTGTGGCAGCATGAATCTGTTGCGCAGCGCCAGATCCATAGTAGGTTTAGAACCATTATAGCCCGCCAGACGTATTTTTAACCCGGCGCTAACAAGGCAAATTACATTACCGGCCACGAGACGGAGGTCGTCAATTTGACAGGTCACCGTTTTGATGGCATTTTTGCGCCCTTCGCCCATTCCAGAACCGGTAACTCTGCCCGCGTCGGCCCGCGTTTAGGTGTGGTCGTGTGAGGTTTTAGCTCGTGAGCTTAAGCACTATGTCGGAACGCATTTACTTCGGAAGTATTAAGGAAGCTATCGAACCGCCCAACCTCATTGAGGTTCAGGCAAATTCATACGTCGATTTTCTTCAGAAAGACGTCCTGTATTCGAAGCGCAAAAATCAGGGGCTTCAGGCTGTTTTCAAGGAAGTTTTCCCCATCGAAAGCTACGATGAGAAGGCCGTTCTCGATTTCAGCCACTACGATATCGGTGAACCAAAATTGACGCCACTTGAAGCGCAGCGCGAGGGGCAAACCTACAGCGCGCCGCTGCACGTGACGTTCCAGTTGAGGGAGGAGAAAGGCACGAAGGAAGAGAAAGTGTACATGGGTGAGATTCCGCTCATGACGCCGCAGGGAACCTTTGTCATCAATGGCGCGGAGCGCGTGGTAGTGAGCCAGCTGCATCGTTCTCCTGGCATCGCGTTTGAATCCACCGTCCACGTTAACGGCAAGGTCCTCTATAGCTTTCGTATCATTCCAGACCGCGGCTCGTGGATCGAGGTGCAGTTCGATACGGCTGACCTGCTCTATATTTATCTCGATCGACGCAAGCGCCGCCGAAAATTCCTAGCAACGACTTTCCTGCGCGCGCTCGGCTATGGCTCTGATGAGGAGGTCATTAAACTTTTTTACAACATTGAGACGCTGAAGCTGAGCGACCAACTCGACGAAGAACAGCTCGCCAGCAAAGTTCTTACCGCAGACATCCGCGACGGTGAGGTGACAGTCGCGCGCGCGTTTGAACCCCTGACTCTAGCGACCGTCCGCCAGGTCATGGCGCTGAATATTCACGAGGCCAAAGTCATCGATATCTCGAACGATGACACGATCGTGAAGGCGCTTAGAAAGGACCCGGCGCACGACCAGGAAGAGGCGCTCAAAGACATTTACCGGCGCCTTCGTCCGGGCGATCCGCCGACGGTGGCCAACGCCCGCGCTTTACTCAAACGACTCTTTTTCGATCCGAAGAAATACGACCTTGGCCGAGTCGGCCGCTACAAAATCAATCAGAAACTCGGGATTAACGTGGATTCTTCCGAGCGCATCTTGACCGACAAAGACTTTATCGCGGCGATCAAGTATTTGATCAATTTGCGGCGGGGCGAAGGAACGCTCGATGACATTGACCACCTTGGCAGCCGACGTGTGCGCACCGTGGGCGAATTACTGGCCAACCAGTGCCGGGTCGGTCTTGCTCGGACGGAGCGTCTCGTGAAGGAGCGGATGACTCTGTTCGACATCAACGTGGATGGGATGACGCCGCAAAAGCTTATTAACCCCAAAGCGCTCAGCGCCGTCATCAGGGATTTCTTTGGTCGGTCACAGCTGTCGCAGTTCATGGATCAGACGAATCCGCTCGCAGAATTGACGCACAAGCGGCGTTTGTCCGCTCTAGGCCCTGGAGGTTTGAGCCGCGAGCGCGCCGGCTTTGAAGTGCGCGACGTTCATCCGTCGCACTACGGCCGCATTTGTCCGATCGAGACGCCTGAAGGTCCAAACATTGGCTTAATCAGCTCAATGAGCACCTTCGCGCGCATCAATGAGTTTGGTTTCATCGAAACACCGTATCGCAAGGTGGTTAACGGCCGGGTCACCGATCAGATCGAGTATCTCACTGCTGACCGTGAAGAGAACTTCCTCGTCGCGCAGGCGAATGCGCCGATCGATGGGCGCGGCCATTTCACCGGTGAAAAAGTTTCGGTGCGTTATCGCGGCGACTTCCTCGAAGTCGATCCATCAAAGGTGAATTACATGGATGTCTCGCCGAAGCAGCTCGTTTCGGTAGCGGCCGGCCTCATCCCGTTTTTGGAACACGACGACGCGAACCGCGCGCTGATGGGTTCCAACATGCAACGCCAAGGGGTGCCGTTGATTGTTTCCGAGATGCCGTTGGTCGGTACTGGTCTTGAAGAAAAAGTCGCGCGCGATTCGCACGCAGTTGTTCTGGCTGTCGAGAGCGGCAAGGTCGCTTCAGTCACCGCTGACCAAATTATCGTCACGAAGGACGGCCATCTGCCCGAGTCCAAAAAGAAGATAAAAACCGATTCCGAGGCCGGGATCCACGTTTACGAGCTCCGGAAATTCATGCGGTCGAACGCCGGCACCTGCGTGAATCAGAAACCGATCGTTCGCAAAGGACAGCATGTGAAGCGCGGCCAAGTCATCGCCGATGGGCCGAACACCGATCGCGGCGAACTGGCACTCGGCCGCAATGTGCTTGTCGCGTTCATGCCGTGGAACGGCTACAACTTCGAGGACGCGATCATGATCTCTGAGAAGGTCGTGAAGGAAGATATTTACACGTCCATTCACATCGATGAGTTCGAGATCGGCGCGCGCGATACAAAGTTGGGCCCAGAGGAAATTACGCGCGACATTCCCAATGTAAGCGAAGAAGCTTTGCGCAACCTGGGTCCGGACGGCGTCGTGCGGGTCGGTGCGGAGGTGAAGCCAGGGGATATCTTAGTTGGGAAAATTACACCGAAGAGCGAGACGGAATTGGCTCCGGAAGAGCGGCTGCTTCGCGCCATCTTTGGAGAGAAAGCGGCCGACGTAAAAGACACGTCACTTACCGTGCCCTCCGGTACTTACGGCATCGTGATGGACGTGAGGGTGTCCTCCCGCCGAGAAGTTGCACGCGAGAAACTTACACCGGCCGAAACCAAACGGCAGCTCAAGAACATTGGCGAAGACCATAAGCGCAAGAGAGAGGGGCTCATTGAGCAGCTCACCGATTCACTTTCCAACGTACTGCTGGGCGAAAAAATTCCGCTCGACGTCGTAAATGCCAAGACCGGTGAAATTATCATCCCGGCCAATCGCAAAATCACAAAAACGCTTTTGCGAAAATTGGCGACTGCCCACGATCACATCGAGATCGATCCAAGCCCGATTCGGAACAGGATCCGGGAAATCATCGGCGGATACGAACACAAGTTCGCCGAGCTGGAGCTCGAACGGGATCGCGCGACGGACCGCGTGGAAAGCGGCGAGGAGATCGAACCCGGGATCATTAAACAGGTCAAAGTTTACATCGCCAGCAAGCGTAAGCTCAGTGTCGGCGATAAAATGGCAGGCCGTCACGGGAACAAAGGCGTTGTGGCGCGCATTGTACCCGAGGAAGACATGCCGTTCCTCGCAGATGGAACGCCGGTTGACATTGTGCTTAATCCGTTAGGCGTCCCGAGCCGTATGAATGTTGGCCAGGTCCTGGAAACGCACCTCGGCGTTGCTGCCAAAGCGCTTGGATTTAGAGTAGCCACTCCGGTCTTCGATGGAATCAAGGAAAAACAAATTCGCGATTACCTGCGTGACGCTAGAAAGAAGGAGGGCTTCACGTGGGTGCAAGAAAACGGAAAGGCGCGCCTTTTCGACGGTCGCACCGGCGATCCGTTCGATCAGGAAGTCGTAGTTGGCCACATCTACATGATGAAGCTCGGCCACCTTGTGGCGGACAAGATTCATGCCCGGGCGGTGGGACCGTATTCGCTTGTCACTCAACAGCCGCTCGGCGGTAAAGCGCAGTATGGTGGCCAACGCTTCGGCGAGATGGAGGTCTGGGCACTCGAGGCCTATGGTGCTGCCTATACGTTGCAGGAATTGCTGACGGTTAAGTCCGATGACGTGCAGGGCCGGACGCGCATCTACGAGTCAATCGTTAAGGGCGACAACTCGCTCGAAGCTGGAACGCCAGAATCCTTCAACGTGTTGATCAAGGAAATGCAAAGCCTTGGTCTTGACGTGAAGGTCGGCAGCCAGGCGCCCACTTTTATGGAAAGCGTCGCATAATTTTTACATTCACAACTTATTCGAGAAATCATGAACGAACATTCCTGGCGTGAGTTAGTGGGCGAAGAGCGCCCAGTAGGTTTTGATCAAGTCGCAATTGGCATTGCCTCGAGCGATACCATGCGCTCGTGGAGCAAAGGCGAAGTCAAGAATCCGGAGACAATTAATTATCGTACGTTCAAACCTGAGAAGGGCGGACTTTTCTGCGAACGGATTTTTGGGCCGACGCGCGACTGGGAGTGTTCGTGCGGAAAATACAAGCGCATCAAGCATAAAGGCGTGATCTGCGACCGTTGCGGCGTGGAAGTCACACTCGCGCGCGTCCGGCGTGAACGGATGGGGCACATAGAGCTGGCGGTGCCGGTTTCGCACATCTGGTTTTACAAATGCATGCCTTCGCGCATCGGGCTCATGCTGGATATGAGCGCGCGTCAGCTTGAGCGCGTGATTTACTACGAAGACTACATCGTCATCGATCCTGGCAAGACGCCATTGCAGAAAACACAACTGCTGAACGAAGTCGAATACCGTGAGGCGCAGGAACAATACGGCGAAGATTTCGTTGCTGGGATGGGCGCTGAAGCGATTAAGAAACTTCTCTCTGAGATCGACCTTAACAAGCTCAACAAAGAGCTAGAGAAGGCGATGGGGGCGACGAAGAGCAAGCAGATTCGCAAGAAACTGGCGAAACGTCTCAAGCTTGTTCAAGGTTTCCAGAGTTCACGTGCGCGACCCGAGTGGATGATCCTGGAGGTTCTGCCAGTGATTCCGCCGGATTTGCGTCCTTTAGTGCCACTGGAAGGTGGACGTTTCGCGACCTCGGACCTCAATGATCTTTATCGTCGCGTGATCAATCGTAACAACCGGCTCAAGAATCTGCTCATGCTCAAGACGCCGGATGTCATCATCCGAAACGAGAAACGCATGTTGCAGGAAGCCGTCGACGCTTTGTTCGACAACGGCAGGCACGGTCGCGCCGTTACTGGCGCGGGCAATCGTCCGCTCAAATCGCTGAGCGACATGCTCAAAGGCAAAGGTGGCCGCTTCCGTCAGAACTTGTTAGGCAAACGCGTCGATTACTCGGGCCGCTCGGTGATTGTCATCGGTCCGGAGCTCAAGCTGAATCAGTGCGGGCTGCCGAAGAAGATGGCGTTGGTTCTTTTCGAGCCGTTCATCATTCGTCGGCTCAAAGATCTCGGGTACGTCCACACGGTACGCAGCGCGAAAAAGATGATTGAACGCCAAACGCCCGAAGTGTGGGACATTCTCGATGAAGTAACCAGAGGGCATCCGGTGCTCCTGAATCGTGCTCCGACTTTGCACCGCCTCTCGATTCAGGCGTTTGAACCGCAATTGATCGAGGGTGAAGCGATTCGTATTCACCCGCTCGTTTGCACCGCTTACAACGCCGACTTCGACGGCGACCAAATGGCAGTGCACGTGCCGCTGTCGGTCGAGGCGCAGTTGGAAGCGCGAATGCTGATGCTCGCGCCAAACAATATTTTCTCTCCGTCGAGCGGCAAACCGATCACCACGCCAAGTCAGGACATAACCCTGGGTTGCTATTATATAACGCAAAATCCGCGGACACCGAAGAAGGATGGGCGTCATCTACCGCTGTTTGCGGACGCCTCCGAAGTCGAATTCGCGATGATCGAAGGCACGATCAAAACGCATGATCGCATCCTATTTAAGAACCCCGACCGCGGGCGGCAAACTAACCTTGGAAATCCCGACGCCACGGTAATCGAGACAACTGCCGGTCGCGTGATTTTCAATCAAATTTGGCCGAAAGAACTTGGTTTCTTCAATAAACCAGCGGGCAAGAAACAACTCAGCGACATTATTTGGCGCTGCTATCAAATCGCCGGCCCCGCAGTTACGGTTGCCACGCTCGATAAGCTGAAAGAGCTCGGGTTTAGGGAAGCGACGCGTGCTGGTATCTCGATTGGCATCGAGGACATGATCATTCCAAAACGGAAAGAATCCGAGTTGGAGAATGCTTACAAGCAGGTCAAACAAGTGGACCAGCAATATCGCCGCGGCATCATCACCGACGGCGAACGGTACAACAAAATCATCGATATCTGGACGCACGCCGGCGATCAAATCTCCAATGTGATGTTCCGCGAGATCGAGGAAAATCAGGATCGCAAGGAGTACAATCCGATCCATTTGATGGTCGATTCAGGCGCGCGCGGCAATCGCCAGCAAGTGCGCCAGCTCGCCGGCATGCGCGGCTTGATGGCCAAGCCAAGCGGCGAAATCATCGAGCGTCCCATTACGTCAAATTTCCGCGAAGGCCTAACCGTGCTGGAGTACTTCATCTCCACTCACGGGGCGCGCAAAGGTCTCGCCGATACGGCGCTGAAAACTGCGGACTCCGGCTATCTCACCCGCAAACTCGTGGATGCGGCGCAGGATGTGATCATCGTTGCGGAGGATTGCGGAACCGTAAACGGCATCGTGGTGCGCTCGATTTACGAAGGCGACGAGGAAGTCGTCGACCTTGGCCAGCGCATTATTGGCCGTGTGAGCTGCGAAACAATCGCCGACCCGGTGGACAAAAAGAAAAAGATCGTCAAAGCAAACCAATACATCGACGAGAAGATCGCAGCCGAGTTACAGCGCATCGGTGTCGAGCAACTCAAGATCCGCTCGGTGCTCACGTGCGAGTGCGGCCGCGGCGTGTGCGCGAAGTGCTACGGTCGCAACCTCGCCACCGGCGACTTCGTGAAACTCGGTGAGGCTGTCGGAATTATTGCCGCGCAGTCCATCGGCGAGCCGGGAACGCAGTTAACGATGCGCACGTTCCACATTGGCGGCACGGCCAGCCAGACATTTAAGCAACCGATTATCAAGGCGAAGAATGACGGCACCGTGCAGTTCATTGATCTGCGGACCGTGCAGGCGCTCGATGGAAGTTGGATCGTGTTAAACAAAAACGGCTCGATCAGCGTGAACAACGATGAGGGCCGCGAACTGGAGCGCTACAATGTCGTGATTGGCTCAGTGATTTCCAAGGAGGACGGCGCGCCTGTGAAGAAGGGCGAAACCTTCGTGCAATGGGATCCGTACAACGTGCCGATCCTTACCGACAGAGGCGGGAAGATCGAATTCCGCGACATGATTGCCGGAGTAACAATTAAACGCGAAGTCGATGAAGCGACCGGCCTCATGGGCACCATGGTCATCGAGCACAAGGAAGATCTGCATCCGCAGGTGGTCATTATCGATGACAAAAAGGAAGTGCTCGCGAGCTATTCAATTCCCGCTGGCGCTCACGTCATCGTCGAGGAAGGCCAGAAAGTGCGGGCAGGCGCTTTGCTGGCAAAAACGCCACGCAAAGTTGCAAAGACAAAGGACATTACGGGCGGTCTGCCGCGGGTTGCGGAACTGTTCGAAGCTCGCCGGCCGAAGGATGCGGCTGAGATCGCCAAAATCGACGGCGTTGTCGAGCTGGGCGGAACTGTGCGCGGCAAACGGAGTTTGATTCTGAAAGATTCGGACACTGGCGCCGAGGAAGAGCATCTCATTCCGCTTACCAAGCACATCATCGTGTTCAAAGGCGATTATGTGAAGAAAGGCCAACAACTCACCGAAGGGCCGATTGTGCCGCACGAGATTCTGGAAGTGTGTGGTCCGCAGGAATTGCAAGAGCACTTGGTGAACGAAGTGCAGGAGGTGTATCGGCTCCAGGGGGTGGAGATCAACGATAAGCACATCGAGATCATCGTGCGCCAAATGTTGCGCAAGGTGAAGATCACCGATCCCGGCGATACATCGCTGCTTTGGGGCGATCAGGTCGATAAACTCGACTTCGAGGTAGAGAATAAGAAAGTCGTGGAGAAAGGCGGCAAGCCGGCGGAGGCTGTTCCGGTGCTGCTCGGCATCACTAAGGCTTCACTGGAAACCGACAGCTTCATTTCTGCGGCTTCGTTCCAGGATACGACCCGTGTTCTCACTGAAGCGGCTACGCTGGGCAAAATCGATAGGCTGCGCGGCTTCAAGGAAAACGTGATCATGGGTCACTTAATTCCTGCCGGAACCGGGTTTCCGGAACATCGCCAGCTCAAGCTGGTCGAAAAAGGCGAGCCGGTTGGCGCGCCAGTGATGGAAGAAGCCGAGCCGCAACCTGCTATCGGCTGACCGCGAAGTCGTGTGGCGTTTGTGTCAGACGCCATTTCACTGATTGGCGTTTCACAGAAACGCCCTACAGTTTGGCTTCGTGTCCATCGTCACCAAGACTGGCGACAAAGGCAAAACGTCGCTGATGTACGGACGGCGATTGTCAAAAGCCGACCCGCGCGTCGACGCCTATGGATGCGTTGATGAGTTGAGCGCCGCGCTTGGTCTCGCCCGATGCATTGCGACTGATAATTTCCTTTCGAATCAAATCTTCGCAGCCCAAAGAGATTTAATCGTCGTGATGGGCGAGCTGGCCACGGCGCCGGCCGACCACGAACGGTACGCCAAAGATGGCTTTCATCTCACTACATCAGAGATGGTCGATCGGATCACTTCGGTCGTTTTCGACCTTGAGAAGGATAAATCGTTGTATCCCAAAGACTGGGTTGTGCCCGGTGCAACGCCGGTTTCTGCGGCATTGGATTTTGCCCGCACAACATGCCGCCGCGCAGAGCGGCACATCGCGGCGTTCAGCGCCGGAGACGAAAATTTCAACCCGGAGATTTTGCGTTACCTCAACCGGCTTTCGGATCTTTGCTGGGTGCTCGCGAGGTACGCGGAAAAACACGCGCAACCCCCCAGTTAGCGGGGTATTCCTGTGACGCACTCTGGCTTGTGCCGCAATCGAAGAGAGCCTCTTTGAAACACCCGGGATGACAACTTAGGTTCACCAACCGGGACTCGCTAGGACGCGCCCAATCGACGAAGTCGCTTCCAAAGCGCTGTTCGAGTAAGAATTCTGCGCCAAAGCAAAAACCGACCAGGCTGGAGCAACCGTGCGGGACCGACAAAATTCCGCACGCACACAAACATTGCGTGATGAGGCGGATAGTGTTCACGATGTTTAGCGGCCGAACATTGACGCGGGCGCACGAATGCCTTCTTCGCTCGGGGCGCGCGGCCCACCGAAAGGAAAGTTAAATCCAACGATAATAAACACCTCTGCGTCCGGTGAGTCATCAGTTACACCGAACTGTGGAGACAGCGTGATAAAAGTATTGCGCGTGGGTCGAACATTGATGCTGGGGCCAATGAGGAATTCGTACGTAGGATCACTCCGCGAGCCGGCTTCGCTGGCGCCTTCAAAAAGAGTTTCGACGCCGACGTTGAGGGTCTGATCAATCAGCGCATAGGTCAGCGCACTGCTCATCTCGAACACGCGTTCGGCCGCACCGCCGTTTTCGTGCTCATATGTGAGGTTAGCGGCCCAATTCCAGCGATGGGCGAATGTTTGACCAAGCAACAGCTTGAGCTCCCAGACGTCGGGGGCGTTGTCGTTAAAGCTCCACTCGCCGTAAAGAGTCGGGTTCAGCGGAATTTTTCCCCAGTTAGCAAGCGCGTAGCGAAGCTCCACACTTGAGCCTTTGTAAAAAGCATCTCCCCCTTCGATGCCCCAGTTCTGATAAGCGTCGAGCTGAAATCGGTACGGCAATCCGATTTCAACTTCCTCGCGAAAGCTATGTGTGACGTGGCCTTCAGCAAATTCTGGAGTCCAAAACTGGTTGAATTCAAGCGTGCCCGCCGGTCGTACATAAACGCGAGTGTTGCTGAAGGCGCGCTCTGTTGTCCACTCCGGCTGGCCGTACGAGCCTACCGGTAACTCTTGGCGAAGACCGCCCGGAGCGGTGGCGGTGATTTCGACTTCCGGAACAGTTACTGCCTCCTGTGCGCGCAAAGCAGTCGTTATTCCAAAAAAACTCGCTGCGGCGGTCACAACGATTTTGATTAAATTTGACCTCATCTTGAGAACCAAAATAGCGGCTCGCCCTCGGGCGCTGCTCCCGTTTGGTTGCGAATTTTTGGCGGTAACTTGCAGGCGACAGTGTTCTTCCGGGGTCCTGGAAACCGCCAGCTATAGGGTGGCGCCGGTGGCGAAAATCGACATCGCCTGACCGGCCAATTTCAGGTTGCGAACAGCCGTATGATATAGCATCTTCACGCTCCCGCTCTGGGAGCGTCCCGCCTTCGGGAATTTCGCTTATGGCAGAAACAACAGAATTAGTGCCTGAATTGTTGGAAGCTGGTGTTCATTTTGGACACCAGACGAAGCGTTGGAATCCAAAGATGAAGCCTTTCATCTTTGAACAGCGCAATCAGATTTACATCATCAATCTTGATGAAACCGTCAGGCAGCTCCGGCGCGCAACCGATTTTCTGCAGGAGATCGCGCGCCGCAGCGGCAGGATTTTGTTCGTCGGCTGCAAGAAACAGGCGCAGGAAGCAATAAAAGAAGCCGCGTTGGCGTGCGGGCAGTTCTACGTAAACCAACGCTGGCTGGGCGGCACGTTGACCAATCTCGCCACAATCCGTAAGAGCATTGGCCGATTGAAATACATCGAGCAGATCGAGCAGTCGCCGGAATACAAGAAAATGGGAAAACAAGAATTGGCTGCGCTGAATCGTGAGGCTGCAAAACTCAGACGCAACCTCGAGGGGATCATCGACATGTCAGAATTGCCCGATGCACTCGTGGTGATCGACACGATCCGAGAGCAAAATGCCGTCAACGAGGCGCGCCGCCTCGGGATCCCCGTGGTCGCCATCGTTGATACTAACGCTGACCCCGAACTCGTCGATTATCCGATTGCGGGGAACGACGACGCCATCCGCGCGATCCGAGTGATTTTGCAAAAACTCGTCGATGCAATTGTTTCGGCCAGCAGCGAGGCTCGCATCCGCGAACAGGTGGAAATGGCAGGCGTATCGGCCTGACCTAGCCGCGTCAGCGGTCGACTCTTTAACGCTTCAACGATTCCAAGGACTTAATGAAGGCAACAACTGAAATCGATCCAAAACTCGTTAAGAAACTCCGTGAAAAGACGAATGCCGGCTTCATGGATTGCAAGCGTGCTCTCGTCGAGAGCGGCTGCGACCTGGAAAAGGCCGAAACGATTTTGCGCACGAAGGGCATCGCCACTGCTGCGAGAAAGGCCACGCGCGCGACGAAGGAAGGCATCGTCGCATCGTACATTCATCTGCAGGGCAAGGTTGGCGTCCTGGTGGAGGTGAATTGCGAGACTGATTTCGTGGCGAGAAACGAGAATTTCCGAGAGTTCGTGAAAGACATCACACTGCATATCGCCGCCGCGCACCCGCTCTATGTCAGCCGCGCCGATGTCCCGGGCAACCTGATCGAGGCGGAACGCGAAATTTACAAGGCACAGGTACTAGGCAAGCCGGTGCACGTTGCGGACAAAATTGTCGAGGGCAAACTCGAGAAATTCTACAGCACAATTTGCCTGCTCGAGCAGGGCTTCATTAAAAATCCCGATGTGACGATTAGCGATTTATTGAATTCCAAGATTGCCGAACTCGGCGAAAACATTGTCATTCGTCGCTTCGTCCGGTACCTCGTCGGCGAGCCGCTGCCGAGCGAAGCATAATTGTTGCAGTGGCGTTCGTCGCGGCGAACGCCGAATTTTGAAAGGGCGGGCGCCGCGTAAAAGCGCCTCCATAACCCACGTGCCCATTCGGCCAATCCGTGGTTTATTTTGAGTGAATGGCGCTCACCGAATACAAACGCAAACGCGACTTCAAAAAGACCAGCGAACCGGCAGGCAAGCCCGTTCCAAAGAAGGTCAAAGGCGCGTCGCGATTCGTCATTCAAAAACATGCGGCGCGCCGGTTGCACTACGACTTCCGCCTGGCAATGGAACGCGTGTTGAAATCGTGGGCGCTGCCAAAGGGACTTCCCTGGAGGCGCGGCGAGAAGCATCTTGCCGTCGAAGTCGAGGACCATCCGATTGAGTACGAAGGCTTCGAAGGGGTGATTCCCGAGGGGCAGTATGGTGGTGGCACCGTGATGGTCTGGGACCGCGGGACCTACTACGTTTACGGCGAGCAACCCCTGAAATCGCTGCGGGAGGGTAAGCTGCACCTTCTTCTCGATGGCGAAAAAGCCAAAGGCGAATGGACGCTGGTGCGGATCCGCGGCCGCGACGGTGAAAAGAATCAGTGGCTGATCCTAAAGACCGGCGACGACTCAAAACCGATTTCGAGCAAGCTCGAAGATGAATCGGCCAAGACCGGTCGCACGATGCAACAAATCGCGGATGCGCGCGACGCCGAGTGGCAGTCAGGTCGTGTAGAGGACCAAAGTCCGACATCGCAATTCAAGGCGCGAATCCGCGAGGCGATTAAAAAAAAA
>Ga0307471_100000745_pt1 | contig 17015 bp, 7 predicted proteins | sample atmos_gasesAM3C__2_FD_204566 | JGI IMG/M metagenome (GOLD analysis project Ga0307471, IMG submission 204566) | Hardwood forest soil microbial communities from Morgan-Monroe State Forest, Indiana, United States - atmos_gasesAM3C_515 | ecosystem: Environmental > Terrestrial > Soil > Temperate...
AGCCGTGCGTTGCGCGATGAGGAGCGGCAAGCGTGGCAGCGGCTTATTCGCGTGATGGGACACGAGCTGAACAATTCGCTGGCGCCGATCCAGTCGGTCGCACAAAGTCTGGAAAGCGGGCTACAGATGCTCACATCGGGGCCGGAGACGGCCGGGGCCGCCGCAGGGGTAGGGGCCGGGCCGAGCGCCGAGCTGCTCGATGACATGCGAGCGGGCTTTGGGATTATTCGATCGAGGACGGAAGCACTCGGGCGATTCATGGCGGCCTATTCACGGCTGGCGCGATTGCCGGCGCCCAAGTTGGCGCCGATGGACGTGCGGCCGTGGATTACGCGCGTCGTGAAACTAGAGACGCGCGTGAAATTGAAGTTGGAAGAAGGTCCGGACATGACCATTTCCGGTGATGCGGACCAGCTGGAGCATTTGCTGATCAATCTGGTGCACAACGCCGCGGACGCGGTGCTCGAAAACGGAAAATGCGCGAGCGTCGGCTGGGCGCGGCAGGATTCGCAGCTGCATGTTTGGGTCCTCGACGATGGGCTGGGAATTCAGAATCCGGCGAACGTGTTCGTTCCCTTTTTCACTACAAAAAAAGGCGGAACGGGGATTGGCTTGGCGTTGAGCCGGCAGATTGCCGAAGGACACGGCGGCACTCTGACGCTGGAGAACCGGAAGGATGCGCGAGGTTGTGAAGCGCGACTGCGCCTGCCGTTGTAGGTACCGACGAGAGATCAGTTCTTTGGAGGCTCGGTCATTTCCATCGCCCAGATCGCGGCGGGACGCATGTACATCGAGGCGCGGTAGTTGCCGGTGATGTCCCACGCCTCAGGAGTTCGGAACCAGTAGCCCTTGGTTTCGTAGGTGGTGTGGTAGACGCCCCAGGCGGTCTTGTAGGCCTCTTCTTTCATTCCCTCGCCGAGCATGAAGCCGGCGAGGCCGAGCGTCGTGCCAGTCCAGACTTCCTGGACCTGCTCGTTGGTTGTGACCAAGGAGCCGTCGGCGGCGATGCCGTTGACGGCTCCCATTGTACCGTCGGCGAACTTCATCACGTTGTAGGCGAAGATTTTCTTCAGCGCCTTGGCGCGCATGTCGCGTGGGACGATGTCGCCGAGTCCGGTCATGTCCGCATACCACTGGCCGGCAAGCTGATCGGCCTGGATGTTGTCGCGATATTCACTTTGCGTGTCGTAGCGGAAATATTCGCCGTTCCAGAGTTTCTTTATATAGCTGGCCTGCGATTTGGCGAATTGATCGTGATATTGCTTTGCGGCAGCGGCCTCGCCAAGTTGCTTGGCGATCTCCTCGGCGGAACGTAGCGCGGCGAGATAGAGACTCGCGGAATAGGCGCTTTCGCCCTTCACAAGCCAGGTGTCGTAGGTCTGGTCGGGATAGGCTTCGTTCTCCGGCAGGCCGTCGCCATCCTTGTCGTACTTGTTCAGGTAGGCGATGGCTTCCTGCACAGCGGGCCAGGTATCGCGCAGGAAGCTTTCGTCTTTGCGTCCTGTAAAGACGAAGTCGCGGTAAATCATTAGCACGAGCTTAGGATTCAGATCCTTCCAACCGTTGGTGTCTTGCCAACTGAACTGATTGATCTGCTTGAACGGATCCTCCTGTGGCACGCCCAGATCGTGAGGAACGGCGCCCTTGGCTTTGCGAATTCGATAGGTGAGCTGGTTGGTCTGCTGCGTTTTCCAGATCCACTCCATTTTTTCGGCGGCTTCCTGCGGAACGGTGGCGGCGAAATCCCGCATCACGCCTTTTTCGAGTTCTGGCCAGAACTTCAGCAGCGGCATGGAGCCGTAGAAGCGGACGTCGAGCGTCTCGTAATACGGATAGTCGTAGCACTCCATGAAGGAATAAACGGGGCGTTCGTTCGCGTTGGAGCCGACAGGCCGGCCGTAAAAGGAACCCGCATCGGCGAGCACGTAGAGCTCGTTGAAGAGCATGCCGCGATACCAGAGCGGTTTCGACTCATCATTGATGTAGCGCGCTTGCCAGGAGTCGATGGCGTCGCTCCACGCTGCGGCGTTCTTCAGGCCGTCGCGAGCGATGGCCCAAGAATTGAGACCGGAAGCGCCGTAGAAGTCCGTGTAGCGACGATTCCATTTGCGGCCGGCACCGAACTGAACGATCGGAAGGTCCCAGGAAATGACCATCGGTACCACTTTCTGTTCGCCGGGCTCGAGCGTAAAGCGCACGGCGACGGCGGCCGCGATACCTTCGTCGCTGCTGGTCCACGCGTTGTCGCTGTTGGAGAGGCGACCGTCTTTTGCAAACGGCGTCCAGATGTCGCTGCCATCGCGATCGGGCGCGAAGGTCGTCTGGTAGAAAACTTCGACGCCGGGTGACTCGAGCGCGGCGATCGTAAACTGGCCGTCCCATTCTTCGGTCACCGACTTATCCAGATGATTGCGATCGAGGACGATGCCCTTCATTTCGCCCGCCGAGCCCAGTGATTCCTTTTCCGCGTGATTGCGGTTGCCGGCGTTGATGGCACCGCGCAGATCACGGTCGAAGGTGCGGAACTGGCCGACCATGTTTTTCCAGGTGAGAAGAACCGCGACGGTGACGCGACGGTTGGTGGGATTGTTCGTGTGCCAGCGGTAGACGGCGACGGGATAGCTGGTTTCCTTGTAATTGTCGGGAAGGACCGGCGAAAACTGTTCAAGAACGACGTGCGCGGGGAATTTGTCCCACCGATAGTCGTACCAGGCCTTTGGATACAAGGCGTAGTAGTCGCCCGCACCTACGGGATAATCCCAGGCCCAGGATTTAAGCGCATCGCCTTCCGGATGGGCGGCGGTTAGGACTTTGGCGACGCCTTCGCTTTCTCCTTCGCTTTTCTGGTAAACCGCGAATTGATTGGCCCACTCGGTTTGATATTTGTGAACTCCCGCCTTCATGTGCCAGCGGGCAAAATCTCCCCGGTAGGTTCGCGAGAACGTGCCTGCGCCAAACCCGCCCACCGGAGCACCTTGCCAGTAGCTGTTGTCGATATGCCCGGCGTCGAGGGCAGGCTTTTTCGTGCCGGCGTTTGCAACAGGCGCGCCGATCGGACGCTTCCAGGCAGCCTTGGGGATGTCGTCGCCGCCTCGCGCGGCAGCAACGGACACCAGACTAGCAAGGACCACCAGGCCAGCGAGGGCTTTTGGCTGGGTCATGAGACCTCCATCTAATGACGACGCATTGATCCGGAATGCCGCTTTGGCACGAAGCGGCTGAAATCAGTGCGCGAAAGTATCGTATAAAATCGATATTCTGGGCAAGCGATTTCGAGATTCCGTGGGCGAACACGCGATCGCCCGACACCGGAAAAAACGCACTTGGTCGTCTTGGTCAGCGGAGTTTTTGGAGATCGAAGGCGGCGGAAATGGTCTTGGAGTCAGGCGTAACGATCTCCACGGTTACCGGCTCGGACGCGACGCGTTTGGCGTCGTACTCGATCCAGACGATTGCGCCGTCCAGCACCGAGGGCGTGTCTTTGGACGCCGCGGAGTGGACCGGCTTGTTATGGATGGAGCGTGCGGGAAGGGTCTTCTCCTGCTGTTTGAGATTGATCTGGAAGTTTTGCCAGAAATTCTCGGGCCGAATCGCCTTCTTCTGGTCTTGCGTTGGAGCAGGCGGGCTCGCCGGACCGCTGTCCTGTTTTGGGTAGGCCGACGGAAGCATCAAGCGTACACGGACCATGATGGTATCGCCGCGCTGGCGATATTCCTGGGCGGCTTGTTGCTCCGAGTATCCGCCGCTCGCGCGTTCGCGGGATCGGTCGACCACTTGTGCGAACGGAGTCAAAATTTCGATGTCAGCAACGTGGGGCCCTCCGGCGACGGCGTTGGCGGCTTGCTGCGAATAGGGCGTCAGGAAGTCCGAAGTCGCTTGGTCGTTTCGCTGGCCTAGTGTCCACGCTTCCTGCAACTGCGTCGCGCTCAGGGGCATTACGTACGCCCACATTTCGACCGGTGCCCACAACGGGAAAGCCAGGGAGAGCAAGCTCGCCACGAGACGGAGGCGCATCGAGACACGTCGGACACGGTGCAGTTCGCGGTTCACTTTGGTTGGATGATGGCAACTGCGGGATCGACGTGACGAAGCCAGTACTGGAACTAGATGGGCGACTTTTGGGGCGTTCGCGCGTACGGCAGAGTACTGTAACTCCTTGATGTGCTTGCGGATGCGGCGAAGTCGAGGTATGAAAAAGTTGCCTGGCGGCGAAAAAAAAACATAAACCGCCGCGCAAGGATAACTGTAAGTGTCCTAACAATATATGGTTAGCGGCAGACCCCCGTGGCCACACGCGTGCGTATCCCCACGGCGACCATCGGGCGACTTGCACGAGCCCGTAAGTCGCCTGAGGGTTGCAGCGGATGAGTCAGGAGATTACAGACCCTACGCCTAGGTGGCGCGAGCGAGTCGCCGCCCTGAAGAACCTCCCGCCGATTTTTCAAATCGTTTGGGAAGCCGCCCCGAAAGTCATCGTTTCCAGCGTCACCTGCCGCGTTCTGGCCGCACTTATTCCCTTGGCGGTTTTGGCGGTCACCCGCGTTATCGTCAACGACATCGTAGATTTCCGCAGCGGCAAGCTGGCGCAAATTCCGACGAACTTCTGGTATCTGGTGGCGTTGGAATTCGTCCTGGCGGGTATTATCGCCGGCGTGCTGGCGCGACTGATCCTGTTCTCCGAAGTCGTTCTCTCGGATCGCTACAGCAAGCACATCAGCACGAAAATCATGGAGCACGCGTCGCGGCTCGATTTGACGTCGTTCGAGGATCCGCTGTTCTACGACAAGATGGAGCGCGCGCGCGTTCAAGGCACCGACCGCATCGTGATGATCCAGTCGACGGGCTTGTTAATCCAGCAGATCGTGACGACGATCAGCCTTGCGGGCGGCATTTTGTTCTTGTCGCCATGGATTCTGGCGGTGCTGGTCGCTTGCGTGATTCCCGCGTTCCTGGGCGAGACGCATTTCGCCTTCAAGGGCTATTCGCTGAATTTCCGGCAGACTCCAGCGAAGCGCGAGATGGATTACCTCCGGATCATCGGCGGCAGCAAAGAGAGTGCCAAGGAACTGAAGCTGTTCGGGCTGAGGGATTTTCTCGTCGGCCGTTATTCCAAGCTCTCGAACGAACTCCATCGACAGAATGTGGTGCTGGCACGACAACGCCTATGGGTCGGATCGGCATTCACGTTGTTGAGCGCGCTGGGCTACTACGGCAGCTACGCATTTGTGATCTACAAGACCGTCACCGACAAACTGGACATCGGCACGTTCACCTTCATGACCGGAGCGATCGCCCTGGCTAGCACGAATATTCAAGCGGTGTTCTCAACGTTCTCCACGATCGCCGACCAGGCGATGTTCATCACCGACTTGCTGGAGTTCTTCAATCTGAAACCGCGGGTTTTCTCGAAGCCGAACGCCCTGCCCGCGCCGCGGCCAATTCGCAAGGGCTTCGAGTTTCAGAATGTTTCGTTCTCCTATCCCGGCCAAGAGCGCAGGGTTCTCAGCAGCGTCAGTTTCAATCTCGAGCCGACCCAGCGAATCGCTCTGGTTGGGGAAAATGGTCAAGGCAAAACGACGATCGTAAAGCTGCTGACGCGTTTGTATGACCCGACGGGAGGGCGAATCCTTTTGGATGGCGTCGACCTCCGCGAATTCGAGCTGGAAGACTTGTGGAAAGAGATTGGGGTGATTTTCCAGGATTTCATGCGCTACGACCTGACCGCACAGGAAAACATCGCAATCGGCCGCATAGAAGACCAAGACAATGTCTTCCGCATTCGCTCGGCAGCGCACAAGAGCCTAGCCGAGGACGTGATCCGCAAGATGCCGAGAGGCTACGAGCAGGTTTTGGGGCGGCGCTTCGAAGGCGGCGTTGATCTGTCGGGCGGCGAATGGCAGAAGGTCGCGCTGGCCCGCGCGTACTTGCGGGATGCGCAGTTGCTGATTCTCGACGAGCCGACAGCGGCACTGGACGCGAAGTCCGAGCACGAGGTCTTCCAGCGCTTTGCCGAACTGACCAAGGGGAAGATGGCCCTGCTGATCTCTCACCGCTTCTCCACCGTGAAAATGGCGGACCGAATTCTGGTTCTCGAGGACGGACGCATCGCCGAAGAGGGCCATCACGACGAGCTTTTGCAAAGCAAGGGGCGATACGCGGAGATGTTTGAGCTGCAAGCGGCGAGTTACCGATAGAGGATGGGAAAGACCAATGGCCACGCAACAACAACCCGCTTTTGAGTCAAATCCTTCGCTGATAGCCGGCGGCTCGGTTCGCACCACGGCCTATGAGAAGGACTTGCTGGCGCCAGCGTCGCGGCAATTCGCGAAGGTGAGCTATGACCAGTTGCGCGCGGCTGCCCTTTTGGAAGCGGAGGGATGGAAGTCACTCGAGAAATCAAAAACGGCTTCGGCGCTGAACCTGCGGCGGGAAGCGGCGAAGACCTCCATCGAAAAGAATTCGCAAATCTTGCGCAACATGGTTACGAGCGGGCGCAAGTTGAATGGGGACGCGGAGATCCTGCTGGCAAATTCCAACCTGTTTCGCCAATGCCTGGAAGAAACCGACAAAGTGGCAGAGAACGCCGGCGAGTTACCCCAGATCGAGACTGCCGAGGCGGCGAGCCTACCCCGAGCGTACGTCGCAGCCGAAAGCTATCTGCGAACCGTGAACTACGAGTTCGATGAACAGAGTTTCGAGAAATATTTCATGGTGATGCAAGAATCTGTTGCACTTCAGATGCTGGAGGTGTGGCAGCTGCAGGCGCTGACGGAGCTGGTGCTTTTGGAAGCGGTCGGGACCTTCGCCGAACGAATGGTGGCCGCAAAGAATGTCACCCGAGAGACTGCAAGCGAAACGCAAGCGCCTACAACGAAGCCCACAGCGCAGGAGCTGGAAGCGCAAGCATCGGAATACTTCGGCGCACCGAGCCTGGTGACGTTAATCGCGAGCCTGCGTCGCGCTAAGGGCGTGGACTGGAACGAACTCTTCGAGCGCGTCAACGCGATCGAGCAGATTCTGCGCCGCGACCCGTGCGACGCCTACGCGCAAATGGATTTCGAGAGTCGCGACACGTACCGCCGCACGATCGCGCATCTTGCCAAGCAATCGAAGGCAACCGAGCAGGAAGTTGCGCGGAAGGCGCTGGAGCTTGCAGGCGTTCTGCACTGCTCTCCCAACGAGCGCGTGAAGGAGCGCCAATCGCATGTCGGCTACTATCTTGTCAGCGACGGACGGGAAATGCTGGAGCACGCGATTGGCTACCGCTCGACCACGGCGGAACGCGTGCGTGGCCTCATCAAACGCTGGCCAGACTTCTCCTACATCCTCGGGATTGAGCTGATTACCCTGGCGTTGATGGCCGCGGCAATATACTTCGGCGGAGTGAAGCTCACCGGGCTGATGATCGTAGCGGTCTTCTTGCTTCCGGCGGCCGATTGCGCGGTGGCGCTGATGAATCAGTTCGCCACTTCGCTATTCCCGCCGAAGCCGATGCCGAAGCTGAATTTGTCCAAGGGCGTACCCGTCGAATTCAGCACTATGGTTGTGGTGCCCACTTTGCTGATGAACGACGCGCAGATGGCGCGCGCGGTACGGGATCTGGAGGTTCGGTTCCTTGCAAACCGTGACGCCCACGTCCACTTTGCGCTGCTCACCGATCCGCCAGACGCGGCTCAGCAGTTCGACGATAAAGACAAGCTGGCCGGGCAATGTGCGCACTTAGTCGAAGCCTTGAACGCGAAGTACTCCGCGGAAAATCGTGGATCCTTCTTCCTGTTCCACCGGCACCGCTGCTACAACGAAGCCGAAGGCGTGTGGATGGGTTGGGAGCGTAAGCGCGGCAAGCTGCTGGATTTCAACCGGCTCCTGGTCGGCACGGCCGACAATTTCCCGGTGAAGGCCGGGAATATGTCGGTTCTCCACAACATCAAGTATGTGATCACGCTGGATGCCGACACGCAGCTGCCACGAGACGCCGCGCATCGGCTGATCGGTGCCATCGCGCATCCCTTGAATCGCGCGGTGATCGATACGGTGACGAATACCGTCGTCGATGGTTACGGAATTTTGCAGCCGCGCGTGGACATCAGCATTCACTCGGCGAACCGCTCGCGCTTCGCGGCGATTTTCTCCTCCGACGCGGGTTTTGACATCTACGCTCGCGCGGTGTCCGATGTTTATCAGGATCTGTTCGGAGAAGGCAGCTTCACCGGCAAGGGAATTTACGAAGTCAGCGTGTTCCAGCAGGTGCTGGAGCATCGCTTCCCCTGCAACACGATTTTGAGCCACGACATGATTGAGGGCGCCTACGCTCGGGCCGGCCTGGTGTCGGACATCGAAGTCGTGGACGACTATCCTTCGCACGTAAGCGCGTTCACTCGCCGCAAGCATCGCTGGGTTCGGGGTGACTGGCAGATCATCTTCTGGCTGCTTCCGAGGGTGCCGGACTTCTTCGGCAAGATCGTGCCGAATCCCCTGTCCGTGATTTCCCGGTGGAAGATTCTGGACAATCTCCGCCGCAGCCTCACCGAAATCGCGACGTTCGTCATGCTGCTCTGCGCGTGGTTCTTTTTCCCCGGCAAAGCACTGTATTGGACGCTCGCGACGCTTGCGGTCGTTGTTCTGCCCACCTACGTGCAATTCACGATGTCGCTGCTTCGCGCCGGCAAAGCGCTGTTCACCGCGAATTTCTGGCGAACGTTCGGCTCCGATTTCGGAATCGCGCAGGCCAATCTGTTCCTGCGCATCGCCAACCTCTGCCATCAGAGCCTGGTAACCGTCGACGCCGTCGTTCGCTCGATCGTTCGAATGACCGTGACCCACGAACGCTTGCTCGAATGGGAGACCGCCGCAGAAGCAGAAATGAACGCGCAGAAGAAAACTCCCGTCGAACTGTACCTCGAGATCACGCCGTGGCTTTCTCTCGGCGTTGGTTTGATCCTTGCGTTCGTTCGTCCTGGAGCGTTCCTGGTTTCGTTGCCTTTGTTGGTGCTGTGGGTATTGTCGAAGCCGATCGGTCAGTGGTTGAATCTGCCGCCGTCCGTGGAAGAGACAAAGATGGAAGCTCAAGACGAAGCGCTGCTTCGCCAATCTGCACTGCGTACTTGGCGCGTGTTCCGCGAATTCAGCACCGCCGAAGAAAACTGGCTGGTCCCTGACCTGATTCAAAATCCGGCGTCGCTGATGATTCACAACATCTCGACGACCAACCTCGGCTTGCTGATGAATTCTCGCCTCGCCGCAACCGACCTCGGATTCTTGACCGTGCCGGAGTTCGTCTCCGATACCGAGCGGACCTTCGATTCGGTTGACCGCATGCCTCGGCTGGAGAACGGCCAACTATACAACTGGTACGACACGCGCACGCTCGAGGCCGTCAAACCAAGATTCATCTCCGCTGTCGACAACGGCAACCTCGTCTGCGCTTTGTGGACCGTCAAGCAAGGCTGCCTTGGTGCGGTCAATGATCCGATTTTCCGCCCTGAACTCTGGCACGGACTGCGCGATCACCTCGACACCATCGAAGAGATTCTGAAAGCGGAGAACGCCGAAAACTCACTGGTCGACACGATTCAGGATCTTCAGGCGCGCGCGAAAGCCCTGGGCGACTCGCCCGCAGCGTGGTCGGAAGCGTTGATGGGTTTCGAGCGAGATGTTGTAGCACTCGAAAAGAAGCTGGCTTCGAACCAGACTTCGAGCGAAGCGCTCTGGTGGACCCACGAACTGAGCCTGCGCATCGTCAATCTCGAAAACCTGCTCTACGATTTCGCGCCGTGGCTGCAACCGCAATTCGCCAAGTGCCGCCCCGACCTGGGAGCTCGGCTCCAGAAGCTGACGCTGGAATCGCTCCCCCGGCTGTGCAATGCGCTGGATCGCAAGATCCAGCGGATGCTCGATGAGCGGGATTCCACGATCGAGACGCGCTCCGCGCTACAATTGCTGCGCTCGGCGATTGCTCGAACGACGACCGTCTCGAAGAGCGTGGCCACGCGGCTGGAGCGCGTCGCCGCTCGTGCCGACGCTCTTGCCAAGAGTATGGATTTCAGCTTCTTCTTCGACCCCAAGAAAAAGCTGCTCTTCACCGGCTACAACGTCGAAGAAAGCCGCATGACGCCGAGCCACTACGATCTGATCGCGTCTGAAGCCCGCTCGGCCACCTTCGCGGCCATCGCCAAGGGCGACATCCCGCAGGAAAGCTGGCTGGCAATGGGCCGGCCTCTGACCCCCTACCAGGGCGAGCACGTGATGCTCTCCTGGACTGGCACGATGTTCGAATACTTGATGCCGCTGCTGTGGATGCGCACGTATCCCAACACGCTGCTGGACGATCAGACGCAGAAGGCCGTGAAGTGCCAGCAGAAATTCGCGGCTTCGAAGAATATTCCGTGGGGAATTTCCGAAGCCTCCTGCGCCAAGATCAACGGCTCGGGCCACTATCACTACGAGGCATTTGGCATTCCCGGGCTGGCCGTCAGCCGCGATTTGTCGCGCGACCTGGTAGTGTCACCCTACTCGACATTCCTCAGCCTGAACGTGGACACGAAAGCAGCGATTGAAAATATCCGCAAGCTCAAGGATCTCGGGTGGCTGGGCTCCTATGGATTCTACGAGGCTGCGGACTTCACGCCGTCGCGCGTAAAATCCGGCAACCAGTTCGAAGTCGTACGCTGCTGGCTGGCGCACCACCAGGGCATGAGCCTGATGTCGGCTGCAAACGTACTTTGCAACGGTTCCTCGCAGCGGCGGTTCCACGCCGAACCGAGGGTCGCGGCTACAGAGCGCCTGCTGCACGAGAAGGTGCTCCGTACAACTCAGATGGAAGAGTCTGCCGAGACCGCAGCGAACGCGTTGGAAGCGGCCGCCAAGCAAGGCGCCGAAACCGCAAAGGAACCCTGGGGCGCCGCTCCTAAGCTCAATACCGCCGCGTAGACTGCGCAACCTGCTCCCTCAGGACGCATACCTCTACACAATCCACAGTATTGCCGCGCTCGACCCTCACCTTTCTAATGAATGAGAGAGCGCGGCTGCGCCCATTTCCGCGACATGGGAGTGACGCAAAGTCCCACCGCCTCTCGATATCAAGTGCAAGGTGATTTATGGCTACTACCAAACCCGCCCTGTCAGGCAAACCGCCTGCGGTCGCACCCAGGATCGTTTCGAACGCAATAGAAAAAGAAGCTTTCGATCAGACCATTCACCGCCGGGTTGCCGAACGCGCTTACCGCTTGTTTGAGACCTCCAACGGAGCGCATGGCAAGGATCAGGAACACTGGCTTCAGGCCGAATCTGAACTCCTGAAGCATGGACTGGAGATTCGCGAATCCGGAAGCTGGCTGTCCATCAACGCTTCCCTGCCCGGCGTGTCTGCCGAGGATGTGGAGGTTTGTCTCGAACCGAATCGTGTGATCGTGCACGCGCAGTCCGGCTCTGAGACACCGGAAGCTTCGGCCAAAGTGCAGGACTTCACGCAACGCGAAGCCTTTCTGCTGTCGGAGCTTCCGGTGGAGATCGATCCCGCGACGGCAAGCGCATCACTAAAGGATCAGAAGCTGACCCTGATGGTGAAGAAGCGCTATCCAGTGGCCACGCCTTCGGCGCAAGGCAACCGAATCACCGAATAGCCGATCGCGCGGACCCGTGAAGGCACGAACCGTAGATAGTAGATAATGGAGAGGCCTGGCGTTTACGCCTCTACGCTTGTGCTTGTCCATTGAATGAACGATAACCAGCCGACGCGTCCTTCCGTTCTTGGCGCCTCTCCGTTGCCGGGAGGGCGCTGTGATTTCGTCGTTTGGGCGCCGAATCGCGGCAAAGTTGACTTGCAGTTGCAGCAGCAAGGTCAGCCGCGCAGCGTTTCGATGAAGCGCGGTGAGCTGGGCTATTATCGCGCGACCGTCGAAGACGTAGCGCCCGGCGCGAAATATACCTACAAGCTCGATGGCTCGGACGACAGGCCGGATCCGGCTTCGCGCTATCAGCCTGAAGGCGTTCACGGCCCTTCGGAGGTTGTGGACCTGTCAACTTTCGCTTGGACGGACGCGACCTGGAAGGGTTTCGCGCTGGAAGACAGTGTTTTCTACGAACTGCACGTGGGCACGTACACTCCGGCGGGCACCTACGCCGCGCTGATTCCCCATCTGGCCGGACTCAAGGAATTGGGCGTAACCACGATCGAGCTGATGCCGATCGCTCAATTTCCGGGAGGCAGCAATTGGGGATATGACGGCGTCTATCCGTTCGCCTCGCAAAACACCTACGGCCGGCCTCACGACCTGCAGAATTTCGTGAACGCCGCGCACTCGCAAGGCCTGGCCGTCGCGCTCGATGTGGTGTACAACCACCTCGGCCCGGAAGGCAACTACGTCGGTGAATACGCGCCTTACTTCACCGACCATTACCGCACGCCGTGGGGCGCGGCACTGAATTTCGATCGCGCGCACAGCGACGAGGTGCGTCACTTCTTTATCCAGAACGCCCTGTACTGGCTCCGCGAATTCCATTTCGACGCGCTGCGGTTGGACGCCGTACACAGCATCTTCGACGCAAGCGCCAAGCCGTTTCTCGCGGAGCTATCCGAGAACGCTGCCGCATTGTCTTCCAGACTGGGCCGCCAGATTCAACTCATCGCGGAAAGCGACCTGAATGACGTCCGCGTGCTTCGGCCAAGGGATGATTGCGGGCTGGGCATGGATGCATCGTGGAGCGACGATTTCCATCATTCGGTCCATACTCTGCTGACCGGAGAGACCTCCGGCTACTATGCGGATTTCGGTGGCACGCACCCACTCAAGATGACACTGGAGAATGGCTGGTATTATTCCGGTCAATATTCTCGTTACCGGAAACGCCGCCATGGCAACAGGCCCGACGGCTTGACTGCGACGCGATTCGTTGTCTGCAATCAAAATCATGACCAGGTGGGGAACCGTGCCAAGGGAGATCGGCTCAGCGCTTTGGTTGATTTCGAGAGCCTGAAACTGGCCGCGGGTATCACCGTATTATCCCCATTCGTTCCCATGCTGTTCATGGGCGAAGAATACGGCGAGACTGCTCCGTTTCAATATTTCACCAGCCACGGAGACAAAGACCTGGGCGAAGCCGTCCGCCGTGGGCGGGAACGTGAATTCGCAGCGTTCGGATGGAAGGGCGGTGTACCGGATCCGCAATCCGAGGCGACTTTCGCGGCATCGAAGCTGGATCACTCGTTGACGGAAAACGAACCGCATCGGACGCTTCGGCGCTTCTATCAAAACCTGCTCCGTTACCGCCGCGAACGAAAACTGGCTTGTTTCAAGCATCTAAGTGGCACGGAATATCCGGCGGAAAAAGCGCTGTTAGTCCAGTATCTTTCCGCAGACGTTTCGATCGCTGCACTGTTTCACTTCGGAGACTCGCCCTCGACGATTCGGTTTTCGATTCCTTCCGGCGCGTGGACGGTCGCGATAGACTCTGCGGATAAGGTGTGGCGCGGCAATGGAACATCCGCCGTGGCCAAGTCGTTTGACGCTACCAGTGTCACGCAGGTCTCGATGCAACCTCGCTCGTTTCTCGTCCTCGAAAGTCCCGGCCGGTCATCAGGCAGATGAACATGTCCGGCACGCCCAGCCTTCCTCGAATCTCGGCAACCTATCGCTTCCAGTTCAACAAGGATTTCACGTTCCGAGACGCGACAAATCTGCTCGATTATCTTTCTGATCTCGGCATCACGCACGTCTACGCCTCTCCGACCCTGGCCGCGCGTCGCGGCAGCATGCATGGCTATGACGTTATCGACCCGACGCGCCTGAACCCCGAACTTGGGACCGAAGGGGACTTCACCGCGCTGCAGGAAAAGTTGCATTCGCTCGGCATGGGCATGGTTCTCGACGTCGTGCCAAACCACATGTCGGCCAGCAGTGAAAACCTGTGGTGGATGGACGTGCTCGAGAACGGTCCGGAATCTGCCTACGCCTCGTACTTCGATATCGACTGGTACCCACCCCTGCGAACCCTGGAAGGCAAAGTCCTTTTGCCCACGCTTGGCGGGCCGTTTGGAGAAGTCCTGGAACGCCAGGAGCTGAAGCTGACTCTCGTAGACGGGAAGTTCTTCGTTCAATATTTCGAATCCCTGTTTCCGGTTGCGCCGCGAAGCTATCGCCGCATGCTCAAGCACCGGATCGAACAGATCAAGGCCCTGCTCGGCGAAGATTCGGCGGTCTATCAGGAATATTCGGGAGTGGTCGCCGCTTTCTCGGCCGTCGCCGAAGGGGAAGGCGACAAAACCGATATTGCCGGTAACCGGCGCTTACAGTTCGAAGCGGCCAGAGAACGCTTTCGGCAACTCATCGCCGGAAGCGCGTATGTCGATACTTTTCTTCAGCAGAACCTGAACGACTTCAACGGACAAAAGGGCAATCCGGCCAGCTTTTCGCTGTTGGAGCGGCTGCTCGACGAGCAATACTACGTTCTCGCCTACTGGCAGAACGTCAATGTGGAGATCAACTATCGTCGGTTCTTCACCATCAACGACCTTGTGGGCATTCGCATTCAGGATTCACTCGTATTCGAAGCCACGCACGCTCTGGTGGCGCGCATGGTCGAGCAAGGTGCGATCAATGCCCTGCGAATCGACCATATCGATGGGCTCCGCGATCCCCTCGGCTATCTGAACCGGCTGAACGAGCGCTTGGCCGGCCCCAACCCCAGCGAGCCGCTGCGCGTGCCTGTTTTTGTCGAGAAAATCTTGGCGAGATCGGAAGATCTGCCCGCGGATTGGCCGGTCGCCGGTACCACCGGCTACGATTTCGTTAACGCTCTCAATTGCTTCTTCGTCGATCCGCGCGGGGCCAAGCGGCTGGAACAGATTTACGCGAAATTTCTTGGCAAGGAACTGGTCTACGAAGATGGGGTCTATCAGAAAAAGCGTCTGGTGATGGCTTCCCTGCTTGGCGTCGAGATGCGCTCGCTGGCGCACCATCTCGAGTTGCTCGCAAACAGCGGCCGTTACGCGCGCGATCTGCCCGTCGGAGAGTTGACCCAGGCGCTGCTGGAAACCACCGCACAGTTGCAGGTTTACCGCACCTACGTACACAATCTCGATGTGTCCGCGCAAGACGAAGCGCAGATCCAGAGCGCGATCACTCAGGCCCGCGCGAAGCGCCCGCAACTAAATTCAAAGGCATTCGATTTTCTTCGCGATGTGCTACTGGTCCGAAACCAGCCCCACCAATTGCCGGGGCAACGGGAATCCCACCTCGCCTTCGTCATGCGCTGGCAACAAGTCACCGGCCCGATCATGGCGAAGGCGTTCGAAGACACGTTCCTATACCTCTACAATCCGCTGGTTTCGCTGAACGAAGTCGGCGGCGATCCGCGCCCGGCGAAGGCGCCCGAAGCGAGATTCCACGCGTTCGTCACACACCGGGCACGCCAGTGGCCGCACACCATGAACGCCACCACGACGCACGATACCAAGCGATCCGAGGACGTGCGCGCCCGCATCAACGTGCTCTCGGAAATCCCGGACGAATGGGCACGGTGCGTCACGCGTTGGTCCAAATGGAACGCCCCGCATCGCGGGATGATTTCGGGCCATCCGGTGCCCGACCGCAACGAAGAAATCTTTCTTTATCAAACGCTGCTGGGCACGTGGCCGCAGGCTCAAGGCGGCATGGCTTTGCTCGTCGAGCGCTTGCAGGCGTATGCCATAAAGGCCACGCGCGAGGCCATGGTGCATACACGTTGGACCAAGCCCAACGAAGTTCACGAACGCGCGCTGCAGGATTTCATCGCGACCATTCTGAAACCCGGCCGGAAGAATCTATTCCTCAGCGACTTTCTTGCCCTTGAAGGACGAATTGCGTACTACGGGATGATCAATGGACTCGCGCAAACGCTTCTGAAAATCGTGTCACCTGGTCTCCCGGACTTTTATCAGGGTTCCGAGCTCTGGGATCTTCGCCTCGTTGATCCCGACAATCGCTGCCAGGTCGATTTTGCCCGTCGCAAACAGCTTCTCGCAGTCCTCAAACAATCTGGCGATACTCCGTCCACGTCGTTTCTCGGCGATCTGACGACCAACTGGCAAGACGCTCGCATCAAGCTCTATCTCATCTGGAAAGCGCTCAAGTTCCGCCGTGAAAGCCTCGAGGTGTTCTCGGATGGCGACTTTGTGGAGCTGAAGGTTGCTGGCCGACGCAGCGAAAACGTCGCCGCTTTCGCGCGTCGCGATAAGAAAGGATGCTTGATCGCCGTTGTGCCGCGATGGTTGGCGCGCTCCGGCAACGAAGCAACTACGGCCGGCAATCCTAAATTCTGGGGCGGCACCGAAATCCGCCTGCCCACGAACGCGCCGACGACGTGGCGCAATATCCTGACCGGTGAAGTTGTTCCGCACACCACAGACCGGGGAAGACGCTCGCTGACGGTCGCCCGCGTGCTGCGACATTTCCCTGTTGCCCTGCTTCACGCCGCCGCCAATTCTTCAAGTGAGGCTAAGAAGTACAAACGAGCGATTCGAAAACGCCCCAGCACCCGCAAAGCAGCCTAAATCGAAAGCAATTTCGAAATTCCCTGCAGAGGAATCCCCACCCAGCTCGGCCGGTTGTTCAGTTCATACCCCAGCTCATACACGGCCTTCTCCAGCAAATGCAGTTCCAGCAAAATCTGCGTCTCCTCGCGGGTTTCCGGCAGATATTCCGCCGATCCCGCGGTCTGAAAATAGCTCGCTAGGAATCGATCCGCAACCGCGGCGTTCCATACCTCCGCCCAGGCACCGAGTTCCTCGACGTCCCTTCCAACCGCGGCGCTTGCATCGCTCGACATCAGCAGAGGCGCGAACGCCGCATAGTGAAAGGAGCGCAGCATCCCGGCGACGTCCTGCAAGGGCGACCGTTTCGTGCGTCGCTCCACCAAGGGTCGCGCGGGCTCTCCTTCAAAATCGATGATGACAAAATCCGACCCGGTGTAGAGCACCTGCCCCAGATGATAGTCGCCATGAATGCGCGTGCGAGTCGCGCGAATCGGTTTTTCGAGCG
>Ga0307471_100000747_pt1 | contig 16987 bp, 17 predicted proteins | sample atmos_gasesAM3C__2_FD_204566 | JGI IMG/M metagenome (GOLD analysis project Ga0307471, IMG submission 204566) | Hardwood forest soil microbial communities from Morgan-Monroe State Forest, Indiana, United States - atmos_gasesAM3C_515 | ecosystem: Environmental > Terrestrial > Soil > Temperate...
CGAGAAGGTCGATGCGAAGGTGACCTCGGTCGACCTCAAGAGCCGCAAGATTTCGCTCTCGATCAAGGCGCGCGAAGTGGAAGAGGAGAAGCAGGCGATGGCCGAATATGGATCAAGCGATTCCGGCGCGTCTCTGGGCGACATCCTCGGCGCGGCGATCAAGAAGAAAAAGGACGAGGGGAAAGAGTAGTCCCCGATTGTCTTTTCCCGGCCGGCGCGGCATCATAAAGGCATGAAGGCAGATTCGTCCCGTTATTCGGCCACCACGCGGCATATAAGGGTTTCGGTTAAGCCCGTCTATCTCGACGACCAGTCCGCGCCGACCGATAATCATTTCGTATGGGCCTATCAGGTCAAAATCGAAAATCTCGGTCATGAGACGGTGCAATTACGCGGCCGCCATTGGCGCATCACGGATGCGCGCGGCGAATTGCACGAGGTGCGCGGCTCCGGCGTGGTCGGCGAGCAGCCGGTGCTGGAACCCGGCGACGTGTTCGAATATACGAGCGGCACGCCCCTGCCGACGCCAAGCGGCATCATGATGGGCGCCTATCAGATGGAAAATGAACGCGGCGAGATGTTCGATATCGAAATTCCCGCTTTCTCGCTCGACAGCCCGTATCAACCCGTACGGCTCAACTAGGATGATCAAGACCGCCACTTATGCCGCTTCTGAACCCGGACCGCGCCTTCTTATTACGGGCGCCGTCCATGGCGACGAAAAATGCGGCACGATCGCCATCAACCGCGCGCTTGCCGACATCGACGCCGGCAAGCTCAAGATCACACGGGGGCAGGTCACGCTCATACCCATCTGCAATCCGCGCGCCTATGAGGAAGACAAGCGCTATATCGACCGCAATCTGAACCGCTATCTGGTGCCGGTGGAAAAGCCGAACACCTATGAGGCCAAGCTCGGCAATATCCTGTGCCCCTATTTCGCCGCCTGCGATGCGCTGCTCGATATCCATTCCTATACGATCGGCGGCGATCCCTTCATTTCCTACGAAGGCAGCAAGGCCGATGAGCGCGCCTTCGCCGCCGCGCTCGGCGTGGGTGTGGTAATGACCGGTTGGGTCGATGTTTATGCCGCCATGGGACGGGGGCGCGAGAAGTCTAAAGATGAAGCGACCGGCGGGCCGCAATATGCGCGCCGGCACGGTGCCGTCGCCGTTACGCTCGAATGCGGTCAGCACAAGGATTCCAAAGCGCCGAAAATCGCCTATCAGGGTATCCTTAATGCCCTTAGGCATTTCAACATGGTGGAAGGGGAAAGCGCGCCGACCTCCACCCCGCCGCCGCCGCGCCAGGTCCAGCTGACGCATGTCTATTACCGCGACAATCAGGGCGAGTTCGCAAAAAGCTGGAAAAATTTCGAGCCGATCAAGAAAGGCGCGATCATGGCAAAATATCCCGACGGCAAAGATATTCCTGCGCCCGGGGACGGTTTCATTATCATGCCGAAGCCAAATTGCCCGGTCGGCGAGGAATGGTTTTATTTCGGGGCCGAGAAACCGGCCGAACCGCCGCCGGTTACGGCAGCACCCGCGACTTAGCCTCTTTCCCCGGCACGATGGGATGATTGATACGGTCGATGATGGCCGTGATCAGCGCCGAGACGATGAACAAAAACACGATGATCACCTGCCACATGATCGTGTGATCTGTCTGATGCTCGGTATCGATGAAGGTACGCAGCAGATTGATCGATGAAATGCTCACCAGCGACAGTGCCAGTTTGGTTTTGAGAGTGCCGGCGGAAACGCGGCCCAGCCATTCGGGCTCGTCCGGATGGCCGGTGAGCTTCAGGCGTGAAACGAAAGTTTCGTAGCCGCCGATAATGACCATCACCAGCAGATTCGAAATCAGCACGATGTCGATAAGTCCCAGCACGGACATCATGGTTTCGGTTTCGGTCAGCTTGTTGGCGCTTTTGAGCAGCTCGAACACTTCAACGATAAAGCGATAGGCATAAAGGCCCTGCACGAAAATGAGGCCGACATAAAGCGGCAGCTGCAGCCAGCGGCTGGTGAAAATAATATGCGAAAGCGGATGCAGGCGGGGCATGAGACCTCCTTCGGCCGGACCATGTTCCATTTTTCAGCCGAATCGCGCCGACCGGTCAAGAACCCAATTACTCAAATCCGGGCGCAAATCACACGCTCCCGGCTTTTTGCGCCACAGCAAAATGAGGTTAATGGGCCTCCGCCCAATTGGCGGCGACGCCGACCTCGGCGACAATGGGCACTTTGAGCTTGATCGCCGGCAAGGGGGCCTCCTGCATGACGCGGGTGACAAGCTTGCCGGTGGGTTCAACCTCCTTCTTCGGCACTTCGAACACCAGCTCGTCATGCACCTGCAGAACGAGCCGGGCGCCGAGCCTGGCCTCGGCTAGAGCAGGCCCAACGCGGATCATGGCGCGTTTCATGATATCGGCCGCCGTGCCCTGCAAGGGCGCGTTGATGGCCGCCCGTTCGGCCGCGCCCCGGCGCATGGCGACTTTCTCCTTGATGCCGCCGATATGCACGCGACGCCCGAATAGCGTTTCGACATAGCCGTGCTGGCGGGCGAAATCCTTGGTTGCCTCCAGCCAGCTGCGCAATTCATGGAAACGGTCGAGATACTGGCGGATGAATTCGCTCGCCTCGCCGGGCGTGGTGCCGATCTGCTTGGCAAGCCCGAAGCCGCTGATGCCGTAGATGATGCCAAAATTGATCGCCTTGGCCGCGCGCCTTCGTTCGGGCGGCAGATCCTTGAGCGGAATGCCGAACACCTGGCTTGCCGTCAGCGCATGAATATCGACGCCGTCATGGAAAGCCTGAATCAGCGCCTTGATGTCGGCCACTTCGGCCGCCAGACGCAATTCGATCTGCGAATAATCGACCGACATGAGCGCATAGCCATCGGCGGCGATGAAAGCGCGGCGAATCGCGCGGCCGTCTTCGGTGCGGATGGGAATATTTTGCAGATTGGGATCGGTCGAGGCCAAGCGTCCCGTTGCCGCTCCCACCATCGAAAAGGACGTATGCACGCGCCCGGTCTTTTTATCGATCTGCTCGGGCAGGGAATCGGTATAGGTCGATTTGAGCTTGGCGATACCGCGCCATTCAAGCACTTTGGCGACGAATTCATGGCCCATCTCGGCCAGCGGCTCCAGCACGTCGGAGCTGGTTGAATAGGTACCGGTCTTGCTCTTGACGCCGCCCTCGAGACCCAATTCGGCGAACAGTACCTCGCCCAGCTGCTTGGGCGAGCCGACATTGAAAGGATGGCCGGCGAGCTTGTGTATTTTCTCTTCAAGTTTTTGAAGGCGCGTGGCGAAGCCATTGCTTTGCGCGCGCAGAATTTCGGGGTCGATACGCACGCCGGTGCTTTCCATGCGGGCAATGACCGGCACTAAAGGCCGCTCGATACGCTCATAGACGCGGGTGACATGCTGCTGGGCGATTTGCGGTTTGAGCAGATGCCACAGACGCAGGGCGTAATCGGCATCCTCAGCGGCATAATCGCGCGCGCGATCCAGCGGCACCCGGTCGAACGTGATCTTGTTGCGGCCGGCGCCGGTGACATCGCCATAGGCGATCATCTTATGCTTGAAATGAAGCTCGGCCAGCTCATCCAGCCCATGCCCGTGCTGCCCGGCGGCAAGCGCATAAGAGAGCAGCATCGTATCGTCGAAAGGCTCGACCGTGAGCCCGTGCTGCGCCAGCACCTGCGCATCAAACTTGAGATTATGCGCGATTTTCAACACGGCGGGATCGCGCAGCAGATCGCGCAGCAATGCGGCTGTGCGCGCACAGGGGATTTGCGGCGGTACGGCCCCGCCTTCGAAAGCGAAACCTTCGGTTACCATCGGCGTTTTCGGATCGATATGATTGCACGGGATATAACAAGCCCGGCCTGGCGCTATGGCGAGCGAAATGCCTACAAGCGTGGTCGAACAGGGGGTAAGCGAGCAGGTCTCGGTATCGATCGCCAGATGGCCGACCGAGCGTGCGGCCTCGATCCACCATTGCAGGCGTTTTTCATCCTGCACCAGCTCGTAATCCTGTTTGGCGCGGGCCAGCTGTTCGCCATGCGGAACCTCGCCGCTATCGGGCACGGTTTCCAACATCTGCGCGGCAAGCGGAGTTGCGGCGGGCGCGGCGATTTCGCCTTTGGTATCCATGCGCGCGAGGATCGAACGAAAACCCTGCTCCTGCAAAAATTTCACCAGATCGGCCTTGTGATCGGCCTGGCGCACCAGTTTTTCAACCGGTAGGGGCAGCGGCGCCTTGTCATCCAGCATCACCAGTTTTTTGGAGAGGCGTGCCTCTTTCGCATGCTGCATAAGGGTTTCGCGCCGTTTCTGCTGCTTGATGTCACCTGCATGCTTCAGCAGATTTTCCAGATCGCCATACTGGTTGATAAGCTCGGCCGCGGTCTTGACGCCGATGCCCGGCACACCCGGGACATTGTCGGTGCTGTCGCCGGCCAGCGCCTGCACATCCGTAACCTTGTCCGGCGTGACGCCGAATTTCTTGAGCACTTCGTCCGCGCCGATCGGCACCGCCTTGAGCGGATCGAACATCTCGACACCGGGCCGGATAAGCTGCATCAGATCCTTGTCGGATGAGACGATGCGCACCGGCCGCTTCTGGGCGGTCGCGGCGCTGGCGTAAGCCGCGATGATGTCATCAGCCTCATAATTCTCAACCTCCAACGCCGGCACGCCATAGGCGCGCGTCGCCTCGCGGATGATGGCAAATTGCGGGATCAGTTCCTCCGGCGGCGGCGGGCGGTGCGCCTTGTAATCGGCGTAAATCTCGTTGCGGAAATTCTTGCGCGCAGCGTCGAAAATAACGGCGATATGCTCGGCCTTGAGATCGGACAGCAGCTTCTGCAGCATGTTGCAAAAACCATAGACCGCGTTCACATGCACGCCGTCCGCGCGCGTCATATCCGGCAGCGCGTGAAAGGCGCGGAAGATGAAGCCGGAGCCGTCGATCAGATAAAGCGTGTCAGGATTTTTGGAGGCAGGACTCATGCCTTTATTTTATAGACCGCGGAGGCCCGATGCGAGGATAAGTTTAGTGCCCCACGGCGCTCTTTTTGGCCGCCGCCAGCACGAAATGGCGTCTGCAATAGGGGCAATCGACGAAACCACCCTTGGTCATCATCAAAAACACGCGCGGATGACCCAAAGGCCCGTCGCCACCGTCGCAGTAAAGCTTTTCGGTCGTGATCGTGATGGTTTCGGGGGGCGAGGGCATGGCGCAACTTCTCAACCGGCTGAGCGATTGTCAAGTGGTCGGGAAACTTTTAAGCGGCCAGCCGCTTTGCGTGATTACGAATGCGGTAATTGGTGTTACTTGGCGCACGCGCATTCATGCGACCGGCGTAATCGGCCATACTTTGGCTCAAAGGCGTAATACCGCTTTCGTAGAGAGCTTTATTGTCTTCGAGAATTATCGTGGTGAAAGCACCGTTGTGAAAAACCCGATAGCAATAATTGACCATAAAACCATATGATTCTTGCCACATATGATCGAAATCGCTGCCTTCGGGGTTTACGCGTTCGATTTCCGCACCGCCGGCAAGATGGACGCCGCCGGCAACACCGTCATAACCTCTGAATTTGCCATCGGTAGTCGTTCCGCCCGTCAGATACACGAAGGAAAGCCTCTGCATGCAATCGAATAAATTGAGATTCTTGCGTAATTCCCTGCTTGAAAAAACGCTGCCCAGTTCGTTTTTAAATTGATTAAAGCTCATGCCCATGCCGTCTATGTCTCCCAGCTTCTGCCAGGCGTCCTGGTCCAGTTTACCGACCCATGTACGGAATTGCCGCATTGGCGAGAGTGTATAGAAGTATTTTACTCCCGGTTTTTCTTGGACGATTTTTGCCGCAAGGGCGCGAATAAAATCCGCGCTAAAGCTATAAGCAGTTTTCTCGCCAGTCGAGATAGAGTAGAATGCAACTGAGTCAACCAGTCCATTGGTCGGGTTGGTGCCGCGTAAAACGTCGCCAAGATCGCCTGGCAACTTTTCGCGGTCAAAGAAAGCGGCCTGAATGGACATCATGATGCCTTTGGGATCCATAGGGTCGAGCATGGCGTAAAGAGCGCGATTTTCGCTGCCTAGCCCTTCCCATCCAAGACGGCGAAACAAATCTTCGTTCCCTTGGCCCACGATTCCGATGGGGTGCACTTTTTCTTGTTCTATAATGACGCTCAGAAATTCCGGCGAATTGAATAAAGGGTTGTCTCTAGTAATTTGGACGATGGAGGGTTGCCGAATTCCATGCCGTTCCTCGATGATGGGACCCAATTCCTTTCGGAAATTCTCCAAACATCCTATTTTTTCTTCAGCAAGGGTTTTGTTCGATCTTGCTCCTCTTATAAAATTGCGGAGCCTAATATCAGCCGCTCTCACCCTTTTCATGGATTTCGGGCGGTTGCCAATCCACCCTTTTAGGTCTTTTGTCGAAGGGATTTGTTGTGCAAGCCTTTCCAGGCTTAAAGGACGGCGGCTAACTCTCAACAACTGGCGTTCGATAAATCCTTGATGATCGGTTAGTTCCGTCGCCAAAAACTGAAAGGGGATATGTTCCTGAAGTCTTGCCGGCCATCCGATAGGAATGGACGCGAGTATGCGATCCACCTGTTGCTCCGGATTTAGCTGGCCGACTTCATCCGCTGTGCGGCTAAATAATTCCCGTAAGCTTATAAGGCGAAGCAAGGGAACAAGGCTTGGAACGATAATGCCCATTCGTGATAAGTGTCCTTAATAGTTCGGTGGCTTTTGCAGAATGCCTTGTTTGCAAAACGCCTTTACAGGCTATACAAAAGCTATTCCTTTAATTTCAATCCTTTATATCACTTTCATGCCCCAAACAACCGCCGAATCCCCTGCCTATGCCGTCGAAATCAAGGGTTTAACCAAGATTTATCGCAGCTCGAAGCATATGCCGCCCAAGGAAGCCTTGCGGGGCATCGATCTTGTCATTCCGCGCGGTTGCATATTCGGCCTGTTGGGCCCCAATGGCGCGGGCAAATCGACCCTCATTAACATTCTAGCCGGGCTCGTGATCAAAACAGCGGGCGAGGCGCGCATCTGGGGCCATGAGGTCGCCGAGGAGCCGCGCGCCGCCAGCGCTGCCATCGGCGTGGTGCCGCAGGAGCTCAATCTCGATGCCTTCTTCACGCCGCGCGAATTGCTCGAAGTGCAGGCCGGACTCTACGGCGTGCCGAAAAACGAGCGCCGCACGGATGAGCTGCTAGCGGCCGTCGATCTCACCAATAAGGCCAATGCCTATGCGCGCACGCTTTCGGGCGGCATGCGCCGGCGATTGATGGTGGCGAAGGCGATGGTGCATAACCCGCCGGTGCTGGTGCTGGACGAGCCCACAGCCGGCGTCGATGTCGAATTGCGCAAGGCGCTGTGGGCCTATGTGCGCCAATTGAATGCGGCCGGCACCACGGTGCTGCTCACCACGCATTATCTGGAAGAAGCCGAGGAATTATGCAGCCGCATCGCCATCATCAATCACGGCGAATTGGTGGCGAACGACACCACGCAAAATCTTCTGCGCCGCATCGATAATAAATGTATCCGCATAACGCTGGATCGGGATTTGACCGAGATACCGGCCAACTTGCGCGCGCAGGGCTGGGAGCTGACGGGGTCACGGCAATTGACGCTGTTTTATAAGCCCAGCCAATCCGGGATCGGCGCCATTCTGGCAGCGGTGCAGGCAAGCGGGCTTGCGATTGCCGATCTGTCGACCGAAGAAACGGATCTCGAGGATATTTTCCTGCAGCTCACGCACCGCGCGGCGAAAAGCTAGGTTCCCGTCTTAAACTTAACGTCGCTTTCCATTTTGGTATGCCAGGCAACAGCCGTTGAAAGAATAGTGTTGAGGTCGCTCATACGCGGCATCCAGCCGACGAACGCGCTGGTCGCTTTGGCGATATCGGCCACCAGACGCGGCGGATCGCCGGCACGTCGGCCGGCCCGCTGAGGCGCAAGCTCATAGCCGAGGCGACGCAGCCCTTCGATGATCTGCAGCACCGAATGCCCCTGGCCCGAGCCGATATTGAAGCAATCCGAATTCTTGCCCATCAGAAGATATTCGAGCGCCAGCACATGCGCGGCCGCGAGATCGTTGACATGCGTGTAATCGCGGACCGCGGTGCCGTCCGGCGTTTGAAAATCGGTGCCGAAAATTTTCAGCGGCGGCCCGCCTTGCGACGCCGCGATCGCCCGCGGGATCAGATGCGATTCCGGCTCGTGCGCCTCGCCGATTTCGCCCTCGGGATCGGCGCCGGAGGCGTTGAAATAGCGTAAGGCGACGTAGCTCAATTTGCCGTTGGCCGCGAAGTCACCCAGCATCTGCTCGACAATAGATTTGGTGCGCCCATAGGGGCTCAAGGGGCGCTGCGGGCAGGATTCAATCAAAAACGGCCCGTCCGTCAGGCCGTAAACCGCGCAACTGCTGGAAAAGATGATTTTATCGACGCCACCTTTTTCCATTGCATTCAGGAGCGATAAAGTGCCGCCTATATTGTTGCGGTAATATTTGAGCGGATTCTGGACCGATTCCCGCACTTCGATATGAGCGGCAAAATGAATGACGGCGCAGGGTTTTGAGGATTTAATCACTTCCGTCAATAAGGCTGTGTCGTTTATGTCGCCCTGAACAAACGGTCCCCATTTCACCGCCCATTCATGGCCGTTGGAAAGATCGTCGATGACCACCGGCTGAAAGCCGTTTTGGCTCAGCAATTTGCATGTATGCGAGCCGACATAGCCGGCACCGCCGGTCACGAGAACGATTTTTGATGCGGTCATGAAGCTTCGCGGATGGGCGTGGGTGCGTGGAGGAGGGAACGGAAATAGGCGATGGTGCGGCGTAGACCTTCTTCGAGCGGCACTTTGGGCGCCCAGCCGAGCTTTTCCTTGGCGAGGCTGATGTCGGGCCGGCGCTGGCGCGGATCGTCCGTCGGCAAGGGGCGAAAGGCGAGCTTGCTTTTCGAGCCCGTCAGTTTAATCACCGCTTCGGCCAATTCAAGCATGGTGAATTCGCCCGGATTGCCAATATTGACGGGGCCGGTGAAATCGTCGGCGGTGTCCATCAGGCGCAAAAAGGCATCCGTCATATCGTCGACATAGCAAAAACTGCGCGTCTGCTTGCCGTCTCCATAGATCGTGATGTCCTCGCCTTTCAGCGCCTGCACGACGAAATTGGAAACCACACGCCCGTCATTCGGGTGCATGCGGGGACCATAGGTGTTGAAAATGCGCATCACCTTGATGCGCAATTTGTGCTGGCGCCAATAATCGAAGAACAAAGTTTCGGCGCAGCGCTTGCCCTCGTCATAGCAGGAACGCGGCCCCACCGGATTAACACGGCCCCAATAACTTTCGGGCTGCGGATGGGTTTCCGGATCGCCATAGACTTCCGAGGTCGAGGCCTGCAAGATTTTCGCGCGCACGCGCTTGGCGAGACCCAGCATATTGATGGCGCCATGCACGGATGTCTTGGTGGTTTGCACCGGATCGAACTGGTAATGCACGGGCGATGCCGGGCAAGCGAGGTTATAAATTTCGTCGACCTCGATATAGAGCGGAAAGGTCACATCGTGGCGCATGAACTCGAAATGCGGATCGTCAAGCAGATGTGCGATATTCTGCTTGCGGCCGGTGAAAAAATTATCGGCGCACAGAACCTCATGCCCCTGCTTGAGCAAAGTTTCGCACAAATGCGAGCCGAGAAACCCCGCCCCACCGGTGACCAGAATTCGTTTTGTCATGGTAAACCTTATCGTTTCAGGTTCTGTTTTGCCGCATAATCACAGGATGCACAATACCGTCCCAGGGCGCCGATTTCGCGGTTGTTTGCGTCTTTTTTATGGTTTGTGCGGGCGGGTTTAACTCGTGAAAGACTGAATAAATTCAATCCATGGCGCCGCGCGCTGGGACCATTGGTAGCGGGCGAGGAAATGATCGATCTGAAGGCGCAAGGCGCGTTCCACTTCAGCCGGCTCGTTCAGCCAGCTTGTCATCGTGCGGTCAATCGCGTCAGCAAAGGCTTCATAAGGCATCGGCATGTCGAAGCGCAGCGGATGATCGGGATCCTCGATTGGAATATGCTGCGGAAAACCTTCACCCGTTTCCGGCAGCACGGCGCGGTTGGTGGTGATGGCGCAAAGCCCGGCCGCCATCGCCTCGATAAGGGCAATGCAGGATGTTTCCGGCCAGGGGTTGGGCGAAACCAAAATGGCGCCCTGCTTCATGCGTTGGGCAAGCTCCGTTTGCCCCACCATGCCGACATGCATGATGTTGGGCAGGCTGCGCATCCAGGTGACGTATTTGAGATTGGCTTGCGGATCGCGCGAAGGCAGGCAATCGCAAAAAATTTCCATCGTGAAATCGGTGCGGCGCGGACGCAAAGCGTCCAGCACCTGCGGCAAATGAAACGAGCCACGCGGCGTGACACCGGAATAAATTAAAACCGGCGGTTTGGTCTTGGCGGCGAGGATCGGCTCATCCGGCCCGAACAGGGTTGCGAAGCGCGGATTCATTGCGTTGCGAATGACCGTTTGTCGCCAATGCGGATGAATGTGGGACTGATTTACGCGCTTTTGCCATTCGCTAACGAAAACCACGCCGTCGAATGCTTTTGCAGCAGGTGTCAGATCGGGATTGAACTGGCTTTCCGCCATCCAAACGATAAGCGGACAAACAGCCTCCTCGCGGATAAGATCGATCAACCACTGGACCCATCGCCCGGTGACGATAAAGGCGGAATAAGATGGATTGGCACGTTCATCGGCTAAGGACTCGAGCGGCAGGGAAACAATGCCATGTGCCTCACCCGGTTTTTCGATCTTATTGAAAAATGTGCATTTGACGCCGACTTTCATCAATTCGCGTGCCAGAAAGCAAATGGCCGAGGTGGTACCACCGAGCGACTGGCCGCTCTCGGGCCGGTCGGCGGTGTAGCCATAGACGATATCGACGAAAGCAAGATGCATGCGAAACAGATAAGGTAAGCCGGACGTGCGAAGTGTTTGAATTCCTTGGGACGGATTTGGGGAGAGATTAAAGCATTTTCGGGCGATTTCTTAACAAATTATTTGCCTTCTTCATGCCTATTCTTGCAGATTGGATTTCGCCGCCTTTGAGGCCTGTCCATGCCGTCTGACGAAAAAATGCTTTTCTCCCGCCGCCGGTTTTTAGAACTCGGCTTGCCGCTGCTGAGCGCCGCGCTGTTTTTGCCCCGTCATCTGCGGGCGGCTGACATAACGCGCGGCTTTCGGGACGGGACGCCGCTGCCGGGACGAAAGCCCGCCCCACCCCGCATGCTGATGATCGATCCCGGACATGGCGGGCGTGATCCGGGTGCCATCGGCATCAGCGGTACGCATGAAAAGGACGTGACGCTCGATGTCGCGCGGCGTATGGCGGATGCGCTGTCCGCCCGCCCTGGCGTTAACGTCAGGCTCACGCGTGACGAGGATGTGTTTTTGCCGCTGGAAGAGCGGGTCCGTATCGGACGCGAGGCGCGCGCCGACTTTTTCCTCTCGGTGCATGCCGACAGTGCTCCCAACAAGGCCGCACGCGGCCTTTCGGTCTATACGCTGGCGGAAAAAGCATCGGATGATTTTTCCAAACAGCTTGCCGATCAGGAAAACAGGGCCGATCTCATGGGAGGCCTCGATCTGCCGCCCGCCGACAAGGAGGTCGCCGCCATTCTGTTCGATCTCACCGCGCGGCGCACGCGCAACACGGCCCAGCACGCCAAGGTCAATTTCGTTGAAGCCATGAAGCGCAACTGGCATCTGCTCGAGCGGCCGATGCGCGCCGCCAATTTTGTCGTCCTGCGCGCGCCCGATGTGCCCTCGATGCTGGTCGAGACCGGCTTTCTTTCCAATCCCGGAGATGAATCGGTTTTACGCCAGCCGCAGGAGCGCGCAAAGATCGCGCAGCTTATGGCGCGGGATATAGCCGTTATTCTGGATAGTTCACTGTTTGGCTAGATGCCGGATCAGGCTCGGCCGGCACCGACGGCTTTTTGCAGAAATTCCGCTTCTTCCGGCGTCAACTCGCGTCCCAGTACGGGGTTGCGCTGCGGGAAGCGGCCGAAGCGCTGGATCGTATTAAAATGCTGTTCGGCGCGATTAAGCCATTCGGATTCGCGCGTGCGTTCGCGGATGTAGAAAAGCGCGAGGCGCTGATCGCCCATGCTCTCGGAATTGAGAAACGGCAGATAGAAAAACAGTTTGAACTGCTTGTCGATCCGGTCGTCGAAATGCTTGATGATGGCGTAGCGGGCGAGTTCGAGCGCCAATTCATCCGTCTCGAAAGCGCGGCTGGTACCGCGGAACATGCGACGCGGGAATTCGTCAAAGAGCAAAAGAAGTGCCAAAGCGCCTTCGGGCGTCGTTTGCCATTCCTTTAAGGCGCCTTGCGCGGCCTGCTCGTGCACGGCCAGAAAACGTTCGCGAATTTGCAAGTCAAGCGCACGGTCGTCCGCGAACCAGCGCTCGCGGCCAACTTCATAGAACCAGAAGTTCAATACGTCTTCGGGTTTCATCGACATAGCCATTCAGATTAACCAAATATGATTACGGAAGGTTTAGCGAAACGCAGGCGTCTTTAACGAAAGGCTTATTCGTCTCTGTTCAAAAACGGCTAAAAATTGAAATGATTTTGAAAATACTTTTCCGGTTTATTTCAGGCGGCTCCACAGATTTTTCTTTACCCCATACATCACTCCGGCAAAAACGGCGAGAAACAGGATCACTTTAAGCCCGCTCTGATGGCGCTCCTCAAGATGCGGCTCGCCGGCCCAGGCCAGATATTGCGTGACGTCTTTCGCCATCTGATCGACCGTGGCGGGCGTGCCATCGGCAAAGCTGACGGCCCCTTCATGCAGGGGCGGTGGCATCGCGATTTGATGGCTGGCGAAATAGGGGTTGTAATTCATTCCCTTGGCGATGGTTTCAGTCGCGGGAGGCTGGCCGAAGCCTGTGAGAAGTGAATAAATATAATCCTCATGCCCTTTGCGCGCCTTGACGATGAGCGAAAGATCGGGCGGCAAACTGCCGTTGTTGCCGGCGCGCGCGGCCTGATCATTCGGGAACGGACTGATGAAGGCATCCGAAGGCCGGGCCTGGCGCTGATACATTGCGCCCTGATCGTTGGGCTCTTCGTTGGTCACCTGATAATTGGAGGCGATCGCCTTTACTTCGGCCGGGCTGAAGCCAAGCGTCTCCAGATCGCGGTAGGCAAGAAGCTTCATGCTGTGGCAGGTCGAGCAGACCTGCGCATAAACCTGATAGCCGCGCTGCAAGGCCGCGCGGTCGTAGGTGCCGAACGGGCCCTGCTGGGGCCAGCCGCCGGGCGGGGTGCGCGGCGCTTTGGCCTCAGGTGCCTCGGTCGCCGCTTCCTTGGGGTGCGTTTCGAACAGATCGAGGAAAGCCGTACCGGTCGTTGCGGCAATCGGGATCACCGCCAGGAGAACGATGGCCGCGCCGACGAGTATGGCAAAGTTGCGCAGCATCTTAGGCTCCTTGCGATTTTTTCAGCACCGCTTCGGCGATGCTTTTCGGCAGCGGCAATGTCTTCTCGAACAGCGGCAGCAGCGGCAGAATCACGAGAAAGAAAATGAAGTAAAAGGCTGTCGCAATCTGGCCGATGATGACCGGGACGCCTTCCGGCTTTTGCGATCCGACCCAGCCAAGCGTCACGCACGAAATCAAAAAGACCCAGAAAAACCGGCGGAACCAGGGCCGGAAAGTGGCCGAGCGCACCGGCGACCAGTCAAGCCAGGGCAAGACAAACAGCAGAAAAACGGCACCGAACATCAAAATTACGCCGCCAAGCTTGGAAGAAATAAAGACGATAGATGTGAAGGGGATATGTATGTCGATCGTGAAAGAACGCAAGATCGCGTAGAAAGGCAGGAAGTACCATTCCGGCACGATATGTTCGGGCGTCGCCATCGGATTGGCGGGGATGTAATTGTCGGGATCGCCCAGCGCGTTCGGCGCATAAAAGACGATCAGCGTGTAAAAAATGAGGAAGACCACAAGGCCGAACCCGTCCTTAGCCGTGTAGTAGGGATGAAACGGGACGGTGTCTTTCGACGATTTGACGTCGATGCCGAGCGGGTTGTTGGAGCCCGGCACATGCAAGGCCGCGATATGCAGGAACACGACGCCGAAAATAACGAAAGGCAACAGATAGTGCAGGGCATAAAAACGATTGAGCGTCGGATTGTCGACCGCGAAGCCGCCCCACAGCCAGGTAACGATCTTGTCGCCGACCAGCGGAATGGCCGAGAACAGGTTGGTGATGACGGTGGCGCCCCAGAAGCTCATCTGGCCCCAGGGCAGCACATAGCCCATGAAGGCCGTTGCCATCATCAAAAGCAGAATGACCACGCCGATCATCCACAGAAGTTCGCGCGGCTTTTTGTAGGAGCCGTAATAAAGCCCGCGGAAAATATGCACATAAACGGCGATGAAAAACATTGAGGCGCCGTTCATGTGGATGTAGCGGATCAGCCAGCCCCAATTGACGTCGCGCATGATACGCTCGACCGAATTGAAGGCGTGGTTCTTTTCCGGCGTGTAATACATTGCCAGAAACACGCCGGTCGCGATCATCGTCACCAGCATGAAACTGGCGATGGCGCCGAAATTCCACAGGTAATTGAAATTTTTCGGCGTCGGAAAACTGCCGTATTCCTTCTGCATCATGGTAAAAACGGGCAACCGCTCGTCGATCCAGTTAACGACCGGATTTTTGAACGGAACGCGTTTGCCTGCAGCCATGATGGAGCCTTGTGATGCCGGGAATGAGAGATTACGAGGTGGTCTTTTCCGCCGTTTTTCCGATGGTGATATGCGTGGCGTCGGTAAACACGTACGGAGGAATCGGAAGATTTTTCGGCGCCGGGCCTTTGCGAATACGGCCCGACGAATCGTATTGCGAACCGTGGCAGGGGCAGAACCAGCCGTCATAATTGCCATGCGGATCGGTCGGCTTCTGGCCGAGCGGAATGCAGCCCAGATGCGTGCAGATGCCGACCATGATCAGATATTGCGGCATCTCCTTGCCGCTGAAGGCGGATTGCTTCACGCGATCCTCGTCACTTTGAGGATCTTTAAGGTCGCTCATCGGTGCCGCGCGGGCTTCGTCGATTTCCTTTTGCGTGCGGTAGCGGATGAAGACCGGTTTGCCCTGCCAGACGGCGTTCATCGATTGTCCTTCCTTAAGCGCAGACAGATCGACCTCGGTGGTCGAGAGCGCCAGCGTGTCGGCAGCGGGATTCATCGACTGGATCAACGGCCAGGCCGTGACGCAGGCGCCCACACCGCCCATGGCGCAGGCCGTCAGGGCCAGAAAATCGCGCCGGGTTTCGCCGTCATCGTCGGCTGAGGATGGCGGTGAGGCCATTGATCGGAACTCCGTAAGGTGGGGAAAGGCAGGACTTCCGGGCAATCTACTCCAAGCTTTTCGGGAGTCAAAGCACCGGGCTATGAGAGGCATTGTTGCTGATTTTTGGCGAGAAGTGTTGCAAATAAGCTTTTATTTCGGAATAACAACGATATGAATACCAGCATGCGCCTTGCGCTTTATCAGCCCGATCAGGCGGCCAATACGGGCGCCATCATGCGGCTCTGCGCCTGCCTTGGCGTGGCGCTCGATATCATCGAGCCCTGCGGCTTCGTGCTGGACGACCGGCGCCTCAAACGCGCAGGGATGGATTATATCGCGCATCTTTCGCTTGAGCGTCACCGTTCGTGGAGCGAATTTGCCGGGCAGCTCGGTTTGCGCCGCTTGCTTTTGCTGACCACGAAAGCCGAGATGCCTTATCATCATTTTGCATTTCGAGCCGACGACGTTTTGTTGCTGGGGCAGGAAAGCGCCGGCGTGCCGGATCATGTGCATGCACGCGCCGAGGCACGCATCAAGGTGCCGATACAGCCCGGCTTGCGTTCGCTCAATGTTGGTATGGCGGCGGCGATCGTTTTGTCGGAAGCTTTAAGGCAACAGGAACAATATGACGCAAGCATCAGCGAAAAACATCACGCGCGCGCCTGAAGCGGCCGGCGCGGATCGCAAAGAACAGGCCGGTGCCTGGTTCCGTTCCCTGCGCGACCAAATTTGTACGGCATTCGAAAAAATCGAAACGGGATTACAGGGCAGCGAACATGCGCCGCAACCGCCGGGGCGGTTCGAGCACAAAAACTGGCAGCGCGAAGGCAATGCGGGCGGCGGGGAAATTTCTCTTATGCGTGGACGTGTGTTCGAGAAAGTCGGCGTCAATATATCGACCGTCTATGGGGATTTTTCCGAGGAATTCCGCAAACAGATTCCGGGTGCGGAAAAAGACGGGCGTTTTTGGGCCTCCGGCATCAGCGTGGTCGCGCATATGCGCTCACCGCTGGTGCCGGCCGTGCATATGAATACGCGGCATATTGTGACTTCAAAAAACTGGTTCGGCGGCGGCAGCGATTTGACGCCGATGTTCCCCGAAAGTGCTGCAGCCAAGGAAGACGCGCGCGATTTTCATGCCGCGCTCAAGGCGGCCTGCGACAAACATGGCGCCGATTATTACGCGCGCTTCAAAAAATGGTGCGATGAGTATTTTTACCTGCCCCATCGTAACGAGCCGCGCGGGGTGGGAGGCATCTTTTTCGATTATCTGGAAAGCGATTGGGCGCGTGACTTTGCTTTTACGCAGAATGTCGGGCGCGCATTTTTGGATATATATCCGAAGATCGTGCGCCGGCGCATGAATGAAGGCTGGACGCTGGAACAGCGCGAGCAACAACTGATTCGTCGCGGGCGCTATGTTGAATTTAATTTGCTCTATGACCGCGGCACGGCCTTTGGCCTCAAAACCGGTGGGAATACCGAAGCTATTTTAATGTCCCTGCCGCCGGAGGTGAAATGGCCGTGAATTAGTTAAAACATGCCCGGAAGATTA
>Ga0307471_100000748_pt1 | contig 16980 bp, 12 predicted proteins | sample atmos_gasesAM3C__2_FD_204566 | JGI IMG/M metagenome (GOLD analysis project Ga0307471, IMG submission 204566) | Hardwood forest soil microbial communities from Morgan-Monroe State Forest, Indiana, United States - atmos_gasesAM3C_515 | ecosystem: Environmental > Terrestrial > Soil > Temperate...
CATCCGAGCAAAGAACAGCGATTGCTACCAGTCCGAATATTTTGTTCCGTCCAGCGCCGTTCCTATGGCCTTCGAGTAGACATCAAACACATCTTGCCCGCCCCAGGAAGTCGAATCCACGTCGTCTTGCACCGAGCGGATGCCCCAATCCGCCGTGCCAGTCATCGGATCCTTCGGGATTTCCCGCAGAAAGCGCACGTGCTGGCTTTTCGCGCCGGTCAGCTGAACGCCTTTCACCAAGGTGTCGAGGTCTGGAGGGTAGCCCTCGGTTCCAGCCTTCACCTGAATTAAGTTCTTGTCGGCCGCATCCTTGTAGCGGTCAATCGCGGTGCGCATTTCGCGGAGATCGTAGCGAAGGTCAGCTTCTTTTCTGCGCTTAACCGCCACGCGCGCCAGCGGCACGGCGACCGCCGCCAGCACGAAAAGAATCGAGCACGCCAGGATTAACTCGATCAGAGTGAACCCCGCGGCGAGCATCCGAATTCTTCGGCTGCCGCAGTGTCCGTGGGCCGATCGCAAAGAGAAGGCGCGAGAGCCCAGAAAACGGGAGGCCAAATTGCGATTTGCGCCGCTCATAGTGCCTCACTGCACCCCGATGGCGGCTTCTCCGGAGACCATTGGAATATTTCGCTGTTGAGAATCACGCGCGTTGACCTGAAGAATTTGCAGCACCGTATTTCCTGGCGCCACCGCCCGCACCACGATGCCGAGCAATGTTCCGGTTCCGTTCACGCCTGGAGTGTTCGGCTGGCGCGTCGCGGAAATAATCACTTCGCCGCGCTGCTCGTCAATTCGCTGCACGATGGCAATTTCCTGTGTACCGCCTGATAAAAACCCGCCGTTCCGCACTTCTTCCACCTGCACCACGGCCGGGTTGTAATGAATAAGCAAGGGAATCGAATAAAGATCCGTTACGTTGGAGACGCTCAGTCCCAGCGTCGTCTTGTCGCCTGGCTTCATTGCCACACTGGGTGGATCGAATCGGAGTTGAGCCGCGGGAGCCGCTCCGCCGTTCGCTGCTGCCACGCCGGGCGCAGCTGCGGAAGGCGCCGGATTCGCGGCTGACGGAACCGGTTTCGCGCCCGAATCAACATCGGCGTCGCCCCGGTACACCCGCACATTCGAATCCGTTCCCGCCGCCATCGTGCGTAGATTCGCAGCGCTGATCGAGGGCAACCGTACAATGTGCGGCGTCAGCACGATCAGCACTTCCTGATCCACAACATTGGTGCTGTTATCGGAAAACAGATATTTTGCCAGCGGCACGGCCACCAGGCCAGGGATTCCGTTCTGACTTTTCGTCTCGCTGTGCTGAATCAGACCGCCCAGAACGCTTACCTCACCCTCTTTCAGCCGAACATCGTGCTCGATTTTGTTCTGCGAAATAACCGGCTGTTGGATGCCACCGATATTCGTAAACGAAGCGATCGAAGAGATGTCCACGGTCAGCTTCATGCTCACTTCGTTGTCCGGATGCACTCTCGGTGTCACGTCGACGTTCACGCCCACATCCAGATACTGGAACTGCGTGTTCACCAGGGGGTTTACAACACCTGCACCGCCGCCTACGCCCACTCCTACACCCGCTTGGAAGCTGCCGGTCGCCACGGGAACCCGCTGGCCGATTTTCAGTGATGCCTTCTGGCCGTCCGTAATCCGGATCTCAGGGTCCTGGATGATCTTTGTCTTGCTGTCCGTTGCGATTGCGTTCGCAGTGGCGCCCGGAAGTGTGATGCTGTAATCAGCCGTCGAAAGATGCTGCAAATTGTTCAGCGTGATCTGCGGAATCGTCGTGCCGGTGCTCGTCGTCGAGGTGGTCGATGTAGTCGATGTAGTTGATGTGGTTGACGTGGTGCTGGTCGTACTCGTCGTGCTGTTCGGCTGGACGGACGCTCGCGGGGTAAACGCGAGCGAAACACTCTGCCCGGGCAGTATGCCCAGGTCCCTCAACCGGGAGATGTTTGCCGACATCACCTGTACGTGGATCAGCACTTCCGGCTTTGATTTATCGATATCGCGAATAATCTTGCCTGCCAGCACCAGCTTGTCCGGCGTGTCGCGAATCACGATCGCGTTTTGCGAGTTCACCTGCTGGATGCGCCGCAGATCAAGCAGCTGCCGAAGTCCCGTGACGATTTCCGTCAAATCCTGCGGCGTTAGAGTGTTGGAAACGTAGAACGTCTTCACCACTTCGTCTTCCACATCTTTGCGCTTCTGCGGATTGTCGGGCGCCACGAAAATCACGCTTGGCGTGATCGGCTTCCAGAACGATTTGCTTTCCAGCGCCACCGCATCGAGCGCCTGCTCCAGCGTCACGTTCGGCAGTTCGGCCGTGATCCGTCTCGATGTAAAGTCCGGATCGAATATCACGCTGAGCCCCGCCAGCTTCGCGATCGTCTCGTACACCACGCGCGTATCGTTCGTCATTTTTAGATTGATTGGTTCGCGCGAAAGGGGCTTGAGTTCGGGGGGTTCTGAGAGCATCCCGTCGTCCTGCGGGTTGTAGTTCATCGCCTTGGGAGCGTCGGCCGCGTTCTGTGCCGCGATCTTCTCGAGCGTTCGCTTTACTTCCTGATCTGCAATCGAACTCGAAGGATCAACGGCCTGCGCCTTTTCGAACTCGGTCAGCGCACGCTGCAGGTCGCCCTTTTGCTCAGCCGCTCGGCCCTGCCGGATGTGGAATTGACCGTCCTCGAACCGCATTTGCGAGGCGCGGAGCTTGTATTCCGCGTTCGTGGGGTCTGCGCGCAGGGCTCGCTCGTAGTACACCAGCGCCGTGTCGTAGTCCTGCACCGCCTCGGCTTTCTTGCCGGTCTGGAAGTCTGAGTTGGACTTCGGGCACCCCACCAGCAGCGCCGCAATCAGCGCCATGGATGACCCTAAGCTGAGGATTCGAAAGGGAGTTCTGGGATGTTTGGCGTTCCCGTGAACGGAACGCGCCGCGCGCGCTGAAGATATTAGACCGTTTCTACAAAGCAAAAACGCCCTCCAAAATCGGCTGTGTCAGGACTGTCGCTGTCTCTGGACTCGGCTGTCTCAGGACTTGGAAAGTCTAGCATTCGCTCTGTGATGCGGCAACAAATCCCCGCGTTGCCGTACTTAGAAACTAATACCCCCGCCCGCGGCTTTTTGTTGCGGATACATGAATAATCGAGGGGGGTTGGAACTCGGGGCGAATCCGCGACTTGCGAGACGTCTCGCTCGGCGGCTATCATGTTTGATTCATGAAATCGGCGGAAAAGAAACAGCAATACGAAGGCGTCAAGATCGTCGCGCAGAATCGCACGGCTTCGTACAACTACACCCTAGGCGATAAGTTCGAGGCGGGCCTGGTGCTCGTCGGAACCGAAGTAAAGACGCTTCGCGAAGGCAAGGCCGCCTTGCGGGACGCTTTCGCCGAGATTCGCGGCAGCGAGGCGTGGCTGGTGAACTCTCATATTCCTGAGTATCTGCCGGGCGGTTCGCGAAACCATGACCCGCTCCGCAAGCGCAAGCTTCTCCTGAACCGGCGCGAAATCGAGAAGCTCCAGGTTCAGATTCAGCAGAAAGGCATGACCATCGTCCCGCTGAAGTTTTATTTCCGCGACGGGATGGCCAAGTGCGAACTCGCGGTGGGCAAAGGCAAGAAGTTCCACGACCGCCGCGAATCCGAAAAACAAAAAGAAGCAAAACGTGAAGCCAGCGAAGCGATCAGCCGCTCTCGCCGCCGCTAGAACAACATCAAAATCAAAAGAACAACGATAAAATCAAATACAAAACGAAAGACAGAATCGAAAGGAAACCATGCGGATCCAGGTTGATTCTCAGCCGTACTCTTCAATTCAGGCTGATGCGCTCGTCACGTATGTTTTTGAGGGCGATAACAAAATTGACGGAGTTCTGGCCGATATCGATCGCCGTTTGACGGGCGGACTTGCAACCCTCGCTGCGAGCGGCGAAATCACAGGAAAAGCGCTCGAAACCGTGCTGTTGCATTTTCCCGAGGGCATGGACGCGAAGCGCTTGCTCCTCGTCGGGGCAGGGAAGCCCGGGAAGTTCGTGGTTGGCGATCTGCGCAAAATCGCCGGCGCGGCGCTGCGTTATTTGAAATCGCGCGGGGTGAAGAATTTCGCGTTTCTCACGCGTGAAGGGGAGCGCAGCCCCGCTGCTGCGCAAGCCATCACTGAAGGGCTTCTCGTTGCCGATTTTGAATCCGATAAGTATCGCTCGGAGAAAAAGAACAACAAGGAGATTCAATCCGTCTCGCTCGCCGGATTCGAAAACGGTTCGCTCTCCGGAATCAACGAGGCAATTGAACGCGGACGCATCATTGCCGAATCGCAGAATTTCGCGCGCGATCTCATCAACGAACCCTCCAACCGCCTTACGCCGCGCATGCTTGCTGCTAAGGCCGAGGCGATGGCGAAGGAAGTTGGCCTGGGCATTGAAATCCTCGATGATCGCAAAATCACCGAGCTGAAAATGGGCGCGTTGCTCGGAGTTGCGCAAGGAAGCGTCGAGCCGCCGCGCGTAATTGTGCTGCGCTACGAACCGCAAACGCCGCGACCGGGTGCGCCGGTGCTTGGGCTTGTCGGCAAAGCCGTGACCTTTGACACTGGCGGCATCTCTATCAAGCCGGCCGACAACATGGAGAAGATGAAGTACGACATGGGCGGCGGCGCCACGATGCTCGGTGCGATGCGCGCTCTGGCTTTTCTGAAGCCTTCAATCTCCGTGATCGCCGTGATTCCCGCAACCGAGAACATGCCCGGCGGGCGAGCGCAAAAGCCGGGCGACGTCCAAGTCGCTATGTCCGGGAAAACGATCGAAGTTATCAATACGGACGCCGAAGGCCGCATGGTTCTGGCTGATGGACTCACCTACGCGAAGAAGCTCGGAGTGACGCACATCATTGACGCCGCGACGCTCACGGGCGCGATTCAAGTGGCGCTTGCCAATGTGCACGTGGGTGCGTTCGGCACCCCGCGCGAATATCTCGACCAGTTCCTCGAGAGCGCCAAATCCGCGGGCGAAAAAATGTGGCCGATGCCTATTGATGACGAGTATCAGGAAATGATCAATAGCAATATCGCTGACATTCGCAACACCGGCACCGGCAAAGGCGGCGGCGCGATCACCGGCGCGTGGTTCATCAAAGAATTTGCGGAGGATACGCCGTGGATTCACCTCGACATCGCGGCGACATGCTGGGTTGACGAAGGGCGTCCGTGGCTGGCGAAAGGCCCGACCGGCGTCGCGATCCGCTCGATTGTGGATTTCGCGATGAAACTCTAGAGAAGTTGGGTTTGTTGGCATGGCTACATTTTTTCCGGCGCAACAATTCCCATTAGCGCCAGCGTCTTCACCAGCTGCGCTCGAACGAGTTCAGACAATGAGAGCAGGAATGCGCGCTTCTCTTTGTCCTCCTCCGACAAGATGTGATGCTTGTGATAGAACCCGTTGAAGGCTTGCGCCAGTTCGAAGGCGTAGCGAGCTACGAATGCTGGTTCCTGGGCGGACACTGCCTGTTCCACACGCGAATCGAGTGAGCCTGCCATCAACACCAAATCCCATAAATCATCGCCGCTCGGACTCGGTAAAAACCGGGAGACATCGAGTTCACCAGTTTGAATCCTCAGCAGGTTTGCTGCGCCCTCGATAACATTGGGCGAATCAAAGCTGGGATCGCGCTGTGCGCCTTTGCGGACAATCCCGTTGATACGGACTACAGCGTATTGCACGTAGGGGCCGGTTTCGCCTTCGAAGCTTAGGGCATCTTTGAAGTCGAAGGCGATTACTGTTGAGCGCGTGAAGCGCAGGAGGAAATAGCGCAGGGCGCCGACTGCTACTGCGTGCGCGATTGCTTTTCGCTCGGCTTCCGGCTCGTCTGAGTGTCGCCCGTCCACTTCGGCTTGGGCGCTTTCTTCCAGGCGGTCGAGCAGGTCGTCGGCTTTCACACCTTGCCCTTTGCGGCCGCTCACCTCGACGTAGGGCTTCTTGGCATCTTCCTCGGGAATTTCGTAGCCCATTTCGCGGGCGCAGCGTGGAGTGAGGGCGACAACGTTGTAGGAGAAGTGCTTCAGATGATCCGCTTGTTCTGCATATCCGAGCGCGCGGAGTCCCGCGGCGACAACCTGCTGTGGGTACGCCTGCCGAGAATCGATCACGTTAAAGACTTCGTGCGCGTTGCCGAACGAAGGGTGTTCTGGAAGTCCTGCACCACTAGTTGTGGTCCACGGTCTGGGGCCGCGTCGATTCTTTAGAACGTCTTTGAAAATGTCATAGCGAAAGTCGCGGTCGAGCAGGCCGAACTTCCAGAGATGATAGGCAATGTCTTTGCCAACGTAGGTAACGGTGCCGTTCGAGCGGACGATGATTTTTGCGTCAGCAAGCTCAGGATTTTCTTCTTCCGTTGCGCCAAGGGATTCGGCCGCTTCGGTTTTTTCCTTGTCGGAGGGGAGCTGCATCACCCAGCATCCGGCGTTCTTGCCTGAGGTCGCCATCTGGATTGCGCCACGATCTTTGAGAAGATCGAACGCTGCGTCCCAGAACTTCATGTGGAGGATTTCACTCTCGCGCGTCAAGAGATCGTAGTTGATGTCCAACCGTTCGAGCGTTCGCAGATGGCATCCGACGATAGCCTGCGAAACGAGTTCCGCCATCCGGGCGGCTTCGCCGTGGCCCTCTTCGATGTCCTTCAACGTCTGTGCGCGGAGTTCGAGGCGCGATTTGTCCTGCGCAAGAAACTGTGTGACCCGCGCGTAGAGATCCCAACAGTAATAATCGAACTTTGGCCCAAGTGCCATTTCGTCGACATCATCAAGAGGGATTTCTTCTACGTGGATAAAACCCAATACGACGTCGGCGACTTGAACGCCGGTGTTGTCAACGTAGTTCTGAATTTCGACGTTTCGGCCTGCGTGGCGCAGCAGGCGCACGAAGGTGTCGCCCAGAACTGCGTTGCGCAGGTGGCCGATGTGGGCGGCTTTGTTCGGATTGATTGCGGTGTGCTCGACGATCGTCTTGGGCGCATCGGCACTGGCGGCCACGGATTTCTGCGTGGACTCCCTGAGCGCGCTTATAAAAAATTCTGCGCGGTCGAAGAAGAAATTCAGGTATCCGGCGCCTGCCACTTCGACACGGGCGACGCCTGGGATCGCCTTCAACGAATTCGCAATTTCTTGTGCGAGCGCGCGAGGCGGTTTCTTCAGGCGCTTGGCTAGTTCGAAGCAAACCGGCGAGGCGGCTTCGCCCATCGCCAGCTTCGGGGGGCGCTCGGTGGCGATGGGCACGTCGGTCTTATAACGCTCGTGGATATGGTGCCGCAGCGCCTTCCGGATCCGGTCCTCGACAACTTTGTACACAAGCCTCCTACGGGCGCGCCGATGCGCTGAAAGAATCCCGCGATTATAGGGAATGCGGCGGGGGGCGTCAAAGACGGAGCGGACAGGGGCCGAAGGCGCCGCCAAAATCTTACAAATTGGAATGCCGCTCCCGAGAATGGCATCCGAGATGCAAAAGCTCGTTTTGTAACGATTAGAAATTGCAATCGGTGAATGTTTTGTTGGAGTTACGGGGGATTCTAATAACGGTGTAACGATTAGAAATTTGAAGTGTTTCGAGGGTTTTGCTTCGCCCACGCTCGGGAGAGCGTGGGCCTGAAATCGCGGGGCGTCTTGCTCCTCGCTCATCGGTTTCCCTACCGCCTTGGCCGCAAATCTTTTCAGCTCTTAGTAAGGCTGTCCATATTAACTCGGAAGTAACCGTATGTCAAGCCGAGTGAGCTGGATGCGGAGGAATATGCGGTGGCGACCGGGGCCGCAGTGCCGACCCCCATGGAATGATGCGGCGCGCATGCGCCGGGCCACGTAGCGGGCGGATTTGACACGACTTAGAGGGCAGACTAGTATCTTTTTTTCGGCTTGCCGCGATGATTTCGGCAGTGCACTCATGAAAAGTTCGCGTATCGCCTATTTCGACTGTTTTTCGGGCATCAGCGGGGACATGGTGCTGGGCGCCCTGGTGGATGCGGGGGCGGAACTGCGCGAGATCGAATTGGGGTTGCGGGGCCTCGGGCTGGAGAATTGGAGCATATCGGCTGAGAAGGTGCAGCGCGGCGCGATTTTTGCGACGCATGTGAAGGTTGGGTCGAAGGAGGAGCATCATCATCGCGGGCTTTCAGTTATTTTGAAGCGGATCGACGAGGCGCATCTGGCGCCGCGAGCTGCTGCGCGGGCTGCGAAAATCTTCGAGCGGCTGGCGACGGCTGAGGCGAAGGTGCACAACATCGAAGTGGAGAAGGTTCATTTTCACGAAGTGGGGGCGGTGGATTCGATTGTTGACATTGTGGGGTCGGCAATCGGATTTGAGTTGCTGGGGATTGATGAATTCGCGTGTTCGCGATTCGATGTTGGCGGAGGACAGGTGAAGACAGCGCACGGGGTGCTTCCCGTGCCGGCGCCGGCTACTGCCGAATTGCTGCGTGGCGCGCCGACGTATTCGAGTGGAATTGAGCGCGAACTTGTGACACCGACTGGGGCCGCGATTGCGACTACGCTTGCGACGCGGTACGCGGCGATTCCGCCGATGACGCTGCGGACGATTGGCTATGGCGCGGGGTCGACTGATCTGAACGAAAAAGCCAACGTGATGCGGCTGCTGATTGGCGACTCAGATTCGACGCAGACAACCGAATCCGAAGTGGGCGGGCGATGGGATTCGCCGGTGACCGTAATTGAGACGAACCTCGACGATATGAGCCCGCAGATTTACGGATATTTTGCGGAGCGGGCGCTGGCGGCCGGGGCGCTGGACGTGTTTTCGACGCCGGTGCAGATGAAAAAGAATCGGCCGGGCCAGCTCGTCACGCTTTTGAGTGAGCCGGAGAATGTGACCCGGTTGATCGATTTGGTTTTCAGCGAGACTACGACGATTGGGGTTCGCACTTATGACGTGCGGAGGAAAACTTTGAATCGCGAGTTTGTGGCTGTTGAAACGCCGCTGGGGTCGGTGCGCATGAAAGTTTCGCGCATGAATGGGACGATCCTGAACGCGACGCCCGAGTACGAGGATTGCCAGCGAATTGCGGCTGAGCGGGGCGTGCCGTTGAAGCAGGTGATCGCGGCTGCATCATTTGAATTTCAGAAGCGCGGGGAAAACAGCAAATAGCCGATGCCTGAGACGACCGACAAGAAAAAATTCTATCTGACGACGCCGATTTACTACGCGAATTCCCGGCCGCACGTTGGTTCGGCGTACACGACGATCGTGTGCGACGTGATTGCGCGCTATAAGCGGATGTGTGGGTACGAGGTGGCGTATCTCACTGGTACCGACGAGCACGGCGTAAATATAGAGCGGGCGGCTGAGAAGGCCGGCATCTCGCCGGCTGAGCTAGTGGATCGCAATCAGAAGATTTTCGTCGAGCTATGGAAGCTGCTTGGCATTCAATACACGCACTTCATCCGCACGACCGAAACCAGGCATGCGCGAGCGGTGCAGAATCTGATTCGCCGCACGCTGGCGCGGGATAAGGGGTTGCCGGCAGAGCAGCGATCTATTTTCAAGCGGCGGTACGAGGGCCGTTACTGCATTTACGACAACCTCTACATCAGCGACACGCCGGAGCCTGCCGATTGTCCTAACTGCGGGCGGCCGGGGGAGCTTGTCTCAGAGGACAATTATTTTTTCCGGCTTTCGGCTTATCAGGACCGGCTGCTCGAGCTTTACGCGAAGAGTCCTCAATTCGTGCATCCGGATTTCCGGTTCAATGAGGTGAAGAGTTTTGTCGAGGGTGGGCTGAAGGATCTTTCGATCAGCCGTAAATCGATCAAGTGGGGAATTCCGTGGCCGGACGATCCCGAGCATGTGTTTTACGTGTGGTATGACGCGCTGACAAGCTACATGAGCGGAATCGGATTTGTGGATGGCGAGCATGATGGGCCGGATTTCCGGTATTGGCCGGCGGATATTCATGCGATGGGGAAGGAGATTATTCGATTTCACGCGGTTTACTGGCCGGCGTTTCTTATGGCTGCGGGGATGCCGTTGCCGAAGCAGATTGTGGCGCATGGGTGGCTGCTTTTTGAGCAGGAGAAGATGAGCAAGTCGAAGGGGAATGTGGCTTACCCGGAGCCGATTGTGAAGGTGCTTGGGAATGATGCGCTGCGGTACTACTTGTTGCGGGAGGTTGTTTTTGGGCAGGATGGAAATTTCTCGCGGGATGCGTTGATTACGAGGTACAACGCGGATTTGGCGAATGGGCTGGGGAATCTCGCCAGTCGAACGTTAGCAATGGTCCGACAGAATCTTAACGGCGAGGTCCCTAATTCACCGCCCTATGTGGCTGGTCAGCTACCAGATGTAATGGCGCTTGCTGACGTGACCGCAACGTGCCTCTCGTTGGTTTGGGCGAAATACGAAAGACTAGACTTTATGAGCGCCCTCACGGACATTTGGGAATTGATTTCACAGGTCGACGTATTCCTGACGGGTCGTCGCCCATGGCTTCAGCCAAAAACCACGACCGACGAGGAATATCGCAATCTGACGTTGTACTACAGCCTTCAGTCTCTTTATTTGATAGCGGCTATGGCGCACCCGGTAATACCTGAGGCTACGCAGAAAATATGGGAGCAACTGGGACAGTCTGGAAAGCTGGGGAACGTAAGAATTGATCAGGTGCAGTGGGGTGGATTGAAGCCCGGGACGAGAATCGGTAAGCCAGAAGCGGTATTTCCGCGCGTTGAGAAAAAAGAAGCAATGGAGAAAATCGAAGCCATGGAAAACGAAATTCGGAATCCGGGCGCCGCTGCGCCTGCAACAACGAGTTCGACGCCCGCAGGTGGCGCGACGCTTGCCGGTGCATCTGCTGCAGCTGTGGCCGGGGCGGGCGCTGCTGCGGCTCCTGCGCCTGGAGCGAAAATCACGATTGATGATTTCGCGAAAGTTGAGCTGCGAGTTGGGGTGGTGAAGTCCGCTGAGAAAGTGCCGGGGGCGGACAAGCTGCTGAAGGTGATGGTTGATATCGGCGATGAGGTGCGGCAGGTGCTGGCCGGGATCGCGCTGGCTTATGCGCCGGAGGAGCTAGTGGGGCGCAAAGTGGTGGTGGTGACGAATCTTGCGCCGCGAAAAATGCGGGGGCAGGAGTCGAACGGGATGCTGCTGGCGGCGTCGGATGGGGCGGATGGCAAGCCGGTGCTAGTGACGTTTGCAGAGGATATTCCTGCAGGCGCCAAGGTGAAGTAACCGATCATGGGCACCAGCGAGCCCGATTCGTACGAGATCCTGGCGTCGCACTACGACACTGGCTATTGCTCAAAGCAGGATTTGGTCGACGTGCCGTTCTACGTCGATGTCGCCCGGAAGTCCGGCGGGCCAGTGCTGGAGATCGCGTGTGGAACTGGCCGGGTTCTGTTGCCCATTGCTCGAGAGGGAATCGAAATCGAGGGTGTGGACATTTCTGAGTCCATGCTGACCATTCTCCGGCGCAATCTGGCGCGCGAGCCGCGGGAAGTACGCGAGCGAGTGACCGTCCATGAAGGCGACATGCGCGACTTCCGGCTGGCGCAGAAATTCCCGCTGGTGATTATTCCGTTTCGGCCGCTCCAGCACATGTACACCGTGCAAGACCAAGTGGCCGCGCTTACGACTGCGGCATTTCATGTGGCGGAAGGCGGCCGCCTTGTGTTCGATGTTTTCTTTCCGAATTTCGAGGGGATTGCTGCGAACATCGGCAAAGAGATTCTCGATCTCGAGTGGACAGTTGATGGAGAGCCGAGGAAGGTGGTGCGGCGATACTTTCGCAAGAAATCGTACGACAAGGTTCAGCAGACATTTGGCGGCGAATTCGTGTTCAGGACTTACGAAGGAGAGAATCTGATTCTCGAAGAAACCGGTCCGCTGAAAATGTCGTACTACACATATCAGCAGTTACGCGCGCTTTTTCTCTTAGCGGGACTGGAACCGGTGGAAGAGTACGGGTCGTTTTCCAGGACGCCGCTGGATAATGAGGCGCAGCAAATGACTTTTGTGGTGCAGAAGAGCGCACGGCGCCGGCCGGAAACCGGTGGCGTGAGAAGGAAGTAGGAATTGAAAATTATCGACTCGCATGCGCATCTGGAATTTCCGCAGTTTGATGAGGACCGCGACGCAATGCTCGAGCGGACGCGGGCGGCGGGAGTTGAGACGCTGCTTGCGATCGGTAGCGGAACCGGGCCTGAGCGGCTGAACGCGGCGATACCGTTTGCGGAGCAGCACGACTGGATTTATGCGACCGTGGGAATTCATCCGCACGAGGCCAAACTTGCGACGGAGGAACATTTCGAAAAGCTCGACGAGCTGGCCAAGCATCCGCGGGTGATTGCGTGGGGCGAGATGGGACTTGATTATTACTACGATCATTCACCGCGCGACGTGCAGCAGGAGGTGTTTCGCCGGCAGCTGGGGCAGGCGCGGACGGCGAAGCTGCCGATCGTGATTCACTGCCGCGACGCGTGGGCCGACTGCCTGCAAATGATCGAGCAGGATTGGCGCTCGAGCGGACTGGGCGGGATTCTTCACTGCTTCACGGGGTCACTGGAAGATGCGAAGCACGGGCTCGATATGGGGTTCATGGTGTCGTTTGCAGGGAATGTGACTTACAAAAAAATGCAGAATTTGCGCGATGTTGCGAAGGAAATCCCGTTGGAGCGGCTGCTGACGGAAACCGATTCACCGTTTCTTCCGCCGGAGGGGCGGCGCGGCAAGCGAAATGAGCCTGCGAATGTGGTGGAGGTAGCGCGAGCATTGGGGAATGTGAGAGACTTGCCGAGCGAAGAGGTTGCGGCGGCTACCGCTGCAAATTTTCGGCGTTTTTTCCGGCTTGACGCGCAGAATCAAGCGGCGCGCAAAGGGTAAAATTCGAAAATGGGCTTCGCCGTCCAGACCGTGAAGGAAATTTTCGAGCTGGTTCGCGATGATCTCGCGCTGGTGGAGCGAGAGATTGCCGGGCAGAATGCGGCGGCGATCGAGCCGGTGTGCGAGATTTCGAGCTATCTGCGCGAGGGCGGCGGCAAACGGCTACGTCCGGCTCTGCTTTTGTTGGCTGCAGGGGCTTCCGGTTATCGCGGGCCTAGCGCGATTCGGCTGGGCGCGGTTGTGGAGCTGATTCATAACGCGACTTTGATTCACGATGATGTGATTGATGGCGCGAATACGCGGCGGGGGCGTCCTAGCGCGAATGCGCGGTGGGGAAATCACATGAGCGTGCTGGCAGGCGACTGGCTATATATGCAGTCGTTCGAAATGGCGCTGCGGGAACGAAATTTCGCGATTCTCGATATTCTGATCGATCTGACGCAGAACATGGTGGAAGGGGAGTTGCTGCAGTTGACGCGGCTCGGGCAGATTGATTTGACTGAGACTGAGGCTACTGAGCTTGCTTATCGCAAGACGGCCTGCCTGTTTAGCGGATGCTCGCGGCTGGGTGCGATCCTAGGCAGGCAGCCGAAGGGTGTGGAGGACGCGCTTGGCGAATATGGGCGAAATGCGGGGCTGGCATTCCAGCTTGTGGATGATTTGTTGGACTTCACAGCGTCGCCTGAACAGCTAGGCAAGCCGGTGCTGAGCGATTTGAAGGAAGGGAAGGTGACGCTGCCGCTGATTTTTGCGCTTCGTTTGGAGGCGGCGCTCGCAGGCGACGGGAATGGTCATGACGGGAACGCTGCGAGCGGGCGGCATCTTGTGGCGACTGTGCTCGAAGAGCGGGGCTTCGTGAGCGTACGGCCGGAACAGATCACGCGGTTGGTGCGCGAAAGTGGCTCACTCGAGCGTGCTGCGAAGCTCGCGCACGAATATGTGGCGCGCGCGAAAGACGCGTTGGCTGAATTGCCCGACTCGGATTACCGGCGGGCGCTCCTCGCTGTTCCTGATTTCATTCTCGCTCGCGAAAATTAACAGTCCGGAATCCTGGAGCTGTTTCGCAGCGACTTTGCTACTGCGTTTTCCCTGTGGCGTTGGCGGCGGCCGCTGGCGCTTGTTTTCCGAAGCGCACTTCATGCGCGATCAGATCGCTACCCACCGGCTTGGCATGAATCACCACGCGGTCGCCCACTTTTAGGTCTTTGAGGGTGGCGCTTGCGCCACTTTTCACGAACGACGTATCGGGCGCGATTTTGACGACCTGCACTTCCTTGGTCTGAGTTTCCACCGTTATCTCGGTGTCTGTAATTTTTGTGACGGTGCCGAGCACGTGCTTGTCAGTGCCGTGAGCAAACGCGGCGGCAGCGAGCGAAACGATTGCGATCAACGCGAGAATTCTAGTCAGCAAGGTTCCTCCTGAGGGTAATACTGAATTCTTTATTTTTAGCGCCCATTCAGAAACTCTTCTTCCTGCCGTTCTTCTTTCATCTCCGCGGGGCTACGCGGATTGTGATTTTTCATGTCATCGAGATCCTCTTGGGTTAGATGCGGCAAATGCCGGATGAAGATGACCAGATGCCAGGTTTCGTGGTCGTTTGAGCCACCCGCTCCCCATGCGGGCATACCGGTAAATCGGATGCCGTTCTCGATGATGTAATAAATCTCGCCGTCGGTCAGGTTCTGGGTTTGTTCCAGGCGCATATCCGGCACCCGCGGGTAGAGATTCTGGCCCATCTCGGTTTTTCCGCTGCCGTCGTTTGCGTGGCAACTCGCGCAATGATCGGCGAAATGGCGACGCGCTTCCACCAGGGCTTCGGAGGTGGATTCCATCGGGTTTTTCGTCGAGCGCGCCGACTTGGGAATTGAGAGCCTTTGCACCGTTCGACCGAGGAACGTTTCGAAGGAGCCGGGAGGCGTCCGCGCGCTCATCCCTGTGAAGGTGAGCCATCCGAAAATGAACGCGAAAATGGCCGCCAGGATCGCGAGTGGAACGACAATGCGCAAGAATCGGTCTCCTAAATCAACGTTACCGAACCCGATGCTATTCGCCAGGACATTTATAACCACCTGCTAGTAGTGGAATCTCCAGCGAATTGACCCAATAAATTGGCGCGGCTCGACGAAGTGCGTGCCGCCGAACGTATTGCTCGTATCGAGCAAATAGCGATTGTCGCTGATGTTGATGGCTGTGAACGAAAGCGACAGCCGCTCTCCAAAATTCTTAGCGATCGACAAGTCGAATGTCGTGTGCGACGGAAGATGTTGCGGACCGTCGCCGTTCAAAAAGCCCGAGCCGAAATTCAGATTGCCACTCGTCGATGTGTTCCAAGGAAGCCGCAGGTCATAACCTGTGCTCAAGGTATCGCGCTGGTCATGATCCAAAAAGAAGTATCCCATGTCCGGGGGCGTGAAGTCTGTAAGGCCGCCGGTTACGGCACCCGCGCCCTGGGCGTATTGATGGGAGTATGCCAGGTGAACCCGGGCGCGGTGGAAAACTTCCGGCGAGCGGACGGTGGTTTCCCAGCCGCGGATGCGGGCGTGATCGATGGTTAGCGGAAGAAAAATATTGGAGTTTCCAAGAACGTCGTGGTCGAGAAAATTCCGCGCGGCTGTGTGGAAATAGTCTTCGTCGAACGTCCAGCCGCGGAAGGGAATCGCGATGCCTACCTCCCATTGCTCGTCGCGTTCGCCGTGGAGCGGAAGGAAGCCAAAGCCCGGCTGGAGCAGATTCTGGGAAACTGTATCGAGCGGAGGAGCCTGATAGTAGCGGCCGTAGAATCCGCGCAATATCGCGTTCAACTTGGGAATGCGAATCGCAGTTCCCACTCGCGGATCGGCGGAGTTTTCGTTCACCAGACCATCGAAATGGGTGAGTCGAACGCCGCCGTTGAGAGTGAGCCAGGAAGTCGGCTTATATTGGTCTTCGAGGAAGACGGCTTGCAGATTGCCCCAGACGATTTGGGTTTCCGACTGGGGAGTGCCGCGACCGTTCTCGTCGTTCGGGGTGACACTGAAAAAAGTATTGTCGTGCTGGCCATAGACGTACAGCCCACCGCGAAGACTGTTTTTGCCTTTGACGATCGAGAGTGAAGCCTGCACCCCAGCATAATTTGACGCTCTGTCGTCTATGGTAATCGTCGGAGTATCGTCAGGACCGGGAGTGAGGCGCGCGCTGTTGTAGTGATAAAACGGTGAGACGGTCAGAACAGCGCCCGGGCTAAGCGTGCGGACCCATGAAAAGTTCACGAAGGAGTCCGCTTCGTTGTCCGTATCGCGAATCGAACAATTCGGCATTGGCGGAATCGGTTGCGGGCAAATTGACTGCTGCTCCGGCGTATTCGGCACCTGATAGAAATCGTGCCGCGTGGACGCGACTAGCCGCAATTGGTCGCTGGGCGTCAAGTTAAACATCAACGAGCCGAATCCACCCACCCCATCGCCGAGATCGTGAATGATTTGAGGTACTGGAGTTTCGAGGCTCGCGTCTGAGCGATTGACGTTCACGCTGGTGTAGTACGCAAACCGCTCTGTGTGACCGCCCAGATTGATTTGGCTGTTGGTCTGGTTGTAGCTGCCATAGGTTGCGAGAATGTCCATGTCGTTGTTGCGTTCGAAGCCGGTGCGCGGGACAACGTTGAACACACCGAAAGTGCGGTCGCCGTAATCGGCCGCGTACCCACCGCGTTGGATTTCGAAATAGTCAACGTCTTTCGGGTCGAATTGCGGACCCACGTTGCTCGCAATACTCGTATTCGGGACAGGAACCCCATCAACGAGCCAGCTGACCTGGTGTCCTCCGCGAATATGAAGCTGGTCGTGCACAATGTACGCGCCTGGAACGAAGTTCGTAATCATGGCGAGGCTGTTGGTTCGAGTCGCCCCAGGGGATGATGCGATGTCCGAGTGAGTGACAAGCGTTTGTGTAGTCGAAGAGGATGTATCAATTTCCTGCGATTGCTCCTGAGCGGACACCTGGACGCTTTGCGTGGCGCCGGCGATCTTTAGTTCGAAGTGCAGCACTGGGGAGCTGCTGGACGTGACGACGACGCGTTCGGAAACGTCGCGAAAACCCGGTTGGCTGATGTTGATCGTATATTCTCC
>Ga0307471_100000751_pt1 | contig 16953 bp, 11 predicted proteins | sample atmos_gasesAM3C__2_FD_204566 | JGI IMG/M metagenome (GOLD analysis project Ga0307471, IMG submission 204566) | Hardwood forest soil microbial communities from Morgan-Monroe State Forest, Indiana, United States - atmos_gasesAM3C_515 | ecosystem: Environmental > Terrestrial > Soil > Temperate...
CGACGTGGTCATCATTCCACCAAACACTCCGCATTGGTTCAGCGAAATCACCACGGACCAGATTGTCTATCTCGTTGTGCGAATCGATCCCCACAAGATATTACCGGCAGGCTATACCGCCAAGTAGGCGAAACTCCATGCGTCGTAGCCTCATTGTATTGCTGGCCGTGGTTTTTCTTCTCCTGCCGTACGGCACGGACGCTCACGACATTCCAAATGACGTCACCGTTCAAATGTTCGTCAAACCGGACGGCCAGCGGCTCCATCTGCTGGTTCGCGTGCCGCTCAGGGCCATGCGCGACATCAGTTTTCCTGAACGTGGCCCGGGCTATCTCGATCTCTCTCGCACAACCGGTTTACTACCGGATGCGGCAACTCTGTGGATCTCCGACTTCATCGAAATCTACGAAGGCGATGCGCGCCTCCCGAAGCCGCAAGTCGTCTCGACACGCGTGTCGCTCCCGTCCGACCGCTCCTTCGCCTCTTATGAAGAAGCCTTTGCGCACGTCACCGGCCCGAGCCTGCCCGAGGACACCAACGTCGTTTGGGATCAGACCATGCTCGATGTTCTCTTTGATTATCCGATTTACTCCGAGCAATCCCATTTCTCCATTCACCCGGGCCTCGCGCGGTTGGGGCTGCGCGTCGTCACCGTTCTCCGGTTTCTCCCTCCCGGTGGTGCAGTTCGCGCGTTCGAATTGTCCGGTGACCCCGGTCTTGTCCGCCTCGACCCGCGTTGGCATCAGGCCGCCTTCCGCTTCGTCGACCTGGGTTTCTTCCACATTCTCGACGGAACCGATCATCTCCTCTTTCTTCTTTGCTTGGTGATCCCCTTCCGCCGCCTCGGCACGCTCATTCCCGTCGTCACCGCGTTCACCATCGCGCATTCCATCACGCTGATCGCTTCCGCCTACAACTTCGCGCCGAACTTCCTCTGGTTTCCCCCGCTCATCGAAACGCTCATCGCGATTTCCATCGTTTATATGGCGCTCGAAAATATCGTCGGCGGCAGCAGCTTGCAGCGCCGCTGGATGATCGCTTTTGGTTTCGGTCTGGTGCACGGATTCGGTTTCTCATTTGCCTTGCGGCAGTCGCTGCAGTTTGCCGGGTCTCACCTGCTGACCTCGCTCCTGTCCTTTAACGTCGGCGTTGAGCTGGGCCAACTCCTCGTCCTTATCCTGCTCATCCCCGTCTTGCAGCTCCTCTTCCGCGTCGCCGTCGCGGAACGCATGGGCACTATCATTCTCTCGGCGCTCGTCGCGCACACCGGCTGGCATTGGATGCTGGACCGTGGACACATTCTGGCGCAGTTCCGATTCGAATGGCCCGCCTTCACGGCCGCGCTTCTCGCTAGTGTGTTGCGCTGGCTGATGCTGTGCCTGATCCTCGGCGGCTTCCTCTGGGTTTTGCAGCGGGCGTTTCAGCGCTGGACCGATCGCGCGTCAGGATTGGGCTGGAAGGCCATCGCAAGGAAGTTCGGAATCGGCGCCAGCACAATTACTAACTCCATTCCGGCCGGTTCCAAGGGCCCGCGATAAGCTTTCTGCTTCACGCCAGTTGTAAGCTTCCTATTCGTATCGCAGGCAATCGATGGGGTCGAGGTTGGCCGCCAGATTCGCGGGATAATACCCGAAGAACAGTCCCACGCCGACGGACATGGCGAATCCAATAGAAACCCACAGGTAAGACATCGTTGCAGGAATCGAAGGCGCCAGCGTGCGCACCAGCGTGGAAACGCCCGCCCCGATCAGAATGCCTACCGCACCGCCGGTCAGCGTGAGAACCACGGCTTCCAGCAAAAACTGCAAACGTATATCGGCGCGGCGCGCGCCGATGGCTTTGCGCACCCCAATTTCCTGCGTGCGCTCGGTCACGGAGATGAGCATGATGTTCATCACCCCGATGCCGCCTACCAGCAGTCCGATCGAACTGATGACCGAAGTCAGAATGACCAGCGCTCCGGTCAGTTGATTCCACAGGTTACTCAGAAAATCCGGTGAGCTCACTTCGAAGTCATTTTCCTTGCTCGCGGAAACGCGCCGCAACCGGCGCATGGCCTGAATAACTTCGTTCTGTGCCGTGTCGACGTTGACGTTTTCCGGGACGGTGAAAGCCATAATCAGCTCTTTTGCTTCCGGATAATGCTTCTTGAAGCTGCTCAGCGGAATGATGGCAAAAATGTCCACACCCGGCCCGAGAAACAGCCCCTGGTCGTGTTCGAACACGCCGACGACCTCGAAAGTATCGCCGTTAATGCGTACCGTCTTGCCGAGTGCTTCCGTGTTTGGAAAAAGAGATTCACTGATGGCTGCGCCCAGCACCACCACCTGGCGCGCGTGTTCCTGGTCAAAGCTGCTGATAAACCGTCCTCGATTGATCGAAAACATGGGAATCGCTTCCGTGTACTCCGGCTCAGCGCCGCGCACGATCACCTTCTCGACGCTGCGGTCACCGCTGGTGATCAGGTTGGAATCCCCGAAGAAAAACCCGCGCGTGCCGACCGTGGTCACGATTTGCACGTCGGGAGCGGCCTGGCGAATGTATTCGGCGTAATTGTAGTCAAAATATTTGCGGATTCGAATGCGCTCCGGCCACCGCGAAGGGTCCGTGCCCGGCGGAAATCGCGAGACGAAATAAGTCCGTGAACCGAGGGATTCGACTTTGGTCTGCACAAACTTGTTCAGGCCTTGAATGATCGCGGCCATGGAAATAACCGAGGAAACGCCGATGACGATGCCAAGCATGGTCATGGCGGAGCGCACCTTGGAAGAACGCAGCGTCTGCATGGCCGCTAAGAAATTTTCCCGGGCCTGCGCCGGCGTCATCAGAGCCATTAGTCAGACCTCAGTGCCACAATCGGATCCAGCCGTGACGCGCGCAACGCGGGATAGATTCCGAAAAATAATCCAACCACCGAGCTGAGAATCACTCCCATTTCCGCTACCCAGGTCTGCACCGAGGCCGGGAAAGGTGTGTACGTTCTCAAGAGCATGGCCACCAGGAATCCCATTGTGACTCCCGCGAGACCCCCGACGATACATTGCATGACGCTCTCCGCCATGAACTGGCGCAGGATATCCTGCTTCGTTGCGCCCACGGCGCGCCTCACGCCAATCTCCCTCCGCCGCAAAGTCACGCTGACCAGCATCACGTTCATGATGACAATCCCGCCGATGACCACCGAAATCGTGCTGACCAGGATAAATACGCCGAAAAACGCCGAGCTGATGCTGCGCCACAAGGCCATGTAGCTTTCCTTCGTCCCGATGAAAAAATCGTCTTCCATTTTTCCGCTGAGGTGGCGCCGCGCCCGCAGGATGAGTTCCGCTTCGTCCTGGGCCTTTTCGAAGTTTATTTTGCTGGTCTTCACGTTGATGGTTACGCTCGTGTGGATTCCCTGCATGCGAAGAAAAACCGGGAGCGGCACCATCACAAAATTGTCCTGATCCTGGCCGAGGACACTGCCGATCTTTTCCATCACACCGATGACCATGAGTTCATCGTTGCCGACGCGCAGCGTTTTCCCGATGGGGTCCATACCGAAAAAAAGCTGCTGCACCAGCGTGTCGCCGATCAGGCAGACGCTGGTGTGATGCTCCGCCTCCGAGGGAGTGAAGTAGCGGCCCAGCTCCACCGTACGCGTGTCAATGTCCGCCATATTGGGTGTTTGCCCATAGAGGCTCACGTCCGGAACTTCTTTGTCCCCGGATCGTGCCCGCACCGTGCTGCTGGCGGTGGCGCCGACCTCCGCGCAGTCCAGGCATCCTTCCGCAACGGCGCGCATGTCGTCCTGCTCGATTTTCTTGTACTTCAACGCCTTGATAATGATGTTGAAGTCCGTTACCGCGAAGGGCGTGCGCGCGATTTGAAAAACATTTGTTCCCAGGTTGGCGATCTTCTGTTCCACATAAACGTTCGCTCCCTGTACGATGGTCATCACCGTAATGAGCGTGGCTACACCCATCGTCAGCCCGAGTATGGTTAACGAAGTGCGCAGCTTGTGGGAACGCAACGCGCTGAAGCACTGCGTAAGATTGTCGCGGACGGCAAGCATGACCGCTGCAAAGGCCTCTCAATCCACTTTACCGAAACACCCCAACACGAAGTATGAATTCGTAGAGGATACTGAAACTGTCTCTAAGTGAATACGCAGATTGGTTCGCGCAAGTTACAAGGCCTGATTCCGGCTGCGGAAATTCGCGGTCCAACCGCCAGTTGGCCTGCCTGTTTATTGATGCTAGACTTTGCGGCCATATTCATCGGAAACCCATCATGTGGCGTCTGCCAACCCGCTCGCCGCACCCCTTTGCGGTTACGATTTCTGCCCTTGCCATTTCTCTCGTGGCCTGTTGGGCACAACTGCTGCCAGGCGCTTCGCCCCAATCAAGTAAGCCGCGACAGGAACTCCATAGCGTTATTTCTCAAGTCGCGCTCAATCCCCCTCTGCGCAGTCCCGAGGTTGAACTGCGTTTCAGTCCCGATGGCAAGTACCTATTCCTTCAGGATCCCACCGGCGTTACGGTCCTGGTCAAGAATCCTTTGCGAATCCTACTTCACATCTCGGTAGACCATGTTTACCCGGCACAGTTTTCCGCCGATTCCCAAAGCCTGATTCTCATCACTCGAGGGCTCAACCTTGCAAGGTGGAGCTTGCCCGGCGGAGAGAAAACTCTTAGCGGGGAATTGCCGGGGAAGGAAGAATGCCTCGACGGCCAGCTCTCACCAGGTGGAGAATACTTTGCCTGTACGAATCCGGATTCCAACTTTGTTCTCTATGAGGTTTCGACCCAGAAGAGCGTTTTTGAAGGTTCGAACACTCCCGTTGCCGTACCCCTTACCGGTCGGTCTTTCCGTGTGCCCATCAACATTTACTTATCTTTTCTGGATTCGAACACCGCTTTCGCCGGTCCCTTCGGAATGATCGAAACGGCCCGTCTGAGGCCTAACATGGGGCGTTCACTTGCCGCTTCCTCCATCCATTTTTCTCCGGATGCGAAAACCGTCATTGCTTATCTGCCGGGAGCGCCCTTGGGTTTGGACATCATGACAAAGAAAAAATTCGAGCTCGCCTCCGCCGTGGCAAAAGCCATGAAGTGGGCCATTGCCTTGCAGAGCAGCGATCGCGCCGTCGCCATTCAAAAGGAGAATGGCAAAGAAAACGCCGACACAGCCGCGATACTTTCTCTGAAGAATGGAAAAGTGCTTGCCCCTTCCGCGTTCACGGCTGACCGCATCCGAATTGCTTCGAATCCCCAATTCGCTGTCTTGTACAAGTACGGGCCGGACGGGCCCAGCGCCAGCGCGTTCGATCTTGAGCAGAGCCGCCCCGTGGAAACTCCGCCTAGCTTCAGCCTCGATATCAACGGTGGTGAACTGGCCGTCTACACCGTGAATGGTTCCATAGGTCTCTACCGGCCTGGTGAGCACAATTTGCTCGCGAACCTGCCTCTCCCGCTCAGCGCATTGCCAATTTTGCGCAGCGCTTCGACGACTCCAGATTTGGATAAGCTCGCGCTTTCAGTCGACGGCGCTGGCGCCATCTTTCAGGTTTCGAACGGCCAGCGCGTGGCGAGCCTTCCGAAATTTTCCGCCGTGAATTTCTCGGACAAGCCGGAAGCATTGTTTCTCCTGCCTAAAAATTATGAAGTTCCCGTGCACCTCTCGCGGGTGGATCTTTCGAATGGAGCATCCTCTGCTTCATGGGAAGTTGGAAAAGAACAGGAGCTTCGGGCGGGAGGCCCCGTTTTTTTTGAATATTCTTTCAAAAAAAGTTCGAGGGGTCCCCGCATGGAAATTCCGGAGTCAGGAACGCAATTTCCCTATGGCCTTCGCGCAATCGATCCGGTCAGCGGAAAAGAATTATGGAAGCGCGATTTCGAGGATAATCCTCCCACTCCGTTTGCTGATCCCCAGGGGGAGCGCCTGGTGCTCGGCTGGAAAGCGAACAGCCCTCAGGGTAAGGATGCCGTGTCTCACTTTCCCGCTGCGCAGGACATTTACAAAAAAGCCAAACTTACGGACTTCGATTCTTTTTTTGAAGCACTCGATGCGCGCACCGGGAAATCCCTTGGCGGTGTCCTGGTGCAGGCCGGGAAAGGAGCAGTCAGCTTCGATGCTGCGTTTTCCGCTGGCGACGCGATGATTTTGCTGAAGGATGGGGTCCGCGTTTCCATTTATTCCATCAGAGATGCACAGTTGAAAGCGCGCTTGGTCGGATCGAGGCCCGGCGCCAGCGCGCAAACTAATTTGCTTGCACTCGATCTGGGAAATGGACGTCTGGGAATTTTTGATTTGATGAGCGGGACGAAACTCGACGAACAGATTTTTCCGGAAGCGATCGCGTACATGCATTTTTCCGGCGACGGGAAGCGGCTGCTGATTCTCACGGAACACCAGAGCGCCACCATTCTGGACGTGAGCGAAGTGCGCAAAACAGGAGGCGCGACTCCATAGCCGCGTGGCGAGAAAAAAGAATCGAAATTCATCGGTGGTCCGTTAGCAGTGGGACGAGATCGGTGAGGCGATCGAGATAAATATCCGCGGGGTGCGCGGCGCGGTTGTGCGCGCCGAATCCGTAATTCACTGCGGCGGCCAGCGTGCCGGCGTTACGTGCGGTTTGCACGTCCACTTCGGAATCGCCGATCAAAATAACTTCGATTGGAGCGGCTCCGAATTCGTGAAGAATCACCTGCGTGCCGTGGGGATCGGGTTTTTTTGTTGCGAAACTGTTACCGCCGTAAACGGCGCGAAAATATTTCGCCAAGCCGAGAGCTTCGAGAATGCGGTTGCTGATGCGCACAGGTTTATTCGTGAGAATGGCCATGGGAAAAACGGCGAGGCGCTCGAGCGCTTCCGGAACGCCGGGATAGGCGCAGGTGGTATCCATTTTGTGGTCTTCGTAATAGCCCAGGAAAAATTTCAGCGCTCGCTCCCGTTCTGTTTCCGTAGAGTTCTCGCCCAATGCGCGGGCAATGAGTTGTGGCGCGCCATGGCCGATGTAGCCGGAAATGGTGTCCTCGTGGAGTTCTTCGCGGCCCATTTCCTTGAGCATGGCGTTGACGGAGCGGATCAGGTCGAGTTTGGAGTCGATGAGCGTGCCGTCGAGATCGAAGATCAGCGCGCGCACGGCAGAACAATTCAGGGCAGTCATGAACCCGCAATTGTAATATGACCGGACTTTGTTCGGCAGTCATGCAACTCACGTGAAATTCCAACCGAATATTAACAGTGGCATTTTTTCGGAATTGCGGCTTGTTCGCGTAAAATAGAGGATTCAGCGAGCGGCTCAAAACATTTCCGGAGAATTCATGGCCCAGGTTTACCCTTTTCGCGCTTTTCGCTACAACCCGGCGAACGCGCCGCTCGACAAAGTTCTTACGCAGCCTTACGACAAGATTTCTCCGGCGATGCAGGAAAAGTACTACGCCGCGGACGCGCACAACCTGATCACCGTGGAGAAAGGCCGAACTTTTCCAAGCGATACGCCGCAGAATAATGTTTACACGCGCGCAGCGGCGGCGATCGAGGACTGGATTCACAAAAACGTCGTTGCGCAGGATCCCGCGCTGTCTTTCTACGCGTACACGCAGGAATACACCGTGCCTGGCACGGAAGAACGCCGCACGCGCCGCGGTTTCATCGGCGCGGGGAAGTTGGAAGAATATTCGGCGGGCGTCGTGTTCCGGCATGAACACACGCTTTCCGGTCCGAAGGCGGACCGGCTGGAGCTTCTGCGGCATACCAAGACGCACACGGGTCAGCTTTTCATGCTGTATTCGGACGCGCAGCGTCGCGTGGACACGATTCTTGCGGAAGCCGAGGCCGCCGCGGCTCCGGCGACGGAAATAAGCGACGAATACGGAGTAGTGCACCGGCTGTGGGTGATTGCGGAGCCACAGCGCGTGGCCACGATCCAAAAAGCGATGGAGGAACAAGAACTGGTGATTGCCGACGGGCATCACCGCTACGAAACAGCTTTGAAATACCGGAATGAATGTCCGACGCGCGCGGGAAAGATCGTGCCCGAAGCGGCGGAGCGCGTGATGATGACGTTCGTCAATACGCGCAGCGAAGGGCTGACGATTCTGCCGACGCATCGCGTGGCGGCACACATTCACGATTTTTCGTGGACGGCGGTGCGGCGGCATTTGGAGCCGTGGTTTGCGGCTGAAGCGTTCCCGTTTTCCGGCGAAGAGAAGAAGGCCGAAGCGCGGAAAAAGTTTCTCGCGAGACTAGCGAGTTCGCGAGCGAAACGGGCGATCGGCGTTTATCCCGCGGCGGAGGCGCAGAAAAAAGCGTTCTATGTGCTGACGCTGCGCGAGGGCGTGAACCTGGCACAATTGCTGCCGAACGTATCGCCGCTGCAGCGCGAGCTGGACGTGGTGCTGCTGCACGAAGGAATCCTGGAGCCGGCGCTGGGCATCACGCCGCAAGCGGTGACGGCGGAAGCGAACCTGACGTACGAGCGGGAAGCCGCGGCGGCGCTCGAAGCGGTGGACAGCGGGCGGGCGCAGATTTCGTTTTTGCTGAATGCCTGCGACGTGGAGCAGGTGATGAACATCGCGACGGCCGGCGAAGTGATGCCGCAGAAGTCCACGGATTTTTATCCCAAGCTGCTGAGCGGGATCGCGATGTATCCAGTGGACTAAAGACGTTTGCATGTTGGAAGGTTTGAAGGTTGAAAGGTTGAGGAAGAAGACGAAGAAAGAAGCTTTTTGACTTGAGGGATGTGACCCCCTCCCCACCCCGGGTGTTTTTGCGCAAAGAGTTCGGAATCGCTTGAAAATAAGAGAGATACGTTTTTGCGAGGCGCAAAAGAGTTTGGAAGTGTGTGAAAAAAAAGAGCTTGAGTGCAATTGCGAGTGATGCGCGAGAGATCCAAGGTAGGCAGGGGGGTATACCCCCCACCAATTCGCATGAATATCAAAAGAAAGGGGTTGTGAAATTTGACTGTTGTAAGCGTTTGAAAACAAAGGAAGACGTGGAGCGGGGGATGGGTTTCAAAATGGGAATGAGTGGAATGCGGAGAGGCAGCTGGGCTGCTAATTGAAAAAGCGGGAGCTGGGCTCCCGCACTCCAAAAAATACGGGCAGGAGGAAAAGCGGTGGCAAGCCACCGCACTCCATAGGCGCGGATGGGCTCGAACTATCACAGGACATGGTAGCATGCGAGTTAACACTTGTCAAGAATAACTTGTTAGCTATTCGAATGGACGTCGGCTATTTGACGCAGTGGGGTTCAAGTTGGGCGAGGGAAAGGGTTTGCGGGAGGGGCGGGATTCGAAAGAATTGTGGAAAAGTGGAAATGGAAAGAGGGATGCTACGCGCGGGCCGAGTCAGACTGACAAAAGCAAAGAGGATAGCAAAAAGCAGCCCCACCCTTGCAAAAAACAAACCCGCAAGGGTAGGCCACCAAAAAGGCGTCTTTGCGGATCGACCTCTCCAAGAGAAAAGAGCGGCCCGCCTCAGAAGGCGGGCCCTACGGCGGCGTAGAGAGAGCACGGTCCCGACCGGGTCGGGACAGGTTCCGCCGGGTTGATTGCAGGGCGTTTACGGCACGGCCCTTCCTGCGTCAGGGTGAACTGAAGCCGTGCCCTCCTAAAGAACTATTTGTGCTACGAAGAGTCAAAACCCCCACCCTCCGAAACCGAGGGTGGGGCACCCGCCCCCTACACCGGCATTGACAAATGATCAGAAGCCTTCGAGGAGCCAGGCGTTGGAGTTGCCGCTGGATTCCCAGATGGCGAGGTGGCGGCCGTCGGGAGACGGAATGGCCCAGCCAAGATATTTTTCGGATTCCGTGAGGACGGGTCTTGCGCGGCCATGCAAATCTACATTCAGAAGAGTCTGCAGGCCTGCCGGGGACGAAGCGCGGACCCACATGGTGCGGCCATCGGCGGCCCAGTCGAGGCAGGTGATTCCGGACCAGGCCGGCAGCACGAGAACGCGGTCCTTGCCGGTGGCGACCGAAAAAAGCCGAATGTCAGCGGGCCCGGGAACGCGGTGCATCTTAGCCATGGCGAGCGTGGAACCGTCGGGGGAGAGAGTCCAGTTCTGTTTGTACCAGTCCGTGCCCTCGATGCGTGTGAGAAGGTTTTTCATTCCCGTGGCGGGATCGAAAGTAAAAAGTTCCAGACGATCCGGGGAGGACGCGCTGAAAACGCAAACGGTGGAAGGCGCGCGGGCACACTGAAAATTATTGATGGCGGCCTCCGCCAATATCAATTGGGGCGTGCCACCCGAGAGGGGAAGGCGCATGAGGCGTATGCGGCGCTCCGGGTCAGCTGGGGCGGGACTGAGAGTGTAGAGAATCGCGGAGCTATCGGCGTTGAGGCGGGCGAGGGTGACGGATTGGTCGCCGCCGACGAGCAAGTCGGGCGCCGGTTGATCAACCGCCTGCTTGAAAAGATGAAAGACGCCGTCGCGATCGGAAGTGAAAATCACGGACTTGCCGTCGGGTGTCCAGGCGTAGGGAAAATTTCTGCGCTCGTCGAGGCTGAGGCGCTGAAGGGGGCTCAAGCGATTGCCAGGGGATTCGATGCTAGAGATGTAGACACCGGGGGATTCGGCCCAACGGAGAAAAATCAGGCGTTTGCCATCGGAGGAAATGCTGGCGCGCATCTTGCCGTCAGATCCACTAGTGAGGCGCACCGGCGAACCTGAAGTGCGCAGACCACGCGGATCAATTTTGACGGCCCAGAGATTGGTATCGCTCTGGCTGTTGGGAGGAAGCTCGCCAAACGAATAAATCAGGCGGTTGTCGGGAGTCCAGGCAAGAGCGCCGCGGAGGCGAGAGTTGGATAGAACGGAACTAGCCCCTCCGGTAGCCAGGTCATGGATGTAGATGGAAACTTCGGCCTCTTCCCATCCCAAATGATAGCGAGACATTACGTAGGCGATGCGGTGTCCGTCGGGAGACCAGACTAGACCGTCAACGTTGTCTCCGGGCTCGCCCAGAATTTTGTGCGCTTGCTCGCCGTTCGCCCGCATCTGCCAGATTTCCTGATGACTGTAGTTGCCGCGAACGAAGACGATTTGCGAGCCGTCGGGGGAGACGGCGCCGGATTCGGCGGAGTCTGTGAGCTTGCGAGGGGAGCCGCCGAAGACGGAGACGTTCCAAAGACTGGGTGGCTCCTCGGGAGAGGCCGTGCGAGTGGCAAGCACATGGCCGCCATCAGGAAACCAACTGACGAAGTGCGTCTTCCCGTTGTCCGCGATGGCGATCGGGTGAGTTTCACCCGTGCCGAGCTGACGGAGGAAGAAGCCACTTCTAGCGGTGAAGGCGAGGTAGTTGCCATCCGGGGAAATGGCAGCACTGTTGACGGGATCGTTTTCGGGATTGCTGGTCAAGCGGCGTTCGGTGAAGCGGACGGAGGCGACGGAGCGATGACCAGCGTGCCAGCCAACAACGACGCCGGTGATCAGAACGATGGCGGCGAACGCAGCGAAACGGCCATAGTTGTGGACACGTGAGGGTTGCTCTTCGGCGACGTGCGCGTGCCCATTTGCTGGGGCGAGGAAACGGTAGCCGCGGCGGGCGAGAGTCTCAATGAAGCGAGGGTTTTCCGCGGAGTCGCCAAGGGCGTCGCGAAGGCGTTTGACGGCAGCATTGAGGCCGTGATCGAAATCAACAAAGGTGTCGGCCGGCCACAACTTGGAGCGAAGTTCTTCGCGGGTGACGAGTTCGCCGGGCCGGGCGAGGAGAAGGGCGAGAACCTGGAAGGGTTGGTCCTGAAGCCGGATTCTGGAGCCGTTACGGCGAAGTTCGCCGGCGTGCAAGTCGGCCTCAAAGATGCCAAAGCGAATGACAGCGTTGGCTTTGCTATCCAGCACTGGGAGCGACCTCCGGCCCGCTGGGGCCCTGATGTTAGAACGACCTAAAAAGGCAAATGTTTCGTAAAGGGCCTGTCATTTGTTTGTCTATTCATTTGACGCGCTGCAACTTATCTCGTCACCTCGACTTAAGAATCGCACTATCCTTCCAGCATTGAGTACGTTAGCGCGTGACCTATCCAGGGTGCACCGGTGAGGAGGAGGCGATGAGCCGATAGGCCGCGTTGACTTGGCTGGAAGCGCAACCTAAGATGTGCGCCGATGGCGGAAGCGCAGTCATTGATCGGGCAGACGATCTCGCACTACCGGATTGTGGAAAAACTCGGTGGGGGCGGGATGGGTGTGGTCTATAAGGCGGAGGACACTTCGCTTGGCCGGTTCGTGGCGCTGAAATTTTTGCCTGAAGACGTGGCGCACGATGCGCAAGCGTTGGAGCGCTTCCGGCGGGAAGCGCGAGCTGCTTCCGCGCTGAATCATCCGAACATCTGCACGATCCACGAAATTGGCGAAGAAAACGGCCGGGCGTTCATTGCCATGGAGCACCTCGATGGCGTGACGCTCAAACACCTCATTACCGGGCAGCCCGTGGAATTGGAGCGGCTCCTGGACATTGCCATTGATGTGGCCGATGGCCTGGATGCGGCGCATGCCCAGGGGATCGTTCATCGAGATATCAAGCCGGCGAATATTTTCGTGACCAAGCGCGGGCACGCCAAGATTCTGGATTTCGGACTGGCGAAGGTGGCCGCGGGCAGGGACCCCGCCGGCAAGACCGCCACGATGGCGACGATGAGTGTGGACGTCGAACATTTGACGAGCCCGGGAGCGGCGCTGGGGACGGTGGCGTACATGTCGCCGGAGCAAGTGCTCGGGAAACCGCTGGACGCGCGCACGGATTTGTTTTCTTTCGGCGTGGTTTTATTCGAGATGGCCACCGGAGTTCTGCCGTTCAAGGGAGACAGTTCCGGCGCGATTTTCGACGCTATCCTGCACAAGGCGCCGGTGTCAGCGGTACGGCTCAATACGGAAATACCGGTCGTACTCGAACAAGTCATTCAGAAGGCGATGGAGAAGGACCGGGACCTGCGCTACCAGAGCGCGGCGGATTTGCGCACGGACTTAAAACGGCTAAAACGGGATACCAGTTCGGGGCGTGTGAATGCCGCCAGCGGAACAGAGGCTGGCATTCCCGCACGCGATTCGGGCCTCGCCGCGGCCGCGCTCTCGGGTTCGTCTGTAGCAGTTGCGCAGGCACAGCCGGGCTCACGGAAATATGCGATTGCCGCCGGGATGATAATCGTGCTCGTTGCCGCCGTGTACGGGGCCTTCAAGCTTCTGATGCGTCCGCGCGGGCTCAATCTGCAGAACATGCAGATCACGAAGTTGACGGACAGCGGAAAAGCGGAATCGGTGGCGATATCGCCCGATGGCCGGTACATCGTTTATGTTCTGGTGGATGGCGAACAGCGGAGCCTATGGGTTCGCAACGTAGCGACGAAGAGCGACGTCCAGGTACTCACGCGAGATGCAGTGGTTATCGTGGGACTGAGCTTTTCTCCTGACGGCAACTACATCTATTTTGTGCGATCCGACAAAAATACGAACAATTACCGCTATCTCTACATGATGCCGGTGCTGGGCGGCGCGCCACGCCAATTGATCCGCGACATTGACACCGCAGTCAGTTTCTCGCCCGACGGCAAGCAAATGGTTTTCATTCGCGGAATACCCGATCGAAGAGTAATGGAAGTGCATGTGGCGAATGCGGACGGCAGCGATGACCGCGTCCTGGCGACACTGCAATCTCCCCCAATCAGCATGACCGGACCGTCGTGGTCTCCGGATGGAAAGAGCATCGCCGTGCCGTGGACCCAACTCGGTAAAAAGATCAAAGGGAATTTGAGTATCATCCAGGTCGCGGACGGGAGCATCCGAGAACTGTATTCCGGGCCGGATCCATTGGGGCGGTCCGCTTGGCTGCCGGATGGAAGGGCTCTAGTGGTTCCGTTCCGCCTGCTCCGGGAGCTGCGTGAACAGTTGATGACCGTTGATTATCCGAGCGGGGAAAGACGGCGGTTTACTAACGATCTCACAAACTATGGGTTTGGCGTGGACATGACGCGCGATGGTCAAATGCTGGTGGCCCTTGAGGATGGACAGGTCGCGCACATCTGGGTCGTTCCGCAGGGACAGACGGCGCAGGCGAAGCAGATCACCTTCGGCGAAGCGACTGACACGGCCGTCGCGCCAGGTCCGGCGGGGAAACTGATCGTGCGAACTCACGTCGCCGACCTGGTGCTGATGAACATGGACGGGAGCCAGCGAACGCCATTGATGGCTGACGTCCGCAATTTCTACTCGATATCCAATTGTGGCGACCGCTATATCGTTTTCGAATCTTTTACGGGCAAACAGATCGCGCTGTTGCGAACGGACGGGGATGGGGGGAATCCGGTGCAGCTGACGGAAGACGCAATTGGCTCCGTTTGTTCCCCGGATGGGAAGTGGGTGTTGTATTGGAAATTGGGAAAGCACTACCGAATTCCGGTCGAAGGCGGCACCCCTGAGGAAATCTCCAATCTTCCGGCGAACTCGAATATCGCCGCGATTTCTCCCGATGGAAAATGGATTGCCTACGGATTCCAGGAAGGAGACCCAGTGCCGGTTCCAAAGATTGGAGTTGTAGCCACCGCGGGCGGTGCACCGGTGCACGTTTTTCCATTGCCTAGAGGAGTGGGTGGATTGCAATGGTCGCCCGACGGGAAGGGCTTGCAGTACCTGGCGACGCGAAACGGGGCAACGAATATTTGGGAACAGCCGATCGACGGTGGCGCGCCGCGGCAGATAACCAACTTTACGTCGGGGCTGATTTTTGATTTTTCGTGGTCGCGCGACGGCAAGCAGTTGTTTCTTTCGAGGGGCGAAAACACCAGCGACGTGATTCTCATCAGCAACTTCCGCTGATTCCAAAATACCTTTAATTTTGCTTATACGTTTTTCGTTCGGCGCGGGCGAGGGCTTCCTCGAGCATTTTGGCGATGCGGCGGTCGCGGGATTCGGGGGAGCGATAGTAGAAGATGCCAAGCAACTGGTGGCGGCGTTGCAGGGGGGTCATTGACAGCCAGCCTTGATAGGCGCGGGGATCGCGGGCGAAGGCGAGTTTCAGAACGGGCGGAAGATCGAGTTCGGCTTCCATGGTGGTGAGCAACTGTTCGGCGACTTGTTCGGCGCGCCGGAGGCGGGATGCGGGGTTTTTTACGTTGACGATCCAATCGCAGATCCACTTGCGCATGGAAAAGGTGAGTTGCTCGTCGAACCAGCGGCGGAAGGAGCGGTCTTCGTTGAGGATGCGCTGAAGTTCGGCGGGGACGATGGCGACGCGTTTTGCAGTGTCGGGTTCGATGCGGAAGTGCGCGGTGTCACCGGGAACGGCGTTGGCGTCGGTCTGCATGCTCTTCTTGACGAGCATGCAGTGATAACCCTTGCTGGTGGGGAAGACGGAAGCGCGAAAGGCGAAGCCGTTGATTTCGCCTTTGACGCGGACTTTGGCGCGGGTTCCCCAGACTTTAGAGACATCGAACGGGATGCGGATTGTGACCCAGCCAAGTTTAGAGTCCAAGCGCTCGAGAGTGGCTTTGAAGGTCTTGGCTACTTGTTTGGGCTTCGGCTTCATTGAACCAAATGAACGAGCCAGAAACTAAAAGAGGGCACCCGCTGCAGCGGATACCCCCGGAAAAAGGACACACGGGCCAGCTACTCGGGCGCGAAACAGGCCCATTTGGCCCGGACGCTTATGCTCCGGCGCCTTTGGAGAAGCTGGCGACGGCTTCGGCTTCGGTGTTGAAGACATCGAAGACGGTAAGCAGCTTGGTGATTTGAAGGACTTCCTGGAACTTGCTGCCCAGGTGGCAAAGGCGCAGCCCCGCGCCCTGCGACTTGGCGCTGTGATGGGCGGCGACGAGCGTGCCCAAGCCAGCGCTGTCAATAAAGGTGATGTTGTCCATGTTCAGGACAATTTTCTTTTTGCCGGCGGCGATCAGGCCTTTTACTTTTTCGCGTAGCGCGTTGCTTTCTTCGCCGAGCACAATCCGGCCATCCAGCGCCACCACGGACACGCCATCCACTTCGCGATTCGTCATCTTCAATGCCACGTTAGTTTCCTCCTCGTCGGAAAGCGGTTCCGGCGGCAACCCGGGCCGGAGCCGTCAAGCTTATCAAATTAAGGATGATCCCGGAGCGATGAATCGTAATCGAAGACCGGGCAGCGGTCAAATACCGCCTGACCGTAGAGCGGTCAATTTACTTATAACTGCAAAGCGGTTAATAGTAGTCCGAGCAGGACATGTAATAACCACAAACGGAACAAATCAACTTGCAGCGGTGCGACTCCAACCGCTGCGAGCAGACCGGACAGAACCGCGAATGGTCTTCACTTCGAGCGGCCCGCTCCTGGCCAACCTGCAAAGGCGCAGCAAGCGAAGTTGCTACCTGTGCCAGCTTACTCGGGACTTGGGCAAGCTCGCGATTCGCGGCGAGTTTCACGGCTGGACGGTTATAACACAGTGGCGAGAATAGGGGTAGGGAAGAGCAGATAGGAAAGATGAAGGATTAAGGTTCACGCTACTTCCTTGCAGGTTCGGGCATGACGTAGCCGGATTTTGCGGGGAGACCGGCGCGCTCCAATTGCACGGTGGTGTGCTCGATCCCAAATTCCTTGGCGGCCACTTGCTTGATCGAAGTGAGCAGGCATTCACATTCGTCGAGGTGCATGTCTGGGATGCGCGCGTGGAGACTGAGCGCGTTGTGGCCGCCGCCGAGAGACCACAGGTGCACGTCGTGAACTTCCTGAACACCCTGCACGGTCAGAATGGCGCGAGCGACATCTTCCACGCGCAATTCGTGGGGACGGCCCTCGAGAAGGATGTGCGAAGAATCGCGCAAGATGCCGATGCTGGACCACAAGACGAGCAGGCCGATAGCCAGCCCGAGAAGCGGATCGATCCAGTGCGCGGCCGTGACGTGGATGATGACCGCGCCAACAATGATGGCGATATTCGAAAGAGCATCGCCAAAATTGTGAACCAGGATGCTGCGCAGATTGAGATCCTCGCGGCCACGGACG
>Ga0307471_100000752_pt1 | contig 16953 bp, 13 predicted proteins | sample atmos_gasesAM3C__2_FD_204566 | JGI IMG/M metagenome (GOLD analysis project Ga0307471, IMG submission 204566) | Hardwood forest soil microbial communities from Morgan-Monroe State Forest, Indiana, United States - atmos_gasesAM3C_515 | ecosystem: Environmental > Terrestrial > Soil > Temperate...
GCGCGCTGCGAGAGCCGCGTTCAGATCATCATGCTCAAATGCCGACGCCATGCGGTCGATTTCGCCTTTGGCGAGACCATGCCGTGCGGCTTCATCGCGCCACTTAGAGACGGCCTTACCGACCCTCGCGCTCCGCGCCCCTGCGTTCCATGCGGCGCATGAGCGCTCGCCCCCTCGCGGCATGGTCTTGGGACAATAGTCCGCGGCGCTTACCAGCCCGATTGGTTGGATGGGGCCGAGTTCTGCAGCAGGTTCAGGATCTCTTTTTCAAACACGGAAATGTCCGTAGCACCGGTATGCTTGGCATAAATTCGGCCATCCCGTCCTACGAGGAAGGCAATCGGTAAACCGAGAACCCCTCCGTAAAGTTCGCCAATCTTTGCGTTGCCCATCACCACCGGATAATTCATCTTGAAGCGCTGGTAGAAATCGAGCACGGGCTCTGGCCCATCATCCATCGACACGCCGATGATTTGAAAGCCACGATTCCCAAACTTCGTCTGTAGGTCTACAAATCGTGGGATCTGGTCGCGGCACGGGTCGCACCAGGTTGCCCAGAAATCCAGGAGAACTACTTTTCCGCGGTAGGCGGACAGTGCGAGTCGTCCACCTGCCACGCTCGGCAGTGAGAAATCGGGAGCGAGTGCGGCCCCCGACGCGGGCAGTTGGCTGAGGAATCGGGAACGTGCAGATAAATAGATTCCGAGCACGACTCCGAACGCCAGAACAGGGATGAGCAGCTTCTTTGGGTTCACAGCAGGATCACTCTTCAGTCGCCCTTTGCAACGGGGTAACCCTTGTCCACCCAGTCCGCGCCGAAATTGTTGGCGATGTACAGAATCTTGACGCGGGTGAAGCCCAACGCCTCTAAAGCGTCATCGGCCGGCTTGACGTTTGGGCAATGGCTCCACGGGCAACATCCGCAGTAAAGGACGATGGATCTGTTGCGCGGCAGAGACTCGACTCGCTTGCGCAACTGCTGCAGGCCGCTGTCGCTCGAGGCCGGGCCGATGTATTCTGACCCGGGGATATGCGCTTGTGTGTACAGGACGTGAGAACCGACTTGAATCACCACTGGCTTTTCCCCCTGCGAGGATTGGAGGACCTTGACCAATTCGTCGGGTTGGATCAGCCGTGAGGCGGGTATGAGGTTCGCCTGATATGCAAGAACTGTGGAGACCAACATTCCCGCGGCAGTGCCCCATGCGAATACGCGCTTGCCATGGTTCAGGACACCGTTCATTTGAGTGCCCCCTCATTATCAATGCTTAACCACCTGTCCGCAACAGCCGGCGTTCCTGGGCAAGTTTGACGTGGGACGCTAGAGGAAGGGATCTGACAGTCAGATTGGATCTGCATCGCGGGGTTTGCCATCAGTTACATAGTTCTTACGAGGTGGCTTTTTGCCTAGGTTGGTGGCGTCCCCACCTGAAAGACCAAGGACCTTGCGGCGAGTCTCAAGCGGTCAGACGCCCGGTCCTTGATACAACGACGAGCACAACCTAACAAAGCCGAACCATAACGCGTCGACGATTGTTTTGCGGTGCCGCAAGCTGCCACGGAAGCCGGTGGACGCGCTAAGCGATTGCATCCGCCGGCTGAGGCATTTCAGTCTCCGAGTCGACATCCGTTTCGATAGCCACAACGTGGGTTTTTGCCACAAACATGTAGATCGAGGGAACCACGAACAGGGTAAACGCCGTCCCGATGATCATCCCGCTGACCAGCATGATGCCGATGCTGTTGCGTGCTCCCGCCCCCGGGCCCTTGGCCAGAACGAGAGGAAAGTGGCCGATGACGGTTGCGGCCGTCGTCATCAGGATGGGTCGAAGCCGTGTGTCGGCCGCCTCGATGATCGCCGACAACTTATCCCTGCCCGTCTCCTGGAGATGGTTGGCGAATTCCACGATGAGGATGCCGTTCTTTGACACCAGGCCAACGAGCGTAATCAGTCCAACCTGGCTGTATATGTTCAGCGTGGTCAGCCCCAGGAACGAAAAGAGCAGTGCGCCTGAAATGGCCAGAGGCACTGAGCCGGCCAGAATGATGAAGGGATCGCGGAAGCTCTCGAACTGGGCCGCCAGGACCAGGTAAATCAGGATCCCTGACAGCAGGAAAGTGCCGAGAAACTTGCTACCCTCCGTGCGCAACTGGCGCGACTCACCGGCGTAGTCAACAGTGAAACCCTGAGGCAAGATCGCCTTGGCCTCGTCTTCGAGCGTACGAAGGGCCGTGTCGAGCGGGACTCCGGGTGGAACCACGCCCTGGATGCGGACGGCGTTGAGCTGCTGAAACTTCTTCAGCTCTCGCGGTTCGGTTGTGGTGTGCAGGGTGGCGAAGGTTGACAGCGGGACGAGCTTGTTCTGCGACCCTGTAACATAGATCTGGGAAAGTTGTTCCGGCGTCAGGCGCTCGGCGCGCTTGACCTGCGGTATCACCTTGTAGCTGCGGCCCTTTATGCTAAACCGATTTACATAATTTCCGCCCAACATGGTCGAAAGATCCTGGCCCGCCTGGCTCAGGTCCACTCCTTGTGAGCGCAGTTTGTCGCGGTCGAAAACTACTTCGGCCTGAGGCTGGTCGAATTTCAGGTCGGAATCAGCGTAAATGAACTGATGACTCGCAAACGCCTTTCCTACGAGGTCCTTGGCGAACTCTACCAGTCGCTCGGGCTCTTCCGGAGATGCGATTACGAAGTCCACCGGAAAGTCTCCGCCACCAGGCAGAGGTGGGGGAGTCAGAGGAATCACGCGGATGCCTGGAATTTTCGACAGCGGCCCAGTGGACTCGAGCAGAAGTTGCTGCGCAGTCTTCTTCCGCTCGCTCCAAGGCTTGGTCACCATCCCACCGAAGCCGCCTGTCGGCGACGTGATCTGAAACACGCTCTGGCTTTCCGGGAACGCGCGATAGACGTCGTACACCTGGTTCGTATAAAGGTTGGTCTGATCGATGGTTGAATTGGGGGAGGCTTGAATTACTCCGAAGACCACTCCCTGATCTTCGGCTGGAGCCAGCTCGCGCTGCGAAAACATGTAGAACGGAATCATCAGCAGGGCGACGATGGCCCACACCGCAAGAACCACCGGCCGAAACTGGAGGGTGCCCTCGAGAACTCGGGTGTAGAACCGACGAACCCTCTCGAAAGTCCGATTGACGACACCGGCGAAGCCGCGTTCCGTATCCCCGGAGCGCAGGAGTTTCGATCCCATCATCGGAGAGAGAGTCAGCGCCACGATTCCGGAGACAACCACGGCTCCCGCGAGCGTGAAAGCGAACTCGCGGAACAACGCACCGGTCAACCCGCCTTGGATTCCGATCGGCGCGTAAACGGCGGCCAGAGTGATGGTCATGGAGATGATCGGGCCCACCAGCTCGCGCGCGGCATCGATGGCCGCCCGCACCGGAGATTTTCCCATCTGCAGGTGCCGCTCGACGTTTTCCACCATCACGATGGCGTCATCCACTACGAGACCGACCGACAGCACGATGGCAAGTAGGGTCAGCAAATTGATGGTGAAGCCGGCAACCAGCATCAAGAAGACCGCGCCGATCAGTGACACGGGAATGGCGACAACAGGGATCAACACCGAACGCATCGAGCCCAGAAACAGAAAAATCACCACGATTACGATGAGCAGGGTCTCAGTCAGAGTTCGGAGCACCTCGTTGATCGCGTCCTGAATATACTCAGTCGAGTCGTAAGGGATGCCCACCTTCATGCCCGTGGGTAGCTGCGCCTGGATTCCAGGGATTGCCTCGCGAACTTTCTTGATTACCTCAAGGGAGTTCGCCGTGGGAAGAACCCACACTCCCATAAAGGTAGCCGTCTCGCCATTGAAGCGAACGTCCTGCTCGTAATTCTGGGCGCCGAGCACTACGTCTGCGATCTCTCCCAGGCGCACAACCACGCCATTCTCGTTCTTGACCACAAGCTGCCGGAATTCTTCTGCCGTGGTTAGGTTGGTGTTGGCAACCAGGTTCACCGACACCATCGCTCCCTTGGTGCTACCGAGGGCCGAGAGATAGTTGTTCTTCGACAGTGCGTCGCGCACGGTTGAGGGAGAAATGCCGAGCGCCGCCATTTTGTCGGGTTTCAGCCAGATTCGCATCGCGAAGGTACGGTCACCGAGAATGTCGGCCCGTTGCACTCCGCTGATGGCGCTCAGTTTGGGTTGCACGACTCGCGTCAAATAATCGGTAATCTGATTCTGATCGAGATCAGCGGACGAAAAGCCGATATAGACCGCAGCGAACTGGTTGTCCGCGGTCTGCAGATCAATGACGGGCGCCTGGGCTTCCGGCGGGAGGTCATTGCGAACCTGGGCCACCTTGGCCTGGATTTGTGTGAGAGCGGCGTTGGTGTCGTAGTTCAGCTTCAGGTGCACCGTGATCGTGCTCAGGCCCTGGGCGCTTGACGACTCCATGTAGTCGATGCCGTCGGCGCTTGCGATCACGCGCTCGAGCGGAGTGGTGATGAAGCCGCGAACCAGATCCGCATTGGCGCCCACATACACGGTCGAGACCTGCACCACCGCGATGTCGCTGCGCGGATACTGGCGCACGCTCAAGGAACGAATCGACTGCAGGCCTGCGATCAGGATGACGAGATTGACGACGATCGCGAGAACCGGGCGCTTGACAAAAAGATCGGTGAACTTCATCTAGCTGTCCTCTGGCTTGGGAGCCGGGTTATTTTCCGGCTGAACTTTGTTGTTCACCTGGACGGCAGCACCATTGCGCAACTTGAAGGCGCCGGAGCTGACGACTTCGTCTCCAGGGTTCAAGCCGGAGACGATGCCGACTTGGTCGCCGCGCGATCCTTCGACTTTCACGAACTGCTGGCGCACTCCCCGGTACGAGTTGCCTTTCGGATCCTTGAGACCGGTCACGACGTAGACGGAGTCTCCGTACGGGGCGTAACTGATCGCCGAAGCCGGCAGGGAGATAACATGCCGGCTCGCTCCCAACGCGACCTCCACCTGAACAAACATGCCGGGGCGCAGTTCGCCGCCCGGGTTCGACAGCGTAGCCTGTACCTGCACGTTGCGTGTGCCTTCGTCGATCACAGAGTCGATGGCAGTAACCGTGCCCGTGAACACCTTACCGGCAACATTTTCAGTCGTGATGCGTAATTTGCTGCCGACGGGTACCTGGCCCGCGGCCTGCTGCGGCACGCCAACGTTTACGTAGATCGGATTCAACGATTGAAGCGAAACGATAGAATTGCCGCCGGCGAGGTACTGGCCGAGATTCACCTTGCGGATTCCCAGAATCCCGGTAAACGGCGCTCGAATGGTCTTCCGCTCGATCGTGGCGCGAATCTCAGCCACGTTCGCTTCGGTTGATCGCTGCTGGGCCGTCGCCTGGTCAAAATCCATCCGAGAAATTACGCCCGCGTTTACCAGTTTCTGCATGCGGTCGAAATTGACCTTGGCGAGATCACGCTGCGCTTCGAGAGCGGCCAATTGGGCTCTCTCCTGCCGCGTATCCAACTCGATCAGAACGTCACCGGCGTGCACAGCTTTGCCCGAATCAAAATCGATTCTGGCAACCGTACCCGGAAGATCAGCGCTGATCGTAACTCCGTGTACTGCTTCCATGGTGCCAATCACACTCATGGTCGAAGGCCACTGCTCCCGCTGCACCACGACGGTCGTAACCGCCTCGGGCGGAGGTTGAAATGCCGCGGCCTGCACGGCCGTCTCAACTTGCTTGAATTTTATGAAACCCAAGGCGGTGAGGAGAACCGCCATTATGCCCAACACCAGAAACATTCTTTTCGTCATGTATTTCCCCTAGAGGCTGCCCCAAGAAATCTGTAGCATTGGATTCATCACCTACCGGGAAGGATTCTGCCTAATTCCCGGTTAACAACGCCGTGTGCAAGACATTGACGTTTTGTGGAGGTCAATGTCCATTTGTTCAAGGCAAGTCGCCGCATTCGCACGATTTTCGGGAGACAGTTACCGGCGGCGCGCCGGGGCATCGTCTGATGCCGCCCGCCTCGCGTCCTCATTGAGCGCTCGGTTTTGTGCGTTTGCTCCTTGTATGTATTAGTCGAACGTGAGGGCGTGAAATCGACACCCGCGTGCGAGGCGTGCGCCCCAGGGTTTGGACTCCCGGGTGCTCGATTCGCAGCGTACCGCGCGGAACCGGCCTGGATAGCCTGATTGTGAGTTGCAGACTCGCTCGGATTTTACTGGCGGGTGTTCTGATTTCTGGTCAGTGGGCCCATACCTTCAACGCCGATTCAAGAAATAGATTTGTAACATGAATGACTACCTGTTCCGCTAACCAAGGATTCCCCATCTGGATGGAGTCGATGATTCGTTGATGGTTCGCAAGCTGTTGTGCCCAGGGACTCGCATCAAGATTCTTGGCCAGCGCGCGCATCAGAGTGAAGGCATACAACGGAACAACCAGGCGACGGCCATACTCAAGAATGAAGGGGTTGCCGGGTTTTCCTAGGAGGCAGACGTGAAACTGCTGGACCCGGTCGATCAATTTCCTAAGGTCGCCGGTCTGCACCGCCTCACCCATTTGGGAAAGGGCCAATTCCAGATCCTGCATGGGCATCCGGCGCTCGGCCACAAGTCGCGCCGCCAATCCCTCCAGCGCCCCGCGAACATGATAAATGTGGATGATGTCGGAGTCGCGCAGACGGAGCACGCGGGCGCTGCGGCCGTGTCCCTTGGTTACAAACCCTTCCGTCGTAAGAATATTGATGGCTTCACGAATCGAGATCTGTGCGACGCCGAATTCGCGCCCCCACCGGCCTTCGATAATCTTCTCGCCGGGCGCAATTTTGCCTGAAAGTATCATCTCGCGGAGTTGAACCGCGAGGTTCTCCTTCAGCAAGCCACGTGGCTCGGTGCGTCCGTCTCGAGAATTCTTGGCTTCGATTTCAGTGGTCACGTACGGCAGTTCCAGTACCCGCGTTCAACAAAGGCGAGAATAAGGGCTCCGTTCTTGGCGATCGTCAAAAAGCTGTACTCGCGTAAATTCCACCGAGCCATGAAGTCTGCACAACTAAGAGTAAAGCAGTTGAACGAGTCTAGACTCTTATGCCTGAAAACAGGTGCGTCTCAATCAAGCCCGAGTGCCCGTGAGCGCTCAGAATCATTTGTAGACGTTCAAGGTTAAGGTATAATACCCCGGTTTGGTCGCGTGATAAGCGCTCAAACGTTCTTGACAATCACAGACGTAGGAGCCTTGCCCCGCGGCGAACAGGAACCATGTCGCCAGTGCGAGTTCCGGCTCCGCGATGCTTGGCGGTGATGGTAGCAGGCATGCCGGAAAATGAGGAGACACTGCATGATTCCTTCGCGGGTAGGTTGGTCAATCAGAATGTTGTTGGTACCTCTCGTGCTTTTTGTCCTCCCGAGCCTCCACGCTCAAGCGCCCACGCATTATGAACCGGCTCTTGAGTCTCTGAATCGTCATCCGGTTCCACAGTGGTATGCCGACGCCAAGCTGGGGATTTTCATTCATTGGGGTCTCTACTCTGTTCCCGGTTGGGCGCCATTAGTCCATCCGGAACATGACTTTGCTTCGCAAGACTACATCACGCACAACCCGTATGCGGAGTGGTATTTGAACAGCATGCGGCTTGATGGCTCTCCCACCCAAGCCTACCATCGCGAGCATTATGGCGCCGACTATAACTACTACAACTTTGCCGCAATCTTTAATAAAGAGATTCAGAAGTGGAATCCTGATACCTGGGCCAAGATTTTCCACGACGCTGGCGCGAAGTATGTCGTGCTGACGACCAAACATCATGACGGCTTCACTTTGTGGCCCAGTTCTACACCCAATCCGACCCTTCCGGCAGAGCGGCAGCACGCTGCGCGCGATCTGGTTGGCGAGTTGACCACTGCTGTCCGGAAACAGGGATTACGCATGGGCCTGTATTACTCCGGCGGCTATGACTGGACGTTTGTGCCCGGCCCGATCCGCGAGGCGGCTGACTACCAGAGAGTGAAGCCGCAAAGCGAAGCCTACGGCAAATATGCGGATGCGCATATGCGGGAACTCATTGAGCGCTACCGTCCCGCAGTGCTGTGGAACGACATCGACTACCCCAAGTCCGGCCATCCGCTGGAGATCATGGCGGAGTACTACAACGCCGTGCCGGACGGAGTGATCGATGACCGCTTTGGGGTCAAGCACTCTGACTTCAATTCTCCGGAATACGAGACCCTGGATAAGATCAGCCCGACCAAGTGGGAGGAGTGCCGGGGACTTGGGCGATCGTTCGGCTACAACCGGGCTGAGGGCGAAGCGGAGACCATCGCTCCCGACGAATTGATTTACCTGCTGGTCGACATCGTTAGCAAGAACGGGAATCTCCTCCTGGATGTGGGGCCGGAGGCTGACGGCACGGTTCCCGCGGTGCAGATGACGCGCTTGCAAGCGCTGGGAGCATGGCTACAGCAGAACGGCGAAGCCATCTATGGTAGCCATCCTTGGACGCGGGCAACAGGGGAGACCGCAGAGGGTATCCGCGTGCGGTTTACCCAGAAGGACGCTGCCGTGTATGCAACGCTGCTCGGACAGCCGAAGGCGGGCAGCGTTACCCTGAAATCTCTTTCACTGAAAGAAGGCTCAAAGATCTACTTGGTCGGCGAGGACAAACCGCTCGTTTGGTCCAAGCAGGATTCCGATATCCGGGTCAGTTTGCCTGCGGCTCTTCCTGGGCGGTATGCCTATGTCCTGAAGATCGCAGGTCCGGTATCCTGAGTGCGTGTGGGTACGACTTTGACGCAAAACAAGATCCTGCAGCTCGATTCCAGAGACAATGTTCTGATCGCTCTGGCCGATCTGAATCAAGGCGAGCAAGTCCATTTTCAGGACAAGGGTTGTACTGTTGCCTCCAATATCCCGGCAAAACACAAGTTTGCCATCGAAGATCTCGCGGCCGGAGCCGATGTGATCATGTATGGCGTTCTTGTAGGTAAGGCGTCGAAGTCCATTCGCCGCGGGGAAGCCCTCAGCACCACCAACGTTCAGCATGCAGCAGCAAGCTTCCATGAAGATGGAGCGGAATACCGATGGCAGGCTCCCGATGTTTCGCGTTGGACGCAGCGCACCTTCCTGGGCTATCAGCGGTCCGATGGGCAGGTGGGTACCAGGAACTACTGGCTCGTTGTCCCCCTCGTCTTTTGTGAGAACAGGAACATTGGCGTTCTGAAGCAGGCATTTGAAGAGGAACTCGGCTTCGCTGCGCCCCAGATTTATCGCCGCCAGGTTGCCGAGTTGGCGAAGCTCTATCGGGACGGGGAACTCGAAGAATCAAAGATTCGGAGTTTATCCGAACCGGTCGCCGCTTCGCCACCCGCCCGAACATTTGCGAATGTCGATGGGATCAAGTTTCTGCTGCATGAAAGCGGTTGTGGAGGGACCCGCGAGGACTCCGACAATCTTTGTGGACTCATCGCGGGCTACATCCACCATCCCAACGTAGCTGGAGCCACGGTGCTCAGCTTGGGCTGCCAGCACGCCCAATCCGGGATCCTGCGGCAACAAATTAGCAAGCGTAACCCGGATTTCGACAAGCCCTTGTTCATCCTCGAGCAGCAGCAAAGCCGCTCAGAGTCTGCCATGCTCTCCGAAGGAATTCAGAAAACATTTCTGGGGTTAGTCGAAGCCAACCAGGCCAAGCGCACGCCAGCGGCCCTTTCTCGATTGTGTGTGGGCCTGAAATGCGGAGGCTCGGACGGATTCTCGGGCATCTCGGCCAATCCGGCGATTGGACACACGGCTGACCTCCTCGTAGCCCTCGGAGGCAGGACAATTCTTTCCGAATTTCCGGAATTGTGCGGGGTGGAGCAGGAACTCATTAACCGGAGCATGAGCAAAGACGTGTCTGGCCGGTTTGTGCGCCTCGTTCGCGACTACGAAGCCCGGGCTCGGGCGGTTGGATCCGGTTTCGAGATGAACCCTTCTCCAGGGAATATGCGGGATGGCTTAATTACCGACGCCATGAAGTCCGCAGGAGCAGCAAAGAAAGGAGGGAAGTCTCCGGTAACAGCGGTGCTGGACTACCCCGAATACGCGGTCGTACCGGGTCTGAACCTGCAATGCACACCGGGCAACGATGTTGAGTGTGTCACCGCGCAAGTGGGGGCCGGCGCCAATGTGGTTTTGTTCACAACGGGTCTGGGCACTCCGACCGGGAATCCGATCGCTCCGGTGGTCAAGATCTCCAGCAATACGAGTCTGGCGCAACGCATGAGCGATATCATAGACGTAGACACGGGTGGCATCATTTCAGGCGAAACTACGATCGAATGTATGGGTGAAAGAATTTTGAATGCGGTCGTTGCCGTTGCTAGTGGCGAAATCAGAACGAAGGCAGAGTTGAAAGGTCAGAACGATTTCATCCCCTGGAAAAGGGGCGTTTCGCTGTGAGTCGTGTGTCCGGCGGCTAGGTGAGGATTTCGTTTGCGGAGCCAGCGCATTGTGGGGGGACTGTCTGATGGATGGGGGCCTGAGAGCCTAAGCTATGGACCTGCAACTTAGAGACAAGGTCATTATCGTAACCGGAGGCGCGAAAGGGATCGGAGAAGCGATCGTACGATCGTGCGCCGCGGAAGGGGCGGTTCCGGTAATCGTCGGGCGCGACGGGGAAGCAGGTAAGCGCCTGCAGAGCCAATTGCAGAACGGCGGCGCCAAGTGTGGCCTGATTACCGTGGATCTGTCGCCTTCAGAAAAATGCTTGCAGGCCGTTGAGGAGGTTCTCAAGACTTTTGGACGCCTGGATGCCCTGGTGAACAACGCCGGTCGCAACGACAAGGTCGGCCTCGAGCATGGCAACCCGAGCCAATACGTCGCGTCACTGCAGCAAAACTTGGTTCACTACTACAGCATGGCCCACTACGCTCTGCCGTACCTGAAGCGCTCACGGGGTACGATTGTAAACATTGGCTCCAAAACCGCGGTGACTGGACAGGGAGAAACGTCCGGCTATGCGTCTGCGAAGGGCGGCATTATGGCGTTGACCCGGGAGTGGGCTGTGGAACTGTTGCCGTATAGCATTCGCGTAAACACCGTCATCCCGGCGGAGGTTATGACACCTCTCTACCGCCAATGGCTCGACACGTTCCCGAATCCCGAGGAGAAGCTGAAGACGATTCTCTCGAAGATTCCTTTCGAGAAGCGGATGACGACGGCGCAGGAGATCGCGGACGTCACAGTGTTCTTGATTTCACCCCGGTCGGGCCACACGACCGGGCAACACATTTTCGCCGATGGCGGCTACGTCCATCTGGACCGCTCGCTGACGTAGAATGTCCTGTCCACCGAGCAATTGGCGTCGGGGATCGCTGGGAATCTGAATTGTAGAGACTCGCGTTAGGAAGGCGGTGTGATGTTGACATCCACTCCCGCAGCTTCGGCAGCTGTCTCAAACGACAGGCACGACGCCCCATTATTCCCGGCGGGGAACTCCCTTCCGTTCTTTCTAGTTACGACGCTCTTTTTCCTTTGGGCCATCCCCAATAACCTCAACGATGTGCTGATCCGCCAGTTCATGAAGTCGTTCGCAATTACGCGATTTCAGGCCGGGTTTATCCAGTCGGCGTTTTACATTGGGTACTTTGTCCTGGCGATGCCGGCCGCTTTGCTGATGCGCAGACTGGGCTACAAGGCGGGGTTCATTATCGGCCTCGTGCTCATGGGAACCGGCGCATTCCTGTTCTGGCCGGCCGCGCTGGTGGCACGCTATTCTTTCTTTCTTTTTGCCCTGTTTGTGATTGCCAGCGGACTCTCCTTTCTGGAGACGGCTTCTAATCCGTTTATTGCCCAGTGTGGCGATCCCCAAACTGCAGAGCGCCGGTTGAATTTTTCTCAGGCGTTCAACCCGATTGGCTCGATCACCGCTGTACTCGTGGGTACCATTTTTATCTTCTCTGGTATTGAATTGAGTCCGCAGCAAATCAGCGCCATGCAGGCGGCGCATCAATACGAAGCCTATCTGAGGCAAGAGACATTGCGGGTGGTTCGGCCCTACGTAGTTCTTGGACTGGTGGCATTGGTTTGGGCAGTGTGGATTGCGGTTACGAAGTTCCCCACGATTCGGGGAGACTCCTCGTCGGCACAAGAGACCCATGGCAGAATCCGCGATTTAATGCGGTACCGGCACTTCCTGCTGGCCGTCGCGGCACAGTTTCTGTATGTGGGCGCACAAGTCGGCACTTGGAGTTACTTCATTCAATATGTTCAGGACTACACTCACCGGCCCGAGAAGGTCGCGGGGTACTTTCTGACGGGCACGCTGTTTGCTTTTGGCGTAGGCAGGTTTGCGGCCTCCTACTTGATGAAGTTTGTCGAGCCTAACAAGTTGATGGGCATCTATAGCCTCATTAACGTCGTACTTGTTCTGGTGGGGGTGTTCATTCCCGGATGGATAGGCTTGTGGGCGATCTTCTTGACCAGTTTCTTCATGTCGCTGATGTTCCCGACAATTTTTGCCCTGGGTCTGAAAGGTCTCGGCGACAACACAAAGATTGGCGGATCGCTGCTGGTGATGGCCATTGTCGGCGGCGCGGTACTCACACCGGTGATGGGCCTGATTTCCGAGACATTTCGCAGCCTCGCTGTGGCTTATCTGGTGCCGCTGGTTGCGTACGCGTTTATTGCGTACTACAGCTATTCAGGCTCCAAAGTACGCCTTACGGAATAAGCGGGCATTTTAGGGCCCCGAGCAGCTCCGCAAGTTCGGTTAGAGGCCGACGAGGGCACCGACTCTCCCGCGAGAACATACTATAGGGTCTTGAGAGAGACCACGCTTACATTGGGATCGGGCGCCTGTGCAGGAAGATCAATTTGCAGTTTCTCCTCTGATTGGCGAAAATTCAACGGTTGTCCGCTTGCCAGCAAGCGTGCGGAAATGACTCTTGCTTCGACTCCTTTCACTTCAAAGGCAGACGACGGCCACTCGAAAATGTGGACAAAGACCGTCTTGCCCTTCGACGTCGTGCGTGCAGACGACATTCCCTGCACTGGCCCATAGGATGTTCCGTAGATGGACTCCCCATTTGCACTGAGCCAATCACCGATCGCCCGGAGACGTTCCTGAAACTCGGGTTGAATGACTCCATCGGGTTGCGGGCCCACGTTGAGGAGGAAGTTCCCGCCCCGGCTTGCTACTTCCACGAGCGCTCGAATAAGGTACTGCGCCGACTTGTACTCGTGATCGTGCAGGTTGTAGGCCCACTGGTTATTGATCGTCATGCACGTTTCCCACAACTGAAAATCCTCGGGCTTGGGAACGGTGGCCTTCAGCTTGTCCTGGACATTTGGGTCAATTCCCGAAATATGCACACCCTTGGTGGGGATCTTGTTGGGGATGAACTGCTCGGGGGTCTGATAGTCTCCCGGAACCCCGATTCGATCATTCACTAACGTAGCGGGTTGCAGCTTTTGGATGAGGTCCAGAAAGCGAACCCCGCCGTATTTTTCCTGATGATTGAGGCCATCGAACCAGATCAATGCAACCGGACCGTAATTTGCCAGCAGTTCCGTGAGCTGCAATTGCATGTAGTCCAGATAGAGAGGCCACTCCGGCCGGGTGGGTTCGCCGTTCCAGTTGTCTTTTGCGAGCTTGGTGGTATCGCGAAAGCCCGGATGATGCATGTCGGGCGGGGAATAATAGAACCCCAGCGGCATGTCAGCCTGCCGGGCTGCGGCCGACAACTGCGCAACGATGTCCTTGCCATACGGAGTGTTGGTGATTTTGTAATCTGTGTAGGAGGTGTCGAACATGCAGAAGCCGTCATGGTGCTTCGTGGTGAAGACCATGTATTGCTGTCCTGCGGAGCGCGCCAGATCTACGAAAGCGTGCGGGTCGAATTTGGTAGGATTGAAGCGCTTCGGCAGTTCGCGGTACTCGGCTTCGCTGATGCCGCCAGGGGTCGGCCTCATGATGGGCCATGAGGCTTCTACGCTGGCGAGCGAGTAAGGACCCCAGTGGATGAACATACCGAATTTTGCATTACGGTACCAGGCTGTCCGATCATCCACGAGGCTGGCGGCGAAAGCCAGATGTCGAACCAACGGAAAAGAAGATGCGGCGAGGGCAAGCTTTATGAAGTCCCGGCGGCCAGTCGGATAGGAACTCATATCTAGTTTCCTTGGCAAAGTTCTTTCGCACAAGCAGGGCGACATACACAGTGGAACTTACGAAAGTATCAGTCGAGATGAAACACTTCGTCCATCTCGGCCCACCACTCCCCCTCTTTTCGGTTGGGCAGCGGTTCTTGCATGGGCTCCATCACAGCCCACCATTCCTGCGTTTTTCGGTGTGCAGCCATTTTGGCCCAGTCACTCTTCAAATCGGAGCCGTGATATTCGAAATAGCTGAAGAGGATGTCATCCTTGAAATAGATGGAATAGTTCCTGATGTTGCATTCCAGAATCTTCTCCAGGACTTCCGGCCAGACCGCAGCGTGGTACTGCTTGTAGGTGTTTGCGTTTCCGGGCTTCAACCTGATCATCATTCCGAATCGATTCATGTGCCGATCCTCATCGGGGGACCCGACTTGCACTACGTCGAGCGGAAGGAGTTTGGGTCCGGGGGAGGAAGCGTCGCAACGTCGTCCCACGGGTCGCAACAGGAGCTACCAACTTCGATATAAGTGCTTAAAACGTTAATTGACCGTCGTGAAGCCAACACTATACCATGACTCCGCAGATATTTAAGCACTCAGACTGGTACTCATCAATTTATGCCTGCCTCCTCCGCCCTGGCCACCGATGGATTGGTGAAAAACAGCCTGGCGGCACGGCTGCGCGCTGAAATCATGAGCGGAACCTTGGCTCCGGGAGCACGGATCATTGAGGGCAAGTGGGCACCGCGATTTGGCGTGGCTCAGGGTTCCATTCGCGAAGCGATCAATATTTTGGCGCAGGACGGATTCGCCACGAAAGAGTCCGGTCGAAGTGCGCGAGTCATCCATTTAAGCGAACGAGCGGTGACCCAACTCTATGAGTTGCGCGGGGCGGTCGAGGGTCTGGCGGCGCGGCTCGCGGTTGGCGCGCATTCGGATCTCACGGCTCTGCAAGCGACGCTAGACGCTATGCGGCACTCGGCAAGGTCGGGAAATTGCGAAAGCTTGCTCGATAACGACCTGCGATTTCATCTCGAACTGTGCGAGATCGCACACAATCCTTTTGTGCTGGAGCACGCGCGCCGCATCCTCCTCCCCTTTTTTGCATTTGTGCGAATGCGAGTGACCGCGAGCGGACAGCAGACCTCAGCGTGGGATAGAGACCTGGAAGCGCATCAACGGATTGTCGATCTTCTGCGTGAGGGCGAGGGTGAGGGTGAGGTCGCGGAACAATATGTAAGAAAGGCCATGGCCCGCTTCGCTCAAACTGCGTACGACAACTGGGAGAAACGGATCTCACATGGCAGGTGATCTGGCCGGGAAAGTCATTGTGCTAACCGGAGGCGCGGACGGCATTGGCAGGGAATGTGCGCTTGCCTACGGACGCGAGGAAGCCATGGTCGCCATTCTGGACCGCGACATCGATGGCGCGCGGCGCACGGCTGCCGAAGTTGCAGCTGAGAGTATCGCTCTGCACGCCGATGTGTCCGATGGCGAAGCGGTCCGGGTCGCGATCGGCGCGGTGATGGAGCGCATGGGACGCATCGACGCAGTCCACAATAATGCGGGTATCGCCAGCCCCTCAAAGCCTCTGCACGAAACGACCGAGCAGGAGTGGGACGAACTTCAGCGTGTCAACTTGAAGTCTGTCTATTGGACTACGAAATTTGCGTTTGAGGCTCTCGCCGCAAGTAAAGGGGCAATTCTAAACACCGCCAGCATGGTAGGGCTTATCGGACAAAAGGACCACGCTGCGTACGTGGCCACGAAGGGGGCCATGATTTCACTCACCAAGGCCATGGCCGCTGACTACGCTCGATACTCCATTCGCGTGAATGCCATTTGCCCCGCCGGAGTTTGGACCCCAATGCTGGAACGATGGTGTTCGGAGCAGCCGGATCCGGGCAGCATCAGGCAATACCTCGATGATATTCACATGCTCGGCAACTGCCCTCGCGGAGACGTCATCGCCGATAGTGCTGTATTCCTCCTTTCTTCCAAGGCCAGATTCATCACTGGCTGCATTTTGCCGGTCAGCGGCGGGGCGGAGCTGGGATACCGGCGATGACACAAACGGAGAAACCATGCCGTCCTTCGCGATAGACAGGATCTCAACCCGCGACGCAAGGTTTCCATTGCCTCCCGGGGCGGGCACTGATGCTGTCCACTCCAATTCTGAATATTGCCTCGCAGTTACGCTGCTGGAGAGCCAAGGAGGCCTCTGTGGAACCGGGATCGCGCTCACGCTTGGCGAAGGGAATCGCCTGGTTTGTGAGGCCATTGAGCTGCTGGCGAGACCTCTAAAGGGCATGGCGATCGAAGAATTGATGGCGGATTTCGGGTCGATGTCACGACGCCTAGCCGACGACCCCTCACTCCGCTGGTTGGGGCCACACAAGGGTGTAGTTCATCTGGCCCTAGCCTCAATCACAAATGCTTGTTTCGATCTCTGGGCCAAAGGCCGCAGTGTGCCGGTGTGGAAACTGCTGCTTGACCTTTCTCCGGAACAGGTCGTGCGCCTCCTGGATCTGAGTTACCTGGAAGATGTTCTTACGGCGGAAGACGCTGTCAGGCTGCTGCGCGAGCAATTACCACGCCGTCCCGGGCTTGAGCCTATTCTGCAAACTGGTTACCCCGGCTACGACACGTCGGTTGGCTGGATGGCCTACGATGATGACAAAGTCCGAGAACTAACCGTCCGGGCGATGGACGCGGGCTTCAGGGCATTCAAGCTCAAGGTTGGATCGGCCGCTCCAGGGCGCGACTTGCGCCGGGCCGCAATGCTCCGCCAGTGTGTTGGAGATTCGGGCATTCTGATGTTCGACGCCAATCAACACTGGAA
>Ga0307471_100000753_pt1 | contig 16949 bp, 10 predicted proteins | sample atmos_gasesAM3C__2_FD_204566 | JGI IMG/M metagenome (GOLD analysis project Ga0307471, IMG submission 204566) | Hardwood forest soil microbial communities from Morgan-Monroe State Forest, Indiana, United States - atmos_gasesAM3C_515 | ecosystem: Environmental > Terrestrial > Soil > Temperate...
CTCGGCATGGCGGCTCGGGGCGATCGCACGCTCTCGCCGGGTCTGCCGACGCGCCAAGACACCGTCGCGGCTGCGCGCCCGCGGCCGGCGGCGGGTACGGGCCCGGCGAGCGACAGGGCCAGCTCGGCGCCGCTGCCGGCAAACGTTCGCGTCAACAATCCTGCGGAGGACTCTCACGAGGTCGACCAGACCACTCAGAGTGAGCCGAGTATTGCTGTCAGCGGCTCGCACGTCGCGATCGGGTTCAACGACTCCCAGAACGCGCTGCTACCGCTGGTCGCAGGCGACAACCTCGCCGGCTACGCATACTCGGACAACGGCGGCGCGTCGTTTACCGACGCGGGTCCGTTCCCCAATGCACCCGGCTACGTCAATCTCGGTGATCCGTCGCTGGCAAGCGACGCAAGCGGTGCGATGTATTACTCAAACCTCGCTCTGAGCACCTTCAGCCCAAGCTTGGTGGTCGTCGTTGCCCGGTCCACCAACGGCGGTCACAGCTGGTCGGCGCCGGTGAGCGTCGTACCGCAGACTCCCGATTTCTACAACGCCGACAAGGACTCGCTCACCGCCGGCGTCGGACCATTTCACAGCGGCAGCGCCCTATACGACGCGTGGGACGACATCACTTTCGCTCCGCCGCCGCCGCCCCCGACTCCGTCCCCGTCCCCATCGGCGTCCCTTTCGCCGACCCCAGTCCCAACTGCGACGCCACTCGACGTGTCGGGTGGTGGCGGTGGTGGTGGCGGCGGGGGAGTGGTGACCGGGCTCGCGGTCAGTCATTCGTACGACAGGGGTCATACGTGGAAGTTGGTCTATGCAGACAAGCTCGCGTCCGGAGGCCAGACGGGGTGCAGCTCCGCCCAGTACATCGGGGCCGACCCCGTGGTCGACAACAGCACCGGAGACCTGTACCTGGCTGCGGAGCGTGTGGATTTCAACGACCCCACGTGTGGGCAGGCGCAGCCGTCGGTCACATTCTCCGAGCGCTTCTTCATCTCCAAGGATGGTGGCAACACGTTCGGTCCGGGCATCGTGATTGCGACCGTCGGCCCGGTGCCCTCGCCATTCTTTCTCGGCGACACGTCCGCGATGCGAGACGCGGAGTTCCCGTCCATGGCCGTGCTCAACGGCACGATCTATGTCGCGTGGAACGACTCCGGGACGCACGATGGAAGCACGCAGATCCGCCTGGCCAGGTCCACTGACAAGGGCGGGACATGGCGGACCTCGTTCGTCAGCAGCGGCGCAGGACAGCGTATCCAGCCGGCGCTGAGCGCGGACTCAGCCGGGCTGCACCTCCTCTACTACAGGATCAACCCGACGCTGACACTTGACGTTGTCGCCGCGGCATCCCTGAACGGGGCGAACTGGACCACCGAGGTTGTCAACACCGTGGCATTCCCGGGGGTGGAGAACAACCCGCAGTTCGACCCCTTCGCCGCACCGACGTACATGGGCGACTACATCGCCAACATCAGCGACGGCGCCGTGCGCTACTTCGCATGGGGTGACAACCGGGATGTCGTGACGAACTTCCTCTGGCCGCAGGGACGTCGCGATGCCGACGTCTTCTTCGCACGGAATTGATGCGAAGGGGGCGGTTCGCCCGCCCCTTCGCTGAAGAGAGGACGCCAGGTACAGGTGGGACCGGCAGTGCGCCGATCCCACCTGTATCGAAGAGTGTGACGTGACCTCAGCCGAACGTTACGGGACGGTGGGCATCTGCCCTGCGTTCTCCTGCGCCTCGCGCTGGGCGCTCTCGCCGGCCTCGTGTGACGCGTTCTCATTGGAATGGAAAGTGCCGGGCGTCGTACTGCCCGAGTTGCTGCTTCCCGAACCGCTACTGGGGCTCGGTGTCGCGGCGGTCGTCGTAGCCGAGGTCGTGGTCGCTGCGTGGCTCACGATGTATCCGCCGGCGATGCCGCCGGTCACGAGTCCGAGACCCGTGAGGCTCAGCGCAGCTCGCCGGCGCAGCCCTCCGAATCGAGGCGGAGCGGGTGGCGGCGGCCAGACGGGTGGGGCCGGCGGAAGCGCATTGTCGAAGCTGTCATCCATTGGTGTTCTCCAGTGATTTGGTTGCGGCCACACGTGGTGGCCCTGGCTGGTTGACGAGTGTCATCGCGGCTGGCCGATCAGTCATCTACATTTCAGTGATCCTTGTTGCATGGGCTGAGCGTCATGCGACGAGCATCGCCCCGGCGGATTGGATCCATGTGAGCGCTCGCTCCGAATCTCCTGAGAACCTGCGAGGGCCGTGCGCGGCGAGTAGAATCCTCGCGTCGGAGCGATAGGAGGAATGGACATGTCCAACGTCGACGTCGTGCGCCGGTTCTACGAAGAGATGAACAACGGTCGCAAGCTCGACATCGCGAGCGAGATCATGACCCCGGATCACCAGTACCACGACCCGAACAGCCCAGCGGCCGTGGGTCCCGACTCAATGGCCGAGATCGTTCGCGTCTACCAGACGAGCGTCGATGGTCACTGGGGAATTCAGGAGATCATCGACGCCGGCGACTACGTCACGGTTCGTTGGATCGGCACGGGTACCCACATCGGCGAGATCAACGGCATCCAGCCGTCGGGCCGGAAGGTTGAGGTCGATGCGATCTCGATCCACCGCATGCAGGATGGAAAGATCGCCGAGAACTGGACTGTATGGGACACGCTGCGATTCCTGAGGCAACTCGGTGTCATCCCCGACGTCGCTGGTGCTGCGGCGGACGAGGTGTCGATCGAGGGCTCGGCGACCGTCCCGACCCGCGCCGGCTAGCGCGACGGCGCGGCAGCGGGCGCTATCTCTAACCTGTCTCGACGATGTAGAGCGGAGCGGGCGTCGACGCGGGAGCGAGCCAACCCACGCGCAGCAGCTCGCTGATGCCCTCCGCGTCCATGGGGCGTCCGAAGTAGTAGCCCTGGGCCAGCGGGCACTGCACGCGAACCAGCCGATCGCGCTGCTCGCGCGTTTCGACTCCCTCCGCGATCATCGTGAGTCCCAGGCTCTCGCCCAGTTGCAGGATCGCCCCGACGAACGCTTCGCCGGACGGGCTGTCGTCGGAGCCGGGCATGAAGGGTTTGGCGATCTTGAGAATGTCGACCGGAAGCTCGCGCAGCGAGCTGAGCGATGAGTACCCCGTGCCGAAGTCGTCGATGGCAAGGCTCACGCCCATATGTTTCAGCAGCGCCAGCTTTTCGGCAAGAACCGCAGGGTCGGTGATCATCTGGCGCTCGGTCACCTCGATGATGAGACGGCGCGGATCCAGTCCGATGCGCCGCACAACCTCCGCGACGTCGGCGCTGAAGGACGCCTCACGGAGCTCGCGCCCGGAGGCGTTGACCGAGACGGCGAGGTTGCGCGCGCTGGGAAAGCGGTCGCCCCACTCGAACGCCTGAATGCACGCGACCTCCAGGACGTGCCGGCCCATCTCGACGATGAGGTCGCTTTCCTCGGCGACCGCTATGAACGCATCCGGCGAGACCAGCCCCCGATCGGGGTGATCCCAGCGCAGCAGCGCCTCGACCCCGAAGAGACTTCCGGAGGGAAGGTGAACGATCGGCTGGTACTGCAGGCGCAGCTGGTTGCGCTCGATGCTGTGCAGCAGGTCACTCTTGAGCTGGTGGCGTTCGAGTGCAGCGACGTGCATCTGCGGCGCGAACATCTCCCAGCGACCCTTGCCCATTGCCTTGGCCTTGTACATCGCCATGTCGGCGTTGCGCAGCATCTCCTCGGCAGTCACCGTGTCGCCGATCGTGGTGGCGATGCCGACACTGCCCATCATGCGCGCCTCAGCACCGCTCACCTGCATTGGCACTGCGATCGCCTCGACGACTCGTTCGGCGATGTTCACGGCGTCGGCTTCGTGAGCGATCGTCTCGAGCAGCACCGCGAACTCGTCACCTCCCAGGCGCGCCGCCGTGTCAGACGGACGCAGCAGCACGCGGAGCCGGCTCGCCACCTGCACGAGCACCTCGTCACCCGCCGCGTGGCCGACGGAGTCGTTCAGATTCTTGAAGTCGTCGAGGTCGAGGAACAGCACGGCGACCGGACGCTCCTCGCGCGACGCGCGTTCGATGGCGTGCGAGACCCGGTCATGGAAGAGCGCGCGGTTGGCAAGCCCCGTGAGCGGATCGTGAAACGCCTGGTGTTCGAGCTCCTGCTGCAGGTCGGTCAAGCGGGCAAGCGAGCGCTCGAGCTGGCCGTTCTGCAGGGAGATGCTCATGTGCGCCGCCAGCGCCTCGAGCTGTCGCAAATCCTCCTGGTCGAATGTCGCGACCGCGCCGAGGCGTCCCGCGATGGTGATCGCTCCGATGATGCGCGTCTCGCCGACCAGCGCGCACACCATGGCATCGTTTGCCTGGCGCGCGCCGAGGAATGCAGAGGAGTCGCTGCGATCGTCGCGCCTGCCGAGAAGCCTGCCACGCTGGTCGTCGAGCTGCAGCACCACCGCGTGCTCGACGGGGTCGACGAACACCGGGGTCATGACCGTCTCCGACTCGTCGCTCCTGACGACCGTGCGAAGACCCTGATCGGCCTCTGCGGTGGAGAACAGCAGGAGTTCGGCGGTTTCGGCTCGAAACGACGCGCGAGCATGGCGCAGTACCTCGAGAACGGATGTGTCCGTCTCGGTGGAGAGGCTCATGATCCGTCCGGCCTCATAGAGGAACTCCATACGCTCGCGCCGCCGCCGTTCGCGCATGTGGGCGCGATAACCCACACCGAGAAGCGCCACGGGCAGAGTCAAGAGCAGCGCGGAGATCGGTCGTTCCTGGATCAATATCGCGGCGAGAATCCCCAGGCTGGTGTTTGCCAGCGCGCCGAGCATCGTGAACACCACCAGGCTCTTCCACCGTGCGAGCTCGAAGTTGCCTTCTGAGAGCGAGATGGCGCCGACGATGCTGGCCACACCCATCGCCGACACGAGCGCCCCCGCCGCGAAGATCGCGGCCCAGGTGTGCAGCGACGATGGATCCGACGAGCCGCCGAAGGCGTGAAACACGATGATGGCGACGCAGGTCTCGAGCGTGAAGTGCGCAAGGTTGAACACGAGCTTCAGCAGGCTCTGCCGGCGCACCACGAGCAGTGCCAGCCCGATCCCGCACACCTGGGTCAGCAGCAGCTGATTCGGGTCGAGATAGAGGAGACCGAGCACGTACGAGATCTCGGTGAGTGAGAAGGAGTAGGCGCTGCGGCCGAAGTGCACGTGGAGAACCCATGCCTCGCCCAGGAAGAACAGCGCGCCGAGCGACCACCAGGGCACGCCTATCGCCGGGGCGGCGTGTCCGTGTCCGCGAATCGCAAACGCCCACAGCAGCAGCGTCGCAACGACCAGCCCGAGGTTGAGCCACCACACGGGGCTGGGCGGGCCGATCAGCGGGCGCACGCGGCCGACGCCGCGGCGCGTCTGCGGGGCGGCGCTCAGCTCCATGAATACTCGGACCAGGAGTGGCTGGAGTAGCCGCTTCCGGACCACGAGTGACTGGACCATGTCCCGTCGGACCACGAGTGGCTGCCCCAACCCACCGTCGACCACGAGTGCCTCGCCCAGTTCGGATCGAACCACGCAGCGCCGGACCACAACTGCTGTGGGTGCCAGCTGACCTGCCACGCCGTGCCGGCGAACGACGTTCCGTGCCAGTTGCCGCTCAGCCACTCGCTGTCGAGTGGCGTCGAGTATCCGGCGGCGCTCGTCAGGATCTCCAGACCGGTGAAGGCGTTGCCGGAGATGTCACTGTCACCGGCCAGCGCCACGCCGTTCTGGACGAGTCGCGACGAACCGCGCGATCCGTCCAGCGTGCCGCCAGGCGTGTAGCTCAGCACTGGCGGAGTGACGCTCGGAACGCCGTGCGCCAGCGCCGCCGACAGGTTGAGCTCGCCGCTCCCCTGCGCGTACGACGCTGCATTGATCGGTGTCGCCGTGGCCTTGAGCAGCGCCTTGACCTGATCGGGAGTGACGTTCGGGTGCTGCTGGATGATCAGCGCTGCGGCGCCTGAGGTCACCGCCGTCGCCTGCGAGGTTCCGCTGCCGCGGAAGAATCGCGAGTTGATCAGTCCGGTCGCGCTGTACGTCTGGTCGATGTACGAGCCGGGATCGCGCAGGCTCTGAATGTGTGATCCAGGCGCGACGAGATCGGCGTTGCGCGTCGAGGTCGTCAACGCGCTCGAGAACGACGCGACGTCATCCGTGTCGAGCGGGTCGCTCTCCGCGGTGGGCGAAGTTGCCGCGCCCACGGCGAGGATTGTCGGGTCATACGCGGGGTCGGTGAGGCCGCTTCCGCTTCCGTCGTTGCCGGCCGCGGCGACGACGACGATGCCGGATCGCCAGGCGATCTCGGTGGCGAGGGCCAGTGGATCGGCAGCATACGGGGTGGTGGAGTCGGTGCCGAACGAGAGATTGAGCACCCGAATGTGCATGCCGTGCTCGTCGCGATGCCGCACCACCCAGTCGATCGCGGCGAGCACCTGCGACACGTCGGTGTTGCCGTGCGCATCGGCGACCTTGATGTTGACGATGCGAGCGTCGGGCGCCATGCCGAGGAAGTCCGTGCTGTCGGTCGCGTAGGTCGGCGTCGCTGCCGTCGTGTTGTCGCGTCCGGCGATGATCCCCGCCATATGCGTGCCGTGACCGTATGTGTCGATGTAGCGGAGATTGGCCGCCGGCGCTTCCAGCGAGAAGTCGGGACCATTGATGATCTTTCCGGGAGCGGTCAGGCCGTTGACGGGCGCCACACCTGAATCGATCAGCGCGATGTCCACACCCTTCCCGGTGTATCCGGCGCGCCACTCCGTTCGGGCGCCGACCCGCAGCTCGGTGTTCAGCATGGAGCCGGTGTCGAGGGTGGGATCGTACGTGCTGAGCAGGTGGCCCGAGCTGTCAGGCGTCACCGACAGGATCCCTGCCGTCGCGGCGAGTTCATGTACCGCACTCGCCGGCACGGTCGCGCTGAAACCGTCGATGATCTCGAACCGATTCGTCACTCGACCCCCGACCGACGCCGCGACGGCGTCGGGATCCGATCTCGATCCGGGTTGTTCGCGCACGATGACCGAGACCGGCGGTCCGGCTGTCGCCGCCGCCGACGTGATCGGAATCGCCGCTGTCGTGGCCATGGTCAGACCGATCGCGAGTGAGACGACCCGCTTCGGATCGTCCCAGCTGATGCCGAAAACCACGCCCCTCAGGCCCCCTCGGTACTCGGTTGCTCACCGCCGGTGACGGTGAGTTTCCCGCCACCACGAGTGTCCGCCGAGGCGCGGCCGAATTGGTTCGCGTGGGGGTAACGGGCCCGACCCGACTTCCGTCAAGAGCGCCCAGGGGTTGCGGCGAACCCGTTACTTCGAGAGGGCCGTGTACAGTGGAACGCCCAGGGGCCGCGAGCCCATGTCGGGAAGTGGGATTGGGGAGGAGGAGTTGAGAAATGAGCCGACACCATCTGGGGCCAGCGGTCGCGATCTGCTTTGCGGGCGCCATGGCAGCGGGGGCTGGCGCTACCCAGGCAGCGCACGCCGGCCCGGCGAATACATGGAGCGAGTACACCGTCCGAAGCGTCAGCGGCACCTTCCCGGCTGACCACGACACGACGATCGCGAGCTCGATGAGTGGAGGAGAGCCGTCCATCGGGTTCGACGCCGCGAGGAATGCCGCGATGTACGGGTCGGGTACCAATGTCAAGCGGCTCACCTGGGATGACTCCGTCTCTCCGGCCACCATGACGGTGGCCGACGCCAAGCCGTCCACTGCGGTCACGACCCTCGACGCCATCACGATGGTCGACCCGTACGGCCACCGGTCGTTCAACAGCCAGCTTCTCGCGGCCTGCTCGTCGGCCTCCTTCAGCGACACCGCGGGGGCGACCTGGACGCCGATTGCGGGGTGCGGCGCGGGAACGGCGCTCGACCATCAAACGCTCGGCGCCGGACCGTTTCACAGTCCGCTGCCGACACCGCCCAGCCCTGCATATCCGGACGCCATCTATTACTGTGCTCAGAACGGGTTCAACGAATCGTGCGCGCTGAGTGCCAATGGCGGGGTCAGCTTCGGACCAGCGAGCCAGATCTCGAACACAGCCGCGAACGTCCCGCCGACAGACCCCTTCTTCGCGCAAGGCGGCGCATGCTCGGGGCTCAGCGGTCACGTTCGTGTTGCCCCCGACGGCACGGCGTACGTGCCGCTCAAGGGGTGTGGCGGCACGCCGACGACACAGGAAGGGACCAATACTGAGTTCCAGGGCGGCAGGCCGACACTGTCTGTCAGCCAGGACAACGGCACGACCTGGATCCTCCATCGAGTCCCGGCAACGAGTGTCCCCGACGGTTTGGGCGGGTTCAACGCCGTGGAGAACCCTGATGAGAGCGATCCGTCGCTCGGGATCAGCAGACCGGGCGGCGTCCTCTACTTCGGCTGGGAGAACGGCCACAACCCACCCGATATGCCTGGTGTCCCACCGGTGAACGGCACCCAAACGCAGGCGATGGTTGCCGTGTCACACGACCACGGAACCACCTGGTCTGCTCCCGTCGATGTCAGCTCAGCCCTGGGGATCCACAACGTGCAGTTCCCCGAGGTGATCGCCGGCGACGACGACCGGGCGGCCTTCGCCTTCCTCGGCACGGCCGACAGCGGTGATGATCAGACCAACGCGTTCCCCACCGATCAGCCGTGGCACCTGTACGTGGCCACCACGTACGACGGCGGGGCGACCTGGACAACGCAGGACACGACGCCAACCGACTTCGTGCAGCGAGGGTGCGTCGACCTGCAGGGGACGACGATTCCACCGTCCGGTCGCGTGAACATCTGCAGCCAGCGCAACATGCTCGACTTCAATGACATCACCATCGATCGCGAGGGCCGTGTGCTCATCGCGCTGTCGGACGGCTGCAACAGCGCGTGTGAGAGCAATCCCGCCAGCGGGTCGGCGGGTGCCGTCGACCGGGTGATGCGGCTGTCGAGCGGAACCTTTCTCCTCGCCGCGTTCTCACCAAAGGTGCCCGAAGGGCCAACTGCGCTCGCCATTCCTGTGCTCGCCGTGGCGGTCGCCATCGGAGTCCGTCGCATTCGCCGAAGCCGGCGGGGCGATTCAGAAGGCGGCTGACAGACCCCGCCCACTCCGCACAACCGGCGGTCTCCAGCGGTGTGGTACTTAACACGGCCGGGATGGTTGCTGCCGAGCCACAGCTGCGCGTCGATACCCGTGAGGAGCTCGTCTACCTCCTGGGCGAGGCCTGCGAGATCGAGCATGGGTTGATGTGCGAGTACATGTACGCTCAGTTCTCGCTGAAGCGAAGTGTCGACGAGGGACTCAGCCCTGCTCAGCTGGCGCGGGTGCAGGCGTGGGAGACAACGCTCATCGAGGTCATCAAGCAGGAGATGCTCCATCTCGCGCTGGCCACGAACGTGCTCAGTGCCATCGGCGCGGCCCCGCACTTTGAGCGGCCGAATTTTCCGATCCTGTCGCGATGGTATCCACCCGACGTGCAGATCGCGTTGCTGCCCTTCGGAGAGGCGAGCCTTCGCCACTTCATGTACCTCGAGCGTCCGGAGGGCATGTCGCTTCGAGACGCCGCGGGGTTCGTCCCGGCGAGCGACACACACATGCCGGCACCGGATGAGATCGAGCTCACCGCCAGTCCTCAGGAATGGCACACCGTCGGCCACCTCTACCGCGGCATCGAGAACGGTCTCGCACATCTGGTGCAGCAGCGGGGTCACGACGACGTGTTCATCGGCGATCCCGACGCGCAGGTCACGACGGAACTCTTCGAGTGGCCCGAGTTGCTCGCGGTCAGCGACCTGGAAAGGGCGTCAACTGCAATACAGACGATCGTCGAGCAGGGCGAAGGCGCCCGCGGCGACTGGGTGAACTCACACTTTGGAAAGTTCGTCGGCATCCTCGAGGACTATCTCGCGGTGCGCGGCGCTGATCCTGCATTCGAGCCGGCCCGGCCGGTGACGCCCGTGTTCGTACACCAACCGCCCGACGTTGCTGATGCGACGCTCATCGATGACCCGACCACGCGACGCGTCGCCGACCTGTTCAACGGTCTCTACGAGGTCATCCTTCAGGCACAGAGCAGGTATTTCGTCCACCAGGGGGAGACGCCGGGTGAGCTGGACACCCTGGCCAGGACCGTGAAGCATCTGATGAACTGGGTGATGCGCGAGCTGGGTCCGCTGCTCACCGCGCTGCCCGTGGGTTCCGCAGCTCCCGGCCGCAACGCCGGCCCGGCTTTCGAGATCGTCCGCCCTGCGTTCTTCGTGCTGCCCTATCGCGAGGCGGCGTGGCGTATTCTTCGGGAGCGAATCGAAACGCTTGCGCTCGATTGTCGCGACCTCGCAGGCGATCCGAGGCTTTCGGGGTTGGGCAAGTTGGGGGATACGCTGCACGCAATGTCCGAGGACCTCGGCGTCCATCTCGACGCAAGGTCTACCGCAGGCAGACGCAGCACACGGTGAAGGCTGCTCAGATCCAGCCGCGGCGACGGAAGAAAAACAGCTGAATCAGGATCGTGAGCACCATCAACGCGAGGCCGGTCGCGAAGGCGTAGAAGCTGCCGATCCGTCCAACCAGCCAAGCGAAGTTCATGCCGAAGAACCCGGTGAGGAACGTCAGTGGAAGGAACAGGCTCGCAATCACGGTGAGTGCCTTCACGGTCAGGTTGAGGCGGTTCGAGACCGTGGAGAGATACACGTCCATGGCTCCGGTCAGGAGGTCTCGCAGCGAGTCAACCGTTTCGTACTGCCGAAGGATGTGGTCGTAGACGTTTCGGTAGTACGCAGTCGTTTCAGGGTCTGCCTGTAGAGAGCGAGTCACCAGCCCCTGGAACATGTCGCGCTGCGCTCCCAAAACACGACGCGTCTCGCTCACCCCGTGCTTCATGTCCTGGAGGAGCGAGAGTTGGGCCGGGGTCGCGTCTAGCAGGATCTCGTCCTGGAGCCGGTCGACTGACTCGTCGAGAGCCTCGAGCGCATCGAAGGTCGCGTCAACCAACGCGTCCAGGACAAGGTACGCGAGCAGCGACGTCGTGCGACACGCACCTTGTGGCGTTTCGGCGATCCGCTCATTGAACTTCTCGAAGGACGGTTCCGGCTCCTGGTGCACGCTGACGACGAAGCTGGCGGAGATGTAGAGGTGGTGTTCCCTGAAGGAGACGAGCTGGCCGTCGTAGCCGACCACGAACATGACCGCGAACATGTAGTCGTCATAACTGTCCAGCTTGGGCCGCTGGTTCCGATTCTCCACGTCCTCGATGGTCAGCTTGTGAAACTTGAACGTATTGCTCAGCAGCCGGTAGTCATCCTCGCCTGGTGCCTCGATGTCCAGCCAGAACGTAGCGTGGCTTGCCAGCAGGTGTTCGACCGCATTCACGTCGATGTCGTGGCGATGGCCCTCGGCGGTGAAGACAGTGCGCATGTCGGGACAAATCCTACGGCCTGCGAGCGTACGCCGTAACCCTGGCCGAGATGGGGTGTGGAGTCGAGCCGCCACCGTCAGCTTCGGAGGCGCCACACGTGGATCGGTCCGCTGTCATAGACGGTCTCGAAGCGGGGACTGTCTGTGAAATCGGTCGGCGTGGTGTTCTTGCACGCGAGCAGACCACCACTGCTCAGCACATAGGTCGCGCCGTAGCGCCGCATCAGCACGGCGGCGGTGATGTCCCCGCCACAGTAGACGCGGTGTACGTCGGCCTCGCGCTGCGCCGGGTCGAGCCCGAGGTTGGAGACGTACGGGGCATATGTCGTCAGGCGAAGCCGGCCGGATATGTCGACGGGGCTGTTGATGAAGGCGTCGGTGACGAACACTGCTTTCTGCGGGGTGTTGCCCTCGATCCACCGCCCGGCTGCTTCCTGGGCGGCGCTGAGCACGACGCGGTTGTCCTCCACATGCCAGATCGCGATCAACACTGCGGACGCGACGGAGATGCTCAGCGCGACTCCGAGCAGCGCTTTCGACCATCCGCGTATCAGCCATGCGGCGAGGATCGCCACCGGGATCCACATCAGCTGGAAGAACTTGTTGGCGTCGAGCGTCACGGCACTGACGACGATCACGTTGGGCACCAGGAACAGCGCGATCGTCCAGCCACCGAGGAACCTACGGTGTGGGACACGCCGTGCTGCCAGCGCAACCAGCGAGAGCACAAACGGGAGGCCGAGATTGGTCAGGTAGAAGAACGCGACCGCGGCGAACCCGTCATGGATCGGTGCGTCGGGCCATCCGAGCACGGCGTGGACCACGCCCTGCTCGTGCTGCTGGGCTATCGGCCGGACGATGAAGACCGCTGCGTAGGCGATCGGTGCGAAGAGGAACAGCGACCCACGCCACGCCAGCCTGTCGCGCCAGGCACGGCGGGCGATCAGCTGGATGAGCAGGATCAGGTAGAGCGCTGGGAATGCGAAGAATTGGAACGGACACAGCAGACTCGCAAGGATCCCCGCGACGGCGATGCCGGCGCTCGACCGTGCCCAGCACACGTGCATCAGCAGGACGACGCTGACGAGTATCGGCAGGCCGTACGCGGTGGCGCGCTGGTCCAGCAGCGCCGTTCCGAAAATCGACGAGATCCGAAAGTAGGGAAAGCTCGCAAAGAAGTTGCTGTCGTATGGAGTCGTGCTGACCAGCTGCTCGGCGGACCCGAGCCCGTTGTGGATGTCGATGAACAGGCGGATGAAGCCCATGCCCCCGCCCAGGATCACGAGCACGAGCGCGATCCAGCCCACGCGACGAACACCGGTGAGCTGCACCGCAAGTTCGTAGACACACAGGGCCAGCGCGCCGGCAAGCAGCGCATTGGACACGATCAACACCGGGATGACGTCCAGGTTCGCGGCGGTGGCGAGTATTGCCGAGTGGAAGTCGCCGAACCAGTGATACGTCAGCGATACGCCGGCGAAGTACGGAACCTGGGGTGGGAAGTTGCCGTGCTGGATGCTGCTTGCGATGCTCACGTGGACAAGAAAGTCGCTCCAGTTCCATCCACCGCTGACCCACCCGGCTGCGGTCAAGTGCCACGCGCTGGCAACCAGTACGGCGAGCACAAAGGCGGTGCTGCCCGCGCTCAGCGCAAATGCGATGCTGTGCTCGCGCAACGCACGCCGCGCCGCGTCGAAACCCAGCCGTGGGGGCTCTGCGAGCCCTGGCAGGCGCTGCGTCATCAGCGCCCATGTCGCGGCGGCGAGCAGCGCCGTGACCAGAAATACCGTGGCGCGACCGAAGCCGACCGCGAGTGCCACAAGGAACGTCAGATGGGTCGACAGCGCAATCCCCGCTGCGACGGCGACTCCCAGCCGGCCGGGCGGGTTCAACTGCGGCGCGACGCGAGCGACGAGGAACCACGCAGGCAGCCCGATCAGGAATGGCCATGCAGCGACGATCGCCAGCGCGGGAACGGCGATGCTGATGAGCAGGATCGCTCCTGTCGCCAGCAGGAACACGACTCCGCGCGGTGGATGTCGTGACGCGCGCGGCGCAACGGCGTCGAAGGACATGGATCAACGATCGTAGAATGTCGCGGCGAAATGCATCTGATCCGTCCATCGCGCGTCGCCGAACTCTACCGTTGGCATTTCGGCAATCCCCGACGGGAGCGGCTCTTCATCTCGTCCGTGTCCTTCTTCACCACATTCGCAGGCACGAGGGCGATCACGCATGCGATCCGGCGTGGGGTCGGCCCCTTTCGCAATGTTGGTGTCGGCGGCCGCCACATCCACCACCTGGTGTTCGGGATCGCCGGGCTTCTCGGCAGCGGCTACCTCTGGCTGATCCAGCGCGGGGAAGGACACACGGGCCAGGATGATGCCCTCGCCCGCGCGACCTCCGCCCTGTACGGCGCGGGTGCCGCCATCACGCTGGACGAGTTCGCGCTATGGCTTGATTTGGAGGATGTGTACTGGGCGAAGCAGGGGAGGGAGAGCGTCGACGCCGTGATCCTCTTCGGTGGCGCGCTGTCCATCGGCCTCTGGGGTGCGCCCTTCTTCCGCGACCTGTTGCGTGAGGCGCGGCGCTTCGAGGGGTGACATGCCGGCAGCCCGGCCTACGATGAGGTCCGGGCTGCCTACGAGCGTATGAGCCTGGCGGTCAGATTCCTGCTGTCGCCAGTGTCGGCATCACGCCGAGCTGGGTGAGCACGTCGACCTGGTCGAAGCAGACCCGGCTTTCGATCGCCATATCATTCTGATACCGGGTGATCAGGACAGCATTGACGACAAGTTTCTTCCCGGTGGCCGGAATGGTCCCCGCCGGACCGTCCAGGGGCCCTTGATGCGTGCCGTGGAATGTCACCTCTTCGACGACCCATGACCCGCTGATCAGCTCGTTGCGGACGGTCAGCTTCGCGTCGGGGCACGCCTTCAGCCACAGAGCGGAGTAGTTGGTCGCCTCGCGGCCGTGGAGGTGAACGCCTCCGGGTGCCTCGAACGTTCCACTGGGGTCATTGAGTTCGCGCATTGCTCCCTCGTCGTGGGCGTTGAAAGCCCTGATGAAGCGCGCGGCGCTGTCTCGTACGTCTGTCATGCCTCTCCTCCTTGGGGGATGAGTGCGGGTGCGGAGGGCTTTAAGAAAGGGCTTCGAGGGCTCTCGCCTCAGTCCTGTAACGGCGGGAGCATAGCATTTTTGACGGCGAAATTGTTGCGCCGGCGTGCTAGTATCATGAGGTCATCGATCGTCCCCGCCCACTCTCCGTCGTCGAAGCCGCCGCCGCACTGCATGCCTCGGAAGCGTATGTCCGCCGCTTGCTGGCGTCGCGGAGGCTCTTTGGTATCAAGATCGGTCCCGTCTGGGGTATCTACCAGGAGGACCTGGAGAGTTTCAAGCGGATGCGACGCCCTCCCGGCCGCCCACGAAAGGCGGCGGAGCCTCCCATCGGGGAGGAGGAGACGCGATCGCGCATCACGCGCGAGCGGTCATCAGCACGCACCGACAGCTCGCTCCTCAAGCCGCGCGAGAAGACGCGAGCATCGAGGCAACGGCGAACCTGACCTCAAACCGCGGCGGGCCGCGAGCGGGGTGTGCTCATAAGGCGTTCACGCTTGAGGAGCTCGACAAAGTCCGCGGAGGGGAGGGGACGCGAAAACAGGAATCCCTGCGCGCGGTCGCAGCCGAAACTGCGCAGCTGTGCAAGTTGCTCTTGCTTTTCAACTCCTTCGGCAACGACTGCGAGGCCGAGAGCATGAGCGAGTTCGATCACTGCGCCGATGATCGATGAGCTGCGTCTGTCGTTGGTGCTTCGATCAACAAACGATCGGTCGATCTTGAGAAAGTCGAGAGGGAACGTCTGCAGGTATGAGAGGGCTGAGAAGCCGGTGCCGAAGTCGTCGAGCCCGATGTGGGCGCCGAGGTTCCTCAACTCGCCGAGCGAGCTGATGGCGGAGTGTGACGCCTGAAGGAGCACGTGCTCGGTCACCTCGATGGCCAGATCGCTGCCCTCCAGACCGGCGTCGCGCAGACGGGTTGCAAGTCGAGACGTGAACTCCGGGCTCGCGAGCTCCCGAGCGGTGATATTCACAGCGAGGCGCCCGATCACAGTGAGGGCAGGATTCGACCGCCACGCCGCCAGCTGACCCAGTCCGGTCGCTCGCACCCAGTCGTCCATTGCGGGCAGCAGCCCCGCCTCCTCTGCAACCGAGAGGAAATGTCCGGGCGTGAACCGACCGAGGTCGATGTCATGGATGCGGAGCAGTGCTTCAGCCTCGACGATACGACCGGTCGCGAGGTCGAATATCGGCTGATACTCAACCCGCAGTCGCCCTTCGGCCAGGGCGCGTCGCAGCAACCGTTCCGTCTCCAGGCGCTCCATCGCGCGTACTTGCAGTGCCTCGCCATAGACCTCATGCCGGTCTCTACCGCGATCCTTTGCGCGATACAGCGCGAGATCTGCTTCGCGAAGCAAGTCCGCGCCGACGTGGTCGGGCTCGGAGGCGGTGGCGATACCGATGCTGACCGTGGTGACGATCTCCTCGTCCCCAACGCGGAATGGCTTTCGCAACCCGGATACGATGCGATCGGCGAACGCTGCGAGGTCGGACGGATCCGTGAGACTTTGCACCACAACGACGAACTCGTCACCGCCGAAGCGGGCGACGGTATCGTCGGGGCGGGCGAGACGCTGAAGACGGCGCGCCACGACCTTGAGCACGGCATCGCCGACGTGGTGCCCCAACGTGTCGTTGATAACCTTGAAATGATCGAGGTCGAGCATCAGCACCCCGACGAATCCCCCGCTTCGCCTGAGCCGTTTCAGTCCCTGATGCAGCCGGTCGGCGAGCAGGGCGCGGTTTGCGAGCCCTGTGAGCGAGTCGGTCAGCGCCTGGCGCTCGATTGCCAATTGGGCTTCTTTTCGATCACCGATGTCGCGCAGTATTGACTGCGTTTCGCGCATCAGGCCGGTGGACGGATCTACGACGGACTTGCTCCGCGACTCAATCCAGGCGTAGGACCCGTCCTTGCGTCGGTAACGGAGGCTGACGGTGTACGCATCGGCGGAACGCGCGGCTCGCTCGCGGCTGATGCCGGCAAGCGCCTTGTCATCGGGGTGGATCAACCCGGCAATCGATCTGCCGACGAGATCCTCTGACGCGTATCCCAGTAGCGGAAAGAACGCGGGCGATACATACGTGAAAATGGCGTCGGCGTCGGTGACGGCAATGGCATCGGTGGCGTCGTCGAACATCAAGCGGTAGCGCGCTTCCACGTCGGGGGCGCCGTCGCCGATCTTGCGGTCGGTGATATCCCTGGCGAGCGCATACACCCTCCGTTCCCGCCGGTCCGCGAGGAGATGCCAGCGAAACCATCGGTACCCGCCGACTCGCCGGCGGTAGCGGTTATCAAGGTCGAGCGTCGCCACGTCGCCCCTCGTCAACGTGGTGAAGCGCTCGAGCGTGTTCCTGTAGTCGTCGGGGTGAACGAAGCCGATGTACGGCTTCGAAACAAGCTCATCGGTCGTGTGGCCGAGC
>Ga0307471_100000754_pt1 | contig 16942 bp, 11 predicted proteins | sample atmos_gasesAM3C__2_FD_204566 | JGI IMG/M metagenome (GOLD analysis project Ga0307471, IMG submission 204566) | Hardwood forest soil microbial communities from Morgan-Monroe State Forest, Indiana, United States - atmos_gasesAM3C_515 | ecosystem: Environmental > Terrestrial > Soil > Temperate...
GAGGAGTTCGTTCTTGGGGGATTCCACATCGAAGAACTCGACGCCAAGGCCGACTCGTGGCTTGGCGATGCACACACTCACGAGAGCTTCGAGGACATGGTCCTTTCTCGTGAGCTTGAGCCGGGCGCGGCTGTTGGCGGGTAGGGACTTGCTCGTACAGATGAAACAACCCCCCAGCGAAATGTCGGACGTAACTCCATCCACGACCTTGCCCGTTTCCATCTCAATTAATTCGGCATCCGCCGCGAAGGGGTAGCGGATGGTATAGCGCCGGTCCCGGACGCCCGGAACACAAAGAGACAAACTGCTAGAACGGCCAGGCATGGAGATGACCTTGCTCATGCGAGAATCTCATCCAATCATAATTGGGCGGAAGAGCCCCAATCTGCAGTGGCTCCAAGCTGTCAGTTTGGCCGAAATGGGGGGGAATGAGAACTGCCGAACGAGCGGGGGCCTCCTAAGGGTAACCTCTGCCAGCCTGCCTCAAGCCACTATTAGTCGGTACGACAAACGGGGCGCAGACGGGGTTAATCACTATTGTTTACATGCTAGCCTGACCATGGGTAGAAACCACACATCATGCAAACTACGCGCACCGAAATGATGCGGCAGAGCGATCGCGTCACCCTTCGCCTGGAAGTCGAGGCGACCTGGAGTGCGAGCGACGGTACAGTCGTGACGCAATCCGCCAAAACCATGCTGGTCAGCCGCAATGGCGGTGTCGTGCATGTCACCGAAAAACTCTTTCCGGGACAAGAAATCACCCTGCACCGAAAGCTGGATGGCGATCAGACAAAAAGCGCGCGCGCCCGCATTGTGGCCGAGATTGATCGCGAGTCCGACGGGTTTCTTTATGCCCTGGCCATGCTCGAACCACGCACGGACTTCTGGGACATCGAGTTTCCTTCCCCTCAGAAAGCCGAAGAGGCGCTGGCACGCTTGCTCATGGAGTGCAGCTTCTGCCAGCGGCGCGAAGTTGTCTATCTCAACGAAATGGAGTTGAAATCCTTTGAGATACGCCGCTGCATCGCCCGCCAGTGCAAACATTGTGATGCGCCGTCCATTTGGATTGAGGCGGCCACCGAACCCAAGATTGACGAGACGTTGCCCTCCCGGACCACACCGGAAGAGCGTGTAATCCCTCGCAGAAACCGCACGAGGGTGAAAGCGCGCGTGCTGGCGTGCATCCGCCGGCGAGGGTTTCAGGAAGAAGTGGCCGTGTGCGAGGATTTGTCGAAGGGTGGCCTCAGTTTTCGGAGCCGCAACAAGTATCCCCAAGGAACTAGACTGGAAGTGGCCGTGCCCTTTACCCCCGGAGCGGGAGCGATTTTTATGCCCATCCGCATTGTCTTCTCGCAGCCCATCGCCTCGGCGGGATTATTCCGGCATGGCGCGGCATATGTGCGCGGGCCGGAGTAGTGTAGCGAAAAAGGCAAAAGCCAAGGATCCACCTGGAAACTCCCGGGAACAAAATTGCCCTCTCTTCCGTCGAATAGTCGGGGGATAACTTCTTTCCCTTGCGTCCGTCGAACAAACTGGCATCCAATACGTATATAAGACTGGGAGAGGACCTGGATCCGGTCTCTCGTCTTTCTTGCAACAAGTTACTGCGGCAAGGCTAAACTCGACGCAAAGCCACAACCCGGAATCGTTGCTGCCACACCACAGGGGGCTCTATGGAAACACTCGCTCAGGACTTCCGTTTCGCGCTCCGAAACCTGCGCAAGACCCCCGGCTTTGCCCTTGTCGCCGTTCTCACCCTGGGCCTTGGCATTGGCGCTTCCACCGCCATTTTCAGCGTTCTCGAAAACATCCTCATGGAGCCCTTTCCCTACCCCGATTCCCAGCGGTACTACTCCATCATGATCCACGACACCGAGCGCAATGAGGAGGGCGGCCGGGCCGGCTTCAGCGGACCCGAATTCTTGGATTATGTCGAACAGACTCATTCCTTCGACCGCGTCATTGCCAATGCCAGTCTCGACGTCCTCTACCGTTCCGGCGAGGGTACGCAACTGTTCCAGGGCAATTACGTGACTCCGGGCACCTTCGAATTTCTCGGCATGCCCGCGCTTCTGGGCCGTGTCATGCAGCCGGCGGACTACGAGCCCAGCGCCCCGCCTATTTTCGTCTTGCGCTACAAGGTCTGGGTCAAGGACTTCGGCGCCGATCCGAACATCATCAATAAAACTTTCCTGTTGAACGACACACCGCGTACGCTGATTGGCATCATGCCGCCTCGTTTTGGCTGGGGCGATGCTGACCTGTGGATTCCCGATAAGCCCAGCCGCACCGTTGTAAACTCCGATATTGCCGGCGCCTTCCCGCGTTTTTGGTTCTTCCTCGGCCACTTGAAGTCGGACATTTCCGTGAAACAAGCTGTTGCGGACGCTACTGTCGTCGCCAACCGCTTGGCCACCATCTACTCCAAGGATTATCCCAAACACTTCACGGTGCAGATCGAATCTCTCACTAATCTGGTCGTCGGGCGTTTCCGCACCACTCTGTACATCGTGCTTGCCGCCGTCGGTCTGCTCCTGCTTATCGGCTGCGGTAACGTCGCGAATCTTCTTCTAGCCCGGGCCACAACCCGTGAAAAGGAATTTGCCATTCGCTCTGCTCTTGGTGCCAGTCGTGGCCGCATCATTCGTCAGCTCCTGGTCGAGAGTTTTCTCCTCGCTCTCGGTGGTGCCGCCGTGGGAATTCTTCTCGCATGGGCAGGCTTGAAATTTATTGTCGCGCTCATGCCACAGAACATTATCCCTGCCGAAGCCGTCATCCGGCTCAACACGCCCGTGCTGCTGTTCACCCTTGGTGTCGCGGCGCTCACGGCGCTCGTCTTTGGGCTCGTGCCGGCTCTCCAGGCCGCTCGCAAAGATTTGAATGACCCTCTTCGCGACAGCGGTAAGGGACAAAGCGGCGGTTTCCGCCACGGAAAACTTCGCAACGCCGTAGTGGTTTTAGAAGTCGCCCTTTCGCTCACCCTTCTCGTCTCCGCCGGTCTCTTAATGCGCAGTTTTGTGGCTCTCCGCGAAGTTCACCTCGGCCTGCAGCCGGATCACATCTTCGTCGCCAGGCTGGCGCTCCCCGTCGAGCGTTACAAGACCGCCGATCAGCTCACCGGCTTTTACCGACCCTTGCTCCTGCGCCTCAAAGCCATCCCCGGCGTTGTCGTAGCCACCGAAACGAGTACACTTCCTCCCTACGGCGGCATCCCCAGCGATATCGAAATTCTGGGCAAGACCCACCCCGAAAAATGGAACGCCCTCTTCCAACTCTGCAGCGAAGGTTATTTCTCCGTCCTCAAAATCCAGTTTCTAGATGGCAGGCCCTTCACCGAAGCGGAAGTCAACGGAGCGCGCAAGCTTGCTGTCGTGAATCAAACCTTTGTGAAAAAGTATATGCCCGGCGAAAATCCCATCGGCAGGCAAATTCGCATCGCGCAGCTAACTGAATTTGAAGACAAGGTCGCCGATCCCACCTTCGAAGTTATCGGCCTTGTCGGGGACGCCAAGAACCGCGGTCTCCAGGATCCTCCCGAGCCGGAAATCTGGGTACCCTACACGGTCACAGGCTCCAGCTTCCGCGGAGTTCTCGTGCGCACTTCCCAGGAGCCGCTAACCATATCGGAAGCCGTCCGCCATGAAGTCTGGGCCACCGACTCCAACGTCGCCATGACGCTTAGTGGTACGCTTGACGGCTATATCAGCCAATTCTCTTACGCCGGGCCGCGCTTCGGCTTTCTACTCATGACCATCTTCAGCGCCATCGGTGTCATCCTCGTGACCATCGGCGTTTACAGCATTCTGGCCTACACCACCGCGCGCCGTACCCAGGAAATCGGCATTCGCATGGCTCTCGGTGCCGAAGGTTTCCATGTCCTGAGCATGGTTATCCGCATGGGCCTCCGCCTCGTCGTCATCGGCGTCGGCCTTGGCTTGCTGGTCAGCGTGGCACTCGGGCGCGTCATCTCCACGCAGCTCTGGGGAGTTTCCGCCTACGATCCCTGGACGCTTACCTGCGTACCCGTTGCCCTCCTGATCATCGGACTTGTGGCCTGCTGGCTGCCCGCTCGCCGCGCCGCCCGCGTCGATCCCTTAGTCGCGCTGCGCTATGAATAACTCGCTCCTGCTTTGATCATCAATCACTTCGTGCGGATCTCAACAGAGCCAGCAAAGTTCTAACTGGCGATGACCGTGTGGCTGGACAGGTCGATCGTCACCACGTCCACTCGAGATTGCGGGATCGATCTCTTGCCCACTTGGTGGAACCCAATCCGCAGCTTTTGTTTATCTACCGTGACGCGCAGATACCCGTAATTCGCATCGTCATACTGCTCCAGGGTCAACCCTTTTGACGCTATCGCTGCTTTATTGTCCAGGTAGCTTGCGTCCGCACCGTAGTGCGGCTCTTGCGGCGGTTGGCCGTTCCGCCCCTGCACGAGTTTGTTCACATTGTGACCGCCATCCCCACAGATGATGAACGGCACTTCATACGTTTGATTCCCGAGCTGTACCTTGCGCGCAAATCGCTGGTAGTTGTGCGCATGGCCGGACAAGAATGCGTGGGGATAGACTCCCCGCGCCTTGCAGATCGTATCGATATCACCCAGCATCCCTGGGCTTCCCCTATGGTTCCCACCCGCGCCCCCCGATTTCTTCGGCGGTGCATAACTGAATGGCGGATGATGCGTTGCCAGTATCACGGCCCCGGCATACTTCTGTTTCTTGATGAGCGCCAACTGCGCATCCAGAAAATCCAGTTGATAGTTCGGTACCGCGCTCCATTTATTGTTCTCACTTGAAATCACCCCGGGATCCTCCAACGCGTTGCTGAACAACCCGATAATCCGCACAAACGGCGCGTCCAGCGTGAAGTACACTCCGGGTTGTGTCATCGCGGTGCGGTGCAGCGAAGCCGCTTCCGCCGTTATCGTCGGTTGCGTCGCGCAGAAGTTGCGCTGAAAAATCTCCAGCGGTGTGCTCCCGGCCGGGGTATTCGGCACCACAAAGGAGTCATGGTTGCCGGGTATCGCGAAAATCGGCAAGGGATAGTTCCGGAACGGATCGTAGAACTGATCGTAGTAATACGCGGACTCGCCAAAGTCGTACACTACATCGCCCAGTTGGTACAGGAACGCCGGGCGGTTCGCTTCGTCCGAGGTGTAGCAATCGCTCGTCAATTGGTCACACACCCGCACCTCGTTCCCGTATTTTCCTTCGTTTGAAGCCCCCGTGTCCCCCGCAGCGTGGAACACGAGTTTCCCCGCGCTCTGGATCTTTTTCACCACTTCTCCGCCGTGAACCCCATACGCTTCCTGCAGCGGAAACAACCCGTCGTGCGGCAATCGCGAGGCATTGAATCCCACAACGTCCTTCGTCAGCAGCTTTTGAATTTCCTTGTACAACTGCGTATCCGAGGGATGTGCAGTCTTGAAGCGGGTTGGGTCGGGCGTCGTGCTTCCCTCATTAAAGATGGGCTGCGGCAGTGGCGTTAACGCATTGCGTGGCATTTGGCGGCTCCTTCCTCTGGCGATTTGTGCTTTCTCGGTCCCACTAGGTTACCCGCTTAGTCAGGCAATTCTTACTGGAAAGGGAACTGGGCTCAGGATGCCGTCCGCCGACGGCGAATCCCTTGTGGGCCGAAACGCGCTTTCGGCTTCTCAGTAGGATTGTGCGCAAAGGGTGTCTGCTTCTTCTTGCGGAAGAGGTTTCGACTTGCGAGGGCGGGGTAGGGAACTGATTCTACTTACCAACTTGCCGTTTCCACGGGGCAACGGCAAACCTTCCAAAAGTGTTCAAAGTAGGTAAGTCAAAATCCTACCCATAACTTCGGAATACTTCGATGTCTCGGCTCGCTTGGCCGTCGCTCAGATCTCGCCGACAAACTACTGCTCGTAGTTCTCGACAATCTTGGCCGCACGCACTCTTGCCTTGTCCGGGTCATTCCCGAACTCTCGGAGCGCGCGGCGCTGGCGCAAGAGGTCCCAACATTGATCGAGTTCGACCTTCAACTCAACCAAACGTCCCCGATCGTCGTCTGTCAGTTCATTCTGCCCGTAAAGACGTTCTTCTTCCTTCACTAACCCATCGATGTGACTGAGTACGGACTGATCTTTCTTCTCGATTGCCATGGAAGTTTCCTTTCCCAAAGACGCAAGCACTCCCCTCCCGTCGCCTTTGCTCCTCCCGGGTGTGACTGGGAACTAAACCTCAGTCTGCCAGATCTCACCTACGCCCCAAGAACCCCCAAAACCTCTCACTCGAAACTGCCGGTCACTCCCTGAAATCCGTTACGGGCCTGCTTGAGAAGCCATTTCATGACGCGGGTAGCGTCGTAACAGTAGGCGACGTTATACCCGAGCGTCGAAAAGCAGTGTGGCTCGCAGCCTTGTTTCATTTCTGCGAGTTGCTTGAGATCGAATTTCTCGTTTTCGACTGTGCCCCAGTCGTAGGTCGCGTTGTACATCGGGAAGCAGGGCGCCAGGGTTCCGTCCGTGCGGATGATGAGCCAGTTTTGACCGGCCCGGCAACCCCAGTGTTCTCCCACTCCGCGCATGAAGCCTTTCATGTTTTGTAGTCGAGGAATGGAATCCACCATCTTGTATCCCTGGCGCTGTTTGTCGATGAGCCAATCCAGCAGATCATCGACCATCGGAAAGTCTTCCGGGCGGATGTACGTGTCATTCTCGTGCAGATGCTTGAAATGGGATTGCTCCATCATGGGCGCTTCGTTGATGTGGAAGGTGAGCGAAATCCCGTTATCGTGCGCAATTTCCACCAGCTGTTTGACATCGTCGATGTTGGTGCGGCAAATGTTGGTGTTAAAGAAAACCGTATAGCCGTAGCGATATTGCCGCCGCACGAGGTAATCGAAGTACGAACGCACGTGCTCCAACGCCTTTGGTAAACCGGGTTTCTCCTTGATCGCATCCACCGCGAAATTGATGGTTGCAATTCCCGCGTCGGCCAGGCGATCGGTAACCTCGGGGCGAAGCAGACGGGCATTCGTTGCCAGGTAGACCCAGAAGTCTTTCTTCGCCGCATAGTAAACCACCTTGTGCACGAAGTCGGGCCGCAGTAGGGGCTCTCCCCCAGTAGGAGCCAGCACGCGGCAGGGTGTCGATTCCAGCCAGTCGATGGCGCGCCTCGCCGTTTCCTCCGTCATCCCCTTCACGCGATTGTCGTATGACCAGCAGTAGTGACAATCCAGATTGCATTTCCACTCCGTGAACAGGTACGCGATGATCGGTTGGAAATCTCCCGCGAGAACGCGGGATTTGACATACGGCACCATCCACCCTCGCATGGTTTTGAGAATGCGGGAAACGGGCCACTGCCTTTTCCCCGTATTCAATACATGGTCGTGTGCGGCAATGTCAGTCATATCCAGCTCGTGCAACAACTCTGGCTGTCGAGGAAAGACTGGTTCTGGAAGCGCCACGAGCTCCCCGGAAGAGTGCGGCGACGGTCGCTCAGGGTGAGTCAATAGTCGCTGAGATGGTTGTTGAAGCAGATTATGTAACGGTACGTCCAGACGAAAAGGTTGTGTTGGTACAGTCGGAAGCGCTTGTTCCGGTGTGGACATGAATGGAACCTCTCCTTTGTCTAAGATGACCGGGCGCTCTGGCGATGCCAGCCCGCCGCTAAAGGTACCAGTGCCGCTCTGATTTGTTCAGCCCCTCCTACTGCCGCTACAGAAATGCCAAAGAAGCAATGGTAATCCCCTGGTAACAACAACTTGGATACCCAAACTTCCCGGAGAGATACATAGAAAACCCAAATATTGTAGTCCGAGCCCCGAATTCTATGCCCAATTGTAGGCTCCGCGCATCTATAATTGTAGAAAACCGGTCATGAAGGACCCCCTCACGCTTTTACGGAGACGCATTCCGATTCGACTGCACATTTGTTGGATCACCCGCAAAGTGAGCGAGGATTAGGAAACGTCCTAAGCGTCTGTGGCTGGCAGATGGGCTGGGATGCAGTCACTTATATGATCAAAGAGTTCTGGCCGGATCTTCGCAAGCGTTCAAAGAACCGCAACAGCAGGTAGCGGTCAATGGCCAAACGTCGAACAGCAAGTAATCTCGCGAGTTGAGGGTGCTGTGGGATGGGTTCAATTCAGGTCCTGGCTGAAACTAACGGTGCCCGCTCTGGGCGGATTCGGGCTGCTTTTTTCCGGGTTCCTTGATTCCTCCTTCGTTCCGCTCCCCTTGGTGACGGATTTGCTCCTGATGGAACTTTCCAGCCGCCACCCCTTGCGCATGCCGTATTACGCCGCGATGGCCGCCCTTGGTTCCCTGGGAGGATGCATTTGGATTTACTGGCTGGCTCGGAAAGGCGGGCAAGCGTACTATCGCAAGACCCAAGGACATGCCCGGGGCGGCATTCACAGGCTCATTCAACAGCACCCGATGGCGTCGGTTTTTCTCCCGGCTGTCGCTCCGTTTCCAGTCCCCTTCAAACCATTCGTCATAGCACAAGGAGTTTTTCAAGTGCCCTTCGTGACGTTTGTGATTGGTACCCTGGTTGGCCGTGGCTCCCTGTTCTTCTTCGAAGGCTTTTTGGGAGCCCGCTACGGTGTCGCAGCCAAGCAATTCATGGTTACCCAGAAATGGGCTTCCGCCGCCCTGGCCCTTGCGCTCGTTCTGCTCTTCCTTCTCATTCGGCGCGTGCCAGTCTTCCGCCGGACGCAATATTCTCAGACAGATTGAAGTTCGCGAACGCGCCGCTCAAGTTCCCGCGTAATCTCATTCGCATCCTGATCCGATGCGAAGCGCACCGGCGCTCCAATCGTGACCTGCACGTGTCCGGGTCGGGTAAGGATGCGCTCGCCCTGTTTCAGGTCAAACAATCCATGCAGGTGTATCGGCACTACGGGAAGATTCAATTGCTTCGCAAGCAGGCCGATGCCCGAGCGAAAGGGCGCCATATCTCCAGTCTCAGTGGTTTGACCCTCCGGAAAGACTAGGATGTTCCAGCCGCGGTCAGCAAGGTCGCCCGCGAAGGCAAAGCTCTGGAGGAATCCTGATTTCTGCGGCAACGGAAAAACGTTGAAGAGGCTTAACGCGAGAAAATATCTCAGCCGTTCGGTGACGCGCTCAAGCAGATTCAGGTCCTTCGAAGGGCACCGCATTCTTGCGAGCCGCTCGCCCCCCATAGCGGTAGCGAGCCGGTTTCGCAATTGGGCTGGGAGCGCCGGCAGGATCCAAGCAATATCCAGGTAGGTTACATGATTGGAAATGACCAGCACTGGTCCATGAAGTTCTTGTAGCTTCTCGCGCCCGCGAATCCGAGGGGCAGCAAGAAAGTAGGTTGCCGGCCAGGAAAGCAAGTAATAGATGGCCAGGCGCAGCGCAGTGATGAGCCAATTCTGAGGCCAGGTAGGGTAGACGTGCTCCATGCTCGGAGAAGCGCCATCTTTGAGAAGCCGTTCGAGCTGCCCGATCGTCGTGGCTTCTCCAAACTGCACCTCATTCAGGTCTACTTGGTACCGCTTTTCGAGCGCGCTCATCAATTCGACTCGATCGAGCGAACTGAGCTGCAGGTCAGCTTCCAATAAGGTGTCCTTCGACCCTCGTTGAACTTGATGGCCCGTAATCTGCTGAATCAGCGCGGCCACGGAGCCGCCGTCCCCGCCGCCTTCCTGCCCGCCTGCTTTTGCCTTGGTGACAACTTCCCGGATGCGTGGGAGGATGGGCTTTTGTGTCAGCGTCCTGGGAAAATCAAGCTCTGGCCACAAAAACCATTGCCGAATTCTCTGATACTCAGCTAGCGACCGATTTGCGCTCTCGATTGTGGAGGCTGGGTTCGCACCTGGATCGTTCAGCAAGAGCACGGCACAAGGCTCGGCGTTGCCGTTTCGTTCGAGACCGATCACGACGCAATCCCTTACGCCCGGCTGGCCCCGCAGCGTGCTTTCCAGATCCTCCGGATATACGTTCATTCCCGCCGGGGTAACAATCACGTTCTTCCGGCGACCCTTGAAATACAGACGGCCTTCCTCGTCCTTCTCCGCTATGTCTCCCGTCCGGAACCATCCATCCGCTTCTCCAATGGACTGACCTTGGCCGTGGTGCCGATAAGCCTTCGCCACGTTCTCTCCGCGCACCAGAATTTCGCCGCTCTCATCGACCCGAACCTCCGTCCCAGGGAAGACCTTGCCAATGGAGCCCCTGGTGGAACGGAACGGGTGATTCAGGCTAATGAGAGAGGTCGTCTCGGTCATGCCGTATCCCTGAATAACGGCGTAGCCTAGTCGGTTCCAGAACGTCTCAGGTTGCTCCGGCAGCGCCGCGCCGCCAGAGATGAACGCCCAGAATTTCCAACCGAAGCGCGCGTGAATCCGCCGGAATCGCCACCAACGCTTGAGAAAGTGCTCCTGGTCTGCAAGGGCGAAGTCCTTGTGAAACCGCTCTATCCGACTCTCGCGCTCCAGGTGGCGTTCGACCTCGCGCTGAAGAGACTCGACAAATCGTGGCACCGCGACCAAAACCGAAATACGTTCGCGCCGGATGCTATCAATCAGCTCCGCGGGCTTCATCGATTCGAGGAAAACAACAGTGCCCGCCAATAGGGGAGGGATGAAGACCCCGAGCATTTGGCCGAAGACATGGCTCAGTGGAAGGAGGTTTAAAAACCGCATGGGATGAAACGGCTTTTCGTACTTGAGATACTTTCGAATTTCGACTTCCAGGGGCTCGATGTTTGCCAAAACATTTCCGTGCGAAATCACAACGCCGCGAGGCTCGGCGGTTGTGCCGGACGAGAAGATGATCTCCAAGGTGTCCTGGCGAGTGAGGGATGGCGATGGGTAAGGTGAAGAGTCTTCCTGATCCGCAAGCGGGAGGACTGAGTCCAGGGGAATGCAGGAAACGGGGAACTCGCAATCCCGCAGCGGGCCTGAGCGAAACGCTAGCTTGGCATTTACCTCCTGGGCGACTCGCGAGGCAAACTCGACCGTCGAAGCATGATCGATTGGTACGATCACCGCTCCGCGCAGCAAACATCCCATGAAAACGGCGATCCATTCAGCCGAGTTTTCGCTCCACAACAGGACCGCCTCGCCCTTTTCAATGCCGCGGCGTTCGAGTTCACGCGCCAGGCTGTTTGCCGCTTCGGCAATCCTCCTGTAGCTCCAACTCTCCATGCGATAGCCGCGCCGCTGCCGCACGGCAATTTCGTCACCGTGTGCGGCGTATGTTTTGACGAAATTAAGTAGTGACTCCACAAGCAACGTAGACATCTATTGGCTCTGTTGACAGGCCTTCTCAGTTTCGCGTCACACTAGAATTACCATCCCGAATCCCCGCGGTTTTTGCAGGGTGAGGGATCTGCTTTTCGCCTTTGCCGCGCTCAATGGCAAGGGTTTCAACAGAGCCACATCTATTCTACGAAGAAAACGGCATGTCAGTAGCTTCATTCCTTTGATAGGCTTTGCTTGCGGTGGGATACACAGAAAAAATCGTTGTGATTGGCGCAGGAATCTCAGGCCTGGCTTGCGCCTTTCGCCTGAAGCAATTCGGGCTGCATCCCATCGTGCTGGAGGCGGGGGAGCGCGCTGGCGGCTTGATCCAGACGATCCGGAGAAACGGCTTTCTCTTTGAAGCCGGCCCGCAATGCCCTCGGTTCCCCGAATCCGTGTGGAACCTCGTGCGCCACCTGAATCTCGAACGTGAATTTGTGCCCGGGGACCCGAAAGCGAAGCGCTACGTCTTAAAGCAGGGCCGCTTGCACTTGGCCCCATTTTCTCCGGGTGGACTGTTCACGACCCGGTTGATCGATTTTCAATCGAAGCTGCGAGTCCTCGCCGATGTCTTTGGACATTCGTCTCCTCCGGCGCATGAGGAGACTTTGGCGGAGTTCGTTCAGCGAAAATTTGGGACCGAAGTTCTGGATTATTTGGTTGACCCTATCATCTCGACCATTTTCTTCGGCGATTCCCGGAAGATGGGCACGGAGAGCGCTTTTCCAGCGCTAGTGCAATGGGAACGAAACCAGGGAAGCCTTGCGCGAGGCGCCCTCCGTACTCGCAAACCCCGGCGCGGCGCGGCAAAACCTCCTGTTTTGTCCCCGCCTGCTCCTTTCAATTCCAGTTCTGGGAATCTTCGTGTCACCGATGCTTTGCCATCCCTCGGCTCCTTCAAGTCAGGAATGGGGACACTCCCGGAGAAGTTGTCAGAGCAATTAAAAGACAACGTCAGGTGTGCCCAAAGAATCGAGTTCATCGACCTGTCGCGAAGCGAAAGCACCGCAGCAAGGAACGGATGGGAGATACACCTTCAGAGTGGCGAGCAAATCTCGTCGGAGACTCTAGTGCTGGCTGTGCCGGCCTATGCCGCGGCAACTCTGCTCGAAAAAACTACACCGAAGCTCGCGTCGCTCCTCAAAGCGATTGAGTATGCCCCGGCATGTGTCGTGTCCAGTGCCTATGATCGCTCCAAGGTTTCTCACAACCTGGATGGCTTGGGTTTTATGATTCCTCGGCGGGAAGGTTTGGAGACTATCTGCACGTTTTGGAACTCGTCCCTGTTGGGGGGGCACGCTCCCAAGGGGAGAGTGTTGATGACCAGTTTTGCGGGGAGAGACGTGAGCAGCGACCTTTTTACGATGTCGGAGGAAGAGTGCGCGCAAGCCATCGAGGCCGAAAATGCGAGGATTTTGGGAATTGCCGGGAGTCCCGTGGATCGCATGGTGTGGAGAAACCCGCGAGCGCTGCCGCAGTACAATGTCGGTCATGCGGGGCTCGTGCGGGAAATCGATGACGTTCTACGTGCGCTGCCGAACCTGTATCTCGCAGGCAACTTCCTCACAGGCCGCTCGATCGGCGATTGTGTCCAGATTGCATCTCGAGTCGCGGAGAATCTACATAGCCATTTCCGAAAGTAACGCATCCTAATGGCTGTGGATTCTTGCGATGGACAGGGGGAAGCTTGCTTCACACGCTCATTTGGATTGCAGCATTCCTTTCGCTCAGCGTTTCACTCGGCATGCTTTACCAGACGCTAGGGACGCGCAGAGACGCCCTCGCTTACCCGCCGCCGGGAAAAATGGTGGATCTCGGCACTCATCGTTTGCATGTTCTCGGAAAGGGCTCCGGGACTCCCACCATCCTGCTCGAAGCCGGACTGATGTCCACGGTGCTGAGCTGGACCGTATTGCTGGAGAGGTTGTCGGGATCCTATCGCGCCGCCAGCTATGACCGCGCGGGATTGGGCTGGAGCGACCTCGGTCCGATGCCCAGAACCGCCGACCGGATCGTGGATGAGCTTCATTTGATGTTAGAGCGAGCGGATATTCCACCTCCCTATGTGCTCGTAGGACATTCGTTCGGCGGTTTGACGATGCCGCTCTTTGCAGCGCGCTATCCCGAGGAGACGGCCGGGATGGTTCTGGTGGATCCTGTAGCGCCTGCTGAATGGAATCCACCTTCGGAATATGACGGGAAACTCATGCGGATTGGAGCCAGGGTGTGCCGCCGCGCTGCGCTCCTTTCTCCCCTTGGCTTTATTCGTCTCGTTGCCTTCCTTTTGACCACGGGAGCGAAGGGACCCGGAAGCTATCTAGTTCGGATGATCAGTCGAGGCACGCCTGCACAATCCGGGACCGTTTCCAGTCCGTGGTTTTGGGCTTTGCCGGAGAACGAAAGAACCATGGCCGCTGTCTTCTGGGTGCAAAAGAAATTCGCCATCACCATCGCGAGCCAGCTTGAAAATCTGCCTGTAAGTGCGGCGCGCGTAAGTGAAATGGGCTACCCAAGTGACAAGCCCGTGGTGATCTTGTCGGCGGCCACTTCGTCCCCGCGACGGCGCGAGGAACACGAGGCCATGGCCAGAAGGCTTCCCCTTGCGCGCCACGTGACGGCAAAAGAGAGCAACCACTGGATCATGCAGGAGCAGCCCGCGCTCGTGCTGGAGGCAATTCAGAAAGTTGCCGCCTTTTCCAGGGAGTCGCAGCCCTCTTCTCCTGTGCAGTCGAAGTTTTTTGAGAAAGCCGTGAATAAAGTTGAGTAAATAACTGTCTCGAAGCGCAAGACTGTGCGACCTGTCGGAACGCCAAATAATGTGGAATGCTCTACAGCTGTTTCGCGCTTTCCTCACCTGCGCGGCGCCGCGCACTTGCCTCTCAGATTTGTGAACGGCACCTCGTGCTACATCAGCTCTTCAATGAAAGAACGCGCGATATCGGGCGCCACCTTCAGGTCGCGATGAACGAGAGGCCCTTCGTCCAACACCGGCTCGGCGCCGTGCAGCGTGGGAACGTCGGTGCGCTCAAAGAATTTCCCAATGGGGATCTCCTCGCCCCAGAGCAAAGATTTCTCGATCGCTGCCTTCCAATCCGACGAGTCGTAGTCTGAATCGTCTTCCAGCTTCTTCACGCGCGGACGGAACCACTGGTAGGTGTTGTCGTGATTATACGTAACGCAAGGGCTGAAGACATCGAGAAACGAGAAGCCGGGATGCTTGATACCCTGTTTGATCAGCTCGGTCAGATGCTTTTGCTCGCCGCTGAAGCCGCGGGCCACGAAGGTTGCTCCCGCGGCCAGGGCCAGGGAAATCGGATTGATCGGCGCTTCGACGCTTCCAAAAGGCATGCTTTTCGTTTTCATGCCGACCCGGCTCGTCGGCGAGGTTTGCCCCGTAGTGAGGCCGTAGATCTGATTGTCCATGACAATGTAGAGCAGGTCGACATTGCGGCGCATGGAGTGCACAAAATGGTTTCCGCCGATGCCGAAGCCGTCACCGTCACCGCCTGTGACCAGCACGGTCAGATCGTGATTGGCCAGCTTGAGGCCGGTGGCCACGGCGAGGGCTCGGCCGTGGAGCGTGTGCATGCCGTAAGTGTTCACATAGCCGGGGAAATTGGACGAACAACCGATGCCGCTGATCGTAACCACGGTATGCGGCGCTATCTGGAGCTCGACAAGGGCTTTTTGAACGGCGGCGAGGACGCCGAAATCGCCGCAGCCGGGGCACCAGTCCGGATCGACTTTGCCTTTCAAGTCGGCTAACGTCAGTTGACTGGCGCGCTGAGTGCTAGTGGCCATCGGCGTCTCCTTCTCAAACCATAATCTCGTGCATGGGCACCGAGAGTTCGGTGTCCCCGGCGAGTTGTGCTTTCACGGCGTCGACAATGTGGTGCGGCATGAATGGTTCGCCATCATACTTGCGAATGTACCCGTTCGGCACAAAACTGGTTTCACTGCGCAGGTAGCGCGCAAACTGGCCGCTGTAGTTGTTCTCGACAATGATGGTGTGTCTGCAATTGTTGAGAATCTTGAGAATTGCCTCGCCATGGAGAGGCACGATCCAGCGGATCTGCAGCTGATTGGCGGAGATTCCTTGTTCGTTGAGGATTTCGCAGGCTTCCTCGATAACGCCTTTTGTCGACCCCCAGCCGATTAAGGTCACGTCCGCGTCGCGCGAACCCCGAAGCGCTGGTGGCGAGACGGCGGCTTCAATGCCAGCCACCTTGCGCATGCGCTTTTCCATCATGGCTCGCCGCTTGATCGGGTTGGTGAACTCGTCGCTGATCAATACTCCATCCTCTTCGTGTTCGTCGGTGGCAACCGTGTGGACGTGGCCGGGGACGCCAGGGACTGCGCGTGGAGAGATACCGCTCTCGGTGATCCGATAGCGTTTGTAATCCCCGTTTGTGCCAGACGCAGCGGCCTCTCCGTCCCCCTCGGCGGTAATAAGTTCGCCGCGATCGATAGTGGGGTTGAAATCCAGATCTTCAGGGTTGACGCTAAGCCTGCCTTCCGAAAGCAGCAGGTCGCAAAGCAACAGGCCTGGGCACTGGAAGCGGTCAACGAGGTTGAACATCTCGGGAATGACTTTAAAACAATCGCCAATGTCGAGCGGAGCAGCAATCAACCGGGGATAATCGCCGAACGCGGCGCCAAGCATCTGCCACAGGTCGCCCTGCTCTGTTTTTGTGGGCACGCCCGTAGACGGCCCGGCTCGCTGGCAGTTGATGACCACCACCGGGGTCTCGATCATGGCGGACATGCCCAGGCCCTCGCTCATCAGCGCGAAGCCACCGCCCGACGTCGCGCACATCGCCCTGACACCGGCGTGGGCCGCGCCAATCGCCATATTAATCACGCCGATCTCGTCCTCCACCTGCCGGACCATGATTCCGGCTTTACGAGCGTGCGCCGCCATCCAGTGTAAAACCCCGGTTGAAGGGCTCATTGGGTAAGCACAATAGAATTTCACGCCCGCTGCGGCGCCGCCCATGGCCATGGCGATATTGCCGCTGAGGATCGCATAGCGATTCCCGGTCTTGGGAAGCGGATGGGGAAAAGCCGTGAAGTGCGCGGCGGCGTAATCATAGCCAGCTCGCGCCACGCTGACGTTTTCAGCGACCACGGCATCCCCTTTTTTCTTGAACTGCTCTTTCAGTACATCCTCCAACGCCTGAAACCCGATGCCCATCATGTGCAGCCCGGCGCCGATTGCCAGTGTATTTTGTGCAACCTTGTTCCTGGCTATGTCTGCCAACTCCGAAACCGGAAGTGGGCAGAGCTGCACGCCGTCAGCGGCGGAGGCGGGCTTAATTGTTTCGGCATTGTAGATACATGCGGCGCCAGAGGTGAGCAGTTTCAAATGGCGGTCCATGCTGTCCTGGTTCAGGGGAATCAGCAGGTCGATGCGGTCACCCATATTGGTGACTTTCTCTGGACCGGTACGAATGGTGAGAAAAGTGTGCCCACCCCGAATAATGGATTGGTAGGCGTTGTAGGCATTCAGATTCAGCCCACGGCGGCTGAAGATTTTTGCGAAGATGTCGCCCGGTGTGGCTACACCTTGACCGGCCGCGCCTCCGATTCCGATAGCAAAGGTCTGCTTCATTCTGTCCTCACTAACTGAGCGCCGGCCGATCTGCAATGCCCAAGCGCTGCGTCCGTGCTCAAGTCAATGTCCTCTTTTCCTCGT
>Ga0307471_100000756_pt1 | contig 16904 bp, 15 predicted proteins | sample atmos_gasesAM3C__2_FD_204566 | JGI IMG/M metagenome (GOLD analysis project Ga0307471, IMG submission 204566) | Hardwood forest soil microbial communities from Morgan-Monroe State Forest, Indiana, United States - atmos_gasesAM3C_515 | ecosystem: Environmental > Terrestrial > Soil > Temperate...
CGCTTCACCTTCACCAATCCGCAGAGCGCCCTCTACGACCGGATCGCCGCGGTCAAGGCGATCGCCGGCGAAGTGCCGGTGGAGGGTCGCATCGTTTTCACGCGCCGCGGCCGATTCCCCAAGGGTCTCCCCAAGTGGACGCTCATGCTCGACGCGCTGCGCGCCGAGTTTCCCGCGGCTGATTTCGAGTCGCCCGCCGAGACCATTGCGCGCTTTCGTGACGGCTGGCACAACCTGCGCGATACGGTGAAGCCGAGCTCGATGGGTGCGCGTCCCACGAAGCTGCGCGTGCCCTGAAGAGCACTCCGGTCAACGGGCGACAGTCCTGGCGTGGTCGGCGAGCACGAGCGCAACACACGCGGTGAGCTTCTTGGCGTACTCGATGTGCAGAAACTCGTTGGGGCCGTGGGCGTTGGCATGCGGACCCAGGACGCCAGTGATGAAGAATTGCGTGCGCGGGAAGCGCTCGCCGAGCATACCCATGAAGGGAATGGTCCCGCCGCAGCCGATGTGCACCGCCGTCTTGCCGTACACCGCGCGCGAGGCGCGCGCGATCGATTCCTCGAGCCACGGCGCGAACACCGGCGCATTCCAGCCGCCGTTGCCGGAAGCATCCTCGAAGCTCACCTGCGCGCCGTAGGGCGGCTCCCGCTCCAACGCCTCGCGCACGGCCCGCTCGGCGCGCGCCGCATCGCAGGTCGGCGGCAGGCGCAGTGACAGCTTGACCGCGAGCTCCGGCAACAGCACGTTGCCGGCCGAGCCGACCGGCGGCAGTCCGTCGGCTCCCGTCACCGCGAGCGTCGCGCGCCAGGTGCTGTTGATGATGAGCTCGGTGGGGTCATTGGAGACTGGCTGCACGCCCGCCACCCAGGGAAGCTTGCCGGCCACCTCGCTTCCGAGCACCTGCGCGGCCGCGGCCGCCTGCGCGCGCCGGTCGGGAGGCAGGTTGACGTGCAGCTCATCGAGCAGCACATCGCCGGTGACCGGGCTCTCGATGCGCGCGAGCAGCTGCTCGAGAATGCGGAAGGGGGTCGGGGCGATGCCGGTCGCCATGCCCGAGTGCACCCCCTCCCCGAGCACACGCACGCGCAGGGTACCGACGAGGTTGCCGCGCAGCGAAGTCGTGCACCACACCTGGTCGTAGTTGCCGCACTCCGCGTCGAGGCACACGACGAGCGAGGGCTCCCCGAGCGTGTCGCCGAGCGCGGCAAGATGCGCCGGCAGATCGACGCTGCCGCTTTCCTCGCACGCTTCGATCAGCAACACGCAGCGCGGCAGGCGCACCTGCTGCTCTTTCAGCGCCGCGATCGCCGTGAGGGAGCTGAACACCGCGTACCCATCGTCGGCGGCACCACGACCGTAGAGCCGGCCCTCGCGGAGCACGGGCTCCCAGGGGCCGAGGCCCGGCAGCCAGCCGGTGAATTCCGGCTGCTTGTCGAGATGACCGTAGAGCAGGGCGCAGCCCGGGAGCTCACCCGGCACATCGACCAGCAGAAGCGGCGTGCGCCCCGGCAGGTGCCGGATCCCGATGCGGGCGCCCGGTACCTTCTGCGTGCGGCACCACTCCGCCATGAGCTGCACCGCTGCCTCCATGTGGCCGTTGCGCTCCCACTGCGGATCGAACATGGGCGATTTGTTCGGGATGCGCACGTAGGCGATCAGGCGGTCGAGGATGGAGTCATCCCAGGTGCTCACGATGCGGAGATTGAGCCGTTCAAGATCCATGGTGCGGTCTCATTTGTTCAATAACAGTAACTTAGGAGAGGTTCTTTATATCGCTTCTCAAAGCGCCGGAAGCCCAAAGAGCGCGCGGGCGGCCTCGGTGCTCGAGCGGGCGATTGATGCGAGCGGTTCGCCGCGGGCGCGCGCGACCGTGGCGGCGATATGCGGAAGATACGCCGGTTCGTTGCGGCGCGAGTGAGGTTTCGGTAGGTCGCGCGGCAGCAGGTAGGGACCGTCGGTCTCGAGCAGCAGGCGCGCCGCCGGGACCTGCGGCATGAGGGCGGCGAGATGCGCACCGCGCCGCTCGTCGCATATCCAGCCGGTGATGCCGATTGCGAGCCCGAGTTGCAGATACGCGTGCAGCTGAACGGGTGAGCCCGTGAAACAGTGCGCGACCCCGCGCCACTCGCTCGCGTGCTCACGCAGTATGGCGAGGAAATCATCGTGGGCATCGCGCTGGTGAAGAAACACCGGCTTGCCGATGCGCATGGCAAGCTCGAGCTGCTGGTGAAACGCCTGCCGTTGCGCGGCGCGCGGCGAGAAGTCGCGGAAGTAGTCGAGTCCGCACTCTCCCACCGCGACCACTTCGGAATGACGGGCGAGCTCGGCCAGCTCTGCGAGAGCTGCCGTGTCGAGATCGGTGGCGTGGTGCGGGTGAACTCCTGCGGTCGCGAAGAGTCTTCCGGGGTGCGCGCGAGCGAGTGCCACAGCGCGCACGCTGCCGGCGAGCGTCGCGCCGGTGACCACCATCTGGATCACGCCCGCCGCGCGCGCACGCGCGATCACCTCGTCGCGATCGCCGTCGTAGCTGTCGTGGGTGAGATTGATGCCGATATCGATGAGCGGAGCGTCCGCGGAGGCCGGTGTCACGGGTGCTGTGCTATGGTCTGGCATGCCTGCGCGTATCTTACTGAATGGGGAAGCGGTGCAGCCGCGAGCGGCAAGTGACGATGCATCGGGCAGGCGGCGCGGCCGCGGCTCGCTGGCACTCCTCGCCGCTGCACTCACGATCGCCGCCACCTGCGCGCGCGCAGACGAGCTCGCCTGGCGCGACATCGAGAGCCGCATCCAGTACGGCTATTACACCGAGGACAGCGGCGCGCTGCGCAAGCTCGAGGAGCTCATCGCTGCCGGCGACGCACGTGACAAGCTGCGTGGCTACTACGCGGGGCTCCTCGCCTGGCGGCGGGCACAGCTCGCGGCGCCCGGCGGCGCGGCAGCGCAGGGAGGCACGCCGACGCGCTACGCCCAGCGCTGTGTGAGCGAGGTCGACAGCTCGCTGGCACTGGAAGCGGATTTCGCGGAAGCGCTCGCGTTGCGTGCTGCCTGCCTCGTCGCGCCAGTGGAGGCCGCGGGCGGCTATGCGCCGCTTTCCGGACACCGCGCACGCAAGGACCTCGAGCGGGCACGGCAACTGGCTGCCCGCAATCCGCGCGTGCTGCTGGTCGATGCGATGAGCGACTACGTCTCCCAGGGTGGCAACAAGGATCGCGCACTCGGCAAGCTGCGCCAGACGGTCGCCGCCTTCGAAGCCGAGCGCAGTGACACCGATCGGCTGCCCGGGTGGGGCGCTGCGGAAGCCTGGTTGCTGCTCGCGCAGGATCTGATCGACCACGGCGATACGGTCGCGGCACGCGATGCTCTCGAGCACGCGCTGCTCATCGCACCCGAGTTTGCCCAGGCGCGCCGGCTGATGACGAAGATAACCTCGGGTTGAAGGCGGCGGGGATACGGGTGCCACGAAGCTGACATCCTCCCGCCCGGTTCGGCGTCATGCAGAAATGCGCGGCAGCAGATGCTATCGTTGCGCGCCGTCGCCGGATGGATGGGCGGGATGACATCGGAGACTGACAAGAAGGCGCTGTTAGGACAGCTGCGCATCGATCGCAGCGAGTCGCCGCCGGGCGCCGGAGTCGCCCGGCGCACCTGGATCATCGCAGGGGGTGTCGCGCTCGCGGCAGTGCTGGCGGTTGCCGCCTGGCTGATACTGCCGCTGCACGCGGCGCCGGCGGTGCACACCGTGAGCGCGCAGGCCATCGGTGGTGGCGGCGGAGGCGCCTCGGTTCTCGATGCCACCGGGTACGTCACCGCGCGCCGCCAGGCGACGGTATCGGCGCAGATCACCGGCACGGTGGCGGCAGTGCTTATCGAGGAAGGCGATCACGTCAAGGAGGGACAGGTCATCGGCCGCCTGGATGACACTGCACAGCGGGCAGCTCTCGCCCAGGCGCAGGCGCAACTGCACTCCACCCAGGCGCTGCTGCGGCAGGCTCAGGCGCAGCTCGCCCAGAACCAGCGCGACGTGAGGCGCAACGAAGATCTCCTCCAGCGCAAGCTCGTGTCGGAGCAGGCGGTCGAGCTCTCGCGTACCCAGGTCGAGGCGCAGACCGCCCAGGTGGAGGCGCAGCACAAGCAGATCGACCTCGCCGCAGCGAATGTGCGCTCGGCGCAGGTGCAGCTCGACTACTGCACCGTGCGGGCGCCCTTCAGCGGCGTGGTCATCGCCAAGGCGGCTCAGGTAGGCGAGATCATCTCGCCGCTCTCCGCCGGGGGTGGCTTCACGCGCACCGGCATCGGCACACTGGTCGACATGGACTCGCTGGAAGTGGAAGTGGATGTCAACGAGGCGTACATCAACCGCGTCGAGCCCGGACAGCGCGTCGAGTCGGTGCTCAATGCGTATCCCGACTGGCGCATTCCCTCGCACGTCATCGCGATCATTCCCACCGCCGATCGTTCCAAGGCGACCGTCAAGGTGCGCATCGGTCTCGACGTCAAGGACAATCGCATCGTGCCCGACATGGGCGTGCGCGTGTCGTTTCTCGAGGCCGCTAAGGCTGCCGCCGAGGCGCACGAGCGCCCCCGCGGGGTGCTGGTGCCTGCGGCGGCGGTGCGCAAGGATGGCGCCGAGGACGTCGTGTTCGTGCTGAAGGATCACCACGCACAGCGCCGTGCGGTCACGCTCGGCGGCACGAGCGGCGATTCGCGCCAGCTGCTCGGCGGCGTGAGTCCGGGGGATGCGGTGATCGTCGATGCGCCCGCCGACCTGACCGACGGCGCCGCGGTGAGCGAGGCACGGCCATGAGCAACCCAGAGTCAAGGAGCAACGGCATGTCCGAGTCGATGGTCCTGATCCGCAACGTGACCAAGGTCTACGAGCGCGGCAGGCAGAAGATCGAGGTGCTGCACGGGCTCACGCTGGACATTCCGCGTGGTGACTTTGTCGCGCTGATGGGCCCTTCGGGCTCGGGCAAGACCACGCTGCTCAATCTCATCGGCGGCCTCGATCAGCCGACCTCGGGGGAGATCACGGTCGGCGGCCGCCGCATCGACCAGCTCTCGAGCGGTCAGCTCGCCCAGTGGCGGGCGCACAACGTCGGGTTCGTGTTCCAGTTCTACAATCTGATGCCGGTGCTGAGCGCCGAGGGCAACGTCGAACTGCCGCTGCTGCTCACCAAGCTCTCCGGTGCGCAGCGCCGCAAGAATGTGGCGGTCGCGCTGGAGATCGTGGGACTTGCCGACCGCGCCAAGCACAAACCCAAGGAGCTCTCCGGCGGGCAGGAGCAGCGCGTCGCCATCGCGCGGGCGCTGGTGTCCGATCCGCAGCTGCTGGTGTGCGATGAGCCGACCGGCGACCTCGATCGCAAGACGGCCGACGAGATCCTCGGGCTCCTGCAGGTGCTCAACCGCGAGCACGGCAAGACCATCGTCATGGTCACGCACGATCCCAAGGCGGCGGAGTTCGCGCGCCGCACGCTGCACCTCGAGAAGGGTCAGCTGCTCGAGCAGGCCGCCTGAGCAGCCGCGCGGGATCTGCCATGACCCGAAGCGGCTTCGTCATCGCCAATCTGTTCCGCCGGCGCACGCGCACGATCCTCACACTGCTGTCGGTGACCATGGCGTTCCTGCTGTTTGGCTTGCTGCAGTCGGTCAATACCATCTTCAACGCCGGCGCCGATTTCGTCGGGGCGACGCGGCTTTTCACCCAGGCGCGGGTGTCGTTCACCTCGCCCCTGCCGATCAGCATGCTGCCGAAGCTCGAGGCGGTGCCGGGTGTCGCGCGCGTCGCCTACCAGACCTGGTTCGGCGGCGTGTGGCAGGAGAACACGCCGCTGATCATGTTCTCCCTCGATCCGCAGCGTTATCGCGATGTCTACCCCGAGTGGGTGATGCCCGAGGAGCAGTGGCAGGCGTTCATCCACACGCGCACCGGCATGATCGCCGGCAAGCAGATCGCCGATCAGTACGGCTGGAAGGTCGGGCAGAAGATCCCGATCAATTCCAACATCTATCCGCAGAAAAACGGCAGTAAGGCCTGGATCTTCGACCTGGTGGGGGTGTTCGACGGCAAGGACGAGGACTGGAAGAAGCGCACCAACCTGGCCTTCATCCAGCAGGACTACTTCGACGAGGCCAACCAGTTCGGCGTGAAGGGCCGCGAGAATTTCTTCATCCTCAAGCTCGCCGACAGCAACCACGCGCAGCAGGTCGCGCGTACCGTCGATGCGATGTTCGAGAATTCCCCGGATGAGACCAAGACCCAGACGGAGAAGGATTTCAACATCAGCTTCGTCAAGCAGATCGGCGACATCGGGCTCATCGTGCGCTGGATACTGTTCGCGGTCTTCTTCACCCTGCTGCTCGTGGTCGGCAACACCATGGCGCAGAGCGTCCGCGAGCGCATCCCGGAGCTCGCCGTGTTGAAGACGCTCGGCTTCTCCGACGGCAGCGTGCTCGGCTTCGTGCTCGCCGAGGCCTTCGCGCTGTGCCTCGGCGGCGGCCTGGTCGGTCTGCTGCTCGCCTCGATCGCCGGCGCCATGGTGGAGAAGGGCACCGGCGGACAGTTCCAGCTCACGGTCGATTATCACGTATGGCTCATCGGCATAACCGTCATCGTGCTGATGAGCCTCGCCGTGGGGCTCTTGCCGGGCCTGCGGGCGCGGCGTCTGCGGATCGTCGATGCGCTGGCCGGGCGGTAGGGAGAGGCCATGTTGAGGCAGGCGCTCGCCATCACCGGCATCAGCATCCGCAGCATTCCCGAGCGCTGGGCGCCCTCGCTCGTCATCGTGGTCGGCCTCGCCGGCGTCGTGGCGGTGTTCACGGCGCTGCTGGCGATGGCGACCGGCTTCGAGAGCACCCTCAGGGCGACCGGCCGCACCGATGCGGCACTCATCCTGCGCGGCGGCTCGGATGCCGAGCTCAACTCCGCCTTCGACCGTGCCTCGACCGACCTCATCAAGGAGGAGCCGGGCATCGCGGGCGGCGCCGACGGCAAGCCGCTCGCCTCCGCGGAGCTGATGGTGATCGCGGAGCTGGTGCGCAAGGACGATGTCAAGAACGGCGCCAACATCACCCTGCGCGGCGTCGAGCCGGCGGCCTTCGCGTTGCGGCCCCAACTGAAGATCGTCGCCGGTCGCAACTTCACCCCCGGCCTGCGCGAGCTCATCGTGGGGCGCGGGGTGCTGCAGCAGTTCCAGGGCGCCGCGATCGGCGACACGGTGCGCATGCGCGGCTCGGAGTGGCAGGTCGTGGGGACCTTCGCCTCGGGCGATGCGCACGACAGCGAGATGTGGACCGACGTCAACATCGCGCGCAGCACCTTTGGCCGCATCGGCTCGAGCTCGGTGCTCGCGGCCCTCGACGGGCCGGACGGGCTCGCACGGCTCAAGAGCGCCGTAGCCGCCGAGCCGCGCCTCTCGCTCGATGTGATGCGCGAGCAGGACTACTTCACTGGCCAGACCAAACAGTTCCGCAAGACCATCGGCTTTCTCGCGGGTGTGGTGACCCTCATCATGGCGCTCGGCGCGGTGTTCGCGGCGCTCAACAGCATGTACGCGGCGGTGGCGGCCCGCGGCAAGGAGATCGCGACGCTGCGCGCGCTCGGCTTCGGCGGGGTACCCGTGGTCGCCTCGGTGATGACCGAGGCGCTGCTGCTCGCGCTGGCCGGGGGAGTGCTCGGCGCCCTGATTGCCTACGCGCTGTTCAACAACGTCTCGGTGTCGACCCTGGGGCAGAACTTCACCCAGGTTGTGTTCGACTTCAAGGTGACGCCGCAGCTGGTGGCGCGTGGACTCGTCATCGCGATCGTCATCGGGATGATCGGCGGGTTCATGCCGGCGGTGCGTGCCGCGCGGCTGCCGGTGACCGCGAGCCTGCGCGAGCAGTAAAGCGCGGCTTGCGCTCTTGAGCCCGCGGCACGACCGGTGCGGTTTTTCCGTCGCGGTCCGGCGCTGACGGAAAATGTCTATATGTCGGACACTATGCGTCACCTGCCCAGCGGCAGGAGCGGGTCAGCCGCGTGCCAGCGCCGCGCACAGTGCCGACACATCCTCGGCCGGCTGTTCCCAGGACACGACGAAGCGCGCCTCCCCAGCGCTCTCCACGCCCGCGTCGTAGAACTCGAACCCGGCCTCGCGCAGCGCCCGCCGCCGGTCGACTCCGAGCGCGACGAAGATTTCGTTGGCTTCCACCGGATGGAGCAGCGCGCTGCCTGCGGCGCGGCCGACCTCCTGCGCCAGGCGGTTGGTGCGCTCCGCGTTGCGTTGCCACACGCCGCTTTCGATGTAGGCGAGGAGTTGCGCCGCCAGGTACCGCGACTTGGAGAACAGATGCCCGGCGCGCTTGCGGCGCAGCTCGAAATCCCGGACCAGGCTGGTATCGAAGAACACCACCGCTTCAGCGCCGAGTGCGCCGTTCTTGGTGGCACCGAAAGAGAGCACATCGACCCCCGCTCGCCAGGTGACATCCGCCGGGTGACAGCCGAGGAACGCGACCGCGTTGGCGAAGCGGGCACCGTCCATGTGCACCTTGAGGCCGCGGGCATGCGCCGCCGAGGCGAGCTGCGCGAGCTCGGCCGGACGATAGACGGTGCCGAGCTCGGTCGGCTGGGTGAGCGACACTGCGGCCGGCTGTACCGTGTGGACGTCCTGCGGAGCGGCGAGCGCCGCAACGAGAGTCTGCGGCGCGAGGCGGCCGTGCTCGCCCGGCAAGAGCATGAGCTGCGCGCCGCCGCTGAAGAACCCGGGTGCCCCACACTCGTCCGTGGCGATGTGCGCCTTCTGATGCGCGAAGATTGCCCCGTACGGCGGACTCACCGTGGCGAGCGCGAGCGCATTGGCCGCGGTGCCGGTAGCGACCGCGAAGGCGCGCACCTCCTTGCCGAAGAATGTGCTGAACGTGCGGTCGAGACGTTCGGTCCACTCGTCCTCGCCGTAGGGGCGCGTCAGGCCGTGGTTCGCCGCCTGCAGCGCGGCCAGGATCTCCGGGGAGGCGCTGGCGGTGTTGTCGCTGAAGAATCGCAAGATGGGGCTCCTTAGTCGATGCGCCAGCGGAACGACCACGCTCCGAAGGCGAGAAAGGCGAAGGCGGTCGCGCCGAGGAACAGCAGGTGCGGCGCGATCTGCGCGAGTCCCGCACCATCGAGCATCACGGCGCGTGCGGCGTCCAGCACGTGGGTGAGCGGAAAGACATGGGCAACCCACTGTACCCAGCGCGGCGAGCCCTCGAGCGAGAACCAGATCCCCGAGAGCAGCATCATCGGCCAGGTGAGGAGATTGAGCAGCCCGCCGACCAGCTCCTCGCTCGAGAAACGTGCCGCGATCGTGAGGCCGAGCGCAATCATGGACAGCGCGCCGATGATCGCGAGCAGGAGCAGCAGCAGCATGCTGCCGGCGTTGTGGAAGCCGATGATGGCACCGATGCCGGTATACAGGATCGCGGTCACGAACAGGATCAGGCCGAGGCGCGACAGGACCTGGGCGCTCAGAAACTCGAAGGCGGTGAGAGGGGTCGCGTACAGTCGCTTGAGGAACCCGCTTTTGCGGTAGCGCAGCACCACGTAGCCAACGCCGAACAGGCAGCTGAACATCATGTTCATGCCGAGAATGCCCGGGAAGAGCCAGTCGACGTAGCGCAGCGCGGCGCCGGTCACCGGCTGGCGCTGGGCGCCGGGCTCGGCGGCGAGCAGCAGTTTCTCGACGATGTAGCCCTTCGGTGAGTCGGTGTTTACCCAGTAACGCGGCGGGGCATGGAGGTCCACCAGCAGGTCGACCTGCTGGTGGCGCACCTTCTGCAGCGCCTGCTCCTGCTGCGGCAGCGGGACGAATTCGACGTAGCGCTCGCGCAGGAACGGGTGCGCCGCGCGGTCGATCGACGGTGCGAGCACCCCCACCTTGAAGAGCGGCCGCTCGGGTCCGCCGAACACGAAGCCCATGCCGATGACGAGCAGTATCGGCAGCAGGAGCGTGAAGACGAGGGTGCTGCGGTCGCGCAGAAACTCGAGGTTGCGCGCGTGCAGCACCGTGAGCAGCCGCCGCATCATGGCCGCAGCTCGGTCCCCGTCAGCTCGAGGAACAGGTCCTCGAGATTGGCCGGCCGTATGCGCAGATGCGTGAGTGGCACCTGTGCGGCGAGCAGTGCGCGCAGCGTCTCCTCGAGGTTATCGGTGGTGATCTCGATGCGGTCGCTGCTCTCGAGGATGTTGAGCGGCAGCGTGCGCGCCGCAGCCGGAAAATCCTGGCGCGGCAGCTCGAGCAGGACTTGCTCGAAGTGCTCGTGCAGCAGTCGTCGCGGCGGGCCCTGGGCGACGATGCGGCCGTGATCGAGGATCACGATCTCATCGCACAGCAGCTCCGCCTCCTCCATGTAGTGCGTCGTGAGGATGATGGTCTTGCGCTGCGCCTTGATCGATTGCACCAGCTCCCAGAAATTGCGCCTGGCCTGCGGATCGAGCCCGGTGGTCGGCTCATCCAGAAAGAGCACCCGCGGGTCGTTGACGAGGGCGATTGCGAGCAGCAGCCGCTGCTGCTGCCCGCCGGAGAGCTTGCGGTTGTCGCGCGAGGCGAGCTTCTCCAGCGCGCACAGCCGCAGCACCTCATCGACCGCGAGGCCGCGCTCGTACAGCCCGCGGAACAGGCTGAGGCACTGGCGCACGGTGAGAAAGTCCTGTAGCGCGGTCCTCTGGAAAAGGATGCCGGCCTCCTGCCTGGACCGGACACCGAGGGCATCGCCCCGGTAGCGCACCTCCCCCGAGGTCGGCGGGAGGATTCCCTCCATGATCTCGACGGTCGTCGTCTTGCCGGCACCGTTCGGTCCCAGCAGGCCGAAGCAGATGCCTTCGCGGACGCTGAAGGAGATGCCGGCGACGGCAGTCGTGGCAGGGTAGACCTTCACCAGGTCGCGGACCTCGAGAATGGGCGTAGTCACGATGGGCTGCGTCACAGGCGTGGCTGCGGGACAGGCGCGCGATCCTAACGGATTCGCGCCGTCACGGGTACGGCCGCCGGGCCCGTGGTTGCCCTCGAGGCGCCGACGTGTACCATCGGTACGCATGAGTGAAAGTCAGTACGACAAATCGGCCCGCGTGGAGCTCGCGGACGAGGCGGTGCACTGGGATCTCGGCTCCTCGCTCTCCTACGGCCAGTACCTGCAGCTCGACAAGCTGCTCACCGCGCAGCAGCCACTCTCCAATCAGCACAACGAGATGGTGTTCATTCTCGTGCACCAGGTGTCGGAGCTGTGGATGCGGCTGATGCTGCACGAGCTCACGGCGGCGCTCGAATGCATCAGGCGCGACGATCTCGATCCGGCGCTGAAGATGCTGGCGCGCATCTCGCGCACGCAGACGCAGCTGCTCACCGTGTGGGACGTGCTCTCGACCCTGACGCCGTTCGAATATTCGGCGTTTCGCAACGAGCTCGGGCGCTCCTCCGGGTTCCAGTCCGTTCAGTACCGGCTGCTCGAATTCCTGTTCGGCAACAAGAACGCCGCGATGATCGAGGTCCACAAGCGTGACACGCACGCCTACGAGCTGCTGGCGCGCGCGCTCGCCGAGCCATCGCTCTACGATGAGGTGCTGCGGCTCCTCAGCCGCCGCGGCTACGGCATCCCCGAAAGCTACATCGCGCGCGATTTCAGCGAGCCGTACCAACCGAACAAGCAGGTGGCCGGTGCATGGCTCGGCGTCTACCACAATGCCGACAAGGCCTGGGATCTGTACGAGCTCGCCGAGCGCATGGTCGATCTCGACTACAACTTCCAACTGTGGCGCTACCACCACTTGAAGACGGTCGAGCGCATCATCGGCTACAAGCCGGGGACCGGGGGCACGGCCGGCGTGTCCTATCTCGCCAAGGCCCTCGAGCTCAAGTTTTTTCCGGAGCTGTGGCAGATCCGGACCTCAATGTGAGCTGATCCCAAGCCTTTGGCGCGTTACTGTTTAACTAACGCTGCAGATTACGAGCGCGCTCGCGGCCTTGGTGTCGCAACCGCCACGACCTCGGCTCACGTGTAAGTTCCCTCTGACACAAAACGCACGGAAGTTACTGACAGGCAAGCCTTTGGGCGGCAGTTAAGCTTCGTCTACGGGCTAACAGGGAGGTAGATCCCATGACCGATGCCGACTACCGCGACATGGCGACAGAGATTCGGGACCTCATCCCCTTGGTAATACACCCTCAGGCTGTCGCTGATCTCCGCGTGCTTGCAGACCGCTACGAGAAGCTGTCGCGGTATCTCGAAGCAGTACCCGGCAGACTGCCGGACACTTTTTTCGAGTACCGGCGTCAGGCCGGCTGATAGTTACTACTGCGGATTGTTCGCCGCGCCGAGCGGCCTGGGCCTCGCAACAGCCTGGGACGTCGATGTGAGCTCCGCTGCACGCGCCGCTACGGCGCGTGCGCCAGCTGGCGCGGCGCTGCGCTGGCGCATGCGCGCACGCACGATGCGATAGCCGAGGAGGACGCCGAGAATCCCGGCGTAGATGAGCGGCTCGCGTATGTCGCGCTTCACCTGCCAATAGAAGTGCCACACACCCAGAATTGCGATCACGTAGACCAGACGGTGCAGTGCCTGCCAGCGGCGGCCGAGCCGGCGCATCATCGCGTTGGTCGAGGTGACCGCAAGCGGTATCAGCAACAGCAACGCCGTGAAGCCGATGGTGATGTACGGCCGCTTGGCGATGTCGGCGCCGAGCGTGGCGAAGTTCAGCTCCAGATCGAGCACCAGATAGATGGTGAAGTGCAGCAGTACATAGAAAAACGCGAATAGGCCCAGCATGCGCCGCAGGCGCAGCAGCTGCGGTCGAGCGGAGAGCTCGCGCACCGGCGTGACAGCGAGCGTCAGCAGCAGGAGATTGAGCGCGGTCTTGCCGCACTCGTGCTCGAGCTCCTTCACCGGATCTGCGCCGAGGCTGGCACCGAACCAGCCGAACGCGCCGCACGCGAGCCACGCGAGCGGCAGCAGGCAGGCAGCGAATACCAGCGGCTTGTAGATGAAGCGATAGCGCTGCGTGAGGGTCATTCAGAAGTAGCGCCGCAGGTCCATTCCCTGGTAGAGGCCTGCCACCTGCTCGGCGTACCCGTTGAAGGGCAGCGTCGGGCGGCGCGCCGCGAGGAACGGCGCACCGATGCGCCGCTCGCTCGCCTGGCTCCAGCGCGGGTGATCCACCTGCGGATTGACGTTGGCGTAGAAGCCGTACTCATCCGGCGCCGCGACATTCCAGGCGGTGCGCGGCTGCGTCGAGGTGAAGCCGATCTTGACGATCGACTTGATCCCCTTGAAGCCGTACTTCCATGGCACGATGAGCCGCAGCGGGGCGCCGTCCTGGTTGGGAAGGACGCGGCCGTACAGGCCGACCACCATCAGGGTGAGCGGATGCATCGCCTCATCGATGCGCAGTCCTTCCGCGTACGGCCAGGTGAGTACCCGCACGCGTTGCCCGGGCATCTGCTGCGGATCGTAGAGCGTAGTGAACTCGACGTACTTGGCGCGTGATGTCGGCTTGAAGCGCGCCAGCAGGGTGCTGAGCGGGAAACCCACCCACGGCACCACCATCGACCAGGCTTCGACGCAGCGGAAGCGGTAGATGCGCTCCTCGAGGGAGACACCCTTCAGGATGTCCTCGAGATCGAAAGTGCCTTGCACCTCGGACTCGCCGTATACCTTCACGCTCCAGGGGCGGGGTTTGAGAGCGTGAGCCGTGCGACTGGGTGAATCCTTGTCGGTGCCGAACTCGTAGAAATTGTTGTAGCCGGCGATCTCCTCGAATTTGTTAGGCGGCTCCTTCACCGAATACTGCGCGTTGGCGGTGTAGCTGAGCGGTGCACCCTGAGCCGGCGGGGCTTCTGCCGCCCGCAGCAGGCTGCTGGCGCCCGTGGCGAGGGCGCCCGCGAGCAGTGCCCGGCGGCTGAAGTAAACCCCCTGCGGCGTGATCTCCGAAGGGGCGATGCGTGGAACACGGACTTTCATGAATCGGCCTCCGTGGAAGTAGACCGGCGGGGGGCGGAAAAGGTCACACATTGGGCAGGGTCCCGGTGCGAGGGATTCACCGCCACGTGACGCAGTCGATATTGAGCCCTACCGCGGCCCGCCTTGCCGTTGCACTGCCGTTCACGAGCGTGCCGTGGTCCGCAAGCGCCAGGTGCTCGAGGTCGCTCGCGGCATTGCCGTAGGCCACCATCCTGAGCGCAGGGTGCTGACGCCGCAACTCTGCCACACAGCGAACTTTCTCGGTATCGCGCCGGTTCGGCGTCGTGAGATGACCATCGAGACGGTCTCCGTCCCATCTGATCCCGGTGCACAGGCTCTCACCAACACCGAGTGCCCGGCCAATTGCGGGGACGTACAGGTCCGGACTCGCGGAGAGCAACACCAGGAAATCGCCGGCGCGGCGATGGGCATCGAGTGCCGCGAGCGCGTCGGCGTGCATCCCGCGCTCGAGCAGCATCGGCACGAACTCGCGCGTCCACTGCTCGACCTCGTTGCGCCTGCAGCCCCCCATGACGGCGTGGATGGCGGACCCTTTCAGCGCCCCGCGGTCGGCGCGGCCGACCGCGAAGGCGAGGAGCGCCCCAACGACTGGCGCAAGGCCCACCATGCGCCGCGGGTGGCGGCGCAGGAAACCGACGAGATACGCGAACAGCGTATCGTGGCGCGTGAGCGTGCCGTCCAGGTCGAAGATCGCGAGCGTGGCTGCGCCGGCAGCGCTTGCGGCCGGAAGAACCGCGCTCGCTGTCGGACACTTCAGGCGGCGCTGCCTGCGGCCGCCAGCTGCCGCAGCACGTACTGCAGGATCCCGCCGTGACGGTAGTACTCGCGTTCCTTCGGAGTGTCGATGCGCACGCGGACGTTGAACTTGCGCGGCGCGCCATCGGGCGGCGTCGCGGTGACCGTGACTTCGGTGGCGTCGCCGCGGCTCAACCCGGTGACGTCGATGACCTCGCGCCCGGTGAGCCCGAGCGACGCGGCACTCTGTCCGGGCAGGAATTGCAGCGGCGCCACCCCCATGCCGATCAGGTTCGAGCGGTGAATGCGCTCGAAGCTCTCGGCGATGACCGCCTTCACCCCGAGCAGCATCGTGCCCTTGGCCGCCCAGTCGCGCGATGAGCCGGTGCCGTACTCGCGGCCCGCGAGCACGACAAGTGGCGTGCCTTCGCGCTGGTAACGCATCGCGATGTCGTAAATGGAGCCGCGCTCGCCATCGGGGAGATGCAGCGTGACCCCGCCTTCGACACCGGGCAGCATGAGGTTGCGCAAACGAATGTTGGCGAAGGTGCCGCGCATCATCACTTCGTGATTGCCGCGCCGGGCGCCGTAGGAGTTGAAGTCCTTCGGCTCGACGCCCTGCTCGATGAGATAGCGCGCGGCCGGGCTGCTCTTCGAGATGTTTCCCGCGGGCGAGATGTGATCGGTGGTCACCGAGTCGCCGAGCACGGCCAGCACGCGCGCGCCGCGGACATCCGCGAGCGGCTTCAGCTGCATGGTCATGCCTTCGAAGTAGGGCGGATTCTTCACGTAGGTGGACTTCTCGTCCCAGGTGTACCGCTGCCCGGTCGGCACGTTGATATTGGCCCAGTTCTCATCGCCCTTGAACACGCTCGCGTAGCTGTGGCGGAACATCTGCGAGTCGATCGAGCGCGCGGCGAGCTCCTGGATCTCAGCATCGCTCGGCCAGATGTCGGCGAGATAGACGGGCTTGCCATCCTTGCCGGTCCCGAGGGGCTCGCGCGTGAGATCGATGTCGAGTGTGCCGGCGAGTGCGTAGGCCACGACCAGCGGCGGGGAGGCGAGGAAATTCATGCGCGTCTCGGGATGCACGCGGCCTTCGAAGTTGCGGTTGCCGGAGAGCACGGCGGCGGCGGTCAGATCTCCTTCTTTAACTGCGGCGGAGATTTCGGGCTTGAGGGGGCCGGAGTTGCCGATGCAATTGTGGACAATTACGGTGCCAGCTACGAAGGCGCGAAGTTCCTTAACCGCGACGTCGAACACCTGGCGTTGTCCGGCTGGGCGCACATCGGTCACCTGCAGAGAAAGAGTGGGCAGGGCCGTGGCCTCCTTCTCCACACAATACTGTCGTCCGCCGCCGGCGCCCCGAGGCTGCAGCCGAGCAAACCAGTCGCGCGCGCCGATCTCGCTCATCAGGGCCGCCGGTGAGGGGAACGCGCAGTTCTCGCGATGCATGGGCCGGAAATACCGGTGACTCTCCGTCCCCGGCAAACGATCGAAGCGATCGTGGCCTTCGAGTAGCGCGTAATGCGGGAAGAGGGCAGTCTCGTGCGTCATCAACTCCGCGGCCGCGATGCGGCGTGTTTGCTGGAAGCTGAAGTCGTAGTTTGCATGGAGCGCCTCGATGCGGTCCGCCATCCACAAGCGCTGCCGGTTGATGGTGTCGACAGTGCGCCAATACACTGCCGCGGCGCTCGCACGCAGGGCCTTGTCGACGCAGTAGCGGAAACCGACATGCTCAACGAAGGACAGACCTTCGGGAAGTGCGAGGCGGACCTCGATGCGTTCTGCACCATCGCGGGCGGCAGGGTAACTGGACAGGGCATGGCGGGTAGGATAGCTGTAGATCTGTGCACCGCGCGCTTTCACCCCGCACCGCACCAGCAACCCGACGATCTGCTGCATGACCCTCTTGAGCGCTTCCACGTGCTCGGGCTTCGCGCTCTGAGCATAGGCGGGCGCCTTCAGCCCGGCATCCGCTTCGCCGTCGCCTTGCCGATGCAAAATCGGTGCGTGCCCGTCCGCTCCGAAAAGGGCTGCAAGGAACTCGCGCACGATCGCGACCGGGCATCTCTGGTCGAGAATGAATTCCGGAAGAGTGGGCATTTGGTGGATGCGCCGGCCGCGGCTCACTCCAGGCAGCGACGCAATCGCCGCGGTCAAATCCATCGGCAAGACGA
>Ga0307471_100000757_pt1 | contig 16898 bp, 13 predicted proteins | sample atmos_gasesAM3C__2_FD_204566 | JGI IMG/M metagenome (GOLD analysis project Ga0307471, IMG submission 204566) | Hardwood forest soil microbial communities from Morgan-Monroe State Forest, Indiana, United States - atmos_gasesAM3C_515 | ecosystem: Environmental > Terrestrial > Soil > Temperate...
TCTCGACCGGTTTCGAGACCTCGCGCTGCGGAGTCAGGCCGACTTCGAGAATTACAAGAAACGTTCTGCGCGCGAAAAGGAAGAGGCGATCAAATATGCCAATCAGTCTTTGCTGGAGCGTTTGGTTGGAATTATTGACAATTTTGAACTTGGCCTCGCAGCAGCAAAAGAGCAGGGCACGGACTCTCCTATCTATTCCGGAATGGTTCTAGTGCAAAAACAACTCAACGATTTGCTGGCTGAAAATGGACTACAACCGATCGAGGCCGAGGAAAAAAAATTCGATCCGAACCTGCACGAAGGGATTGCCCATGAACCCAGCAATGAATATCCCGAAGGGATTGTGGTGCGCCAAGCCCGTCGCGGTTATCGATTTAAAGACCGATTGCTGCGACCTGCGAAAGTGGTTGTTTCCAGCGGCCAAGCAAAGTAAGTGGGCTCCTTGCTTGCTTCGCTTACTAGTCTCATAAATCACACAGGGGCTTATCGGTCACATGGCTACTGAAAAACGCGATTACTATGAGGTACTGGGCGTTGAACGAGATGTCGCGGATGAGGAAGTCAAACGCGCCTATCGCAAGCTCGCGGTCAAGTTTCATCCGGATAAAAATCCGGACGACTCGCACGCCGAAGAAAAGTTCAAGGAATTAGGCGAAGCGTATGATGTCTTGATCGACCCTGACAAACGTGCCGCCTACGATCGCTTCGGCCACGCGGCGTTCACGTCGGGCGGCGCTGGTTTTGGCCGCGGCGTTTTCCACGATCCCTTCGAGATTTTCCGGGAAGTTTTCGGCGGGGGCGGATTTGGCGGCGGAATCTTCGAGACATTCTTCGGCGGCGATCAGGCACAAGATCGGCGGCGCGGATCGGATTTGCGCTACGACATGCAGATCAAGCTGGAGGAGGCGGCGTTTGGCGCCGAAAAAGAGATTGAAATCGCGAAACTCGACACCTGCGACAAATGCAAGGGCAGCGGCGCTGAACCAGGCTCGCGCACGATTACGTGCTCTACGTGTGGCGGCCGTGGGCAGGTGATTAGTTCGCGCGGATTTTTTCACGTTTCGCAGACGTGCCCTCGGTGCCGAGGTGCTGGTGAAGTCATTGAGAAACCGTGCCAGAAGTGCCGTGGCGAAGGACGCGTGGAGAAATTGAGCCGCGTTAAACTGAAGATACCTGCTGGAATCAGGGAGGGTTCTCGATTGCGCTCGTTGGGCAACGGCGAGGCCGGCACGCGCGGTGGTCCTCCGGGCGATCTTTATGTGGTCATACACGTTCAAGAGCACAAGATCTTTCAGCGCGAAGGCGATGATCTGTATTGTGACGTACCGATTCCTTTTTCCGTTGCGACTCTGGGTGGCGAGATTGATGTGCCGACGCTTGAAGGCAGAGCGCATCTGAAAGTGCCCGCCGGCACGCAAGGCGGGCAAATGTTTAGAATGCGCGCCAAAGGAATTACAAATGTTAATGGGCGTGGCCGCGGCGATCTGTTCGCGCGTTTAATTGTCGAGGTGCCGTCGCGCTTGAACGCGCAACAGCGTCGCAAGCTTGAGGAATTCGCGGCGCTTTGCGGCGATGAAAACACGCCGTTGCGCAAGAGTTTTTTCGAACGCGCGAAGGAATTTTTCAGATAGAATCCCGCAGCTTCTGTGGTTCACAATGCTGTCAAACTGATCGAGTGCCCACGTGACGCCTGGCAGGGTCTCAAGCGACAAATCCCAGCGGAACTCAAGGCGCGTTATCTCTGTGCTCTAATCGCGGCAGGGTTCAAGCACATCGATGCAGTTAGCTTTGTTTCTCCCAAAGCAGTTCCGCAGATGGCCGATGCCGAGAAGGTGCTCGAGCAAGTCAGTCCACCAGGCGATGTCGAAATTATTGGCATCGTGGTTAATGAGAAGGGAGCCGACCGTGCCATTGCAACCGGAACAGTTACGACTCTGGGTTATCCTTGTTCCATTTCTGAGACATTCCTGCGCAAAAACCAAAACCAGACGCGCGAACAGTCTTATAAGACGTTGGAATCGATTAAGACAAAAGCTGACGCATCCGGGCTGGGTATGGTTGTTTATATCTCGATGGCGTTCGGAAATCCGTATGGCGATGCGTGGGATGAGAATGAGCCGCGCCAGGCAATAGAGAAACTGGCGGCGCTCGATGTCCGATCGATTTCGCTGGCGGACACCGTTGGAGTTGCCGACCCTCACCTGATTCGCCGTGTAGTCCGATCGATCACAAACCAATACGCCGATTACGATATTGGCGTGCACCTTCATAGTACGCCGCGGGAAGCTGCGGCCAAAGTGCTCGCTGCTTACGATGCAGGCTGTTGGCGAATTGATTCAGCCGTCGGCGGTCTTGGTGGGTGCCCCTTCGCGCAGGATGCTTTGGTGGGAAACATTCCTACCGAGAGTGTAATCTCCGTACTTCAACAGCGCGGGATAGAGCTGCCGATAAGTAAAAAATCGTTGGCGAATGTGCTGGCGATGACGTCGCTCATCGCATCCGACTATCAATAGGAAATCGAGTTGAGTGCCCTATAGCTCCCATCAGTCCTTTGGGTCACATGCATCGCTTCTTCATCTCTCCGGACAACTGGAATCCTGGCGCGTTTACATTAAGCGGATCGGAAGCACACCACGCGCGTGACGTCCTGCGCATCAGGGTGGGGGAGAAAGTTGTTCTCTTCAACGGACGTGGACACGAAATCACGGCGGAAATTCTCGATCTTGGCGTCGATGAAATTGGGTTGAGAAAATTGCACGAAGCGGAAACACCGCCGCTGCAATGCCGGATCGTTCTCGGGCAGGCAATCCCGAAGGGAAAAAACATGGACTTAATTGTGCAAAAGGCGGTGGAGATTGGCGCTGCAGAAATCGCGCCGATTATTTCTGATCGCACCATTGTGCAGGTCGATTCCGAAAGCGCAGCGCAAAAGCAGTCGAAATGGCAGCAAATCGCGATTCAGGCAGCCAAACAATGCGGGCAGAACTGGCTGCCTTATGTGCATGCGCCGAGAAAACTTTCGGACTTCCTGTCTGCTGTGGAGGTAGGCGAGTCGCCTGCAGAATCATCGGTAGCGCAGCCAATACGGCTGCCACTACAGAAAAATATCGCCCCATTCGACCTACAGTTGATCGGATCGCTACAGCCGGGTGCGCAGCACTTAAAGAAGGTTCTTGCGGGCTATTCGAGCGAGCATCAACATCGTCCTCGCAGTGTCTTGATGCTTGTTGGGCCAGAGGGCGATTTCACGCCTGCCGAACTTGCGCTCGCGCGACGCCACGGATGTCAGCCAATTACGCTCGGCCCAATTATCCTTCGAGTGGAAACAGCGGCAATCTATTGTCTTAGTATTCTCTCGTACGAATTGCTGATTTAGAGTGAAGCGCCTCGGTTGTCCCGACCTCCTCCCCGCAAAGGCTACTCGGCCATCGTAGCTTCGACTGCTGATTGCTGGCCGAGGGCAGGTATCGATGCCACCTGATCCCGCGGCGCGGCTTGGATTGAAACAATTGTGAATTGAGAGGGACTGTGCTCCGTGTTTAGAGAAATAATCTCGCCGATTCCATGGCCCAGTAGCGCTTGGCCAATTGCAGTCTGATAAGAAATGATGTGACGGTCAGGATCCCCGTCCCAAGCGCCTAGAATGCTGTAAGTTTCTTCCTTGTTCGTCTCCGCGTCGCGCAGCGTAACGATTGTGCCGATTGAAACACGCGACGTATCAGGGTTTTCAAATGCAGTCCCGCGCGCGTTGTGCAGCATTTGCTCCAACTCGGCTTTGCGTCGCATTAGCACGCTTTGCATTTGTTTGGCTGCTTTAAATTCAAAGTTCTCACTCAGATCGCCATACGACCTGGCAAGCGCGATCTCTTTGCTGTTCGCTGGAATCTTTACTTTTACAAGCTCTTCGTATTCGGCATTACGCTTTTCCAGGCTGCTCCAGGAAACGATCAATGCAGCGGCCTTCTCCTCGCCTAAGGCGGGAGGCCCGCCAGTGATCATGCTTTCCAGTTCTGGATAGACTTTAACCATCCGGGCCAGGAGCGAACGCTTTGTCAGCTCGTCAAAAAGCGGGCTCAATTGCAGCCGCCGCATCGCGTCGCGCGCGAGACCGACGTCGCATTTCCTAAAGATGTCGCCAAGTAATTGGCGATCCTCGACCAGGACACGGTGCAACTTGCTGGCGCGCCCGGGAGCATTGTGTTGCTCGCGTTCCAGCGCCGCGAAAATCGCGCCAAGCAAATCCGGGGTGACTAGTTCGCTCCAGCTTTCTCGTTCGCTACAAAGCCAGGCGAGCATCTCGCCGGTGGCTGAGTGCTCGCGAATGCTTCGCTCCAGCGTTATCCGGAGCTCTTCGTGCTTCCCGGCTTCGTTCAAGATGCGCGGGATTTGCGCGACCATGCGACCGTGACTCTCCTGCATCAAGTATAAGGCACGATCTGTCCATGAAGGACCGAGCGCGGAGGGCAACGCTTGCAGAATTCTTTTCTCTTTTGCGGCCGGCAATTTCGGCAGGATTAATATGAGGCGCTTCTCTTCCTCGAGAATGAGTTTCGAAAGGGTCAACCCGACATGGGTCGGATGCAGTGACGGGTTGTGCGCGAGCAAATCGTCGCGCGCCATGATGAGCTCAAATGCGAACTCAGGATGCATTCTCTGATCACGCACCGTCATGTTCTCGATCGTAGCGATTACCGGTTGAAGTTGGTCTTCTTTGAACTGCTGGTGCGATTTGATGATCTGCTCCAGCGCTGCGATTTGCTGTTTTGGTTGTCGAGCCTTGTTGAAAATGTCGAGCAGTTCGTCAGCATGCGACACACCCTCGCCGCGCATTTGAATGGGATCGTTCTTTTTCACAGGCACGGAAAAAACGGCGCTTGCCTTAAGCGCTTTCTTCGTCGATTCCCACCAGCGTTTCCATTCCGTTTCGGTGAAAACATCGCCCACCAACCATTCACCGATCTGCTGTGCCGTGGCTTTACCGTCCAAACTTTCGAGAATATTTCGCACGAGGGCAGGCGGATCTTCCCTTGCCAAATTTTTGATCGACGCCAGGTCGGTTGCTTTGCGCGCAAGGAAGTGCTCTGGCGCCAGCGGCGTGACGTTCTCGGCCGCGTACTGGGCCTGCATCGGGTGCGACTTTTTGCCTGCAAAATCAATTACGATTTGGTTGAGTAGCAGGTTCCATTCGCTCACGCGACCGAATCCCCAGCTTTTATGCAAACAAAATGTGCCCGGCTTTAGTTTTTCGAGTTGCTGCGCGGCGCGGGGAGTGAGTTTGCTGGCTTCGACGAGTTTTTCTAATTCGGTATCCATCAATGGGGCTAATGAGTGCCATGTGACCTATAAGTCGCATGGGCCGGGCGCGCAATTTACGTTTGCCGTGCCCCCCGCTGCATGAAAACCTCCCCGCCGTGACGACGAGTATCTGGTTTTGGATCGCCTTTCACATTGGAGTGTTCACTGCGATTGGGATCGACCTCTTCACGTTCCACCAGCGCGGCCGGGAATTAAGCATGACTGCTGCGGCGCGACGCAGCGTGCTGTGGGTACTCGTCTCATTTGGATTTAACGCTCTGGTGTGGCGGTTCAAAGGACCACATCACGGTCTGGATTTTCTCACTGCTTATCTGGTCGAGTATTCACTGAGCGCCGACAACATCTTCGTGTTTGTATTGATTTTCGCGCATTTCCGCGTTCCGCCAAAGGCGCAACATCGCGTCCTTGTCTGGGGCGTCCTCGGCGCGCTAATCATGCGCGGGATCATGATTATCTGTGGCATCGCACTAGTGCAGCGATTTCATTTCGTTCTTTATCTCTTTGGTTTGTTTCTACTCCTTACTGCGATACGAATGTTGTTTCGAAAGCATTCGCCGCCCGCCCTTTCAGAGAACTGGGCGATCCGGATGTGCCGGCGCGTCTTTCCGATTACCCGCGAGTTTCATAACGAACACTTTAAGATCCGCGTGGATGGTCGCTGGATGTTGACCCCGCTCGCTTTGACGATGATCGTGATCGAGCTGACGGACCTGCTCTTTGCCGTGGATTCGATTCCGGCGGTCTTCGCTATCACGCGTGATCCATTCATTGCGTATACATCCAACATTTGCGCGATTCTCGGTTTACGGTCGCTTTATTTCCTCCTCGCTGGTCTGATGGACCGTTTCGTTTATCTGCGAACCGGACTTGGCTTGGTCCTCGGCTTTGTCGGTATTAAAATGATTGTTGCTGATCATGTGCCACTGCCGAGAAGCCTTTCGCTGGGAATCATCGTGCTCATTCTCGCTGTTACGATCGCGGTTTCGATGGCTAAGACAAAGAACGATGGTGCTGCCGAGGTCCGAAAATAAGTATTGCCTTTGCTCCCCAATATTTGTTTAACTGGATAGAGCCACATGAAACCCCTGACTTTCTTCTCATTGGTGCTCGGTTTTGCTGGAATTTGTCTTGGAGATATTCAGGACCCGCCTGCGAATGACTATGGACCAACGCGGAAACTCGGCCGCGGTTTCGCGAATTTTCTATGGGCGCCGACAGAAATCATTGTGAACATTAACAAAGTCAACAAGGAGGAAGGCAACAACGCTGCCTTTGGATACGGTGTGGTCCGTGGCGTCGGGCGTTCAGCTACGCGACACGTGGCGGGGCTTATTGAGATTCTGACCTGGCCCTTCCCAATCTGGCGCGATAGCTACTATCCGATCCTGCCACCAGAAATTCCGTATATCCACGCCGGCTATGCAGAATTTCCTCCTGAGATTGGCGCCGAATCAAAATACCCCTACGTCCGGGATTACGATCAGGATCCGTATTAGCTTCGCTTCATCGGAAAGTATGCCGGACATCACAGCGCGACCTCCCTGCCTGATTAGCGCGATCGCAGGTCTTTGATTAATTCCAACACTTCCTCGCGGATCGCAAAAAGCTCGCTCCGATAGTAAGCAAGCCGGTCTGCGGGAAGGAAGTCCTTCACTCTCCTAGCGTCCGCGGCTGCGATCGTCTTGTTCAAAATCTCCAGAATCCGTTTGAGCCATGCGACCACCATTCCCGGTTCAAAGAAATCGTTGCCGCGTGCAATTCCGCCTAAAGCGCCGGCAAGCTTCGCGCTGAGTGTCATAAAACCGCTGACGAAATCGGCAAGCTGGTCATCTTCTTCTTCGGGAAAATGTTCTGACGCTTTTAACTCATCGAGTAAGGCGTGCAAGGTGTCGTGGGCGCGTTTCTCGATGGGATGCAAAATGTCGCCGCGCTCGTCGCGTACCCAATCAATTCCTTCACGCATCGGATCGGGCGATGGCAATTCATAATCCTCAATATCGTTTTCGGATTGGTCTTCCTTTTCCTCGTCGATCTTCGCTTTCAAATCCTTGGCTTGCTCCTCCTGCTTATTCTCATCTTCGTCCTCTCGATCGAGTGCCTCCTCAAGCCACGACCACCCCATCTCACGCGCAATGATTCGTTCGCTATCAGGATGGTCTGCATATTTCTCCAGTAATCGTCCATATTTTTCTGTTAGCGCATCGCTCTCGCGGAGAAATTGCTCATACCGAACTTCATCCCATTCTTGCGTCTCGCCGTCCTGGGTGATCGCAACAGCAAACGGCGTTTCTTCTTCAGTGATGCGGCGGTCGCGCTCAACGATTTCTTCTTTTGTATAACACCACGCTGGCTCGGAGATTTTCAGACGATAATCTGCACTTTCGATCACCACGCGGCCGCTCCGCTCGCTGAACCACTCCAGATACACCGCGTTCGCCATGTGTTCGGGTGGCGTCTCGCCGCGTCGGGACATTTCCAGCGTTTCTTCAATGGGAACGTCGAACACGCGCACTTTGCGCGCGGCCGTGATATCGCCAGCGGGACCACGCTGCTGAGGAGCGGGCGGTTTCGTCGTCATTGGAATCGGCTCCGGATTTTCAAAGCTCAACTCGCAGCCGGCGAGATCGGGCGCACAATCGCCGGCTAGTTCCAAGACCAGCGGCTGGTCGATGCCGGACAGCCAAATCTCACCAGTCACGCGTCCGCGCGTGCGGTTATCGATTTTGCCACGCAAGACGTGTTCGTGAAGTCGCCAGGCCATATGAAAATGACGAAGCACGAATGACGAACGACGAAAGAATGTCAAAATCAGAATTGAATTGGCGTTTGCGATTCGCTCGGTCGAAATGTTTGTGTGCGCATTGTCGATCTGAAAATCGAAGACATTGCTTTCGGCGGAAAAGGGGTCGGACGCGAGCAGGGAAAGGCTATCTTTGTTCCGTACACCATTGAGGGCGAACTCGTTTCTGCCGAGATCGTGCGAGAGAAAAAACAATTCGCCGAGGCAGAGTTGGTGGAAGTTAAGGAAAACTCCCCGCATCGCGTGACACCGGAGTGCCCGTATTTTAGCCATTGCGGCGGGTGCGCATACCAGCACATCAGCTACGAACATCAGCTCGCGATTAAATGGCACCAGGTGCGCAACGTCCTTCAGCGAATCGGCAAGCTTAAAGATGTTCCTCAGCGCCCCATCATTCCTTCGCCAAAGCAGTACGAATATCGCAATCGTATTACGGTTCATGTGCAGAACGGGGTGATCGGGTTTTTCCGGCGCGATTCACATCGCTTAATCGACATCGAGCGGTGCCCCATCTCCTGCGACGAAGTCAATCGAGCGCTGACGAAACTGCGGGATCGAAATCCGCGCGATGGACATTACACCTTGCGGACGTCTTCGAGGCGGCGCGTCTTCTCTCAAACCAATGATGACGTTGCAAATGCACTGCGCGATTTGATTGTCGATCTTATTCCGGCGAATCAGGATCTCCTTATCGATGCTTACTGCGGTGCAGGATTTTTCGCCAAAGCGATGCTCAACAAGTTTAAGCGTGTTGTCGGAATCGATTGGGACAAGTTCGCAATCGCAGACGCAAAAGAAAATGCGACCGAGAAAGAAACCTACATCGCCGGCGATGTGGAAGGTGAACTGCAACAGGCAGGGGCGGTTCACCCGAACCCCCCGGCTCGCGTGAACGAGCTCGATAGCAGGCGATTGAGGTCAATCGCCCCTACCACCATCATTGTGGATCCTCCCGCGATCGGCCTTTCGGTAAACGTGCGCCGCGCAATTCTCGATCTTGCGCCAACGACGCTAATTTACGTTTCCTGCAATCCCGCCACGCTGGCGCGCGACCTGAAAGAACTGCAGGAAAAGTTCACTATCCATTCGGTTACAACCCTCGACATGTTTCCGCAGACTGCTGAGATCGAAGCCGTGGCGCACCTGCAAGCCATGCCGTCGGCATCGTGAAGAAGATCGACCCGCGGCCAGCGTTTTCGAACGTTCCTCGAAGCAGCCGCCACAAAGCCGAGTTTCATTGACGGATCGTACGGCGATAAGTCCAATGGCAAGATGATTTGGGTCCTGGGTTTCGTCGCGGCACGCCCGAACTGGCCGATCATGGTGCCGTTTGCGATCTTGTTGGTGGCAATCGCGCTCGCTCCGCTCATTGCTCAGCATCATTGGGAGCGTCATTACCACAAGCTTTGCGTCGCTCTTGCCGGCATAGTTTGTCTTTATTATCTCTTCGTCGCTAAGGAGCCCGCGCGCGTCGTTCACGCGGGAATCGATTACCTGACCTTCATGGTCGTAGTCGGTTCTTTCTTCGTTGTCGCAGGCGGAATTCATTTGCGCGTTAAATCGCCGAGCGGCGCGATGAGAAACACACTGTTTCTCTTTGTCGGCGCGCTCCTGGGCAATCTAATCGGCACCATCGGCGCATCGATGTTGCTGATCCGGCCGTGGATCGCGATGAACAGAGGGCGCGTCGGGCCGATGCATGTCGCGTTTTTTGTTTTTCTGGTCGGCAACATCGGCGGTGCACTGTTGCCGGTAGGTCCGCCGCTCTTCCTGGGATTTCTCAAAGGCGTGCCGTTTGGCTGGACGCTGCAAAATTGCTGGCGGCAATGGCTGATTGCGGTCGCGATTGTTTTAGCCGTCTTTTTTGTTCTCGATCTTATCAATCTTCGCTCGCGCAAAAGAGCCATTCGTGAAAGCGAAATCACGCAATGGCGCTGTGACGGCGCGCAGAATTTCCTTTTCCTGTTTGCGCTTCTGGCTGCGCTCATTGCCGTGCGCGCGGGCTGGCGCGAACCCCTCATGGTATTGATTGCGCTGGGATCCTATTTCGCCACGCCACAGCGCATTCGCGAAGCCGACAGGTTTACCTTTGCTCCCCTCAAGGAAGTCGGCTGGCTGTTTCTCGGAATTTTCGGGACGATGATTCCGGTTTTGCAATATATGGAACGATCGGCCGAGAAACTCGGATTGACTTCAGAGACTGCATTTTTTTGGGCAACCGGCTTGCTCTCCGCACTACTCGATAATGCGCCGACCTATCTCGCTTTTTTTGCTGCAGCGCTTGGACTCCACCACTTCGAGATCAACGATCCATTGCAGGTCGCCAACTTTATTTCCAAAAACGGCGGTGAATTAACGGCACTCTCGTTGGGCGCAGCATTCTTTGGCGCGCTGACCTACATCGGCAACGCACCGAATCTACTGGTGAAAACGATTGCCGAGTATGCGCATGTCCCGACGCCGAGCTTCGTCGGCTATATCTGCAAGTTCGCTATTCCAGTTTTGATCCCCATCTTTGTACTAATCTCGCTTTTATTTTTCTCCCGGTAGGCGACTGCATCGAAAAATTCATACGGCACCGTAGCCGCAGCGACGAAATTTCCGTAACGGCGCGAGCGTCTCAAACGGCATTTCGGAACCGTCCATCCAAATCCGTTGGAGAAACAAGCGCTCCTTTTAATGTTTTTTTAACACTTTCCCGAAACAGTTTAACTAACGCCACGCCGAAGGTTCGCTCAGATTTGGATAAGTTTATGAGCGAATTCATTATCGTAGGAATCATCGTCATTCTGGGCGTGAACGGGATTTACTCGCGCTTTTGCGAGCAGCCGAAAGAGAAGCGATGAGCGACCTCGTTTTCGCAGGAACCGTGATTCTCTTTTTTGTCATCAGCGCTCTTTACGTGCGCTTTTGCGATCACCTGTAGGAGGACCTCATGGAAACAATCGTTGTCGGCATCATCGCGTTGCTGCTTTTTGCCTACCTGTTCATCGCCATGATCCGTCCGGAGAAATTCTAAGGACTCGATGATGCAAGCTTCTGGTTGGCTTCAACTCGCCTTCTACGTCGTGGTGCTCGCGCTGATCACCAAGCCGATGGGCCTTTATCTGCTGCGCGTGCTCGATATCAACGGCGAAACGTGGCTCGATCCAATGCTGCGGCCGCTGGAGCGCGGGACGTATCGAGTGATGGGCGTCGATCCGAGTAAAGAACACGATTGGAAGCAATACGCGCTCGCCATGCTGCTCTTTAGTCTGGTCGGTTGCCTCTTCACCTACGCGATTCTGCGGTTGCAATATTTTCTTCCCCTCAATCCGCAAAAGCTCGCCGGCGTCAGCCCGGATTGCTCTTTCAACACCGCGACGAGTTTCACAACCAACACTAATTGGCAGAGCTACGCCGGTGAATCTACGATGTCGTACTTCTCGCAAATGGTTGGGCTGGCGTTCCACAATTTTGTCTCAGCCGCGACCGGCATCGCCATCGCTGCAGCGCTCGTGAGAGGAATCGCGCGGCATTCGGCGCAAACGCTCGGCAATTTCTGGGTGGACCTCGTCCGCGTCACCTACTACCTGCTCATTCCGATCTGCATCGTGTTTGCGGTATTCCTCGTGTCACAGGGCATGATTCAAAACTTCAAGCCCTACACCAAAGCCACTTTGGTCGAGCCGATGAAAGTCCAGATCGAGAAGAAAAACGATCAAGGCGAAACAATCAAAGGAGCAGACGGCAAAGCGATAACAGAAGAGCAGACCGTGACCGACCAAAACATTGTACAAGGTCCAATGGCGTCGCAGGTCGCGATCAAAATGCTCGGAACCAATGGCGGCGGCTATACGAACGCAAACGCGGCTGAGCCATTTGAAAACCCAACGCCGCTCTCAAATTTTGTCCAGATGTTGTCGATCTTTTCGATCGGCAGTGGGCTAACTTACTACCTCGGCCGAATGGTGAAGAACCAAAAACACGGCTGGACGGTGTGGGCAGTGATGGTCACGTTGTTTATCGGTGGCGTGATGCTTTGCTGGTGGGCTGAATCGAACGGCAATCCAATCCATCAGAGTCTCGGCGTCGCCGCAGCTGATGGAAACATGGAAGGCAAAGAGGTTCGGTTCGGAATCTTCAACTCCGCGCTCTTCGCCACGGTAACAACGGACGCCTCGTGTGGTGCAGTTAACTCAATGCATGACTCGTTCACCCCGCTTGGCGGGTTCGTTCCGCTGTTCAACATTCAACTCGGCGAAATCATTATTGGCGGAACCGGCGCTGGCCTCTACGGAATACTCGTCTTTGTCGTGCTCGCGGTTTTCATCGCTGGCCTGATGGTTGGACGTACTCCGGAATATCTCGGCAAAAAAATCGAATCCTACGACGTGAAGATGGCGATGCTGGCTTTGTTGATCCTCGCGATCGACATTCTCGCGTTCTCGGCATGGGCGATCGTCAGCAAATGGGGCCTCGTGGCGCTGAACAACAGTGGGCCGCACGGGTTGAGCGAAATTCTTTACGCTTATAGCTCCGGCACAGGTAACAATGGCAGCGCCTTTGCCGGCATCAGCGCGAACACACCCTGGCTCAACACGACGATCGGTTTCGCAATGTTAATCGGCCGATTTCTCATGATCGTACCGATCCTCGCGCTGGCCGGCTCGTTAGTCCGGAAGAAAGTCACGCCGGTGAGTGCCGGGACGTTTCCAGTTCATGGCGGCACGTCTTTCATTTTGCTCATCGGGACAGTGCTTTTGATCGGCGCATTGAATTTTTTGCCTGCTCTGACGCTTGGACCGGTCGTCGAGCATTTCCTGATGCAAGGTGGAAAACTTTTTTAAGATCAACAATCCAAACTTCATGACACAAAAACCTGCATCGCTTTTTGACTGGAACATTGTTGGTCCGGCGATCGCCGACGCTTTCAAGAAATTGAACCCTCGTTTGATGGTAAAGAACCCGGTCATGTTCGTGACGATGGTAGGCGCCGCCCTAACGACTGTTGGAATCTTTACCGCTGAATCGACTCTGCGCGGTTTCGTCGCGCAACTGGCGATATGGCTCTGGTTCACGGTGCTCTTCGCCAATTTTGCTGAAGCGGTTGCGGAAGGCCGCGGCAAAGCGCAAGCAGCCAGTCTGCGCCGGGCGCGAAAGGATACGATGGCGCGTCGCCTGCAGAATGGCCGCGAGGTAAAAGTTCCAGCGCCCATCTTGCAAAAAGGCGACCTCGTGGTCTGTGAAGCCGGCGACATCATTCCCGCAGACGGCGACGTGATTGAAGGAATCGCGAGCGTCGATGAAGCCGCGATCACAGGCGAATCGGCGCCGGTCATCCGCGAGAGTGGCGGCGACCGAAGTGCGGTCACTGGCGGAACCCGCGTGTTGAGCGATCGAATCGTCATTCGGGTCACAGCCGATAAAGGCGCCGGTTTTCTGGACAAAATGATTGCGTTAGTCGAAGGCGCTCGTCGGCAGAAAACGCCTAACGAAATCGCGCTCACGATTCTTCTCGCCGCGCTGACGTTCATTTTTCTCCTGGTATGCGTCACGCTGAAACCGTTCGGCATTTATTCGGGTGCGGCATTTTCGATTCCAGTTCTCGTCGCGTTGCTGGTTTGTTTAATTCCGACGACGATTGGCGGGTTGCTCAGCGCGATTGGTATCGCCGGAATGGATCGCGTTCTCCAGCGCAATGTGCTGGCCATGAGCGGGCGCGCAGTGGAAGCCGCGGGAGATGTCGATGTTCTGCTCCTCGATAAAACCGGGACGATCACCCTCGGCAACCGAATGGCTGTCGCGTTTCATCCCGCGCCGGGCGTCTCGCCTGACGATCTCGCCGCATCCGCGCAATTGAGCTCGCTAGCGGACGAAACGCCAGAGGGTCGGTCGATTGTCGTTCTCGCGAAAGAAAAATTCGGGTTGCGTGCGCGGGAGATGCACGAATTAGAGGCGACGTTTGTGCCGTTCACGGCGCAGACACGCATGAGCGGTGTCGACCTTCATGCAAATGGCGCGCAACCGACAATGCGCGTGCGCAAAGGCGCGTCCGAAACGGTGCGCAGCTTTGTCGAATCAGCGGGCGGAATTTTTCCGCAACCGGTGGCGACTATGGTCGACGACATCTCGCATCGCGGTGGCACGCCGCTGGTCGTGGCGTCGGACATGCTAACGCTAGGTACGATCGAGCTCAAGGACGTGGTCAAGGGCGGTATCAAAGAGCGCTTCGTGCAGCTGCGCAAAATGGGAATCAAGACGGTGATGATCACCGGCGACAACCCACTCACCGCGGCAGCGATCGCTGCTGAAGCCGGCGTGGACGATTTCATGGCCGAAGCGACGCCGGAACAAAAACTCAAACGCATCCGCCAGGAACAGGCGGACGGTCATCTGGTCGCGATGACCGGTGACGGAACGAATGACGCGCCTGCGCTCGCGCAAGCTGACGTGGGTGTGGCGATGAACACCGGCACGCAGGCCGCGCGTGAAGCCGGTAATATGGTCGATCTCGACAGCAATCCAACCAAGCTGCTCGACATCGTGGAGATCGGGAAACAAATGCTGATCACACGTGGCTCGCTCACCACGTTCAGCATTGCAAACGATGTGGCCAAATATTTCGCAATCATTCCGGCGATGCTGATGGCCACGTTCCCGGCGATTTCCCCGCTCAACATCATGCACTTGCATACTTCGACCAGCGCTATTCTCAGCGCCGTCATTTTCAATGCACTCATCATCATCGCGCTGATCCCGCTGGCATTGCGCGGGGTTGCTTACAAGCCAATGGGCGCGCTGGCCATCTTGCAGCGCAATCTTCTCATCTATGGCTTCGGCGGCCTCGTCGTTCCGTTTATCGGCATCAAACTGATCGACCTGATCATCACTGCGCTTCATCTGGCCTAACTAATGAAAGAATTCTTCTCCAATATACGAGGCGCAGTCGTATCGACGTTCGTGCTGGCAGTCGTCTGCTGCGGTCTTTATCCGCTCATCGTTTTCGGAATCTCGCAGGCGTTATTCCACGACAAAGCCAACGGGAGTTTGATCGTCGATCCGAATGGAACGGTGCGCGGCTCGAGGTTGTTAGGCCAGGAATTCGCCGATGCAAAATACTTTCATCCGCGCCCTTCCGCTGCTGGTAACGGTTACGACGCGACGAGTTCTGGCGGGAGCAATTTGGGACCGACCTCACGAAAACTAAACGACGCGATCAAAGAACGCATAGCGGCGTATCGCGCAGAAAATAGCCTGAGCGAAACCGAGCCTGTGCCAGCGGATGCAGTCACCGCTTCCGGAAGCGGACTCGACCCTCATATCAGTGTGCATAATGCGGAGCTCCAAACCGCCCGCGTCGCCAAAGCTCGCGGACTGTCTGAGGAGAAGGTTCGCGAACTGGTTCAGCAAAACACCGATGGACGCGATCTCGGCGTCCTCGGCGATCCGGGTGTCAACGTTCTCGAATTGAATCTTGCGCTGGATTCACCCGGCGCCCAGCCGTGAAAAAGCAAGGGCATCATGAGACACGTGTGACTCGGGGATTTGTCGGCTCGCTTGTCAGATCTCGTCTGGCCGCCTTTCTGAACATTCGTTTGTTGCTGATGGATGCGATCAGACGGTTTGCCGCGCGCCGCCAATCAACGCGCCTGGTCGAGAGGAGAACCTATGTTTTCAATCTTGTTCCATTCGATTTTCGCGCAAATGGTCACGCCGGAAAAACTGAGCTAGAGCAAGCTCTGATCGACAATAGCAGGCACGCCGATGACCCACGGACTAACGGCCTTTTTTCTACGCTCGCTGTCCTTAATCGTGCTGCCTCCAGAACAACCCTCGAGCGAGATCTGAATAACGCCCCGGGACTCAACCACGACCTCATGTGGACGTGGTTTCTGCCGAATCCGCTCTGGCCGCCGAACAAGGTTGTTAATCTTTTCCGCTTCGGGCTAAATGGCTCCAATGCAAAAACAAGGAGAGAAAGTTGAACACTAAGCAATGTCTGATCACGATCGTGTCGGTGCTACTTATGACTGCCGTAATGCACGCGCAAGAGGCGTCTGATTTGACCGCTGAACAACAGCAGCTTGCTCAACGGAAAGCCGAGCTGGACGCACGCGAGAAGGCATTAAATAAACGCGAGAAAATATTGGCTGAAAAAGAAAGGGCCACAGCAAATTCCACGCGGCGGTCTCGGGAGAAAGCAGGAGCCAAGGCCAAGCAGCAGCAAGCGAAAGCCCAGAGCGAGGAAGAACAAGCGAAAGCTGCGGCCTCAGAAAAAAAACTGCACGAACCATTCTGGAAACGTCTGGACGAAGCGTTTCTAGAACAATTAGGCACGCCCGCCTACATCCCCGGAACGCCGCCACCCGTACGGCGCATTCCGCCCCCGCCATTCGATTCACCGCCATTTCCCAACGCCGATTGGCAAATCGGCGGCACAGCCGGCACAGCGATCATCGGTGATCCCGGTCAGTTGGCCCCTTATCCGCTGATGCAGGCAATTTATGAAGGACCGGGCGGCCAGGCTTGGAAAGACAGTAAAGTTCAAATTTACGGCTGGGTAAACTTTTCCGGAAACGTCAGCACTTCGCATCCCTCGAACAAGAGCGAGAACGGAAACTTCCCGTTGGTGTATGACCTTCGGCCGAACCGGATGGAGTTGAATCAGATTGTGCTCTATGTGGAGCGACTGCCGGATGAAAACCAAACCGATCACATCGACTGGGGTTTTCGAGTCTCAGCGCTCTACGGCCTCGACTATCGCTTCACTTTTTCACGAGGATGGTTCAGCGACCAACTT